>Ga0307939_1000006_pt1 | contig 149729 bp, 137 predicted proteins | sample OrgLakmetagen122_FD_201844 | JGI IMG/M metagenome (GOLD analysis project Ga0307939, IMG submission 201844) | Saline water microbial communities from Organic Lake, Antarctica - #122 | ecosystem: Environmental > Aquatic > Non-marine Saline and Alkaline > Saline | place: Antarctica: Organic Lake... | reverse complement strand
AAGCTCGCTATCCTGAGTCTCAATCTCTTCGATAATGCCATGGAAGGCGTGGGTAAACCGGATGCGGTTTGCGACCCGATCGAGTGCAAAACCGATCCTGTCGAGTTCCTGATAGGAGCGGAACCAGTCGTGATGCACGATCTGTGCGGTCACCTTCTGCATCTTTTCCGGCATCACCTCCCGGTGATTTTGCAATTCCGCATAGACCTGATCGATGAACTCATCGACCGGTATAGCGCTGAAAAGATCCCAGTGCCTGAGCAGGTAGTGGTCATACAGGACATCCAGCGCTACACCGGCAAAACGCCGACGCCGGGCAGAGAATCATCGCTTGCTGGCCAATACGTCCGGATGTTGGTCCGTATAGGCATCGACCGATCGGTGGTGCCGGAGGCCCTCGTGGACCGGTTCCGGAAGGGTCATCGGGTTAAGACCCCGGGCAAAATCCCCCAGTAGGCTGCCAACCCGATGCAGCTCGGTGTCCGGTGCGAGAAAAAGATGCGCCAGGTGATTCAATATGCCCTCTCTGTGTCCATCAGCCTCAGGAGCATTGCGTCAATACCGCGGTTCCTTTGTCCTGATACTGCAAGCCCTGGGTATTTATGAAAACCGTTCCGTCCTGAATCCATTCGATGTTCCACTGAGTGTAACATCCTGACATGACCGGGGTTCGTCTTGCGAAAGCCCCGGGCCGGATGTATTCTGGCGCCCTCTCTGTTCAGTCGGCTTGAGCATCTTTTGAGAAATCTGAGCCCCGTCATTTTTATTGCCAGCGTGCTGTTCATACTTCTCAGTATTTTCATGACGTTGCCCGTGCTTCTTCTTGCATCTTCTGATGCTCCTAATGCTATGGCGTTCGTGGAATCCGCCGCTATCTGCCTGGTGATGGGTATCATCGGCATGCTGTTTACCCGGCGCTATGCCAAAGACCTGAAGCCCCGCTTCATGTTTGTTCTGACGGTGTCCAGCTGGTTTATCATCGCGCTGCTATCGTGTTTGCCCTTTTATCTCAGTGACCTCGGCCTGACTCTTGGCGAGGCTGTTTTCGAAAGTACCTCCGGCATTACCACCACCGGTGCTACCGTGCTGTCCGGGCTGGACACCATGGATCGTGACCTTCTGCTCTGGCGCTCTGTGCTGCAGTGGATTGGAGGGGTCGGCATCATCGGCATGTTCGTGGCGGTTCTGCCATTTCTGCGGGTGGGCGGTATGCGACTGTTTGCAACGGAGTCTTCCGAGTGGACAGACAAAGCCCTGCCGCGGATGAAAACCCTGAGCCGCGGCCTGCTGATCGTGTATTTCCTCTTTTCAATTATAGCGGTGTCCGTTTACTGGCTGTCCGGCATGTCCCTTTTTGACGCGTTTAACCACGGCCTGACCAGCATTGCCACAGGGGGGTTCTCAACCTCGGATATGTCCATGGGCAAGTTCGACTCGAACCTGATCCTGCTGGAAGGCACCTTTTTCATGATGCTGGGCAGTATGCCGTTCTTCCTGTTTGTGCGGGAACTGCACGGCCAGCACGGGGTTCTGTTCAAAGACCAGCAGGTCAGGCTGTTCGTGACCATTCTATTGGTGGTACCCGCACTATTGACGGCTTACCGCTGGAAAATCGCGACTGGCAATTTTGACCTGGTTGACGGTTACATATCCACCCTGTTTAACGTCACCTCCGTGGTGACCACAACGGGTTATGCGTCGGATGACTATTCCGCCTGGGGCCCCCTGGCGTTTGTGGTGTTTTTCTTTCTGATGTTTGTGGGCGGGTGTTCCGGCTCGACTGCGGGCGGGATGAAAATCTTCCGGTTTCAGCTTTCTCTCATTGTGCTGCGGGAACAGTTGATGCGGCTTCTGCACCCCCGTGCCGTGCTGACACGAAATTACAACGGCCGGGCGGTCAGCGATGAGATTATTGCGTCGATGATCGCGTACACCTTCATTTTTCTCCTCAGCCTGTTACTGATCACCACGGCCATGGCCGCCATGCAGCTGGATTTCGTGACCAGTATTTCCAGCGCCTTGACGGTTCTGACCAACGTCGGCCCTGGCCTGGGCGCCATTGTGGGCCCGGCCGGCACGTTTGCGCCCTTGCCGGAAGCGGCAAAATGGATTCTTGCTGTGGGCATGCTGATGGGCCGACTCGAGATTCTCAGCGTGGTGATCGTGCTCTCACCGGCGTTCTGGCGCAGCTGATTAAAGCAGGTTCTTCTTCAGGAACTGGCCGATATCCACGATTTCCTCCATGCACACACTGTGCTCCATCGGGAAGGTCTGATAGACCGGGCTGAAGCCGAGCTCCTCAAATTTCTGAACGCTGGCGCGACCGAGGGATTCTGGCACCATCGGGTCCGATGTACCGTGATAGACCCTGACCGGAATGCCGCGATTGGCTTCTGACACGCTGACCGTCTCGGCCGTAGCGAAATAGGTCGACAGGCCAATAATGCCGGCCAGGCGTTTGGGATAGCTCAGCCCGAGTTCATAGGCCACCGCCCCACCCTGGGAAAAACCGGCAATTACGATATTCTCGCTGTTAACGCCCCGCTGGATTTCCTGATCCACCAATTTTGCGACCGCATCGGAAGACGCCTTTAGCTGCTCGGTATCCACCACGCGATCCATATCCATGGCCTTGATGTCGTACCAGGCTGGCATGCGCATGCCGCCATTGATGGTCACCGGCAGATTCGGCGCGTGGGGAAAAATAAACCGCACGGCGGCATCCGATGGAAGCCCCAGTTCCGGTACCACCGGCTCGAAATCATGGCCGCTGGCGCCCAGGCCATGAAGCCAGATGACGGAAGCGGTCGGGTTCGGGTTGGTTTCAATCTCAATGTACTTCAGTGCTTGCACGGAAACCTCGGTTGTCAGGTAATTGGTTCGTCGGGTTGTTCTGGCGGTGTGGAAGAATGCCCTGGCTGATTGGCTTTCAGGGCCGAGACCACAGGGTTGGCGTACATGTCCAGCACGTACGGCCGTTCCGCGGGATCACAGGCATCCAGCCGGCGCTGCATTTCCACCTCGGCCGCTTCAACGTCGGCCGGCGACCATGCCTGTGCCGTCGCCACCGAATCGCTGATGGACTGTCCGCTGACCTGAGCCTCTGGATCCGACGATCGCCGCTGATAGGCCGCCAGATTTGACAGGTGCAGGTGATAATTGGCGTGCATTTCGTGGTCAATCCGGGTCGACAGCGCTTTGGCGTCTTCCGGTGCATCGGCAATGGGCGTTCCGAAATGAACGTGGACATGGCCTTTGTAACCGGTCAGACCCTTCATGATGGATTCGGTGTCTTCATCTTTGGTTTTGGCATAGGTGCCGGTACGGGCGCGGGTTTCCAGCTCCCTGGCCTTATCCAGATCGCAGGGATCATACTCGTAGGCAATAGACACGGGGACAATGTGCAGGCGGTTCATTGCCTCGGCAAAGCTCAGGCCGCTTTTTTTCCGGCTCATGTAAAACATCTTGATAATGGCGGGATCGGTCTGGTCGACGCCGTTCTTTGCTCGTCCTTCCCGCTGGGCAATCCATATGCTGTCATTGTTATCGATGCTGTGATTGATGAACCCTGACAGTGTCAGATAGGCATCCCGCATTTCCCGGGGGCTGGTCATATTCCGGCGAACCACAAAGCTTTTGTTCAGGCGCATCATTTCTGCAAACACCCGGTTCGACAGCAGGTTGTCGCCGATGGCAATACGGGTGGTGTTGAACCCGTTCATAAACAGCAGATAGTTCACCACCATCGGGTCAAAAACGATATCCCGATGGTTTGAGATGAACAGATAGGCACCGGTTTTGTTCAGGTCATCAAGGCCGCTCTGGGTCACACGGCTGGTGGTGTTATTCACCAGCTCGCCGACATACCCGGAGAGTTTGGTTTGCAGATCGTTTATCCGGTTTACACTGCCGAAGCGCCGGATCAGCCAACGCCGGACCCAGCCCCGGAGCAAGGCGGGTGCCCAACGGGCGATGGTCGGCATCTTGAAGCGCCCCACCATATCCAGAAACTCGGCATCCCTGACCAGATTATCAATGGCTGTCCGGGTTTCCGCGTCGCTGTATGGACGAATTGCGTCAAATTCCTGCATGCATTTCCTGTCTGTTGGTTACAGAAAAAACACGTATTGTAGACGCCAAAGAACGGCCTGTCTTCGATGATTCTGGTGCCACGGATTCTGGTACCATGTCGACTTCCCGAACCACGCCCCAAAAAATACCCGATAGATGCACATTATGGACTTTGAGCAGCTCAGCACCGTTCGCCCCGAAACCACCGGAGAAAGCCCGGAAGACGTTCTGCATCGGGTATTCGGTTACGACTCTTTCCGCCTGCTTCAGGGCGATATTATCCGCGAACTGGTTGGCGGCGGTGACGCTCTGGTATTGATGCCCACGGGGGGCGGCAAATCACTGTGCTATCAGGTGCCGGCTCTGGTGAGAACGGGAACGGCGATAGTGGTTTCCCCGCTGATTGCACTGATGCAGGATCAGGTCGCTGCCCTGACTGAGCTGGGGGTCAAGGCGGCGTTTCTAAACTCCACCATGGATGTTCATCAGGCTCAGGACACTGAAAATGCGTTGATGACAGGTCAGCTGGACCTGCTTTACTGTGCGCCCGAGCGCCTGATTCAACCGCGTACCCTGAATCTGCTGAAACATGCGTCCCTGTCACTGTTTGCCATTGATGAAGCCCATTGTGTCTCCCAGTGGGGCCATGATTTCCGCTCTGACTATCTCGAGCTCAGCCGCCTCGCAGACGAATTCCCGGGAGTGCCCCGCATTGCGCTGACGGCCACGGCCGACGAGCGCACCCGCAAGGAAATCGCCGAACGTCTTTCGCTCACCCGTGCACGGCATTTTATCAGCAGTTTTGACCGGCCAAATATTCAGTACCGTATCGCTCCCAAAACCAACGCCAACAAGCAGTTACTGGATTTTATTGAAGCGGAACACAGCGGCGATTGCGGCATTGTGTACTGTCTGTCCAGAAACAAGGTAGACGCCACGGCCAGGCTGCTGCAGAAACAGGGGTACAACGCCCTTCCCTATCACGCCGGCCTCGACAGCACGACTCGTTCACGGCACCAGGAACGTTTTCTGCGGGAAGACGGCGTCATTATTGTTGCCACCATTGCGTTCGGGATGGGCATCGATAAACCGGACGTTCGCTTCGTTGCTCACCTGGACCTGCCCAAAAGCCTGGAAGCCTACTATCAGGAAACCGGGCGTGCCGGGCGCGATGGCAACCATTCCACGGCCTGGATGGTTTACGGACTTCAGGATGTGATCAAACTGCGGCAAATGCTGGAAGCCTCCCAGGGCAACGATCATTTCAAACGGGTTGAGCGACAGAAACTGGACGCCATGCTGGGCCTTTGCGAAGTCACCCAGTGTCGAAGGCAGGTTCTGCTCAGGTACTTTGGCGACACTCTGGACCAACCCTGTGGGAACTGTGACACCTGCCTGAACCCGCCGGAAACCTGGGACGGAAAAGTAGCGGTGCAAAAAGCGCTGTCCTGCGTGTTCAGAACCGGGCAGCGTTTTGGTGTGACCTATCTGATCGATGTGCTCCGGGGCTCGGAGAACGAGCGGATTCGGCAATCGGGACACCAGGCAGTGTCTACCTATGGCATCGGCCAGGAACTCTCAGTCAACGAATGGAAATCCGTCTTCCGGCAGCTGGTGGCAAACGGCTACCTGCGCGCCGATCCCGATGGCTACGGCGCCCTGCAGCTTACCGAAGACTGCCGGCCCCTGTTAAAAGGCGCAGTTGCCATTGAACTGCGCAAAGACCCGGTTCAGAAACCCGGTAAATCCCGCGGCAACGGAGGTTCCAACCGCGGTCGTAAGTTTGCCGACGAAGTCGAAGACAAAGACGCATGGGAGGCCCTGCGCGCCTGTCGGAAAGCGCTGGCAGAAGAAAAAGGCGTGCCGCCCTATGTGATTTTCCATGACGCCACGCTCTTTGACATTCTGGAGAAACAACCGGCATCCCTGTCCGAAATGGCCGACATCGCTGGCGTCGGTGCAGCGAAGCTGGAAAAGTACGGAGACGAGTTCCTGTCCGCATTAAAACCGTTTTTGCGAACCCGGTAGCGTCCGACGAAGGTAGCCCGCCGGGTACTGTGCCGAATTGTTTTCCGGTTTCTTGTGCCGCCCTGTTAATTGTGATCTAAACTTCCAAAAAGCTCATCTCTGTTCAGCCAGGTCATTCCGAATCTGCATTACAGGAAACACGAGTTTTGGAAGGATGATGTTTTGGCGAAGGGCCATCGCCCTTTTGGTCTTGTTTGGTATGCAGGCTGTATCCCCCGCCCAGGTTCTGGATGATGCGGCCGAACCAGAAGATCCCTCACATAACCGGTTCCTGCTCTGGTACCGGAATTACGACAGTCCCCAGGTTCTGGCACTGGTGTCGCTTGCCCTCGAAAAAACGCCCGAATACGGTCCTTATACTCTGGCCAGAAGCCTGGAAATGTCCCAGGGGCGCGCTCTGCGGGAGCTCAATGACGAAAACTCTGAGCTGGTGCACATTGCCAATGTAGCCACTGATGCCGAACGTGAGCGGGAACTGATCTTCGTTCCGCTGCCGATCGACGGTGGCCTGCTGGGGCTGAGGGTGTGCGTTGTCCGGCAGGATGATCTTAGCCTGTTCAAGGGCGTCAGCTCCGTTGAAGATTTTGCCAACCGGCGAATTCGCATTGGCCAGGGAACACATTGGCCAGACACGGAAATCCTCAGGGCAAACGGAATCGACGTGGTTACTTATTCCCGTTACGAGATTCTGTTCCGCATGCTCGATAATGACCGGTTCGAGTGCTTTGCCCGCGGTGTGAGCGAGGTCCTCTACGATCTTCGCCTGATTGATAACCCCGATTACCTCATCGAGCCGGACCTGTTGATAGCTTACGCCATGCCATCGTACTTTTTTGTGGGCAGCCATAACCACGAAATTGCACATCGGCTGCAACTGGGCATGGAGCGAGCCATTATCGATGGCAGCTTCGCCGACTATCTGGACCGTTTCTACCGGAAGACCATCGACGTCCTCAAACTTGGTTCGCGCCGGATTCTGGTGCTGGATAACCCGTTCCTCAGTCAGGAGTCCTCGAGAGTTGGCCAGAGAACGCTGCGGAATCTGAGAAACCGCATCGATCGGTTGAGGTAATAGTTTGGCTTTTCATGCGAAGTGGTGAGCGCTGTCTGTTAATATACTTCTTTTAAACACCCACTCTTTTGTTGACTGCAACAAACGGCACCGGACAGGAGTTCGCTGTATGGCCCACGAAGAACGGCATATTAATCTTCGTAACCTTGAAACAAGTGACTACGCCCAGCTTCAGAAGCTGATGGACAGGGTTTACGACGACATCGGCGGATCATGGCCGGAAGACACGATCAAAGCGCTGGTAGAGCAGTTTCCCGACGGCCAGATCTGCATCGAGGAATCCGGCGAGCTGATCGCGGTGGCATTGACCGTTGCCGTGAAATACGAAAGATTCAGCAACCCGCATACCTACGACGACCTGATTCTTCGCAACGAAAAAATCTGGCATAACGCTGAGGGCGACTCTCTCTACGGTCTGGACGTGTTTATCCACCCTGACTATCGCGGGTACCGCCTGGGCCGCCGCCTGTATGAAGCCCGTAAGGAACTCTGCCGGTCGATGAACCTGCGGGCCATTCTGGCCGGTGGTCGCATTCCCGGCTACTACAAGTTTACCGACCAGTACTCCCCGGAAGAGTACATCCATAGGGTGGACCGCAAGGATATCTACGACCCTATTCTAACGTTTCAGTTATCCAATGATTTTCAGGTTACCCGCCTGATGCACAAATACCTGCCCGAGGATGAAAAATCCCAGGGCTACGCAACCCTGCTGGAATGGCGGAACATTCTCTACACTCCGCCCTCCCCGTTGCTCAATGTCAAAAAGACTCAGGTTCGCATGGGTGCGGTTCAGTGGCAGATGCGCGAATTCACCTCGGTGGACGAGGTACTTGAACAGGTCGAGTATTTCGTGGACGCGCTATCGGATTATAAAAGCGACTTTGCGCTCTTTCCCGAATTCTTTAACGCCCCGCTGATGGGCCTGACCGACCAGATGGACCAGACCCGTGCCATCCGTTTTCTGGCCGGATTCACTGAACAGTTCCGCAATCAGATGTCGGAAATGGCGGTCAGTTACAACATCAATATCATTACCGGTTCCATGCCGCTGCTGGAGAACGACCGGGTTTACAACGTGTCTTACCTCTGCCATCGGGACGGCCGGGTTGACGAGCAGCGCAAAATCCACATCACGCCCCATGAGCGCCGTGACTGGGTCATTGAAGGCGGTGACAAATTCGAGGTTTTTGAAACCGATGCCGGCCGGGTGGCCATCATGATCTGCTACGACATCGAATTCCCTGAACTCGGTCGTCTGGCGGCCAGCGAGGAAGTGGATATCATATGCGTTCCGTTCTGGACCGACACCAAGAACGGTTTCCTTCGGGTAAGGCACTGCGCCCAGGCCCGCGCCATCGAAAATGAATGCTATGTGGTCATTACCGGCAGCGTGGGTAACCTGCCAAAGGTCGAGAACCTCGACGTCCAGTATGCCCAGTCATTTGTGTTCTCACCGTCAGACTTCGCTTTTCCCCATGATGCGGTGATGGCGGAAACAACGCCCAATACAGAAATGATCATGTTTTCCGATATGGATCTCGAAAAACTCAAGCTGGTTCGTAACGAAGGATCTGTGAACAACCTGAAGGACCGGCGCACCGACATTTATGAGATCAACACGCGAACGGTGGCGAAATAAAACATCCTGGATGAAAAACCAGATTACAAACGGTTCGTATGACACTGACTGGATTGCCAAACTTCCGCACTGTGGCTATTGTTTAAGCAGTGCAAGCTACCCATCAGGGATCTGTAGATCAGAATATGTTTGCAATGAATGAAGCATTGCCGGATTTGTTTGCCCAGTTCACCTTTAAACGGGGGCTGTTCCGCCGTGAGCGGATACGTGCTGCCCTGTTTGAACTGGACGATTACGGATGCGTGATGAAAACCGACAAGCTTTTTGAGCCTGGCGACACCATCCTGATGGATCTGATTATGGAAATGCCCTTTGATGACATTCGCGCCGACGGTATCAACGGGCTTGTCACGGAGCGTAGAAAGCACTGTAGTAATTTCTTCTACTCTGTTGATTTTTCAAGGCTTAATACTGGCGATGACGCAAATGTTCCAGAGAGCCTGCGCCGGATTCGAGATGTTCTGCGCAAGAAGCAGCATCTGAAATCAAGGCGCTCGGCCGGGCAGTCGTCGCGAAATCGGCAATCGGCCTGAAGCCTTTAAGCACTGTCCTAGCAAACCATCGGGAGAGATTGAACATGGGCAAAAAAGCGAGCAAACAGAACGCCGACAAGGTCGTCGACCGGGTCAACAAGGAGTTTGAGAAAACCTCCAGCAGAATCGAGAAATTGATGAATGACGCTCTCAAACAGTTCGACGGCGTCCAGAGTCAGATCCAGGAGCCGGTCAAAAAGCTTCTGAAAGAAATCGACGAATTGCGTGAACGGGAAGTCAAGCGCTTCACGGAAGAGTTTGACCGCCGGATGGACGAGTTCCACGAACTACAGAGTAGCGTGATGGAACGCCTGGGTATTGCCAGCGATAAATCCGAGCGGGCCGGAAAGAAGAAAGCGGCGGGCAAAACAGCCAAGGCCAAGAAGTCGGCAACCAAAAAGCCTGCGGCGAAGAAACCCGCCGCTAAAAAAGCTGCGGCCCCGAAAGCCGCTGCCAAACCGGCTGCTGCAAAAAAATCTGCCGCACCCTCGAGCAAGCCCGCAGACAGCAGTGACCTTACGCGAGTCAAGGGAATTGGTCCCGCAACGGCAAAGAAAATGAAAGACGCGGGCATTACCGATATTTCGCAGATCGCCAACCCTTCGGATGCCGACCAGGAAAAGCTGGCCGCGTTCAACACCGTCAAAGGGTTTAGCACCTTCAACGCCGAGGCTAAAAAAGTTCTTTAATGCAACAATCTGACCAGCCTGTATTACGGGACATTGTCCTGATCGGGGGCGGACACAGCCACGTTGGCGTTCTCAAGCGTTTTGCGATGAACCCGGTGCCCGGTGTCCGCCTGACTCTCATCTGCCGAGACACCCACACGCCCTACTCCGGCATGCTGCCCGGCTACGTTGCCGGGCACTACAGCTACGATGAAGTTCATATCGATCTGAGCCGACTGGCCGAGTTCGCAGGCGCGCGGTTTTACCGGGATGAAGCGCTGGGAATAGACCGGAACACCAAAAAGGTGAACTGTCGCTCCCGGCCGGATGTGCCCTATGACCTGCTGTCGGTGAACATCGGCTCCGCCCCACGGGTCAGCGACGTCCAGGGCGCCAGCGAGCACGCGGTGCCGGTCAAGCCCATCAATGGTTTCAACGACCGCTGGCTGTCTCTGCTGTCACAGCTGGAGAATCACGACGGCCCGCTGAACGTCGCCGTTGTTGGCGCCGGTGCCGGTGGCGTTGAGCTTACGCTGGCCATGCAGTTTCGCCTGCGCAATGAGCTCAAGAAACGTGGTCATGATCCGGATCAGCTCCAGTTTCATCTTTTTGATGCTCAATCCCGGATTTTACCGACCCACAATGCCGATGTCCGCGAACTCTTTGAGCGCACTCTCAAAGACCGCAGTATCAAGATGCATCTGGGTCATGCCGTCTCGCAGGTCGATGGCAAAACCCTGAAAACCGAAAACGGCGAGGTGGTTCAGACAGATCACGTGCTCTGGGTAACCAGAGCGGGTGGCCCCGAGTGGCTCAAAGAGACCGGTCTGGCGCTGGACGATGGCGGGTTTATCCGGGTCAGGGATACGCTACAGAGTGAAACCGACGACTCCATATTCGCCGCGGGCGATATTGCCAATGTGGTCAGTCATCCCCGGGAGAAAGCCGGGGTGTTTGCGGTCCGCCAGGGGCGACCGCTGGCAGACAATCTCAAAAGGCTTGCGCTTGGTAAAAAGCCGCAGCCGTTCCGGCCGCAGAAAAAATGGCTGGCGCTGATCAGCACGGGTGACAAGTTTGCCATTGCCTCCCGCGGCGACCGGTCCTTTTCCGGCGCCTGGGTATGGCGCTGGAAGAATTGGATTGACCACCGGTTCATGGCAAAATTCAATAACCTGCCGCCCATGGAAGAGTCAGCCGCCCTACCCGACACCGGCGCGGCCCAGAACCCGGAAGAAGCCTCCCAGGCGATTTCGGCGGTCGCCATGCGGTGTGGGGGTTGCGGGGCCAAGGTCGGTAGTACTGTGCTGTCCCGGGCACTGGGGGAACTTCGGCCGATCGAGCGTGACGACATCATCATTGGTCTGCACGCACCTGACGACGCTGCCGTGCTGGAGGTACCCCCGGGCAAGGCCGTGGTGCATACAGTGGACTTTTTCCGGGCCTTTATTGACGACCCCTACACCTTTGGCAAAGTCGCCGCCAATCACGCGTTGGGGGATGTATTCGCCATGGGCGCCGAGGCCCAGAGCGCCACCGCCGTAGCAACGGTGCCCTACGGGATTGAATCCAAGGTTGAAGACATTGTTTTCCAGATGATGTCTGGCGCCGTGGAGGTTCTCAACGAAGCCGGTTGCGCTCTGGTGGGAGGCCACACCGGTGAGGGTCGTGAACTGGCCCTGGGCTTTGCGGTCAATGGCTTTATCGACCCTAAAGAAGTCATGAGCAAAGGTGGCCTCAGGGCCGGTGATGCCCTGATCCTGACCAAACCCATCGGCACCGGCACTCTCTTCGCGGCTCATGCCAAGCTGGAAGCAAAGGGGCGGTGGATTGATAGCGCGCTGGCCTCCATGATTCAGTCGAACAAGGCAGCGGCCGAATGTCTCCACCGCTTTGGCTCGAAAGCCTGTACCGACGTCACCGGTTTTGGCCTGCTGGGACACCTGGTAGAAATGACCCGGCCGTCAGGCGTTGATGCGGAACTCAGTCTGAGTGCCCTGCCGATCCTGCCCGGCGCGGAGGAAACCGCCGCTGCCGGTATTCTGAGTTCGTTGCAACCGGCCAACATCCGTCTTCGCCGGGGTATCCGGGATCAGGAGAAATGGGTCAAACACCCACGCTATCCGCTGATCTTCGATCCCCAGACCGCCGGAGGCCTGCTGGCGAGCGTTCCCGCCGATCAGGCCGAAGCCTGTGTTGCCGAACTGAAAGATCTGGGATATCCCCACACGGCTATTATTGGCCGGATTCTGCCTCAGGACGAAAGCGGCCCTATCGAGCCGATCACCCTGATTGAGTAGGCTGTGATCGCTGCGCCAGTGCCATTTCGATGGCTGAGGCCAGCGACGCCTGCTCTGCCTCCGGGGTAAATTTCAACGCCAGGTTGCTGACCCTTGCCGTCAGGTCTGCCATGAAATCCGGTGACTGTTCGGCTTTGATCAGCAGGTTTGCCAGGGACTGCTCGTTCCCCGTGGTGAAGTAGCCGGGATAATCAGCTCCGAGTAGCCCGATGTTGCCGGAAATATCAGACGCGAGAATAGGCAGGCCTATCCGGCAGGCTTCAGAAACCACGTTCGCCCCGCCCTCCATGACGGAACTGATCACCATCAGACGGGAGCGCTGCATCAGAGTCTGAATAGCGGCTTTATCCACTTCGCCGAGCCACTGGAAACGGGGGTTGGCGGCCTCTTCTTCACGTGCAAGATGTTTCCAGCCTGGCGTATGGGGCTTCCCGGCGTTCACCACCCTGATGCGTGAGTCGTCCGGCAACAGTCGCGACGCGAGCGCGGCTCGCAGAGAATCCTTTTCATCCCGGAGGTGGCCGATCACGCACACCTGGAAAGCGTCGGGATTCTTCGCAACCGGCTGCCCCGGCTGGTCGGCAGACTGAAGCACGGTAACCAGTTTGCCTGCCAACTGCGCGGGTATGTCCTGTGCCACCCGGTGATGTAATCCGATCAGGCTATCGGCCAGCTTCATGGTATTGAGAGTGTCATCCGGAAAACGGTGCTGATGGTCGTAGATATCCGTACCGGTCAAAGCGACCACCAGCGGGGTGTCAGGATATTGCAGGCGAAATTGCCGGACTGCATCCCGGCTACGCCAGGCATGCAGCGCGATCAGCAGGTCGCAGGTCTCACCCTCAAATTCGGTGACAACCTTTACCTCATGGCCTTCTTTTTCAAGCAGGCCTGCCCATCGCTCCGCCGTCGCCCGGTTGCCCGCCAGAGAACCCGGCGGTGCCGGCGTGATAAGAACGATGCGCATGAACTGGCGTCTCCGACTGTTAAAAAAAGAGTGCCAGATTTTCCGATTGGAAAACCTGTTTGGCTCAAAGGATCGTATAGCTGTTCCGAGTAGCCGTAAATAACGGTATGCTATTTGCGCCTTTTTTACGGCTCTCATTGCTTGATCCATACAGTTTTCACAAAAACACATCCCCGAATTGAAGGACATTAAAATGGCCCTGAACCTCATACGGAAATTGGCCGCCGCGGGTGCTTTGTTATTTGCCTCGTCGGCCGTTGTTTCAGCACAGACACTTGTTTTTACCGCCATCCCGGACGAAGACGAAACCAAGTTGGTCGAACGCTTCCGCGGCATTGCCGATTATCTGGAAGAAAAACTGGAAGTGGACGTCCGCTATATTCCGGTCAAATCCTACGCAGCCGCGATCTCGGCTTTCCGCAATAACCAGGTTCAGCTGGCCTGGTTCGGCGGTCTTTCCGGGGTTCAGGCCCGGTCCCTGGTACCCGGCTCCGAGGCCATCGCGCAGGGTGTTGAAGATAAAGCGTTCTACTCTCATTTCATCGCCCATAGCAGCACCGGCCTGGAAAAAAGCGAAGACATGCCCGAGGGGCTGAGAGGCAAAACCTTTACATTCGGCTCCAAGGGCTCTACCTCGGGTCGCCTGATTCCGGAATATTACATTCGGGAAGCATTTAATGAGGCTCCGGAAGACGTATTTGCTCGCGTTGGCTTCAGCGGCAACCATACCCGCACCCTGCGTCTGGTCGAGGCCGGAACCTATGAAACCGGCGCCATCAACTTCTCGGTCTGGAAGAAAGAAGTTGAAAACGGCAATGTCGATACCGATGCGGTCAAGATTATCTGGACAACGCCGAGCTACCCGAACTATCAGTGGTCCATCCGTGGCGACGCCGATGAGCGGTTTGGCGAGGGATTTACCAACCGGGTTCAGCAGGCGCTGCTTGACATGAAAGACAAGGAGCTGCTGGAAAGCTTTCCCCGCTCCGGCTTCATTCCGGTATCCAATGACGCCTACAAGCCTATCGAGGTGGTTGGGAAACAGATCGGAATCATTGATTGATGTCAGGATTTGATCTGACAGGTCTGACGGCCTCGTTTGGAGGAGAGCGGGTGATTGGCCCGCTCTCTCTTCATGTGCAGGAAGGAGAACGGGTTGCCCTGGTCGGCCGCAGTGGCGCAGGCAAATCGACCCTGATCAGCCTGATCCACCAGCAGGTGGGGCGTCAGTCGTCGCTGGTGCCCCAGAATCTGGGCCTCGTCGAGGCCCTGCCGGTATTTCACAACGTGTATATGGGCCAGCTGGACGCCAACGCCACCTGGTACAACATCGTTTCGCTGATACGGCCCTTCGCCAGAGATACCCGGGCCGTCAAAACCCTGCTGGATGAACTGACCCTGCCGGAGAAAGTCTGGGTTCCGGCCGCATCCCTGTCTGGCGGCCAGCGTCAGCGGGTGGCTATTGCCCGCGCGCTGTATCGAAATTCGGAGCTGCTGCTCGCCGACGAGCCGGTTTCGGCACTGGACGGACCCATGGCCCATCTGGTCATGAAACTGCTCAGCGAACGCTTCAGAACAAGCGTGGTCGCCCTTCATGACGTGGAGCTGGCGCTGGCCTACTGCACGCGCATTGTTGGCATCCAGGACGGACAGGTTGCCCTGGACGAACCCAGCGAGAAGCTCACGCCGGCAGACATCACGCCGCTCTACTGAGTCAGAATCCTATTTATGTTGATGTCGCCCACCGTAAGAACCAGTCTGATCTTCACCGCCATTGCCGTGGTGGGGCTTTTCTTTGCGGATATCGCCATCACCTCCGCCAATCCCTGGAAAGATCTGGGCAGGTTCTTCCTGGGTGTAGTAACTCCGGATTTTTTCAGCACCGAAGGTCTGGCTACAGCGCTGCTGCGCACCGTCGCGTTTGCCTTCGTGGGGGTTGCCCTGGGCAGTGTGTGCGGCTTTCTCCTGGCGCTCATCTACCGTGCCTACCCTATACGGATTTTCTGTGCTTTTATCCGCTCCATCCATGAGCTCTTCTGGGCGCTGATTTTTCTACAGTTCTTCGGCTTTCACCCGCTCACCGGGGTACTGGCCATCGCCATCCCCTATTCGGGTATCTTCGCCAAGGTCTATTCAGAAATCCTCGAAGAAGCGGACCCGGAGCCGGGCCGGCTGTTACCGCCGGGCACCAGCGTAATCTCGGCATTTCTCTACGCGCGCATTCCCGACTGCTGGGTGCAGATACGCACCTACACTGCCTATCGCCTGGAATGCGGCCTACGCTCCAGCGCCATACTCGGTTTTGTGGGCCTGCCAACACTGGGATTTTACATGGAGTCCGCTTTTTCCCAGGGCCATTACTCCGAAGCCGGTGCCATGCTTATCCTGTTTTACGTGCTGATCGCCACATTGCCCCTGTGGGTCAAGCCCAAGCTGCTGCCGGTTTACCTGCTGGGCGCGCCTTTCTTTCTGGGCGACGGCATGCCCATTATCTGGGGCAATGTCACCCGCTTTTTTACCCAGGACATCGTGCCCTCCCCCCTGAGAGGTGAGCAGGACTGGGCCGGCATGGGCACCTGGCTGGGGGATCTGTTCGTCAACCAGGCGCTGCCGGGTATCTGGAATACGGTGATACTCACCCAGATTGCGCTGGTAGCAACCGGCATCATTGCCCTGCTCGCCTTTCCACTGATTTCAAGCCATTTCGGCGGGCCGGTGCGACGGACCAGCGGCCATGTATTCCTGGTGATACTGCGCTCTACGCCGGAATACATTCTTGCGTACATTCTTCTGCAGCTCTGGGGACCGTCCATGCTGCCCGCCGTGGTGGCACTGGCGCTTCACAACGGCGGTATCATCGGCCATCTGATTGGCCGCCAGTCCAGTACCATTGCGCTGCGCCCGGACGCTCCACATGGCGTCAACCGCTATACCTATGAACTGGTGCCGCGAGTCTACCGGTCATTCCTGGCGTTTCTGTTCTATCGCTGGGAAATCATTATGAGGGAGACGGCGATCCTGGGCATACTGGGTATATACACCCTGGGCTTCTACGTGGACAGCGCCATCCAGAACATCCAGTTCGACAAGGCCATGGTGCTCATTCTGATCACCGCATTGCTGAACATCGGCGTGGACATTCTCGGCCGATTCATCCGCAAAAAACTGGCGCTGCAGACCATGCCCACCTGCTGATCGGGGCTCAAGCGTCTGCTCTGGACTGGCCGGTCGGTTTTTCCAGTGCCCAGTCCGTGCCCAGCTCAACCGGCTCTGCCGTTTCCGGGGCGTCAATGGGAACTGCGGAAATGGCGGGGCGGGAGAAATGGCCGTTTTCCAGCCGGGTCATGCTGTCAATATCCACGGATCTGACAAGGAAGGCTCTGCCATCGACCAGGACTCTCGAACGATGGCTGAGGCCAAAGATGAAGCGGCAGTAGTCCATCTTCAGTTGCAACAGTTCCTGTTCGGCTTTCTGGATCTTCCTGAGCAGAAGGCCATGAACACTATCGCCATAATCCATGAGAGTTTTCCTGATAGAAGCTTTATTCGTGGATTTTACACCATCTCCGGCGGCTGTCATGTCGCCTGTCCGGGCTTGCCTGGCGGGCGCACGCTTTTTTTGCTGGTTAGCGGTGTCAGAATTGCTCTTTTACGGCTGCCGGCGCGTACCATTGGGCTGGACATTGATGGCTGTGGTTTCTGATTCTGCACCTGCCATGACACAATACCGCGCTTCGATTCACCACCAACAGGACAAGCCCGTGCCACCGGATATTTCCGTAAAGCACCTGAACAAAGTCTTCCCGGACGGTTTCAGAGCTCTTAAAGACATCAACCTGGACATAGAACCGGGGGAAATCTTTGCACTGCTGGGCCCCAACGGTGCCGGCAAGACCACTCTGATAAGCATCATCTGCGGCATCGCCAACATCTCCAGCGGCGAGGTCAAGGCGGCCGGCTACGATATTATCAAGGACTACCGCAAAGCCCGGGAAAGTATTGGCCTGGTGCCTCAGGAACTGCACACCGACTCCTTTGAAACCGTCTGGGGTGCGGTGTCTTTCAGCCGCGGCCTGTTTGGCAAGCCGCCGGCGCCGGATCATATCGAGAAGGTGCTGCGTGACCTGTCCCTGTGGGACAAACGCAACAACCGCATTATGTCCCTATCCGGCGGTATGAAACGCCGGCTGATGATCGCCAAGGCGCTGTCCCACGAGCCCCGCATCCTGTTCCTCGACGAGCCGACCGCCGGCGTGGACGTTGAGCTGCGCCGGGATATGTGGGAAATGGTCCGCAAGCTGCGTGAAAAAGGCGTCACTATCATTCTGACCACCCACTATATTGAGGAAGCCGAAGAAATGGCGGACCGCATCGGCGTCATCCGCAACGGTGAAATCATTCTGGTGGAAGACAAATCCCGGCTGATGAGCAAGCTCGGTAAAAAAGAGCTGCGCCTGCACCTCAACAGCCCGCTGACAGAGATTCCCGGGCCACTGGACCAGGAACCGGTCGAACTGTCCGGGGATGGCTATGAGCTGATTTACACGTTTGATTCGCAGAAACAGCAGGCGGGTGTCGCCAGACTGCTTCGGATCCTCGGCGATCTTGACATCGACTACCGCGATATCCAGACCCGCGAAAGCTCCCTGGAGGAGATCTTCGTGGGGCTGGTGAATGAATAGTTTGGGAGCAACACCATGAATCTGTACGGAGTCCGCGCCATCTACGCGTTTGAAATGGCCCGCATGCGCCGCACCCTTATGCAGAGCGTGGCGTCACCGGTGATCTCCACATCTCTGTATTTTGTGGTGTTCGGCTCGGCGATCGGCAGCCGCATGGGGAATATCGGCGACGTCAGCTACGCGGCCTTTATTATCCCCGGGCTGGTGATGCTGTCACTGCTGATGCAGAGCATCTCCAACGCATCCTTCGGTATCTACATGCCGAAATTTTCCGGCACCATTTATGAAGTGCTTTCAGCCCCCGTGTCCTATGTGGAAGTGGTGCTGGGCTACGTGGGGGCCGCAGCCACCAAGTCGGTGATTCTGGGCATCATCATACTGCTGACTGCCAAGCTGTTCGTGAACTACGACGTCATGCATCCTTTCTGGATGTTTGCCTTCCTGGTGCTGACCGCCATCACCTTCAGCCTGTTCGGCTTTATCATCGGCATCTGGGCTGACGGCTTCGAAAAGCTGCAGATTATTCCGCTGATGATCGTCACGCCGCTGGTGTTTCTCGGTGGTACCTTCTATTCCATCGATATGCTGCCAGAGGCCTGGCAAACCATAAGTCTGCTTAATCCAGTGGTATATCTGATCAGTGGTTTCCGCTGGGCGTTTTACGGTGTTTCAGATGTTCATATCGGCATCAGCGTCGGTATGACCTTCTTTTTCCTGTCAGCCTGCATGGCAGGGGTCTGGTGGATATTCAAAACCGGATACCGGCTACGCTCATGATGGGCATCGCTAAAAAGGCAGTGCCTCTGGCCTGTCTGCTTTTCTCCGGGTGCCTCGCGGCCCTACCCGGAGAAAAAGCTTTGCCGGTGGCCGATGCCTGCCTGCTTGCCCCCGAACGATCGCTTCCCATTACCCTGGAAATCGCTGAAAGCCCAGGTGAACGCCGTCGCGGGCTGATGGAGCGGGAGTCGCTTCCAGCCGAAGTCGGTATGCTGTTCGTTTATGACAGCCCACGGGATCCGGATCAGGGTTTCTGGATGTACCGAACGCTGATACCACTGGATATCGCCTATCTGGACAGCAACGGTATCATCCGGGCCATTCGCGCCATGGAACCCTGCCCTGCCGGGCAAGGCAGGGATTGCCCGGTTTACACTGCGGGCGTTTCATTCAGCCGTGCTCTGGAGATGAATCAGGGCTACTTTGAAAGCAAGGGTGTAACGACCGGGGACAGGCTGTCGATGGATCCCTCCGACTGTCGCTAGCCTGCGATGCTGATCGATTCAGGGCTGTTAAGGGAGTAACCATTTGGAGAACACGCGGGTAAAAGGCCTGAGCATTGCCGCCCTGGGCGTGCTGTTTATCCTGCCGGATGCGCTACTGGTTAAAATCACCTCCGTGGACCCGGTGGTTTTTCTGTTCTGGCGGGGGCTTTTACTGGCGGCCAGTTTCCTGCTGATCAGCGCGGCCCGCTATCCTGGCCGCCTGGCCGCTGAAGTCCGCAGATGCGGCGTGAAAGGCATCTACTGCGCTGTGGCTTTTTCGCTCAGCACGCTGGGCTTTGTCATGGGGATGAAAAACACCGCCGCAGGCAATGTGCTGGTGATTCTCAATATGGCGCCCATGATCGCCGCCCTGATTGCCTGGGCGGTCTGGAAAGAAACCCTGCCCTGGCGCACCTGGGTGGTCATTATTGTCTGCGTGGCAGGGGCCACTTTGATGGCCATCAGCGAATGGGGGCGTGGCGACCCCATCGGGTTGGTCATGGCAGCGGTGGCTGCGACCGCCCTGGCAACCAACCTGAACGTTGCCCGCTCCAGGCCGGACAGCGACATGAGCGTCATGCTGATGTTCGGTGCGGCCCTGCTAGCCGTGGTTTCAGCAGCGATGGGCGGCGCCACCATGCCATCCGACCGTGATCTTTTCTACATTGCCCTGCTCTGCCTCGTGTTTCTGCCGGTGTCCAGCATTATGATCCAGATTTCCCCGCGCTATATTCCCGCCGCAGAAGTCAGCCTGATGCTGCTGATGGAAACCGTTTTCGGTGCCTTGCTGGTGTGGGTATTTCTGGGAGAGGTACCGCCATCCATGAGCTTTGTCGGCGGCGCCATTATTTTTACAGCCCTTGCCGTTCACGGGTGGCTGGAAGTTCGGCGTTATCGGACGTTAAAGAGGTCCGAGCGTATCGCCCGCGATGCTGCCAGCCGGGTCTGAAGTGCCGGCTGCAAGCCCAGAGAAAAATGACTGCAGGGATGATGGTGCCCGGGGCCGGACTTGAACCGGCACGACCTAACGGTCAACAGATTTTAAGTCTGTAGTGTCTACCTATTTCACCACCCGGGCATAGGGGGGGACGTTGCGGGCAGAATTGTATAAGGCCCTGCCCTGTAACGCAATTGAGTTTGGATTTAACCAGTTGCCATCAAACTAGACTGGTTTGGCGGCAACGCCCTGATAAATATAGCCAGCTATTCGGGGGGCCTTCGGGATGTACAGGTTCTTTAATTCCACAACCACAAAGCCTGCTGATTCGATCAGGGTTCCGATTGGCTTGTTGAGGTGACAGCCGCCTGCAATTTTCTTCCAACCGGGGGTTACCCGGTTCTGCCATTTCTGGATATCTGGCTCAGGCGACTCGCCGTGCTCCAGAAACAGAAGCTTCCCGCCCGGTTTCAGAACCCTCATCATCTGCTTCAGTGCGGTCTGGTGGTCCGGGATGGTGCACAGCGTAAACGTAAGCAATACGGTATCCACACTGTTGTCTGCTAACGGAATCTCCTCACCCGGTAAACCCAGCCACTCTACTTTTACCAGCGATGCAGCAAGATTCGACTGAGCTTTGCGGCGCATGCCCTCCGAAGGTTCAAGCCCGTATACGAGGTCAACTTTCGCCGGGTCGTAGAATGGCAGGTTGATGCCAGAGCCCATGCCAACCTCAAGCACAGTGCCGGTTGCGTCCGGAACAACCTGGCTGCGAAGTTTCATGACCTGGCCCATGGAACAGGCGCGGTCGATGATGTGCGGCAGTATGCGTTCCTCGTAAAAGCTCATGGGTATTACCGTCGTTTTTGCTGCAATGAAAGCGGCGATGTGAATTATTGGACTCACCCGCATATCGACTATTATTGTCTACTATGTATGTTACATGCTCATAAAAACACCTAGACATTCCAGCCAGGGACGCTGCTGAACAGATTTCAGGCCTGTTCGCCATAATGTCGCATTACCGGAGTGCCCCTATGGAGCTTGATCCTCTCATTCTGTCACGGATACAGTTTGCCTTCGTTGTAAGCTTCCACGCCATCTTTCCCGTGTTTACCATCGGCCTGGCCTCCTTTATTGCGACACTGGAAGCGCTTGGATTCGTTACCAAAAACCCGGTCTGGATCAAGCTCTCCACCTTCTGGACCAAGGTGTTTGCTGTCGTGTTTGGTATGGGCGTGGTGTCGGGCATTGTGATGTCTTTCCAGTTCGGTACCAACTGGAGTAACTTTGCCCAGGCTTCTGCCAATTTCCTCGGCCCGGTTCTGAGTTACGAAGTACTCACGGCTTTCTTCCTGGAAGCTGCATTCCTGGGTGTACTGCTGTTCGGGCGCGATAAGGTCCCCGCCGGGATTCACCTGCTTGCCGCCATGATGGTTGCCCTGGGAACCATGATTTCAACCTTCTGGATTCTCTCGGCTAACAGCTGGATGCACACTCCGGCAGGTGTTGATCTGCGGGACGGGATTTTCCACGTGACGTCCTGGGCCGAAGCACTTTTCAACCCCTCTTTCCCCTATCGGCTTCTGCATATGGTGGTGGCCTCGTTTCTGACCGGCAGTTTTGTGGTCGCGGGTGTCATCAGTGCCTGGTATCTGCTTAAAGGCCGGGAAGTGGAGGCTAATCGCAAGGCGCTGTCCATCTGCCTGTGGTTCCTGCTGCTTATTGCCCCGGTCCAGGCCGTTATCGGCGATTTTCACGGTCTGAATACCCTTGAGCACCAGCCGATGAAAGTGGCGGCCATGGAGGGTAACTGGGAAACGTCGCGCAATGTCCCGTTGTTGCTTTTCGCCATTCCTGACCAGCAGAGCCAGAGCAATCTTTTTGAAGTGGGAATACCGGGCCTCGCCAGCCTGATCCTTACCCATGAATGGGATGGTGAACTTCCCGGCCTGGAGGAAGTGGCGGTTGAGGAGCAGCCCCCGGTGGCGTTTGTGTTCTGGTCCTTCAGAGTGATGGTGGGGCTGGGGCTGCTGATGATTGCGTTTGCGGTAGCCGGCCTGGTACTTCGCCCCGGTGGTCGCTACTGGCGCACCAACTGGTTCCTGCAGGGGTTACGGTTCATGAGCGTAGCGCCTTTTATTGCCGTGCTCGCTGGCTGGTTTGTCACCGAAGCCGGCCGCGCGCCCTGGCTGGTGTACGGCATGATGACCCACGCTGAGGGACTCACTCCGTCGCTGACCGGTGGCATGGCGCTGTTTACCCTGATCGGTTACGTGGTGGTCTATGCTGTGGTGTTCTCCGCCGGGCTCTACTACCTGATGCGGGTGCTGTACGTGGGGCTGGAAGACCACACAGAATCCGAAGAGCATGATACAAGACGGCCCAGCCGACCCTTCTCCGCGGCCGATGTGCCGTTCGAATTCGAAACAGCGGAGGCTGGCAATATTGGCGGCTCCAAACCAACGGGAGGCCTGTAATCATGGAACAGTGGGACCTGCCCCTGATCTGGGCGTTTATCATTGGTTTTGGCGTCATCATGTATGTGTTGATGGATGGCTTCGATCTGGGGGTGGGTATCCTGTTCCCCTTTGCCCCTGACGAAGAAAGCAGAGATGTCATGATGAATACGGTTGCGCCGGTCTGGGACGGCAACGAGACCTGGCTGGTACTTGGCGGCGCAGGCCTTCTGGCGGCCTTCCCCATGGTCTATTCGATCTTTCTTCCCGCCCTCTATATTGGCGTATTCCTGCTTCTGGCAGGGCTTATTTTTCGGGGTATTGCCTTTGAATTCCGGTTCAAGGCCAATAAATCGCGGTTTTTATGGAACTGGTCGTTTGCAGGCGGCTCCACCATTGCTTCGCTGGCTCAGGGCGCGGTGGTTGGCGCCTACATTCAGGGTTTCGAAACCGCCAACGGCGTTTATGTTGGAAGCGCCCTGGACTGGCTGACTCCGTTCACAGTGCTCACTGCACTGGGCCTGCTGGCTGGCTACGCGCTGCTGGGGTCAACCTGGCTGATCATGAAAACCGAGGGGCATCTTCAGGAATGGGCTTATCGGCTCACGGGGCCTCTGCTGATGGCGGTTCTGGCGGTATTTGCCATTATCAGTGTATGGACGCCGTTTGTGGACGATATGGTACGGGACCGCTGGTTCTCGAACCTGACGGTGATCTGGCTGCTGCCAGTACTGTCAATGGCCTTCGCTTTCCTGATTTTCCGCTCTGTGCGTCAACGGTCCGAGGCATTGCCCTTTGTAGCCACCATGGGACTGTTTATCTCGACCTATCTTGGCCTCGTAGTAAGTCGCTGGCCCTATGTGGTGCCACCGGACTATACGCTCTGGGATGCGGCTTCATCCCCTGACTCCCAGCTATTTCTGCTGATTGGTCTGATATTTGTTATCCCGGTTGTTCTTGGCTATACCGCCTGGACCTATTGGGTGTTCCGGGGCAAAGTGCGAGCCGGCGAAGGCTATCACTAGGTGACAATAGCACCGGCAGACGGCGCTGCAGAGGCAAGGTCAGCCACCGATCAGCAGGCGGTCAGACAGTGGCTGGCAGAGCTTTCCAGGAATAATAAACCCTGGATTCGGGGAGCAATTGCAGCGGGTGCTGTTTCCGGAGTCGCAACCATTGTCCAGATGGTTTTTCTTGCCCGGATTGTTCATTTTGGCGTAGTTGAGGGGGTTGCCGTTGCCCAGCTGACTCCTTTCTTTGCAGGTCTGATCCTGGCCATCATTGTCCGTGCCGTTGGCCAGGGCTTCCAGGCCCGCCTTGCGGCACGTTGCAGCGAACAGGTCCGCCGGGATGCCCGACGACAGATTCACCATCACTGGCAGGCCACCGGGCCCGTGGCTCTGGGGCAGGCATCAGCGGGAACACTTGCCCGGGAGTGGATTGATCATGTAGACGCCCTCCACGGTTACTTCGCCCGTTTTCTTCCGCAAATGGCGCTGTCTGTGATCCTGCCTTTGCTGACACTGACTCTGGTGTTCTGGCTGGACTGGCTGGCCGGTATTTTTTTGGTTTTGTCCGCACCGCTGATTCCGCTGTTCATGGCATTGGTCGGCATGGGCGCTGAAAAGCTTAACCAGCAACATTTCGAGACCATCAGCCGGCTTTCCGGGCAGTTTCTGGACAAGGTCCGCGGCCTGACCACCCTGCAGCTGTTCGGTCAGACCGCTGGTGCGGCCGAACTTATCCACCAACGCTCTGACGAGTACCGTCGCATCACCCTGAAAACCCTGCGGGTGGCGTTCCTGTCATCGGCCGTTCTGGAATTCTTTGCCTCTGTCGCTATTGCAGTGATCGCGATTTACATCGGGTTCGGCCTGCTCGGTTACATCACCTATGGACCGTCCGATCAGCTGACACTGTTTTCCGGGCTGCTGATTCTGCTGCTGGCCCCGGAATTCTTTCAGCCGTTGCGCACGCTATCCCAGCACTACCATGACCGTGCAGCGGCGATGGGATCGGCGGCAGAGATTCTGGCGCGACTGGGCCAGCCAACCGACAGCGCTGACCCCCGCAAAACAGCGGCAGCGGAAGGCAGAACGGAGAGCATTGAACTGGAGGCGGTCCGGAAATCCTTCGGGACGGACCGGGTCGTACTCAATAATCTCTCACTGGTGATCAGCGCAGGGGAAGTGATCGCACTAACCGGTCCTTCCGGCGGTGGGAAATCCACTCTGCTGCATTTGCTGGCAGGTTTTATCCCGGCGGATCAGGGGCGACTGCAAATCTTCGGGCAGGCGCCCGGCAGTTTCAGGTTTGGCTGGCTCGGCCAGAAGGGCTTTCTTGTTCAGGGAAGCTGGGCCGACAACCTGCGCCTCACCACCCCCGAAGCCTCGGATATCTCCATTGAAGCAGCCCTGCGCCGGGTTGGCCTGGGTTCGCTTGTGGATGGCCGCAAAGAAGGCATTTACAGCGCCGTTTCCGAGGATGGCCAGGGGCTTTCCGGGGGCCAGGCGCGCCGTATGAGTCTGGCGCGCATTTTTCTGGCGGATTATGACCTGATTCTGCTGGACGAACCCACAGCGGGCCTGGATGCGGACAGCGAAATCTTTATCCTGGAAGCGCTTCACAAGCTTGCCGTTGCCGGTAAAACACTGGTTTTCTCCACGCATCATCAGGCCCTGCTGACGCTGGCCAATCGGGTTTTGCTGGTGTCCGGCGGCGAGGTGCAGGATGCGTGAGCTCCAACCCTGGCTAAGGCTTATTCTGAAGCGCCCGCGCCGGCTGTCTGCGGGAGCGGTGCTGATACTCGGCACACTGCTTTCCGGCATTGCCCTGCTGGCGGTTTCTGGCTGGTTTATCACCGAAACCGCGCGGGTGGGCCTGCTTATTGCGGCTGGAACCGCCGCAACCATCAATATCTATGTTCCCGGTGGTGCCATCCGGTTTTTTGCGGTATCCCGAACCCTGTTCCGGTATCTCGAACGACTCTACAACCATGACACCGTGCTGCGCCTGCTGACGGACATCCGTCTGGCTCTGTTCCAAAGGCTAACGCTTGCCAGCAGCCATAAACGCCGAAAGCTCAGCGGTGCACAGTGGCTTTCCCGGCTGACCAGCGACGTGGATGCGCTGGACACGCTCTACCTGCGGCTGATTGCACCGGCAGCGCTTGCGGCGTTGGTGATGGGTCTGATGGTGCTGTTTTCAGCGATGCTGTTTAGTCTGCCGATCGCCCTATGGATTGGACTGCTGCTGTTTCTGGCACTGATGGTGGCGACGGTGGGCGTCTTTATCAGTACACGGCGACTGGCCTCCACCCAGAGTGACCAGCAGGAAACCCTGCGAACCTTCGTTATTGAGCATATCGAGGGGTTCGCCGAACTTACCGCCGCGGGCAGAAACGGCAAACATGCCGCACGGCTTATGCGTCAGGCCCGCCAGATGAGCGCTGAACAGGCCATCATCGATACGCGGACTGGCTGGCAGATGGCTGTCGCTAACCTGCTTGTCCACCTCAGCGCTGTTTTCGCCTTATGGGCCGGCTTTGGACTGTTTCAGGCTGGTGTCATCTCCGGGCCGGTTCTGGTGTTGCTGCCGGTTGCGCTTCTGGGTGTCGGGGAAGTCTATTCCATGCTACCAGAGGCATTCGGAAAGCTTGGCGCAACTATCGCGTCCGCGGCCCGCCTGAACCGCGATGGACAGGCCGACACATCCGGGTTAGCAACTGACACTGCCATGCCGCCGGCAGGCTTCGCCCTTCTTGCCAAGAATCTTACTATCAGGCATACGGGATCCGCGCCCCTGTTCACCCACTTCAGTCTTGCCGTCAGAACCGGCGAACACGTTGGCATGGTTGGTTATTCCGGCAGCGGCAAGTCCTCACTGGCGGATGCGTTTGCAGGTCTATTACCCATAAACGGGGAGCTGATGCGCCAGCGCTGCGTTTATCTGACTCAGACGACGGTGCTGTTCGAGGATACGCTGCGGGCCAACCTGTTGTTGGGTCGGCCGAACGCGACAGACGTCGAGCTCTGGCGGATACTGGAGCACATGGAACTGGCAGAGCGTTTCGCGCAGGAACGGGATCAACTGGATACCTGGCTGGGCAGCGCTGGTAGCCAGGTGTCTGGTGGCGAGGCCAGGCGGGTCGCGCTGGCTCGGGTGCTGCTGAGCCCTGCCCCGCTGGTTATTCTTGATGAGCCCTTTACCGGCCTGGACGCCGATACCCGCCTTCGCGTGTCCGTACGGATGGCTCGTATTCTGGAAGGAAAAACGGTTATCAGTCTGGCGCACGCGGTCGATGCTCTTCCGGGCACCGAACGCGTGATCCGGCTGGACGTCTAGCTGGTTGCAAGCAACTCGAAGGTCAATCCGGCCTTGCCGGTCAGGCGATCAAACAGTTTGCCATCCATCAGCGACGAGGGTGTCCAGATTCCGCCAGGTTTATCCGCCACATCGAACGCCAGGCACATGCCGGCTTCGCCGAGCATTTTGGATGTGGAGCCGTAGCCGGGATCCCGATCGCCAAGCACCTTGGTTTTGATGGTCTTGCCGTCGTCGGTTTTGCCAACAAACCGCAGGTCATAAAAGCCGGCTTGCTGCGCTTCCGGGCTGGGACCTTCGCCGGGCTTGGGAACAAACTTCTCTACCACCCAGCGGGATGGCCTGAACGCTGACGCGGTAACGAAACTGCCCAGTGCGGCGGTGACGCCGTAGGCCGTCAGGCGACCCTTCAGACCACGGCCGACTATCATGGCTTCGTCGTAGGTAAATTCCCGTCCGTAGCGGGCATCCTGCAGCGCGTTCGAGCGGTGAACGATACGGTTATTGATCGCGCTCATCACAAACGGTGCCAGCCAGACGCCAAGCTCATTGTCGTATTCAGCCCCCTTGAGATTGGGCTGACGGGTTTCGGAGCGATAACCCTTCGGGCAGATGGAGAACGGATTGGCCATCTCCCTGCGCATCGCAGGATCGGCGGCCGCTTCCTTCACGGCGTTGACCAGGCTGGCCACGGTACCGCCAGAGAACTCCCCCTTGGCCGCTTTCACCCGCATCCGAACATCCCGGCAAGGCGCGCCGAAGGTCTGCTCGGCCTGCTGTTGCAGGAACCACACGCCCATGTCTGACGGGATTGAATCGAAACCGCAGGAGTGAACGATGCGCGCTCCGGAAGCTTTGGCGGCATCCTCGTACCTGTCGACCATTTTGCGAATCCACTGAACTTCGCCGGTAAGGTCGCAATAATCCGTGCCGGTTTCGGCGCACACTTTCACCAGAGGTTCACCAAAAAGCGCGTAAGGGCCAACGGTGGAGATCACAACACGAGTCTGGTCGCACATCGCTTTCAATGCAGATTCATCGGCGGCGTCTGCAATAATCATCGGCAAACTGGAAGCCGGTTTTCCCAGGTCCGCCTTTAGGGAGCCCAGTTTACTTTCTGAACGTCCTGCTATGGCCCATTTGAGGTTTTTCCCGGTACCGTAGGTTTTCAGCAGATAACCGGTCAGTATCTGGCCAACGAAGCTGGTCGCACCGAATACCACGATGTCGTAGGTTGTATCCGTTTTATTGCTCATTCGTGATCCTTGTGATCAAAAGATTTCCGGTTTCAGGCCTTTCTGGTCGCCTTTGCGCCCATCATTACCAGGAACAGCGCGACACCCAGGCCCCAGAAGCCGTTCAACATCAGGCCACCCGTCCAGGTCTGGGCGCTTACTTCCCAGCCTTTGATCGGGAACACTAACAGCATAGCAACTGCTGTGGGACCAATGGCACCAACGATCACATTACCCGGCCAGAAGATGATGCGACTGAAACGGCCAAGCAAAAGCCAGAGGACCATACCCCACAGACCCCCGAAGAACGCCAGCGACAACACCGAAGGCACGCCAAGCGGCGGTACCGGGCTCATGTTGAACGGTGCCATCGGCACTATGCCCGCCAGATAGAACACCCCAAAAAGCCCCTGATGAAAAATAAGCGTGGCCAGAAAGCCGCTGATAAATGCCTTGATCCAGTTCATGTCAATTTCCCTCTCTGTTTGCCTGTAAATTAGGCGCCGTTGTCGCAGATGCCAAATATTTTCCCTGCACAATGGTGCATACTTGTCAGATGGCACATTCATTCGCGGAGGTTTTGCCTTGATCACCCTGCTGCTCTCACTGAGCCTGATTCTTATGCTGGTCAGCGCCTGGCTACTCTGGCAGGTCCGCTCGCAGAAAGCGCTTATCGCCGAAGTCCGACGCGAGAGCCATGGTCCGGATGACAGCCGCGAACCCGAGCTCATTCTTACGCTTCGCGTACACGATCCGATTGCCGTAGCGCAACGGGAGTCCCGATCTGCCCGCGTGCTCGCAAACCGGTTACCAATCATGGTGACAAAGCTGGTATATCAGGAAGTTATGAAAGAATTACAGAAAGAGCTGGAAGAGCGGAACATCGACGTCCTTATGCAACTTGAGTATCGCTAGGCAACCCATGAACGCTTCTCTATTTGCTGCTGCCGCCCTGTTTATGATCGCCGCATGTCTTGTCGCCATAGCCACACGTATGCACCTGCAGAACCGCAAGGTACTTGTTCGGTTGCGGTCAGCCCAGCGGCAGGCCAACAGCCGTATCCAGAAAAGCCGGATGGAATTGATGGAAGTCCGCAACCGGGCGCGTCTGCTTGAAGACACCGTCACGCATGGCACGGGCGCTGTGGAAAAAATGCACCAGGTCATCGCCACCACAACGTTCAGCCTGATTGACCATTTCTCCACGGATGAGTCATTTCGTGAACGCGCCAGGCGCGCCCGCAACACCCACAATACGACCAGCCGCCAGATCTATCAGGCAGCGAGAACGACCAACAAAGCCCTTCATCTGCTTGCGGATACACTGATCATCAGCCGCAGAGAAAAAAAGCTGACCCTGCGCACCCACCGCGGAAAAACCGATAAAACCACCCAGAACAAGCAATAAAAAAGGCACCCGCAGGTGCCTTTCATTGGCTGGCGCCCTTCCGGTTACAGGACCTTTTTAAGCTCTTCCTCAAACTGAGGCACGGCCTCAAACAGATCCGCAACCAGGCCATAGTCCGCAACCTGGAAAATGGGTGCTTCTTCATCCTTGTTGATCGCTGCGATCACTTTGGAGTCGCCCATACCTGCCAGGTGCTGGATGGCACCGGAAATACCAATCGCGATATACAACTGAGGCGCAACAATTTTACCGGTCTGGCCTACCTGCATATCGTTTGGCACGAAGCCGGCATCCACTGCGGCGCGTGAGGCGCCAATGGCAGCACCCAACTGGTCAGCGACGCTTTCCAGCATCTTGAAGTTTTCACCATTCTGCATGCCCCGGCCACCGGAGACAACGATGTCGGCCGAAGACAGGTCCGGGCGATCAGACTTGGCCAGCTCTTCACTGATGAACTGAGACAGGCCAGCGTCTTTGACAACGTCCAGAGCCTCAACCGAGGCCGAGCCACCGTCGGCGGCAACAGGGTCAAAGGCAGTCGGGCGGACCGTAACCACCTTGATGCTATCGCTGGCTTTCACCGTTGCGATGGCATTACCCGCGTAGATCGGGCGGACGAACGTATCTTCCGACTCGACGCGCATGATGTCAGACACCTGGGCGACGTCCAGCAGCGCGGCTACACGGGGCATGAAATCTTTTCCGGTGGTGCCGGCAGACGCCAGAATATGGCCGTAGCCTTTTCCGACCTCGGCTACCAGCTCTCCGAGATTCTCTCCCAGGTTATGGCCGTAAACGGCGTTATCAGCAACCAGAACCTTATTTACGCCTTCGACCTTGGCCGACGCTTCACCCGCAGCGCCGCAATTTTCACCTGCGACGAGTATATCGATATCGCCACCGATGGCTTTGGCAGCGGCAACCACATTGAGTGTGGACTGCTTGAGGCTGCTGTTGTCATGATCCGCTATTACAAGGATGCTCATTTAGATCACCTTCGCTTCGTTCTTCAGTTTGTCGACCAGTTCGGCCACATCAGCCACTTTGATACCCGCTTTACGGGAAGCCGGAGCCTCTACCTTCAGGGTAGACAGGCGCGGAGTAATCTCGACGCCGAGATCGGCCGGGGACATGTTGTCCAGTGGTTTCTTTTTTGCCTTCATAATGTTCGGCAAGGAGGCGTAGCGTGGCTCGTTAAGACGCAGATCGGTTGTGATCACGGCGGGCAGGCTCAGCCCAACGGTCATCAGACCGCCGTCGATTTCCCGCTTCACCTGAACTTTTTCGCCTTCAATAACGAGTTCTGATGCGAACGTGCCCTGCCCCATTCCGGTCAGCGCAGCCAACATCTGGCCGGTCTGGTTGTTGTCGGAATCGATGGCCTGCTTGCCCAGAATGACCAGCCTCGGCTCTTCCTTCTCGACAACCGCTTTCAATAACTTGGCCGCTTCGAGAGACTGGACTTCTTCATCGGATTCGATGTGGATACCGCGGTCCGCGCCAAGGGCCAGCGCCGTTCGGATCTGCTCCTGCGCGGCTTTGGGACCGATAGTCACAACCACGATTTCGCTGGCAATGCCCTTCTCTTTCAGGCGCACCGCTTCTTCAACCGCGATTTCACAGAAAGGGTTCATTGCCATCTTGACATTGGCAAGATCGACACCGGTGTTGTCGGGCTTGACCCGCACCTTTACGTTGTAATCAATAACTCGTTTTACAGCGACCAGAACCTTCATAGATTCCTCGTTATTCTAAGATGGGTTTACGTTTGAGGACAGCAATAACGGCAGGGCCTGCTGTCTGTCAGGGAGAATTAATACTGCCCACAAAGACCAGTGGGGTCAATAAAACAGCCTGTCTCGCCCTATCACCGAATCATGACAAAGCTGGGCGCGAATTTCAATCAAACGTTTGTTTGATTTATGTTTTACGCTATCCTGCACGGATATAAGTTATGCGGTATCAGGCACACACGGGTCGTTTGTAATGCGATTAGTCGCTATCATAGCAATCAGCAGAGCCCCTTGCGGTACTTTAAATCAATGTCCGTGGCGGCACTGGCAACAAAAGTGTCAAACGGCACCCATTAAATAGAAATGTTTGAGGAGACCAACGTGGAACGCGAATCGATGGAATTTGATGTCCTGATCGTCGGCGGCGGTCCCGCTGGCCTTTCGGCCGCCTGTCGTGTCATGCAGATGGCGCAGGAGTCGGAGCAGGAGCTGACGGTCTGTGTGGTGGAAAAAGGTTCCGAGATCGGTGCCCACATTCTGGCCGGGACGGTGTTCGAGCCGACCGCCCTCAACGAGCTTTTTCCCGACTGGAAAGAGAAAGGTGCGCCGCTGAACACGCCGGTCACCCGGGACGATATTTTCCTGCTTAAAAATCAGGAGAACGCCAGCAAGATTCCCAGTGCCTTTGTCCCGAAAAACATGCACAACCACGGCAACTACATCATCAGCCTGGGCAACCTCTGCCGCTGGCTGGCAGAACAGGCCGAGGAACTGGGCGTGGAAGTCTATCCAGGCTTTTCGGCGTCCGAAACCATTGTTGAGGACGGCCAGGTAAAGGGCATCATCACCGGTGATATGGGCGTCGGCCGCGACGGCTCAGAGAAAGACGGCTACATGCCCGGCATGGAACTGCGCGCCAAATACACCCTGTTTACCGAAGGCTGCCGCGGTCATCTTGGCAAGCGCCTGATCAACGATTTCAAACTGGGCGAGGGCAAAGACCCGCAACACTACGGTATCGGTATCAAGGAGCTGTGGGATATAGACCCGGCCAAGCACGAACCCGGTCTGGTGGTCCATACGACCGGCTGGCCCCTGAGTGAATCCGGCACCACCGGTGGTTCTTTCCTCTATCACCTGGAAAACGGTCAGGTTTATGTCGGGCTGATCACCGACCTGTCATACAGCAACCCGCACCTGAGCCCGTTCGAGGAATTCCAGCGCCTGAAGCTGCATCCGCAGGTAAGCAAACATCTGGAGGGAGGCAAACGGGTCTCCTACGGCGCACGCGCCATTACCAAAGGCGGCTTCAACTCATTGCCGAAAATGAGCTTCCCCGGCGGTCTGCTGCTGGGTTGCGATGCGGGAACCCTCAACAGTTCCAAGATCAAAGGCTCTCACACCGCGATGAAGTCCGGCATTCTGGGCGCAGAGGCGGTGTTTGAAGCGCTCAAGGAAGGCAAGGCCGGCGAGGAAATTACCGATTTTGAAGATCGGTTCAAGGGCAGCTGGCTGTACAAGGAACTGTTCAATGAACGCAACTTCAGCCCCGGTATGCATAAATTCGGCAATTTTGTCGGCGGTGCCATTGCGTTCCTGGAGCAGAACATTCTGCGCAGAACCCTGCCTTTCACCTTTCACGATACGGTGCCGGATTACGCGACCCTCAAAACTGCCGAGCAGTCCAAGAAGATGGATTACCCGCGACCGGATAACAAGCTGACGTTTGATCGCCTGTCCTCGGTGTTCATTTCCAACACCAATCACGGCGAGGATCAGCCGGTTCACCTGAAGCTCAAGAATCCGACGATTCCGCTTGAGGAAAATCTGCCGAAGTATAACGAACCTGCGCAGCGTTACTGCCCGGCCGGTGTGTATGAAGTGGTTGAAAAAGACGACGGCAGCGGCCTGAATTTCCAGATCAATGCGCAGAACTGTGTGCACTGCAAAACCTGTGACATCAAGGACCCGGCCCAGAATATCGAATGGGTAACGCCGGAAGGTGGCGGCGGTCCCAACTACCCGAACATGTAACGGGTACAAAAAAACGGCCCTCGCGAGGGCCGTTTTTTTATGCCTGACGAAAAAGCTTTAGTGAGCGTGACCATGCTCTTGCTCTTCGTCAGTTGCTTCGCGGGCTTCTACCACTTCTACATCGAAGTGCAGAGTCTGGCCGGCCAGAGGATGGTTCGCGTCAATTTTGACCTCCTCATCGCCGACTTCCACTACACGAACGACCTGCGGGCCACCCGGAGTCTGTGCCTGGAACTGCATGCCTGGCTCGATGGTGTCTACGCCTTCAAAGGCAGAGAGCGGAACCGGCTGAATCAGCTCTTCGTTGACTTCACCGTAACCTTCACCAGGCTCGACAGAAACCTTCACTTGATCGCCAGCGGCTTTTTCGTTCAGAGCGTTTTCTAGTCCACCGATGATGTTCTGTGCACCTTCCACGTAGGACAGCGGCTCGCGACCTTCTACACGGGAGGAGTCCAGCTCTTCTCCCTGATCGTTAGTGAGCGTGTAATGGATGGTGACAACACGAGGTTGGGCCATGTGATCTCCTTGCGTGTCGCAATGACTGTTTAATGAATTTTGGGTAGTCGGAAGTGATCATGAACAGCCAGACTGCACAGAGGACTTTTCGACCACCGGGCCTCGTTAGAGAGCCAGGCTCGGTAACAAGTATGAAAACCCAGTTTAACAACTGTTGTCCTGCGTTTTCTACCGTGAGATGGTGGGGGCAGGCCCGGCGTTTTCAACCGTATCAGGCAACTTGATAGAAATTTCCATGACTCCAGACCCCCATGGGTGCTTCCGGATCCGGATTCTCGGCCACAACCAGTTCTGCCAGGTCGTAAAAGGCGGAGGTTACCAGACGGGCTTCTAGGCCATGAGGTAATTGAACCACCGGCCTTGGTTCGCCAGTATCGGAATAGACGCCCACTGACAGCGGATGGTCTGGATCAATGGGAACAACCTCACCGACGTTTGTGGTGACCGATAGCAACCTCTCCCTGCCCTCACCCTCTGTTTTCAGACTGTGGGCAAGCAATGGCGTGTCTTCGACCTGTATTCGCCACTTCTCCACAGGCGTTACCAGATAATAATCGCCGTCCGTTTCGCGCCGCAGGATGGTGGAAAACAGCCGCACAATGGCTTCCCTTTTAATGGGCTTGCCCTCGTGCAGCCAATCGCCTTTGCGATTCACTACTATGTCGATATCGCCGGATAATTCCGGGTGCCACTGATCCAGCGGTGGTTTTGTTTTTTCGCCCGCTTGGGCTTCAATCTGACTGGCAATTGTTTCGGGTTTCTGACTCATTGGATTCAACGCCTACCAGGATTTCAAAAGAGTTACGGTAAGAACTGCGCTTTCAGATCTGCGCACGCGGGACCGACCACCGGAATGTCCAGAACAATAGCCTGAGCGGTCATCAACGGAATGCCTTTCAGGTGGCCATCGACAAAAAGGGTTGCCAGACTGCCGACCAGCGGCATATGAGAGACAATCATCAGTGGCGAGTCCGTGGCTTCAATGATGGCATTCATGCAGATGCCGGGGTCATCGTCCGGAGTGATGAAATCTTTCTCAACCACCGGGCAATTCAGTATTTCCGATGCGATGGCGGCGGTCTGCCTCGCCCGGACCAACGGGCTACACCACATGGCGCGGGGCCGCCAGGGCGATTCCGCAATCTGCGCAGCCACATCGGCAGTGGCCTGACGCCCGTATTCGGTCAATTCCCGCTGGCCGTCAAGGGAGTGAAAGCCTGCCTCGCCATGACGCATAATAATCAACTGCACGGCTGCCTCCCTGCCACGGCTTTGCGCCAGAGCTCCGTGCTCATCGCGAGATGGTCCTCGGCAGAATGAACTCCACGTCGGAATTCTGGACCGACATCATCAGACTGCTGATCACTGCATTGATCGACGCACCCTCATACACGATTTCATAGAGCCCGCGAACCAGTGGCATATAGATTCCGATACTTTCGGACTTTTCTTTCACCAGTTTCAGCGTGTAAATGCCTTCTGCCACCTGACCCAATTCCGCCACGGCGTCATCCAGTGCCTTGCCCTTGCCCAGCGCGAAACCGACACGGTAATTCCTGCTTTTCGAAGAGGTACAGGTCACGATCAGATCGCCCACACCGGCCAGGCCCATAAACGTCATCGGGTTGGCTCCAAGGCTGACGGCAAACCGGCTCATTTCGGCCAGGCCACGAGTGATCAGCATGGCCTTCGCGTTTTCCCCGAGGTCTCTGGCCGATGCCAGGCCGGCAATGATGGCGTAAATATTCTTCAGGGCGCCAGCCAGCTCCACTCCATACACATCGACATTGGCGTAGACCCGAAAATACTGACAGCCCAGGAGCTCCTGCAGCTCCCGGCGGACGTCCGGGTCCTTGGCGGCGATAGTGGTGGCGGTAAGGTCGCGGCTTACGATTTCACTGGCCAGGTTTGGTCCTCCCAATACACCGATGCGGCACCTCGGGATTTCCTCTACCAGAATTTCACTCATCAGCTTGAAGCCGTGCTCCTCAATGCCTTTGGTCAGGCTGACAACGATCTGCCCGTCCCGGAAGACCGAGCTGTTCTCTCGAATCACGGCCCGGAAGGCCTTGCTGGGGATGGCAACCAGAACCGTGCCTGCGTTGCTGACGGCGTCCGGCAGGTCGATGGTTGGGCGGATGTCACCCTGAAGCGTGACGTCGGGCATGTAACGGGTATTGCAGCGGGTTTCGCGGATTTGATTGGCCTGTTCCTCATCACGCATCCAGAAATGGACGGTGTGGCCGTTTTCCGCAAGCACCTTGGTCATGGCCGTACCGAAACTTCCGCCACCAAGCACAGCGACATGCTGGCCGCTGGCCCCCGGGCCTTGCGGCTGAACATCGTTGTTCTGAGGCATATTCTTTCCCTTCAAATGGGGTTGGACCCGGGGTCAGCCCGGCTCTTCACATTCCAGGGCGCGCACCAGGTTTTTGAACTCTTCCCGGTTGCGGCTGTTCATTCCCATCAGTACGCGATGGGCTTCAAGCACCTTGTCACGCACTTCCTGCTCGCTGGCCTTGAGCACGGGAATTTCTTCAAGCTCTTCGATACGGGATGCAGGCTCTCTGACAATGATGAAAATCTTGTTGAAGCCCATAGAGGTGGCGATGCGGGTAATGTCCGGATTGGTTGAAATCAGGGTGGGCAGGAACTGACTGCGTTTATGCGCTGCCATTGCAATCTTGGCGAGCAGACCGAGAGTGGTACTGTCGATGATTTCGGTTTCGGTGACATCCACGACCACGGTTTTGAAGTCCGGATCCTGATTAATGGTTTCAACCAGATTATCCAGCGTAGAACACAGGTTCAACCGAATTTCCCCGATAAACTTGAGGACGTAAATACCTTTGTGTTCCGCCTGCAGGATCTTATAACCAGCCATTGAATTCATGCCATTATGTCAACTTCGGCCCATTGATGACGGCTTTGGTGTCCGTCACCGATACGATAGCGATATCGTCCGGCAACTCTGTGATCTGGTCCAGATCCAGGGCACCGCTCAAAGCATCAATAGTGTGACTGCCTGCAGATACGACTTCAAGTAGTCTCCGCTCCTTTTCATCCAGGCCTTTTTCACGAATCACCTCAAGTATACCGTCCGAGAACAGAATCAGATTAAAGGGTTCGTGCAGAGGGACTTCGTAAACCTCCCACTCAGGCGTCTCAAACAGGCCAACGGGAAGACCGCTGCCCTCCAGAAACCGGGTTTCGCCGCCTTCAAAGGACAGAATGGGCATGGGGAAATGCGCCCCGACAGAGTAGCTTAAAGACCGGGCGGAAATGGTGATAATGCCGACAAAAACAGTCACATGTTTGCCAAGCCCGGTGTCCAGCAACTCCGTATTGATGCGCTCCAGGAACTGATTCGGGTGCAGAATATCACTGCTGGAGCCGCGCTTCAGGTTGCGCTGCAACCGGTTGGTCAGATTCTTCAGCAATACCGTCACAAACGCCGAACTGGCGCCGTGGCCGGATACGTCCGCGATGTAGACCAGTACTTTGTCCTCTGAAAGAGGAAAATAATCCAGAAAATCACCGCTGAGATAAAGCGAGGGCTTGATCAGGTAATCGATCGTCAGCCCGGTCACGACCTGTTCGCGGTCGGGCAACATTTTTAGCTGCACCTTGCGCCCCGCGTTCTGATCTGCCCTCAGTTCGGCAATACCGTCACGCAGGTCGCTATTGGCTTCTTCCAGCTCCTTCCGGTAAAGGTGGTTCAGCCGGTTAACCCTGACCCGGTCAAACAGCTTGCCAATGACATCGTCCAACGCGCCGCGGTCATCGGAACAGGGTTTGAGCACAACGTCAGAGGCGCCGGCGCGCATGGCTTCAACAATATCAGTGGCTTTCTGGGTGGCGTAAATGGCAACAATCGGTGCAAAAATTTCCGCATCATCCAGCCGTCCGGCCAATTCTCTGATGGCTGTCGGCGAGAGGTCCGCAAAAATGATATCCGGAGGTGCATCGTCGAACAGCGAGCGCGCGGAACCGGAGCCGGAGTAACCGTTTACATAAAACCCTCTCGCACTGAGGTAACGGCCGAGTTCGGAACGGGCATCTTCGTCTGAGTCGATGATCAGTATGCGCTCGGTGCGCGATGTCATGGTTGTGCCCTAACCTGCCAGAGGTAAAAGGAAATTCGGCCATCCGTTAACTATTCTGGCATGCCCCTGTGATATAACAAGGCATCTTTACCGAATTCGGGAGTTACAGAGCAATGCGAAGCGCAGTCAACGACCTTCTGGGTGCCTATGACAAGCTGATCATGGATCCGGTTCACGGCGGAATTCCACTGTACCGCCACGAAATTCAGGTGATTGATCACCCGCTTTTTCAGCGCCTGCGCAATATCTGCCAGAATGACATCCTGAGCCTGGTGTTTCCTGGCGCTACCCACTCCCGGTTTCTGCACAGCATTGGCGTGATGCATGTTGGTACCCGGATGTTCCGCTCGATGATTGATGCTTACCTGCGGGAACGCAAACTCAGCGATCAGACCGATCTGAGCCTGAACCAGCTTGAAGCCATCGACTATCTGGCCAAAATCATACGCCTCGGGTGCCTGCTGCACGACAGTGGGCATTCCAGTTTCTCCCATCAGTTCACCCAGGCAAGGCGAATCCATGAGCTGATGGCTCACCCGGACCGATTCGAAGACTTATGGAAAGACGCAGATTTTTCCCGTTACCACAGCAGGCAGCCGGAAGAACTGGAGCACGAGCATTATTCGGTAAGAGTCGCCCATGACGTGCTCTCTGCCGTGTCCATGGATGAGGCTGGCCTGGATGCAATAGATGTCATCGGCATTATGGAGACCACCGATGTACGTCCCAGCGCTACTTTTTGTGGGCACGCCCGAACCTTCTGGAATTTTATTGCAGGACAGGACGCGGATTCCGGCGTGTTGAGCAAATCGGACACGCCACGTCTGGTGATGGATCTGCTGTCGTCCATTGTCTCTGGTGAAATAGACGCAGACCGCGCAGATTACATGCTCAGGGACGGTTTTCATTCGTCGGTGACGATCGGCGGCTTTAACCTGGATCACCTGCTGAGCAACCTGCGGTTTGGCTGGGATGTCAGCGAGCCCTGGCTGGGTCTGGCGATCACCCAGAAAGGACTGGGCGCGCTGGAAGATTTCGTCTACAGCCGACACCAGATGTACCGTAAGGTCTATGCGCACAAGACGGCGCTGGGGTTTGACTGGCTGCTGCGGGAGGCCATCAATGAAGTGCTGGAAGACCCCGAAGTCTTCGACTGGGTTGATACCTGCCTCAGTGATATGGGCTTTTTCGCGGATCTGACCGACAGCTTTTTCTGGGAGGCATTCCGCAAGGTATCCCGGAACAATCCCGCCAGCTATTCGCGGTGCATCGTTAACCGGGTGAAGCTTGACCACCTGGATACCCGCGAAGATCTGACCCCGGAAGATATCCAGAAACACAGCGACTGGCTCGCCCGTCAACTGAAACTTGACCCGCAAACCGTCGTTACCTGCTCAATGCGGGCCCGTTTTTCCAACATTCAGGATAATTTTAACGGCATCAAGGTGTTGGTCAGAGATCCCATCAATCGCTCACGTTCGCTGAAGAAGATCACCGAAGTCAGTGCGTTTTTCAGCAAATTCAAGGACGGCACCATTACCCACTTTTATACGTCGCCATTGTCAGCGACCTGACCAGTGCACTGGCACTGTCGAATGCGCCCTCAACCCGGCCGCCGCTGAGCCAGTCCCCGGCCAGGCCAATGCGTTCGTCGCTGAACCAGAGATGGCCCGGCCTTGCCGGATCCGAAGATTTCGCATAGAGCCACCGATGGGCAATCTGGTCGTCCGGCCGTGTCATCGCTCCGGTGACCGCCATGAATTCATCGATCATCCGGTCGGCCACTTCCTCAGCCGGTTCATCCTGGTTCGCCAGGGACCATTCTGATGCGGCGTGCAATACCCACCACTGGCCACTGTCGTTGCGGCCAGGTTTGGTGGAGTTGTTCCCCACCCAGCTTAGAATCTCGCTGCGCACACGCATACCGTCGAAACTTTCAAACGGCGGTTCCGGAAAATGCGCGGCCACAGCCCAGCAGGGCTGAACGTGGCGCACTGGCTCATCAAGGCGGGCAGCGAGATCGGTTAACTGACTGTTGGCAAGAAGTTCGCGAGCTTGCGCTGGCGGCGCCGTAATCACAACTGCATCGAACGGTCCTGAACGAGTGCCGCCCGTTGATTGCAGAACCCAGCCGCCGGACTCCCGGTGCAGGTTCTCGATGCGCGTCTCGGCGACCAGATTGATGTTTTCCGAAAGCGCACGGCTGATCGCCGTCATCCGGGGAACGCCCACATAGCGCTCCTCATCCGGAAACGGCTCCCATTGCCCTGACGCCAGTTGATATCCGAAACGTCCGTGCCAGGGCGCGTAGGCTTCCGAGCCAGCGTACTGGTCCAGGAAATGCCTGAATTGCGGATTGCGGATGGTAAAGTACTGTGCCCCCATGTCCGCAGAGCCCCCTGCTACCCGCTTTGCGGCCAGCCTTCCACCGGGCCCGCGGCTTTTCTCAAAGACCGTTGGCTGACAGCCACTCTGCGTCAACAGAATGGCGGCGGTAAGGCCAGCGAGCCCTGAACCGATAATGGCGACGGAGCGTAATAGTTGCGGTAATTCGGAATCATTAATCATTTTTTGGGAAGGCATCCAGATTCGATTGACGAAACGTATAGTGGCTAACGCAGATTTTGCGAAGACTGTCCCGGCAATTATGTGTAGGTTATGGGTTAACAGTGAAATGAATCATGACGAATAAGGCAAGCAGGGTATGACCCGAATGCAACACTGGCTGACAAACATCCTGAGGTGGTTCGACTCGGAGGCGGGTTCGGATCACTTGACTGGTTCAAGATCGTTTAACGCGATTCGTGTACTTCCCTTTATTGCATTGCATCTGGCCTGTTTGCTGGTGTTTTTCACCGGGACAAGCGCTTTTGCGGTTGGATTTGCGGCGGTGTTTTTCCTGGCGAGAATGTTCGCGATCACCGGTTTTTACCATCGCTATTTCGCCCACAAAACCTTCAAGGCCGGGAGAGTGACGCAATTTCTGTTTGGCCTGCTTGGAGCCAGTGCGGCCCAGCGAGGGCCGCTCTGGTGGGCCGCCCACCATCGCCATCACCACCAGCATTCTGATAGCGAAAAAGACCTGCATTCTCCCCGGCACGGGGGCTTCTGGTGGTCCCACATCGGCTGGTTTACCTGCGACGCAGGCTTCGCCATGGATGAGCGACGGGTGAAAGACTGGATGCGGTTTCCGGAACTCCGGTTCGTAAACCGCTTCGATTCCATCGTGCCCGCCCTTGCAGCGGCGAGCGTCTATGGAGTCGGCGAACTACTGGCGGCAACTGCGCCGCAACTTGGCACCAACGGGCTGCAACTTCTTGTCTGGGGATTCTTTATCTCCACCGTCGCGTTGTTCCACGCAACCGTGTCAATCAACTCTCTGTCCCACGTCTGGGGCAAGCGCCGCTTCGCTACGCCGGATGACAGTCGCAACAACGGCTGGCTGGCGCTGATCACCCTTGGGGAAGGCTGGCATAACAACCACCATCGCTGGCCGCAGACGGTTCGGCAGGGCTTTCGATGGTACGAAATCGACCTTACCTGGTATGGCCTCTGGATATTATCGAAGCTCGGTATTATCTGGGATATGAAGCCAATACCCGAACATATTCAGGAAGAAACTCGCCAATTGGACAAAATGAAGGGGAAGCGATCATGAGTTCGGCTTCAGTCATTGATTTGGGCAAAGGGAAAGCCCCCGTTTCAGAAACCCTCGCGCAGTTTGAGAGTCTGTTTAATGACCTCTCTGTCGCCAACATTGCCGATATTTACGGCGTTTACAGCGACGACGTGACCTTTCAGGACCCCTTCTCGAAAATTGCGGGCATTGATGCACTGGCGGAGTACTTCTCCGGTGCTTACAGTAACGTCATTTCCTGCAACTTTGATTTCGACACCCCGGTCATCAACGGTCGGGATGTATGCATCCCCTGGGTTATGAGGTTGCGGCACAAGCGCATTCGCAATGGCCATCAGGTGCTTGTGGACGGGATCAGCCAGTTGCACATCCACAATGGCAAGGTCACCAGTCACCGCGATTATTTTGACGTGGGGCAACTGCTCTACGAAAACCTGCCCGTACTGGGCAAAGCCATTCGCTGGATAAGGAGTCAGGCAGGATGAGCGCACGACTGCAGGCGCCTTCAAATATCTGGGTAACCGGTGCCAGCTCGGGCATTGGTGAGGCCCTGACCAGAACCATGGTGCAACACGGCCATCATGTCATCGTGACCGGTCGCCGGCAGGAAGCGCTCGACGCCCTCGAATCCGCTGGCAACGGCAATATTTCGACCGCCCGGGCCGACACCACCAGCCGCGAAGAACTGAGTGCCATAGAAAAGACACTTGAGTCGAGAGGCGACCTCAACATGGCCGTGCTGAACGCGGGTACCTGCGAGTATCTGGATATTGATGAATACGACAGTTCGGTTATCGAGCGAAACGTCGTCACCAACGTGGTCGGTACCGCCAGAAGCCTGGATATCGCCCTGCCCGCGCTGCGCAGAACGGTGAAAAAGGGCAAGCAGGCGACCCTGGTGATTGTCAGTTCATCCGCCTGGTGGTTTCCGTTTGGCCGGGCCGAGGGCTACGGCGCCTCGAAAGCCGCGTTGACCTATTTTGCTCAGGCCCTGCGAGCCGATCTGGCCAGGGAAGGGATAGAAGTGGTGGTGGTTTCACCGGGTTTCGTGAAGACACCCTTGACCGACCAGAACGACTTCCCCATGCCGTTTCTGGTTTCTGCAGAAGACGCGGCAAACCGCATAATGACAGGGCTGCAGAAGGGCAAGCGGGAAATCGCCTTCCCCAAACGCTTCACCTGGAGTCTGAAACTTCTGGGTGCCCTCCCACAAGGCCTGATTGACCGGATGTCTGCCAGCATGAGTCGGCAGCAGTCCTGACCCATCTTAAGGAATAACGAATGAGCAATCCCCGTCAGCGCATCGCCGTCATTGGTGCGGGCGTTTCCGGTCTGACCACCGCGTGGCTGCTGGCCGAACATCACGACGTCGAGTTGTTTGAAGCCGGCGACGACCCTGGCGGGCACACCAATACCGAAATCGTGCCCGCTGGCGGCAGGGACTGGCCGGTGAACACAGGTTTCATCGTGTTCAATGACTGGACCTACCCGAACTTCATGAAGTTGATGGACCGCCTTGGTGTGGCGTCTGAAGTCAGTAATATGAGCTTCAGCGTGGACTGCCACGGGTCCGGCCTTCAGTACAACGGAACCAGCCTGAACAGCCTGTTCGCCCAACGCTCGAATCTGCTGAATCTGCCATTTCTGAAAATGATTCGCGAGATTCTGCGGTTCAACAAGGAGTCCCGCGAAGATCTTGCGTCAGGGTCAATTACCGACGAGGAAACCCTGGGCGAATACCTCAACCGGAATCGCTACTCCCGCTATTTCCGGAATTATTACATTGTGCCCATGGGGGCGGCCATCTGGTCAGCGCCTGAAATTGCTCTCGAGCAATTCCCGATTCGGTTTTTTCTGCAGTTTTTCAACAATCACGGCATGCTCTCGGTGGACCACCGCCCCACCTGGCGGGTGATTTCCGGCGGCTCTGAAACCTATGTAAACGCCATGATGGAGCGTCTGGGAGACAACACTCACGTGAACAGCCCGGTCACCTCTGTTACCCGTGATGCGGACGGCGTTACAGTTGAGGTTCAGGGCAAGCAGCAGCGGTTTGATCAGGTGGTGTTTGCCTGTCACAGCGATCAGGCACTGGCCATGATAAAAGAACCGACCGACGCCGAAAAAGACATACTCCGGGCCATCCCCTTCCAGAATAACGACGTGGTGTTGCACACCGACAGCACCCTTCTGCCGTCCAACAAGCGCGCCTGGGCCGCCTGGAATTACTTCATACCCGGCCATAGCACCGAACCGGTCTCGGTGACCTATAACATGAACATTCTGCAGAACTTCCACTCGGCTCCGGAAACCTTCTGCGTTACTCTCAATCGTTCGCGGGATATCGACCCGGCCAGAATTATTAAACGGTTCGAGTATTCTCATCCGGTGTTCAGTATGGACGGTGTCACCGCGCAGAGTCGATACGACGAGATCGGCGGCCATAACCGCAGCCATTTCTGCGGCGCCTACTGGTTCAACGGCTTTCATGAAGACGGCGTATGCAGCGCGCTTCGGGTGGCCAGAGCGTTTGGTGTGGAGCTGTAATCATGACAGCGGCCTGGAGTCATCACCCTGTCGCTTTCGGACTTCAAAGCCAGTGGCTGGAAGGCACTATTCGACATCGTCGTAAGACCCCGGTCAGCCATGAGTTTTCCTATCACACGGGAATGCTGGCATTGGACCTGCGGGAATGGGATACCGTCACCCGGATCAGCCCGCTTTTTTCCCTCGAACGCTTTAACTGGCTATCCCTGCACCGTGAGGATTACCTGGAACGCGGGACCGGCGACCTGCTCAATACTGTTTCCAGACACGTAGAGGACGCAACCGGATGGCGGCCGGACGGAGCCGTGCAACTGATCGCCCACCCGCGTTATTTCGGGTATGTATTCAACCCCGTCAGCTTCTATTTCTGTTACGACAAGGGCGACCTGCCCGCCGAGGGCGCAGTGCCACGGGTGATACTGGCACAGATCACCAATACTCCGTGGAAAGACCGCCATATTTACTGCCTGGAACCCCGGCGGCCGCAGACTGAAAAGTCCTCCTCTCAGAGCTGGCGCAGCGAGCGATTCGAGTTCAGTAAACGCTTCCACGTTTCCCCCTACAACCCGATGAATCAGCACTATCGCTGGACCTTCAGCTTTCGGGGCCCGGAGCTTCGGGTTCATATGAACGTGCTTCAGGACGACCACAAACAGTTTGATGCAACGCTGGTGGTCCACCGTACCGCGCTGGATCGTAAAAGCCTGCATAAAAGCCTGAGGCGGTTTCCGCTGGAAGCTTTCAAGGTGACGGGCGGGATTTACTGGCACGCGCTGAAGCTGAAACTCAAGGGCGCCAGATTCTTTACGCATCCCGACAAGCTGCCGGAAGATGACCCGGATTTCCGTCGCGGTGCCGATGACTCTGGCGAAACCGTGTCGCCGATCGACACGGACACCACATCAAAGGACATCACTGGAACAACTGGAAAGGTACGCTCATGGAGAACCTGAAGTCTCAGTTTGAAACCGCTGCGAACAGCGGCCGTGGGTCACTCACCAGCCGCCTGGCCCGGTCGCTGGTGTGCCAGCAGCTCTCACAGCTTCGCGAAGGCACGCTGCTGGTCCGTGAGGGTCGGAATAACACCCTCACCCTGGGTGACGGGGATGAACGCTTTCCGACGGCAGAACTGGTCATTCACCACCAGAGTACCTGGCGGGATCTGCTGACCGGCGGCAGCGTGGGTGCTGCCGAAGCCTACGTTGCCGGAGACTGGTCCACGCCGGATCTGACATCGCTGTTGCGGTTTTTTACCCGCAACATTGACCTTATGAACCAGTTTGAAGACCGCTTCAGCTGGGTAACCAAACCGGCTCTGAAAGGCCTGCACTGGCTGAACCGGAATAGCAAAGAAGGTTCGAGAAAAAACATCAGCGCCCACTACGATCTGGGCAATGACCTCTTCGAAACCTTCCTCGACCCAACCATGATGTATTCGTCTGCAATCTACCCGAGCAACGATGCATCCCTGGAACAGGCTGCGACTCACAAGCTGGACACCATCTGCCGCAAACTTGACCTGAAACCGGGTGATGAAGTGATGGAAATCGGCACCGGCTGGGGCGGGTTTGCCATTCACGCGGCCAGGCATTTCGGCTGCAGGGTAACCACTACGACCATTTCCCGAGAGCAGCTCGAACTTGCCCGTGAGCGGGTCAAATCCGAAGGGCTGGAAGATCGGGTTACGTTACTGTTTGACGACTATCGGGACCTCGAAGGCCAGTTTGACAAACTGGTATCCATTGAAATGATTGAGGCGGTCGGCCCGGAATTTCTGGACAGCTATTTCTCCCAGATAAGCCGCCTGCTCAAACCCACCGGCATCGCTCTGGTTCAGGCCATTACCATACCGGAACAGCGCTACCACCGGGCGCTCAAAAATGTTGATTTCATCCAGCGTTTCATTTTCCCGGGCAGCTTTATTCCGTCCTTTGGCGCCATTCTGGGCTCGGTTCGTGCGGGATCAGACCTGGTGATGACCCACTCCGAGGACATCGGTTTCCACTACGCCCGCACTCTTAACGACTGGTGTGAGCGCTTCATGGCCAACCGTGAGCACCTCGGCAAAGCCGGCTATGATCAGGCCTTCCAGCGCTTATGGCAGTTTTATTTCGCCTACTGCGAGGCTGGCTTCAGCGAGCGGGCCATTGGTGTCTCCCAGATTGTATTTGCCAAGCCGGGTAACAAGAACGCGAGCGTTCTCAGCCAATGATTCAGTCAGATACGGTTCGGAATATCATCAACTTCGTGCTCTTCCAGGTGGGATGGTTCGCCTGTGTGCTCTATCCCGGCCTCGCCGCCGTGGGGGTGGTGGTTGTCATTCTGGCCGTACATATGGTCTTTATCAGCAAAGCCCGCATGAGTGAGCTCCAGTTTATCGGCGCCGGTATTGTTCTCGGGGGTCTTCTGGACGGACTCTGGTTCAACATCGGGGTGCTGGATAACGGCATAACGGAATTCCAGTTAACGCCCATCTGGATTCTGGGCCTCTGGGCTGCGTTTTCCACAACGCTTTCACACTCGCTTTCCTGGATAAGCGCGAAACCCTGGCTGCCTTTTGTTTGCGCACCGGTGGCCGGACCCTTCGCTTACTGGTCTGCCAGTAAACTGGGAGCGGTTGAGATGCCTGATCTGACACTGTCGCTGGCCGCTCTGGCTCTGGGTTGGCTGGTTGTGTTTCCCCTACTGCTCTATATCCGCAAAACCCTTTATCCGGAGCTTGTGCAATGAGAACAACAATCTGCCTGAGCCTGGCTCTGATGGCCCTGCCTGCCAGCGTTCTGGCCGCTGATCTGCGGTTTGTGGGCACCGCCAAGCCTGTGAATGGTGGTGAGACCCTGTATCAGGAAACCCACCGGGTGACAGGCAACTGCGAGCAGGGCGTATTCACCCCTGTGGAGCATTCGGTGGTGTACACAAGGGGCAATGGCGATGAGTTCGCCACGAAAAACCTGTCTTACACGCAATCGGCACTGAGACCGACCGTTGAATTCAGGCAACCGGATTTCTCTGAAGTGATCAAAATCACCAATCAGAACGAGGAAACGCTCAGGGTCTTCTGGCAGTCGCCATCCGGTTCTACCGACACGTCGTTGCTGGAGATCACGCCGTCGCTGGTAGCGGACGCGGGATTCGACAACCTGGTCCGACAGAATTGGGTCAGGGTCATCCAGAACGGTCAGTCCGTCGGTTTTGACATGGTGGCGCCTACCCGTGGCGAGTCTTACGGGTTTACCCTTGAGCCGACCAGTGACGATCGTATTGATGCCCGGCACCTGGTGAGAATCCGCCCTTCCAGCACCTTGATGCGGTTTGTGGTGGACCCGATCCTGCTTGGCTACAACGCCGATGGCCTGCTCACCCACTACCTGGGCCTGACCAATATCCGCAAGAATGAAGACACCAACCACACCGCCCATATCCGCTATGCTCTTGAAGCGACGCCGGATTGTGCAATGACGCCCTGAATCCAGCCCGGCCGAGCGATGTGATAGGATTCCGTTTAACGGAGTCGCTACTCCATCCACCTGAAGGGACCTGAATTCCGATGATGTTCGTGTCTTTCAATGTCAATAGCATTCGCACCCGACTCCACCAGCTGGAAGCCGTCATCGAAGGCTTCAGCCCTGATGTGATCGGACTTCAGGAAACCAAGGTCACTGACGAGGAGTTTCCAGAGCAGGCAATACGGGATCTGGGTTATCACGTTTACTTTCACGGACAGAAAACCCATTACGGGGTCGCCCTTCTGTCAAAAAAGGCACCGGATGCCGTCCTGAAAGGCTACCCATGGGACCCTGAAGATGCCCAGCGCCGTTTGATAACCGCCGAATTTACTGTGAATGGTCGAAAACTCACGGTGATCAACGGCTACTTTCCCCAGGGCGAAAGCCGCGACCATCCGGTGAAATTTCCGGCGAAAGAGCGTTTCTACTCGGATCTGATGCGCTATCTGGATGATACCCTGCCCAATACCGACGATCTGATCATGATGGGCGATATCAACATCTCGCCCACTGACCTCGATATCGGCATCGGCGCGGATAACGTCAAGCGCTGGCTCAGCAAGGGCAAATGCAGCTTTTTACCGGAAGAGCGGGAATGGCTGTCGCAGGTTCAGAGCCGTGGGCTGACAGACATTTTCCGCCAGGTTCACCCCCGGGAATCGGACACCTTCAGCTGGTTTGACTACCGGAGCAAGGGTTTTGAGCGCGATCCCAGGCGAGGGCTGAGGATTGATGTGATCATGGCCAGCCAGGAATTGTCCGAGCGCGCCAAGTCCGCTGGAGTCAGCTATGATGTCCGGGCCATGGAGCGGCCCTCAGACCACTGTCCGGTCTGGGCCAGCTTTGACCTGTAATCTTCAGATCCGGCAGGCGACATGAAAAAAGTCAAAACCCGCGATCGCATACTCAGCGCCAGCCTGGAACTGTTCAACAGTATCGGCGAGCCCAACGTAACGACACTGTTAATATCTGACGAGCTGGATATCAGCCCCGGCAACCTCTATTACCATTTCAGAAGCAAAGGCGACATCGTTGGCGAACTGTTCGACAGTTATGAACACGAAATGGCTGACCTGCTCGCAGTGCCAGAAGACGCGGAGATCTCGCTGGACCAACAGAGCTTCTTTCTGCACCTGCTGTTTGAAACCGTCGCCCGCTATCGATTTCTCTATCAGGATCTGGTCAACGTACTATCCCGCTATGATGAGCTCCAGACGCGTTTCCGACGCATCCTGAAGAAAAAGACCGATGGTTTTCATACCCTTTGCGAGAGTTTCCGCCGACAGAAACTGATGACCATTACAGACGAAGAGCTTAAAGCTCTCTGTCAACAGCTTACCTTAACAGCCTGTTATTGGGTTAGTTTCGATAGTTTGTCGCATTTGAACGACCGGGATTCGGTCGATCCCGGGCGGGGGGTATATCAGATGATGTACCTGATGCTTCCCTATTTTGGTCAGGAGGAACGCGAGCAGATCGCTCTGATGAGCCGGGATTACGGTGCCTGAGGAATCCCGGCCAGACCTGCTTCATTACTCCTCGTCAGAGCGGTCGTCGTATTTTTCGCGCAGCTTGTGCAGCTCCGCTTCCAGCGCCTGAATGCGGCGCTCCATGGCCTCGATGTCCTCACGCCGGTGGATACCCAGCCGCCGCAACGCTCCGGAAACACGCTCATCAAACATGGTTTCCAGGCGGTCCCAGGTCCCTGTGGCTTTGTCGCGGACACCGCCTACCCGGTCTTCCACGGATTTGATCTGTTTCTCGACAACACCGCGGGTTTTGGTTTCAAGTTGCTCGCCCTCGTGAACAAGGCGCTCGAAAAACCGACCGGCGTCATCCTCGGCTTTGGTGAAGGCCCCAAGCCCGGCAAGCCAGATCTGTCGCGCAGACCCTTTTATTCTGCCCGCGAGCTGGTCGTCGGTTTCCGGCTTGTTTTCGTTATCATCAGACATGCAAGACCCTCTGAGAGCGTTGGCTGCGTTTGAAACCCGATTGTATTACACGCGGGATTGGATTTCAGTCCAAAGACAGGATTCACTGCCTCTGAAATCGGGCCGGGGCGCCGGGAAAAGGCGGCACCACGCGCCCTGGTATAAGCGCTACCTGAATATGCAAAAATGTAATCAAATTTGGCGATCGCTTCGCTTGAATTGGTCAGAATTTATACAATACTGAATGTTACCGGCGTCCTCGCTGACACCGGTTGTCTGGAAGTCTTTCATGGATACTACTCGCACGCCTCTGCCCGGCCATCAGCGCCGGGTTTTTTTGTGAGTACTGTTTGCCGAAATCACTGTTTGGTATATCGTTAGCATTTATGAATATATAAAATTTTCCGCGGAGAGATTTCATTCATGTTTGATGTTGCCTGGTCCCAATTCACCCCCTGGACAGCCCTGAGTGGTGGCGCGCTCATTGGTGCTGCTGCGGCTCTTTTACTGTTGTTTAACGGCCGAATAGCCGGTATCAGCGGCATTCTTGGAGGCCTGTTTACCGCAACAGCCCGGGATATTCCCTGGCGTGCGGCCTTCATCGGTGGTCTGATACTGGCGCCCCTGATCTGGCGGGTCATGACCGACCTCCCACCCATTAAAATTGCAGCGGGTTATCCGACGATCATCATTGCAGGGCTATTGGTGGGCATTGGTACCCGTTATGGCTCGGGATGCACCAGCGGGCACGGCGTGTGCGGTATCTCACGCTTCTCGCCCCGTTCCCTGGTGGCAACCGCGACGTTTATGGCCGCTGGCTTTGCGACCGTTTATGTTGTCCGTCATCTGTTCGGGGGTGCCTGAATCATGGCCTACGCTTTTATTTCGCTTTTAGCGGGACTGGTTTTCGGGCTCGGTCTTCTTTTAAGTGGCATGGCCAACCCCCAGAAAGTCCTGGGTTTTCTGGATATTGCCGGAACCTGGGACCCGTCGCTGGCATTTGTCATGGCCGGCGCGATTGCGATTGGTGTCATTGCGTTTCGTACGGCAGGATCGCGTCAACTGACGCTGCTGGGCCGAGAATTTCGCCTTCCCTCAAAAAGCGACATCGATAGCCGCCTGGTGATCGGTAGCGTGTTGTTTGGTGCCGGCTGGGGCCTGGCCGGGTTCTGTCCCGGTCCCGGACTGGTCGCCATGGGGGCAGGCCAACAGAAAGCCCTGGTATTCGTCCTGGCGATGCTCGCCGGTATGGCTGTGTTCGAGTTGCTGGAGAAAACCCTGACCCGTCGCTGAATACAGAGACCGAACGGCTCTGACAGAGTCCGGTTGCTGTGGCATCATGTCAGCATCGTCAGACCACCTCAGCATCGTCAGACCACCCAGGAGATCAGATGGACATCCGACCTATCGACGAGCATATCGCCGTTGCGCCCCAGATAACCCCGGACGACATTACCGAACTGGCCAGGTTGGGTTTCAAAACCATCGTCGCCAACCGCCCTGACCGCGAAGAGCCGGGGCAGCCGTCCATGGCAGACATCGAGGCCGCTGCGAAGCAACACGGGCTGAAATGGGTTTACCAGCCGGTCGAGTCCGGCAATATACTGGATTCTGATGTTGATCAGTTTGACGGGATGATCCGCAGCGCTGACGAACCCGTATTTGCCTTCTGTCGGTCAGGAACCCGCTGCACAGTCCTCTGGGCGTTGAGCTCCGCCCGCTATGAACCTGTAGACAGCATCGTCAGCAAAGCCCGCAATGCGGGTTATGACATCAGTGGCCTGGCTCCCAGAATGGCGCAGCAATCGGGCAAGTAAACATAGCGCGCTCATTTCCAGCATCGTAATTCCATCAGGGTCCAACATCATGCCGTACACGGGTACCGCTAATTTCAGCCATGACCATCCGGAAAAAATCGGCGTACTGGTGACCAATCTTGGTACGCCCGACGCACCTACAACCTCGGCGCTGCGTCGCTACCTCGCCGAGTTTCTATGGGACCCGAGAGTGGTGGAAGTGCCCAGACCGTTATGGTGGCTGATTCTCCATGGCATTATTCTGCGCCTGCGGCCAAGCCGCTCTGCGAAGGCCTATGCGGGCGTCTGGCAACCCGAGGGCTCGCCACTGCTCCTGCATACCGCCGATCAGGCAGAGGGGATACGCAAGGAACTTCAGGGTAAGTATGGCAACAATATCGTGGTTGCCTTTGCCATGCGGTACGGCAATCCGGGGATCGGGCACGTATTGAACGAGCTGCAGGCCCAGGGGGTCAGGAAACTGCTGGTATTGCCGCTCTATCCTCAGTATTCAGCGTCCACGTCCGCTTCCACCTTTGACGCCATTGCTCACGATTTCACCCGCCGCCGCTGGCTACCGGATTTCCGCTTCATATCCCACTATCCGGACTATCCGCCCTACATCGAGGCCATGGCCAAGCATATCCGGTCCCACTGGGAAGAGCACGGTCGTAACGAAAAGCTGGTTCTTTCCTTTCACGGTGTACCACTGAAATACCTGACCAGAGGCGACCCCTATCACTGCGAGTGTCACAAGACTGCGCGGCTACTGGCAGAAAGCCTGGGACTGGCGAAGGACGAATATATGACCACTTTCCAGTCCCGTTTCGGGCGCGAGGAGTGGCTTCAGCCCTACACCGATGAAACCCTGAAATCGCTCCCGGGCAAGGGCGTAAAGTCCATTGACGTCTTCTGCCCCGGTTTTTCATCAGACTGTCTGGAAACCGTTGAGGAAATTGACGAGGAAAACCGCGAATATTTCATGGAAAACGGCGGTGAAGGCTTCTCGTACATCCCGGCACTGAACGACAGCAAGGATCATATCAACGCCCTCACCCAGCTGATTGAGGAAAACCTGCAGGGCTGGACGGTGCCGGCGAACGATCCTGAGGAACTGGCCAAGCGGCTGAGACTTGCGGAGGAGCAGAAACAGGCACAATATCCGGGGCGCGATCTCTAGTCGCCTTAAAGTGACAATGGAAAATGTGATGAAAAAGCTGTGGGTACTGACCCTGGGCCTGCTGCTCACCGCCCCTGCGCTGGCGCTTGAAGGCGCCTACACCGATAGCACCGGCCGATCTACCTACGTCTTCGAGCCTGACGGCCAGGTGGTGATTATGGCGCTGGGTCAAAAAGTGGAGACCGACTATACGGTTACCGATGGCAAGGTCAGACTGAATTCACCAGAGGGCCAGCTGACGCTGCATATCCGTGATAATGGCCAGACGCTCGAAGGCCCCATGGGAATGACGCTTACGAAGCAACGCTGAATATTCTGACCTTCCCCTCGTTACTGAGTCGCTCATAGTTTGTTAAGTTCGGTTCGTTAAGCCAGGCGTTTGAGGACCAGAAAACTATTTATACTGGATAAATAGCCAGACCAATTTCCCCAGGAATCTACGTATGACCCCGACACTCCCGGAACTACATCCGCTGCTGATAAAAACCGATGAAGCGACACCCGCCTCGTGGGATTTCCAACCCGCAACAGGTGTTGTACTTCTGGTGCCCGAGCGCAATCGCAGTGCAATAGAGAAGACGCCCTGGGCCGACCTTCTGACCGAAATACTTTCAAGGCACCCCGAGGCCAAAAATCCGGTTTTCCTGTCCACGCCCTCTGGAGGACGTGCCGCCATTGTTTTTGTGCCCGAGACGATCCCGACCTTCAAAGCCCTGACGCTGGCTCGTAAAGCCGCTGGCCCTCTTGTAGCTGAACGGTCAGCCGAGCTTAATATCATCTCCCTGATGGATTCGGATGCTTCTGCCAGCGTTATGGCAGAAGCACTGCTGTCTGCCGTACACGCAGATCTGTTTCAGTTGCCCCGAATCTCTGGCAAACCGCCTGAGCCTGAACTGCTTGAGGCCATCCACTTTTTCGGGGATTTCAGGAACGCCAACTTCGCATACGCTCAGGCGACGGCCGAAGGCAACAATCTGGCGCGGTGGTTAACCCATTTGCCGGGCAATTATCTCACGCCGGGCATTTACCGGGGGCTCGCCGAGTCACTGGCTGTTAAAGAGGGCTGGGAAACCCATTTCTATGACCGTGACGAACTGGAGGAACTTGGCGCCGGTGCTTTCCTGTCGGTGGTAGAAGCCAGCCCGGTCAGGGACGCTGGCATACTGCACCTGCAATACCGCCCGGCCGGTGCCGAGGGCAAGCCGCTGGCGCTGGTCGGCAAAGGCATCTGTTTTGACACCGGTGGCAGCAACCTAAAAGTTGGCGGCAGCATGCTGGGTATGCATGGTGATATGCAGGGCAGTGCCGTTGCGATTGGCGCCTTTCTTGCCATTACCCGCCTGGAATTCGATCAGCCAGTGGACTGCTGGCTTGCGTTAGCGGAGAACCACATCGGCTCACGGGCCGTTAAATGCAACGATGTCATTACCGCCATGGATGGGACTACGATCGAATTGATCAATACCGATGCCGAAGGCCGCATGGTGCTTGCGGACACCCTGGCACTGGTCTCCCGCGACAAACCCCGTGCGATTATTGATTATGCCACGCTGACTGGCGGCGTCGTGGCGGCCCTGGGCCAGCGAATGGCAGGCGTAATAACCAATCGCCGTGACTGGGTCGAGCCTCTTATCCAGGCCGGCGAGCGATGCGGGGAGCGGGTTTGGCCGTTCCCTTATGAAGACGATTACGATGAGGATCTGAAGTCGGAAGTTGCCGACACCTTGCAATGCAGAACGACCGGCCCCGGCGACCACATTTACGCGGCGCGCCTGCTCGGGCGCTTCGTTGACAAGGACATCGGCTGGGTTCACGTCGATATGGCCTCCTCCGGAACTCATAAAGGTGGCCTGGCCCATATACCGACTGATCTTCAGGGTTTTGGGGTGCGCTTCGGGGTGGAGTGGCTCGAAAAGGTATCTCACGGATAATTTCACAGGGCTTCTGGCTCGACGCCAGGCATTGAAATAGGGAGTCGAGCCCCCAGATTTAGAACTAGGTAATGGTTTAAAACTTCAAACTGACATTACCGCTATTTCTCGAAGGAGACACACTATGTCAAAAAGAGATGAGTACGCTGCCAAAATGAAGCAGCAAATTGATGAGATGAACCAGAGTATCGACGATCTGGAAAAAAAGGCTCGCAACGCCAGTGATTCGGCCGAAAAGAAATACGACGAGCAAGTGGAAAAGTTGAGGGGCGAAGTCAAGAACGCGAAGAAAAAAGTGAGTGAAGTCGAGTCCGCTTCCGAGAGCACCTGGGAGTCCGTGAAAGACGAGGCCGAAAAGGTCACCGATGCCCTCAAGAATTCCTATAACTACTTCAAATCGCAGCTCTAACGGATTAATGCTGCAAAGAGGTTAGAGAATCCCCCTGCAACCTTGAGCCTGTCAGCTTGAGCTGGGAAAACAGCTAGATCATAGCTCAACAACACATTAGGGGTGTCTTTCCTAAGGGGGAGTTGTGCATAATTGATTCTTAAGAAAAGTGGCGGTGGGCCAGGGATTCGAACCCCGGGTACGCTACTAACGTACGGCGGTTTTCAAGACCGCTGCATTAAGCCACTCTGCCAGCCCACCGTTTTTCCACGACCGTCATTGCGACAGCGGTGTGAATGATACCGGAATAGCCTGTGCTGTCAACGCCCTGCAGGAATTTGACTCCGGGTCAGGCCTACGGGACAAGGATAAATTGAAGTTAATGGTATTCAATGGAATCTTTGTCCAATATTAGAGTCAGAAATGATTGAAAGTTGGCAATTCGCCATTACTATGGAGTTAACAGATCTCGGAACAGGCAACCGCCTGGATCAGTAAGTTATTAATCGGAGATGACTCAGAATGGAAAACAGACAGTATAGCGCTCGAAATCAGGGAAGCGCGGTAACACGTGGTTCCGCAACGGCCGCCATTGGCGCAGAAGCGAAACAGGTACTGCGCAATACCTACACCCTACTCGCCATGACGCTGCTGTTCAGTGCGGCAACGGCCGGCGTTTCCATGGCTATGGGGCTCAGCCACATGGTCGGCCTGATGTGCAGCATCGGCGCCCTGCTACTGATATGGTTCGTCCTTCCACGGACAGCAAACAGCTCGGCGGGTATTGGCGTTGTTTTTGCCTTTACCGGTCTTCTTGGTTTGTCCCTGGGTCCGATTCTCTCCTTCTATCTGGCGATGTCTAACGGCGGCCAGATCGTAATGCAGGCCCTGGGTGGCACTGCAGTTGTGTTCTTCGGCCTGTCAGGCTACGTGCTGACCACCAAGAAGGATTTCAGCTTCATGCGCGGCATGCTGGTCGCCGGTCTGATGGTCGTTGTGGTGGCCATGCTTGGCACCTTTGTCGCCGCAATGTTCGGTGTTGATGTAACGGTGTTCAGCCTGGCTCTGAGCGCGGCCATCGTATTCCTGATGTCCGGTTTCATCCTCTATGACACCAGCCGCATCGTGAATGGCGGTGAGACCAACTACATTCTGGCAACTACGGGTCTGTATCTGAACATCTACAACCTGTTTGTCAGCCTGCTTCATCTCATTGGCGCTTTCTCCAACGAATGAGCGGTCGCTTGTCAAAGCCTGCAAAAACCCCGGCACCTGCCGGGGTTTTTACGTTAGTGATTACCGGCGCGCCCTACTCTTCCCAGGCGCCACAAACGGCTCTGCATTTCGCCAGGGCCGCGTTGGCTGCGAACAATCGCATTGACCGGGTGTTTCTCTACGGCGACGGGGTTCACCTGGCGTCCAGCCTGAACACGCCCCCATCCGATGAGCTGAATATTTCAGCAGCCTGGGCCGATCTCCTCGCGGACAACGACATCCCGGGTGTGGCGTGCATTGCCTCAGCCCTCCGGCGTGGTCTGGTGGACGAGTCGGAAAAACAGCGTTATGGATTGTCCGCCTCCAATCTTCGTGCGCCCTTTGAAATAGCCGGCCTGGGCGAGTGGGTGGCCAGCGCCGCGTCTGAATCCCGTGTTCTCTACTTTCATAAGGGAAGCTAGCCATGGCCGCGACACTGATCATCATCGACCAGCCGCCTTACGGCTCCTGGGAAGGCCGGGAGGCGCTGGATATGGCCTTTTCCCTGGCTGCGTTTGATCAGCCTGTGTCTCTACTGTTCTGTGGTGCCGGCGTAAACTGGCTGCGGAAAGCGCAAAATCCCGGTGAAGTCGAACAGAAATCCGTGGAGAAGAACCTGGCAGCGGCCACTATCTTTGGCGTGGAGTCGCTGCTGGCAGACCGCAGCGCCTGTGATCAGTATGGCCTCGCCCCGGCCGACCTGCCTGAACCGGTGATGGTCGTAGATCTGGGGCCGGAACTGACCAGCTCGTTCAGCCACGTGGCATTCGCCGGTTAGGAAATGCACCGATGACTCACTTGAAAACCCTGCACATCCTCAACAAACCGCCGGAGCACGGCCGGTTCGGGCTCTGCCTGTCTGGAATGGGGCCTGACGACGGCCTGTTGATGATCGAAAACGGCGTGCTGGGCGTGACCCACTCATCCCGGCTGAATAACCGGCAATGGTATGCTCTTAGGCCAGATCTGGATGCGCGAGGTCTGCTGTCTCAAGTCAGCGCGGATCGAGTGATGTCATTTGATGACATGGTTGAGCTGGTGGGCTCCGCAGAAAACGTGATCAGTTGGTGAATCATGACTGACACGCCAATGCCGGAACGGAACAGTGAGGGATTCCTCGAGCATGCCTCGGACTGGAGCCCGGAAATCGCCGCAAGTATTGCCCGGGAAGAAGGTATAGTCCTGTCTGATAATCACCGGGAAATCATACAGTTTTTGAGGGTTTTTTATAAAAAGTATGAAGTTTCACCGCCTTCCAATCGCCTGTTTGTCAAAGCAGTGAAGGATGAATTCGGGGAAGACAAAGGCAACAGCATCTATCTGATGCAACTGTTCCCGGGCACACCGGCGAAGACCGCCTGCCGCATTGCCGGGCTGCCACGGCCCACCAACTGTCTGTAACAGCCGACACACGGCGCTGCCAACGTCTATCCTGGCAACCCACTGATTACCAGAAACTGAACGGCTCCCGCCATCAGGCCAAATGCCCCACCCACCAGCATTAACCGTATCTCTTCCTCGCGAAAGGCGGGCCGCAGAATGTCCTGAAACTCTTGCGGGGCCAGCGCTTTCATCTGTGCCGCCAGCACGCCGGCAACAATGGGCGCCCTATCCCGATTGAACGCCGGATCACTGAAAACATCGTGAGTGGCCGTCAAAGCCTTCTGGTTTACCGCTTTTTTCAGGTCGGTGTAGCCCGTCATGCCAACAGCTACCTGGGCGGACAGCTTCATGACTATCGAGTTGTCCAGCAACGGACGCAGGTGTTTCTGGATAATCGCGCGGGTGCGGTCGCCGTGGCGGCCGTTTATCATCGCATCGGCCACCTTCTCCACGGTGATCAGTTCTTCGGCCACCAGCCTGGCCCAGACGTCGCTGATTTGTGACTGTCGCTTCAGGAACAGCCCCTGTAGATTCCATAACAGAAAGCGCCGCGGCCTGAGCGGGCTGAAAATAAGGCTGATGGCCAGCCAGTTAGTCAGGAATCCGACGGCAAACCCGGCCATCGGCAACAACCAGGGTTCAGGATACCGCACCCAGATCGGCACCAGAATGGCGCCCAGAATACCCCCGATGACGGCACCAAGACGGATCAGGGATTTCAGTTCGACAGAGCCGGCCTGCTGGAAAATACGGTTCATCAGGTCCGGGTGGGTCGCCAGCTCACGGCTGAGTAACGCTTTCAGGTCCACAAGATCGCTCAGGTCATCGCCAAAGTCTTCAACCAGAGATTCTATGCGACCGGGCATCTGCTCCCGGCCCCAACGATAGATGCGATGACGAACGAAGATCGGCAGATTATCCCAGAGCACCGGCTGAAGCTCATACATGACCTCGTCAATGTATTCATCCATTCGCGGGCCGACCTGGGAAACCACCTGCTCAACAATCTTCTCCGGCTCCAGCTCGCGATAAACCGCGTTCAGGTCCCCGAATTGCTGTAACGTGCGGTCTATGCAGATGTGTGCCATCTTTTCCGCTTTGCGGGGAATAACGCCCTGCCAGCCGATGCGCCCGAACCCCGTGAACTGTACCGGATAGAATGACATCTGAATCGCCAGCCAGTTTGTCAGCCAGCCAACGACCGCCGCCATTAATGGTAACGAAACAAGCGCTGAATCAACCAAGTGGTTCCCCGGTAAAAAAAGTAGTGGCCCACAAAAAAGCCGACAACCGTCGGCTTTTTCGATCGAGCGTTAACGTGCAGGCGTTACTGATAATACGCGTTTTCGGTGTAGGAATGATCCGTTACGTCCCGTACCGCCGTAATTTCCGGCACGCGCTCGCGTAATGTTGTTTCCACACCCTGCTTGAGAGTCAGACTGACTGCACTGCACCCCTGGCAACCACCGCCAAAGCGCAGGACAGCCACTGATTCATCGGCAATTTCTACCAGGGAAACTTCGCCGCCGTGAGCCGCCAGATTGGGATTGATCTCGGACGCCAGAATATACTGAATACGATCCGGCAGTGGCGCGTCATCGTCGACTTTGGGAACCTTGGCATTGGGTGCCTTGATCGTCAACTGGCCGCCCATCTGATCCGTTGAGTAGTCAACAAAGGCCTCTTCCAGAAAAGGCACGGAGTTGTGATCCAGATAAAGCGTGAACTTTTCCAGATCCACCTGTTCGTCGGTGGGGACAACTTCGTTCGGCGGACAATACGCCAGGCAGGTCTCGGCGTTTTTGGTGCCAGGCTGGGTCACGAAAATGCGGACACCCATGCCCTCAACGTCCTGTTTTTCGATAAGTTGTGCGAGATAGTCCCGTGCGGGATCAGTCACAGTCACCAGTGCCATAATTAAAACCTGTTTGAGAATTCTGTTTAAAACCTGATTCTATTTTAGGTGAGTTCGCGCCAACATGAAAGACCCAGTAAAATACTCAGGCTTTATGGCAAAACAGGCCTCCGCCGGAGGACGGCAAGATGCATTTTTGCTATGATCCCGCGCCTCTGAACCAAACACGAACCCCGGATAGACCGCTATGACCGATCGTAAAACCCGTCTGGAGCAACTGAAACAGGCCCTTAAAGAACGCATCATCGTGCTTGATGGCGGCATGGGCACCATGATTCAGAATCTCAAGCTGGACGAAACTGCATTCCGGGGTGATCGGTTTGCTGATTATGAACGGGAAGTTCAGGGCAATAACGATCTGCTGAACCTGACCCAGCCCGCCCTGCTCCGCAATATCCATGCGGACTATCTTGAGGCGGGCGCGGATATCATCGAGACCAACACGTTCAACTCCACGCAACTGTCCCAGGCGGATTATGGTCTGCAATCCATTGCCCGGGAACTGAACCTGGCTGCAGCCGAACTGGCGCGCAAGGTAGCCGATGAATTTACCGCCCGCAATCCGGACAAGCCCCGGTTTGTAGCCGGTGCGGTTGGTCCGACATCCCGTACGGCTTCGATTTCGCCGGATGTCAATAATCCGGGCTATCGCAACGTCGATTTCCAGACTCTGGTCGACAACTATTACGAAGCGGTCGAAGGACTGGTGACCGGCGGCTGTGACCTGATCCTGATCGAAACCATATTCGACACCCTTAACGCCAAAGCCGCCATCTACGGCACACAGCAGTACTTCGCCGACAGCGGCATCACTCTGCCCATAATGATTTCCGGCACCATCACCGATGCCTCTGGCCGCACTCTGTCGGGCCAGACCACGGAAGCTTTCTGGAACTCTGTGGCCCACACCAGGCCCATTTCGGTCGGCCTGAACTGCGCCCTGGGTGCGGACGCCTTGCGCCCCTATGTCGAAGAGCTGTCGAACAAGGCCGACACCTACATCAGCGCTCACCCGAATGCCGGATTGCCCAACGAGTTTGGCGAGTATGACCAGACACCGGAGGAAATGGCCGACATCATTGAAGGTTTTGCCCGTGACGGCTTTCTGAACATTATCGGCGGCTGCTGTGGCTCACGGCCTGATCATATTGAAGCGATCGCCGACGCGGTTGCGAAGTATCCGCCGCGGTCGATTCCTTCACCGAAGCCCGCGCTTCGCCTGTCGGGCCTGGAGCCCTACACCGGCGATGAGAACACCCTTTTCATCAACGTTGGCGAGCGCACCAACGTGACCGGCTCGAAGCGTTTCCTGCGACTGATCAAGGAAGAGCAGTATGAGGAAGCGCTCAGTGTTGCCCGGGACCAGGTTGAAAACGGCGCCCAGATCATCGACATCAACATGGATGAGGGCATGCTGGATTCGATGGAGGTTATGGAAACCTTTCTGAAACTGGTGGCCTCGGAGCCGGATATTTCCAAAGTACCGCTGATGATTGATTCCTCGAAATGGGAAGTGATCGAGGCGGGCCTCCGGTGCGTTCAGGGCAAAGCGGTGGTGAACTCCATCAGCCTGAAAGAAGGCGAAGACGAATTCCTGAAACGGGCCGGCGACTGCCTGCGGTATGGCGCAGCCGTGGTTGTCATGGCCTTCGACGAAGACGGTCAGGCCGACACCTTCGAGCGTAAAACACAGATCTGCAAGCGGTCCTACGATCTGTTGGTCGATAGCGGCTTCAATCCCGCCGACATCATTTTCGACCCCAACATCTTCGCCATTGCCACCGGCATTGAGGAGCATAACAACTACGCGGTGGACTTCATCAACGCCGCCCGCTGGATCCGTGAAAACCTCCCTCACGCCTCGATTTCCGGCGGTGTCAGCAACGTCTCCTTCTCATTCCGCGGCAACGATGCCGTGCGCGAGGCGATCCATTCGGTGTTTCTCTACCACGCCATCAAGGCGGGTATGAACATGGGCATCGTCAATCCCGGCCAGCTGGTGATCTACGACGAAATCGACCCGGAACTGAAGGAACTGGTCGAGGACGTGGTGCTGAATCGCCGCGCAGACGGCACCGACCGCCTGCTGGAAATTGCGGAGCGCTATCGAAGCAAAGGCGGCAAGACCCAGGAAGAAGACCTGGCCTGGCGGGAATGGCCGGTGGAAAAGCGCCTGGAACATGCGTTGGTCAAAGGCATTACCAGCTACATCCTCGACGACACCGAAGCCTGCCGACTGCGCGCCGAGCATCCCATCGAAGTGATCGAAGGCCCGTTGATGGACGGCATGAACGTGGTTGGCGACCTGTTTGGCGACGGCAAGATGTTCCTCCCCCAGGTGGTCAAGAGCGCCCGCGTCATGAAACAGGCGGTGGCTCATCTGATTCCCTATATCGAGGCAGAAAAGTCCGAGGGCCAGAAGGCCAAGGGCAAGATCCTGATGGCCACGGTCAAGGGTGACGTCCATGACATCGGCAAAAACATCGTCGGCGTGGTGCTGCAGTGCAACAACTACGAAGTGATCGACATGGGCGTGATGGTCCCCTGTGACAAGATCCTGGAAACTGCCAGGAAGGAAAATGTCGATATCATCGGGCTCAGCGGCCTTATCACACCGTCACTGGATGAAATGGTCCATGTTGCCCGTGAAATGCAGCGTCTGGATTTCAATATCCCCCTGATGATCGGCGGTGCGACCACCTCCAAGGCGCACACGGCGGTCAAGATTGAACCCCAGTACAGGAACGACGCTACGCTCTATGTGTCCGACGCATCCCGTTGCGTCAACGTGGCGTCCCAGCTGCTCAGCAAGACCGGCAAACCCAAACTGGTCGACAACACCCGGACCGAATACCACGACATTCGCGAACGCCGCAAGAACCGGGGTGAGCGCACCAAACTTGTGTCCCTGAAAGAAGCCCGGGCGCGAGCGCCGGAGATTTCGTTTGACGGCTACCAGCCGCCAAAACCGGCATTCACCGGCGTCAGAACCTTTGAAACCTATGATCTGGCGGCTCTGGAAGACTACATAGACTGGTCGCCTTTCTTTATTTCCTGGGATATTGCGGGCAAATACCCGGCCATTTTTGATGACCCAAAGCGTGGCAAGGCTGCAAAAAGCCTGTTTGAAGACGGCCAGGAAATTCTGCGGCAGATGATTGATGGCAAACGGGTTTCTGCCAAAGCAGTCATTGGTTTCTGGCCAGCCAATCGCCGTGGCGACGACATTGTTCTGTACACCGACGAATCCCGGACCGAAGAACTGACCACGCTACATCACCTGCGCCAGCAGGATGAAAAGTCCAGGGACAAATCCATGGCGGCGCTGTCAGATTTTGTGGCGCCGGAAGGCGATGGCCCCGTTGATTATGTCGGTGGGTTCGCCGTTACCACGGGTATTGGCGCTGAGGAATTTTCACTGGAATTCAAAAACCGCAATGACGACTACAATGCCATCATGGTCAAAGCTCTGGCGGACCGACTGGCAGAGGCGTTTGCTGAATGCATGCACGAGCGCGTGCGGAAAGAGTTCTGGGGTTACGCGGACGATGAAAAACTTCGTAATGATGACCTGATCCGCGAGCGGTACCGTGGCATTCGCCCGGCGCCAGGCTACCCGGCATGCCCGGATCACACGGAAAAAGCAGCGCTGTTTGAATTGCTGAGTGCCCCGGACAATGCCGGTATCGAGCTGACGGAACATTTCGCCATGTATCCGACGGCGGCGGTATCCGGCTGGTATTTTTCACATCCGGAATCCAAGTATTTCGCGGTTGGTAAGATCGGGGCAGACCAGGTGGAAGACTATGCCGAGCGCAAGGGTATTTCGAAAGCGGAAGCCGAGCGCTGGCTTGCACCAAGCCTTGCGTACGACCCGGCCGAATAGACAGGATTGCAACCATGAGTGACGAGCAAAACCAACCCGAGACTCCCCGGCGTAAAGGCCCTGGCGTTCTGAAGGTCCTTCAGAGCGTCCTGGCCGGCGCTCTGGGCGTTCAGTCAGACAAGCGCCGCCAGGAGGACTTTTCAGGCCACAGTGCGTGGCCTTATATAATCGCGGGCATCATCTTCACGGTGGGTTTTGTCATTACGCTGATTGTTGTTGTCAAACTGGTACTGGCTGGCCAGTAATTATTGACCGGCCACCCAGATAACCGCAAATGCAACGGCAAGACCCACCAGCAGAACCGCCGCAACGGCGTCTGCCTGGCTGTCGGAAAAAGAGGATTTTTTCATTGTCTGGCTCCCTGTATACATGTTTTATCAGTCTTGTCGAAGACCGCTAATTTAGGCGTTTCAGCGCTCGGAGTCCACCCCCGGAGCCGACTAAGGCTTATCGCCAAAATCGATTAACATATTTTGAAATAATCATTTTACTAATAATGAGCCGGTGATATTCTGCCGACCACGCTCATGAAAGCGCCATGTTATCGGTTCTTCAGCAGGACACCCTTTATGTACGTTTATGACGAACACGACCGGCAAATTGCCGCCGAGCGCGTGGAACAGTTCCGTGATCAGACCAGGCGCGCCCTGGCTGGCGAATTGAGTGAAGATGAATTCCTTCCACTACGGTTGCAGAACGGGCTTTACGTCCAGCGTCTGGCCCCTATGCTGCGGATTGCCGTGCCCTACGGTATGTTGCGCTCTGTTCAGCTCCGCCGGCTGGCTCGTATCACCCGCGACTATGACAAGGGCTACGCGCATTTCACCACGCGCCAGAATGTCCAGCTCAACTGGCCCGCCGTTGAAGATGTGCCCGATATTCTGGCCGAACTGGCCGAAGTGGAAATGCACGCCAATCAAACCAGCGGCAACTGTATCCGCAACACCACCACCGATCAGTTCTCCGGTGTTCAGGACGATGAAATTGCCGATCCACGTCCCTACTGCGAGATCATCCGCCAGTGGTCGACCTTCCATCCGGAATTTGCCTTCCTGCCGCGCAAATTCAAGGTGGCGGTCAATGCCTCTGAGCACAGCGATCGCGCTGCCATCCAGGTTCACGACATTGGCTTGCAGCTGGTACGCGATGACAGTGGCGAACTTGGATTCCGGGTTCACGTCGGCGGCGGCCTGGGTCGAACGCCCATGGTCGGCCCGGTGATCCGTGACTATCTCCCGGAAAAAGACCTGCTGACCTACCTGGAGGCCGTTCTGCGTGTCTATAACCGCTATGGCCGCCGGGATAACAAATTCAAGGCGCGAATCAAGATCCTCGTCAAGGCCCTGACCCCCGAAGGTTTTGCGGAAAAAGTAGAGGCTGAGTGGGCGCATATAAAGGATTCGCCGACCGAGCTTACCCGGGAAGCTATTGCCAAGTTCCAGACCTATTTCACCGAACCGGCCTATGAGCCGGTGCCGGAGGCGACCGAGTCGCTCGCGGCCAGGCGCTTCGAGAACCGGGCGTTCGATCAGTGGATTGCCCACAATGTGGATACCCATAAAAAACCCGGTTATGCCATCGTCACCCTGACCGTCAAGAAAACCGGCGTTCCCCCGGGCGATGTGACCGATCGTCAGCTTGAGCAGATCGCTGATCTGGCCGATGAATACAGTTTCGGTGAGGCTCGCGTCACCCACCAGCAGAACGCAGTGCTGGCAGACGTGCGCCAGGACAGGCTGTATGAACTCTGGCAGGCCATCGCTCCCATGGACTTTGGCACCGCCAATCTGAACAAACTCACGGATGTCATCTGCTGCCCGGGGGGCGATTACTGCTCCCTCGCCAACGCCAAGTCGATTCCCGTCGCGGAGGCCATTCAGCGCAAGTTTGACGACCTGGATTTTCTCTACGATATCGGCGACATCGACCTGAATATTTCCGGCTGCATGAACGCATGTGGTCACCATCACGTTGGCCACATCGGCGTGCTGGGCGTGGACAAGAAGGGCCAGGAGTTCTATCAGATCAGTCTGGGAGGCTCGTCTCATCACGATGCCGCCATCGGTAAGATTCTGGGCCCGTCCTTCGCCCGGGATGACATGCCGGATGTAATCAAAAGCATCGTTGACGTCTATGTAAGCAACCGGACTCAGGAAGAAGCCTTCCTGGATACCTACCGGCGCATCGGGATTGATCCTTTCAAGGAGCGTGTCTATGCCTGAAGTCATTACCAGAAACGGCGGGATCCTGGAGGATAACTGGGTCGTTGTCGCACGCCCGGCAGAGGGAGAATCACTGGACCTGCCCAGGGATACGGACCAGCCTGCCCTGATCCCTGCAGATCTCTGGCTGGCAGGTCAGGAGCACTACATCGGGCGGAAAAACATCGGCGTCTGGTTTGACAGTCACCAGGAACCGGAAATGCTGGAAGGCCTGGTGAACGAGCTTGACGTTATTGCGGTGAACTTTCCGAAATTTGCTGACGGACGGGGCTACAGCATAGCGCGTTTGCTAAGGGAACGGCTGGGCTACCGCCACGAGCTTCGCGCGATCGGCGACGTGCTGCTGGATCAGCTTCAGTTCATGAAGCGTTGCGGTTTTGACCGTTTTGTACTGCGCGCCGACAAAAACGCCGAAGAGGCGGCCCGTTGCCTGAACTTCTTCAGCCAGGGCTATCAGGCGGCAACGGACACAGACATTCCTCTGTTCCGCCGCCGCGCATCCTGACGGGCTCTTTCAGATTGCGGTGACCAACCGCTGATGTCCGGATGTTTCCACCCGGGAATCAGCGGTTATGGTCCAGCACTATCTTTCCTGAGGACATGCCCTTCAGAAACGCACTCAGGGCGCTATCAAGGTCTGCCCGGCCGATATCCCGTGCAGCGGCCTCGGTTTTCCGACACGCCCAGTCACCGGCCAGATGATCCCAGACCTGCTGTTTTTCCGCCAGCGGTATTTCCACAGAGTCCACGCCCAACAGGTTGTTCCCGCGCAGAATAAATGGCAAAACCGTGGTTTCAAGCTGCGGCCCCGCAACCAGACCGCAACAGGAAACGGAACCGCCCGGCAGAATCTGTTTCAACATTTCAGCCAGAGGCGCCCCGCCGACAGTGTCGATGCCGTTGGCAAACACTGGCTTGAGCATCGGCTTTTTGGTGGGATCGAAGGTGTCGCGACCCAGAACTTCGGCTGCACCGAGCTGCTTCAGGCTGTCGGCCTGTTCCGGCTTGCCGCTGACTGCCACTACCTCAAAACCGAGGCCCGCGAGAATCTCAACGGCCACACTACCGACCGCACCGCTGGCGCCGCTTACGACAACCCTGCCCTGCTCTGGCGCGGCACCCATGGTCAGCAGCTTGCTGACACACAGGCCTGCGGTCAGCCCGGCGGTGCCGTATACCATGGCCTTGCGCGCATCCCAGCCAGCAGGCATCGGGATGCACCAGGCCGCCGGAACACGGATATATTCGCCAAAGCCGCCATCGGTGTTCATGCCCAGATCGTAACCCGTGACTAACACCTGGTCCCCGGGCTTGAGTGCACCAGCAGACGCTTCGACAACTTCACCCGCCGCGTCGATGCCCGGCGTGTGCGGAAAGTCCCGCGTAACGCCCTTGTTACCGGACGCGGACAATGCATCTTTATAATTCAGCGAGGAGTGGCTGACCCTGATCAGAACTTCGTTCTGTGGCAGGTCAGAAACGCTGAGTGCCTGTTCGGAACCGACATATTCGCCATTGTGTTTCTCTACCCGCCATGCTTTGAATTCGGTTGTCTGTGTCATTGATGATTCCCGTTATCGTTGGCTTTACTGAATTTTCTGATTTCGGAATGCCCCTATGATACGCCATACGGTGTGCTCGAGTGCTGCACTGGTGGCAAGGCCGAGCTTTTCCGGAAGTGTGCGTTTGCGCTGATAGGCCACCGAGATTACGTCTGCCCGGTCACAGGCTTCAATCAGATATTCGTCGGAGGTCTTGATCTCGTCAATCAGGTTGACTTCAAGCGCACGGCGGCCGAACCAGATATCGCCGGTTGCCACGGCAGACACATCCAGGGCGGGGCGACGTTCACTGACGTAATCCTTGAAGAGAACGTGGGTATCCTCCAGGTCCTCCAGAAATTTTGCCCGGCCTTTTTGGGTATTTTCTCCGAACATCGTCAGCGTCCGTTTATGTTCACCGGCGGTCAGTATCTCAAAATCCACATTGTTCTTTTTCAGCAGGCGATGGAAATTCGGCAATTGCGCCACAACGCCGATTGAGCCAAGGATGGCAAATGGCGATGCCACAATGCGGTCCGCCACACAGGCCATCATGTAACCACCGCTGGCCGCCACCTTGTCAACGCAGGCCGTCAGGGGAATGCCTTTGGAACGTATCCGGTCAAGCTGAGCGGCAGCCAGACCGTAGGAATGAACCATGCCGCCACCGCTTTCCAGGCGAACGACGACTTCATCCTTCTCCGGGTTCGCAATGCTGAGTACGGCTGAGATCGAGCGCCGGAGGGGGTCTGTGTCGCTGGCCTTTATATCGCCATCAAAATCGAGAACAAATATTCTGGCGCCCTGCTCTGGCGGCTCGTCGCCGGCTTTCTTGTGTTTGGCTTTTTCTTCTTTGCGTTTCGCTTTTTCTTCTTTTTTCAAGCGTTTTTTCCAGAGCTTATGTTCACCTTCCGGGCGAAGTTTTGCCTGAAGGTGCTCGCGAAGCTTGCGGTATTTGTCGTTCAGCTTGACCACCTTCAGCTCGCCATCCTCGCTGGCGTCGCCCCGACCTTTCTGGGCCGCAGACGCAATCACCGAGATCACCACAATAAAGGCCACCACCAGGGTGACGGTTTTGGCTATAAACAGTCCGAAATCTGTCAGGAATTCCAAGTTGTGTCTCCAGGATTGATCGTTAAGCGCCCGATTGTAACCGAGGTGTTCTGGGGTACAAGCCGGCCTCGCATTTTGCGACACCAATTCCAGTGCCTATCCAATTAAAACAAGCGTTCGATCGAGCTTGACACCGCTTTTCTGTCACCCTAAAGTCGAACGATTCCCGGCCCACGCGGTGCACCCTTGCCTGGGTGGGCGGATGAGGAGCAAGCAACCATAACCCGTTCAAACGCCAAGACCACACACATATAAAGGGTAAACTAATGTCTGTAGCTCAGGTATTCGACAAGCTCGAACAGAATTTCAACGCTGACGCAGCCCAGGGCCTTGATCTGGTATTCCAGTTCGACATCGAGGACGACAAGACCTACCACCTGGTAATCAAAGACGGAAACTGCACCAAGGCGGAGGGCGCCCATGATGATCCGTCCGTTACCCTGATCATGAATTCGGAAACTCTGCAGGGCATTGTATCCGGCGAAACAGACGGCATGCAGGCATTTATGGCAGGTCAACTACGGGCCGAAGGCGACATGATGCTGGCCACCAAGCTCGGCGAACTGTTTGATATGGGCTGAACCCCGGTCAGAGGCCGACATCATCCAGTGACGACTCGGCCAGTCTTAACAGGTCGCTGTTGCGCTCCTCGCGGCGACCGACACTCTCGATGTAATACTCCAGAGACGTCAGACCGTCGGCGAGCGCTTCCAGCACCTGTGCGGCCGGCGGCTCCCGTGTATCCAGAAGGCGGTGCTGGATCGACAGCGCAACCCGCTCAAGGACCCGGGCGGCCTCCAGATCATCCAGCATTTGCAAACCACCCCAGATGCTATGCAGAGTGCCCGGTAAATTGGCCAGGTGCAGCTTGTCATAATCAGATTCAATAAACGCGGTAATGGCCCGCTTTGCAAGGGTCAGCGCACTCCTGGCTTCATCTGCCACCACAAAGGTGGCCTCGCGCAGGTACAGTGATTCTTCACGGGTGCGCTGGCCACCGGCAAGGGCATCGGTTTCTGAGGTGATGCCGCAAGTGACGATCTGCAGAACCGCATCTTCAATGCCCAGAACGGAGTCTGCAAGCAGGTAGAGTTCACTTTCTCCCGGCAAGCGTTTTTCTTCCTCCCAGGCGCGCAGTTTGGACGCTTCGCTGCGGGACATGGCGGCAAGCTGGTTCAGATCCAGCATGACCAGTGTATTGCCCAGCCGTTCAAGACCATCCGCGATAGAGCTGAGTTCGGCCAGATCCGGTTCAATGCCCCGCTCAACAATGTCGAGCTTATCCTTCAGCTGGTTCAGCTCGTCCTGCAATGCCGTGGAGAGCGACTGCAAAACATCGATACCCGGGCCATACAGGCGGCGGGCGTGCGCCTCGAGCATGCTGTCCGGAAATTCCGTGGGCGCAAGGCCAAACGCCGACAGAGTCGACGTGACTTCGGGGTTGGCCGAGCCACTGCGGTAAAGGAGGTAAACCAGTTCGCAAATCAGCGAGTCAGGCGGATCTTTGGCAGCCACCACCTTACCGACGTACACCAGCTCCCTGGCATACTTCTCAATCTGCATAAGCAACCGCTTGCGAGCCTTATTAAAGTCCATATTACGGTCGAGCATGGCGTCGGCAACCATTGCTACCAGGCACCACAGCTGTCCCATGGGCTCGCTCTGACACAACCTGACAAATCCGCGGGCCGAGCGACTCAACAGCTTTTTGCTGACAATCCCGTTCTTCTCCCGCAATACGCTCAGCAGCGCAACCTGCAACGTCAGCCGCATACGCCTTGCCAGAATCTCATACTCGGCTTCATTGCCTTCAAAAGGCTCGACGGAAACTTGCCGGCAGAAATCGGGGCGTTCTGTGGCGTCAATATCAAAAAAACAGGACTCGGGGTAAGGCTTTTCCCGCCGGGCTTCGCGCAGATCGTTGATTATGGGCAGTAGCAGTTCCGGGTGGTCGGCCCGCTCCTGGTGGTAATACTCGACGTAACGACGGAGGATAAACAGCGCGCTGTTCAGGGTGGTGAGCAGGATATTCTTGTCGTCATTCGCTCCGACGGGAAGATCGCTGGCCATGGTCACGGCTTCCTGGCAAAGCAGAATGCCGCCGCGTAATTCCACCAGTACAAAGATGCCGCGGAGCTGATTCAAAAAATCCACGCAGTTCTGCAGATCTTCCCCGCTCTCGCGGTTTTCCTGAAAGCGTCCAAGGCTGGATTCCGCGCTCTTTATCGTCTGCTCGATCTCGCTTTTCACCAGATCAAAGGACTGCGATTTCGTCGCCAGAGACGATTGAACCATAAACGCTTCCTGTTATTTTGGCCGAATCCACCGCGTCCAAAAAAACCGCGAACTTACCATTACTTATAACACAAAACTCAAGTCGCTCAACAAAGCTGAAATGTAACGGTACGTGACTTAATTTAACGATTCTTCCCGGTCCCAGACGGTATCCCCTGCTTTCGCGGCAAGCACTGTCATAAATTCCCTGTGGGCTTCTTCTTCTTGTGCGCTTGCTGTCACCACCGGCAGGGATTGACGATTGGCCGACACCCTACGAACAGCCAGACCGCCTCCGGCAATGTCGCTGTTTGCATCCAGCGAAAGCGCCGTCTGCCCACCCGTCAGCAACAGATAGACGTCGGCCAGTATCTCGGCGTCCAACAGGGCCCCGTGAAGTTCGCGGTTACTGTTATCAATGCCATAACGCTTGCACAGGGCATCAAGGTTGTTTTTCTGGCCCGGGTGTTTTTTACGGGCGATGGCCAGGGAGTCCACCACACCGCAATATTCCGCGGTCTTTCTTTTGGATTTCAGGCGGGCGAACTCCGCATCCATAAAGCCAATATCAAACGCCGCATTGTGAATCACCAGTTCGGCACCCTTGATGAACTCGAAGAATTCATCAGCTACCCGGGAAAACACCGGTTTGTCTGCAAGAAACTCGTTGGTAATGCCGTGAATCGTAATGGCTTCAGCCTCAACCTCGCGTTCAGGGTTGATATACGCATGGTAGTGGCGGCCGGTGGGTTGCCGCTCCATCAGCTCGACACAGCCGATTTCAATAATGCGGTGGCCCTCGGAGGGGTCGATGCCGGTGGTTTCCGTGTCGAGTACGATCTGTCTCATAAATCTGCTCTCACAAGTGTTTTTTCAGCAAAATCAGGCATTCATCAGCTCTTCAACACCCTTGTTTGCAAGCTCGTCTGCCAGTTCGTTGCCGGGATTACCGGCGTGTCCTTTTACCCAGTGCCAGTTAATGCTGTGTCTTGCCACTTCCTCATCAAGCTGACGCCACAGGTCTTCGTTTTTTACCGGTTTTTTTGCAGACGTTTTCCAGCCGTTTTTCTTCCAGCCATGCATCCACTCGGTGATGCCCTTGCGGACATATTGAGAGTCCGTGTAAAGCTCTATCTCGCAACGGCGTTTCAACGCTTTCAGCCCACAGATGGCGGCCATCAGCTCCATCCGGTTATTGGTGGTCGCCGCTTCACCGCCGTGAAGCAGTTTACGGGCGTCGCCATAATTAAGCACCGCGCCCCATCCGCCAGGACCCGGGTTACCTTTGCAGGCGCCATCGGTGTAGAGAACAACTTTGTCGGGCATCAGGCCTCCGCTATGTTACCGATCCCTTTCTCTGAAAACCCGCGAGACGCCCCAACAGCGCCTCTTGCAGGCAGCGATATCACTTTCTGGCTGCGCCAGGCAGGCTTGCGTGGAAGCCTTGAGTAAACCCGTTTTTTAGCAAGGATACAGTAGTAGGCCCCGACGGGCAGGAGGCGATTTCCGCAAAGTCGTTCGACCAGCCCACGACTATCGCGGAGCGCCGACGCCTGCAAAGGTGTTCTGAAGAAACTGGCTTCGGCTGATTCCACCGAGAAGTCCAGTAACCGTAGCCAGTCTTCCATTCTGGATTTCAACAGAAAGCGCCCGCCCCAGGGCCCCGAACGATGACGGGAAAACAGACGTCTTAATCCCCAGAGGCTCAGTGGGTTAAACCCGATCAGCAGAATAGAACCCTCACCGCGCAGTACCCGTGACGCCTCCCTGAGGGCCTGATGGGGATGAGGTGAAAAATCCGCCGTGTGATGAAGAATCACCAGGTCCATAGAGTCGCCGGGAAACGGCAGCTCATCGGCGTCACACACAGCCACGCCCTCTGGCATTTGATTCTGCCAGGTTGGCGTGGTCAGAATTCTCTGGGAAAAATCGGTGCCGGTGGCCATGGGCAAGCGATGGCTCAGGGCTACGTGCAGCTGTCGGGCGCCCGTCAGTGGGCCTGCCAGCCGGTCCACGCTGGCCCGCTGATCCGCAAGCAGCGACCGGCCCAGCGGCGTCTCAAACCAGTCCTCAAAACTGTTATGGCGCGCGGAGTAGTCGATCTCATCGTCCTGTTGCATGCTGCATTCCTCTAACGCCCGTTTATGATCTATCATACCAGCCACATTCTGACTGCACATGGTTAAACCTATGCTGACGATGACAGCGATTCCCGCTTTCAGTGACAACTACATCTGGTGCCTGGCCAATACTGAAGATGGCAAAGCCCTGATTGTCGATCCCGGACAGGCCGACCCGGTGAGCCGGCATCTGGCAGCAGAAAACCTCACGCTGGACACCATTCTGGTCACCCACCATCATCCGGATCATACCGGTGGCATTGCCCGACTCGCTTCCCTGAACCCCGGGTGTCGTATTGTCGGCCCCGCCGACTCGCCCTTCAAAGACGTCACCGAACCAGTCAATGCAGGGGACTCCACCACCTGGAAGCACCTGACCTTTCGGGTATTTCACGTGCCGGGCCACACGCTCGATCATATCGCCTTCTACTCGGAAGACGAGGTAAACAAGCGCCCGGTCCTGTTCTGCGGCGATACGCTCTTCGTGAGTGGCTGCGGCCGGCTCTTTGAGGGCTCGCCAGATCAGATGAAACAGTCGCTTGAATCCCTGAGGCAACTACCGGACAGCACAGCGGTATACTGCGCCCACGAATACACCCTGGCCAACCTGAAATTCGCCCGCCACTGGTTGCCGGCCGATTCCGATCTGGCAGCCTTTGAAGCGGATTGCATCAGCTTGCGGCAGGCAGGCAGGCCAACCGTGCCATCTACAATCGGCAATGAGAAAAAACTGAATCCCTTCCTGCGCTGGGACGACCCGACGGTTATCGACTCGGCACGGCAGTACGCCAGCGACCATGGGCTGAACTGTTCCACCGATAATGACGTATTCGCTGCAACGCGACACGGCAAGGACAATTTCTGACGGGTCGTTACAATGTCTGTCGCTGTCGTAACGCAACGCCAGTTGACCGTTCAGAACGGCTTCCAATAGACTCGCCTTACATCAACCGCCCCGGCGGGCACAAGCGTGCTCGCCGCCCCAGCCACCCGGATGTTTTATTATGACCGTTTATCACCTGCCGACCCTGTTCCTCATCGGCGTACTGGCCAGCGGATGCCAACTTCTTCCTTCAGGCCAGAATGAGTCGGACGATGATGTTCTTGATTCCCAGAAGCTCAGTCTGGCCGCCGGCGATGAGGGCTTGAAGGAAGCGGTTGAAAGCGGTACGGAGGCCCAGCAGATAGAGGCCATCAAGGCGACACGGACGAAACTGGACGACGCCATCGAACCTTCGATGAAAGAGACCGTCGAAAACGCCCGGGAAAAACTCGACGAGCCCGCCGCAAAAGTCGCGGAGGCAGGAGGCGCAAACAAAGCTGAACAGAAAGCCCAGCCCGAACCGGATTTATGGGCCCGCCTTCGAGCCGGTTTTGCTCTGGACCACGATGTTGACCAACAACGCGTCCAGTCCCAACTTAACTGGTACAAATCCCATCCGAGATACATGGACCGGGTGGCTGAACGTGGCAGCCGATACCTTTACTACATCCTCAATGAAGCGGAAAAGCGCGGCCTGCCAACGGAACTGGTTCTGCTGCCGATTGTGGAAAGTGCGTTCGATCCGTTCGCCTACTCCCATGGCAGAGCCGCAGGCCTATGGCAGTTCATCCCGTCAACAGGCAAATACTTTGGGCTGGAGCAGACCTGGTGGCAGGACGAGCGCAGGGACGTCGTGGCGGCTACCGACGCCGCCTTTAACTATCTTGAACGTCTTGCAAACCGGTTCGACGGCGACTACATGCTGGCGCTGGCCGCCTACAACAGCGGTGGCGGTAAGGTAAACAGTGCGATGCGCAAAAACCGTAACCGCAATCAGCCGACTGATTTCTGGTCACTGGACCTGCCCCGGGAAACCCGGGCCTACGCACCGAAGCTGATCGCCCTCGCCAAAATCTTTGCAGACCCGGCCAAATACAATATTGAGCTGCTACCGTTGAAAGATGAGCCCTATTTCGAAATCGTCGATACCGGCTCCCAGATCGACCTGGCCCGGGCAGCACAACTTGCAGAGGTCGATATTGACGAGCTCTACCTGCTGAACCCTTCGTTCAACCGCTGGGCCACATCGCCGGAGGGTCCTCATCGCCTGCTTTTGCCCGTTGCCAATGCCAGCACCTTCCGCACGGCTCTGGCCGGGATCAGTGCTGCTGAGCGGGTGGCCTGGCACAGCTATCAGGTCAAATCCGGCGATACCCTGGGCGCCATTGCACAGAATTACGGCACCACCCCATCAGTGATTCAGCAGATCAACAAACTCGACAGCCACATCATCCGTATTGGCCAGCGCCTGATGATTCCGTCTGCGAGCCAGAATGCGGACACCTACAGCCTGAGCGCCGCCGAGCGCCTGAGCCGCAAGCAGGACCGGGCCGGACGCAAGGCTGGCGGCAAACGCGTTGACTACACAGTCCGTTCTGGCGACACCTTCTGGGACATTGCCCGCGAGCACAAAATCAGCGTTCGCGAGCTCTCGTCCTGGAACGGAATGGCACCCGGAGATCCCCTGATGCCGGGGCAGGACCTGGTTATCTGGTCGCAGTCGTCGCAAGTCACCCAACTGGCCAGTGCGCCCAAAACGGTTCAACGAGGCGACGACGGCATGGTCCGGAAAGTAGGATACCGTGTCCGCGAAGGCGATTCCCTGTCCCGCATCGCCAGCCGTTTTGCGGTCAATGTGAGCGACATCGCTAGCTGGAACAACCTGAACACCTCGCGCTATCTTCAGCCCGGGCAAAGTCTGGTACTCTACGTTGATATCAGAAACAGCCCATGAGCCCCCTAACCTGACCGTGCGAGCGCTATGACAAAAACACGGAATGCTTTAACGTCGCTTTCTCTTCTGTTCGCAATCATCGCCACGCCCGCCGCTGCTGCTGTCGATGCGCAGCACGGGCTCGCCATGCACGGCGATGTAAAATATCCGGCGGGCTTCAGCCATTTCGATTATGTCAACCCCGACGCACCCAAAGGTGGCGAGTTGCGGATGGCCGTTGTTGCCAATGGATACGACTCATTCAACCCGTTTGTAGCCCGGGGTATAGCTGCCGCAGGCGTCGACATCTATCTCTATGACACGCTGCTGGCGTCCTCGGATGATGAGCCCTTCTCCGTTTACGGCCTGATCGCCGAGTCGATTGAAACCCCGGATGATCGCAGTTACGTGGTTTACAACCTCAGGGAAGAAGCCAGATTCCAGGACGGCGAGCCAATCACCGCTGAAGACGTGAAATTTTCTTTTGAACTGCTGACCGAGAACGGCCACCCGCGCTATCAGAGTTATTATCAGGATGTCAGCAAGGTGACTGTTGAAAGCCCGCGACGGGTGCGTTTCGATTTTTCAGGCACCGTAAACCGGGAGCTCCCTCTGATTCTTGGCCAACTGCCTATTCTGCCCCGCCATTACTGGAAAGACCGGACCTTTGGAGAAAACGGCCTGGATAAACCCGTTGGCAGCGGGCCCTATGAGCTTGGCAAATTCGAAGCAGGCCGCTCCGTGAGCTTCAAGCGGGTCGAGGAATACTGGGCGCGGGATCTGGGCCCGCGCAAAGGTCGCTTCAACTTCGACACGATTACCTATGAATACTACACCGACGACACGGTCGCGCTGGAATCCTTTCGCGCCGGCAACTACGACTACCGGGTGGAATCACAGGCAAAAAACTGGGCCACAGCCTATACCGGAGAAGCCTTCGACGCGGGTAAGATCAACAAGGAAGCCATCGAACACAACCGCCCGGCGGGCATGCAGGCGTTCGTTTACAACACCCGCAGGGACGTGTTTGAAGACCCCGCTGTGCGCCAGGCCCTGGCCTATGGCTTTGACTTCCAGTGGGCCAACAAGAACCTGTTCTTTGGCCAGTACACCCGCACCAAAAGCTATTTCGAAAACAGTGAGCTGGCGTCATCGGGCCTGCCGGAAGGCCGGGAACTGGAAATACTTGAACCCTATAGTGACAGGCTCCCCGCGTCTGTGTTCACCACAGCGTATGAGCCACCCTCTACCGCCGGCGACCGCACCATGCGGGATAACCTTCGCGACGCCCTGGCTCAGCTGCGGGAGGCAGGTTATGCCATTAAAGATGGCACCATGATCCATACCGCCACCGGCAGGGCGTTGGCGTTTGAAATCATGCTGTTCCAGAAAACCTTTGAACGGGTGGTTCTGCCCTTCAAGAACAACCTGAAAAAGCTTGGCATCGAAGTATCCGTGCGCCTCGTGGACTCAAACCAGTACGCCGAGCGCTGGCGAACCCGGGACTTCGATATGACGGTCGGGGTCTTTCCCCAGTCCGATTCCCCCGGCAACGAACAGCGGGGCTACTGGCATTCATCGTCAGCGGACAGGGACGCCACCAGAAACCTGGCGGGAGTCAGTGAGCCGGTGGTGGATGAACTGGTGGAGTTTCTGATTGGTGCACCGAGCCGCGAAGAGCTCGTGCAGAGAACCCGCGCCCTCGACAGGGTGCTGCTTCACGGCCACTACGTCATCCCGAACTGGTATCTGGACAGCGATCGCATCGCTTACTGGTCGTTCCTGAAACGACCTGAAACCGTCCCGAAGAATGGTGCCGATGTGAATAACTGGTGGGTCGAACGCTGATCCATGCTGCCCTCGCCTGACCGAACCCGCACGGAGCGCCTGTAGATGGGCAGTTACATCCTCAGGCGCCTGGCGCTGATCATCCCCACGCTGATGGGCATTATGCTGCTCAATTTCATAATTGTGCAGGCAGCCCCGGGTGGCCCGGTTGAGCAGATGATTGCGGAAGTCGAGGGCTTTGGCGGCACGGCACTGGATCGTGCAAGTGGCGGCGGTTCAGGGGGCGAAGTATCTGGCGGCGCCGATAGCCGCGGTTCCCGCGGGCTTCCTCCTGAACTGTTAAAAGAAATTGAAGTGATGTACGGCTTTGACAAGCCCGCCCATGAGCGTTTTCTGAAAATGCTGAAGGATTACGCCACTTTCGACTTCGGCGAATCCTTCTACCGTCAGCGCACCGTCACCGAGCTGATTGTCGACAAGATGCCGGTATCCATTTCACTGGGTCTCTGGTCCACCCTGATTATCTATCTGATTTCGATACCCCTTGGCGTGCGCAAAGCTGTGTCCGATGGCTCCCGGTTCGATGTATGGACCAGTTCCGCCATCGTCATCGGCTATGCCATTCCCGGCTTTCTGTTTGCCATTCTGCTGATCGTTCTGTTTGCCGGTGGCAGTTATCTGGACTGGTTCCCGCTGCGGGGCCTGACATCGTCCAATTTCGATGAGATGACCTGGTATCAGCAGGTCGGTGACTATTTCTGGCACCTGGCCCTGCCGGTGACGGCCAACGTGATTGGCGGATTCGCAACCCTGACGCTTTTGACCAAGAACTCGTTTCTGGACGAAATCAGCAAACAGTATGTGGTGACGGCTCGCGCTAAAGGACTGGAAGAAAAGCAGGTGCTTTACGGCCATGTTTTCCGCAACGCAATGCTGATTGTGATCGCCAGTCTGCCCGGGGTGCTGGTATCGCTGTTTTTCACCGGATCGCTGTTGATTGAAGTGATCTTCTCGCTGGACGGCCTGGGGCTTCTTGGTTTTGAGGCCGCGCTCAACCGGGACTATCCCGTGGTCTTCGGCACCCTCTATATTTTTACCCTGATGGGGCTGGTACTGAAACTGATCAGCGACATCACCTACGTGCTGGTGGACCCCCGCATTGATTTTGAAAGCCGGGAGGGTGCATGACCCTGACCCCGATTCAGCAGCGCCGGCTACAGAATTTCCGTAAAAACCGGCGAGGGTTCTGGTCACTGTGGGTGTTCCTGGCGTTATTCGGCCTGTCACTGTGCGCAGAGCTGATTGCCAACGACAAGCCCCTGATTATCTCCTATCAGGGAGAACTTTATTTTCCAGTAGTTGAAGTTGTCCCGGAAGAAACCTTTGGCGGGTTTCTCCCGACGGAAGCTGATTACCGGGATGATTTTGTGGCCGATGCAATCAAAGCGGACGGCTGGATGATCTGGCCCCCGATCCGTTTCAGCTACAACACCACCAATTACAATCTTGACGTGCCCTCACCGGCTCCACCCAGCGCTGTGAACTGGATCGGAACAGACGATCAGGGTCGGGATGTTGCTGCCAGGGTCATCTACGGCTTCCGTATATCGGTGCTGTTTGGTCTGATTCTCACCATACTGAGCTGCATTGTCGGCGTGGCGGTCGGAGCCATGCAGGGTTTTTACGGCGGCAAGGTGGACCTGATCGGCCAGCGCTTTATCGAGATCTGGTCCGGCCTGCCGGTGCTTTACCTGCTGATCATTCTGTCGAGTATTGTCCAGCCCAACTTCTGGTGGCTGCTGGGCATCATGCTGCTGTTCAGCTGGATGGGTCTGGTGGACGTGGTTCGGGCGGAATTCCTGCGGGCGCGCAATTTCGAGTATGTGAAGGCCGCCCGGGCCCTCGGGCTCGATAATCGCAAAATCATGTTCCGCCACATACTGCCGAACGCCATGGTTGCCACACTGACCTTTTTGCCGTTTATTCTGACCGGCGCCATTACCGGGCTGACCTCACTGGATTTTCTCGGCTTCGGCCTGCCCTCGGGCTCGCCGTCCCTTGGTGAACTGATTGCCCAGGGCAAAGCGAACCTGCATGCCCCCTGGCTGGGGATCTCGGCGTTCGTGTCGCTGTCCATCATGCTGACACTGCTGGTGTTTGTCGGGGAAGCCGTCCGTGATGCCTTTGACCCGAGAAAAAACTGATATGGCCGCCTTACTGGAAATCAATAACCTCTCGATCTGTTTTGACGGCGTCATCAAGGCCGTCGACGGGCTGTCGCTTGCCATCGAGAAGGGTCAGACGCTGGCCCTGGTGGGTGAAAGCGGCTCCGGAAAATCCGTATCAGCGCTGTCCATTCTGCGTCTTCTGGATGAACGTCACGCCGGCTATCCCTTCGGCAGCATTCTCTTCCAGGGTGAGGACATGCTGACAATGAACGACAAGCGCCTGCGGCAGATCCGCGGCCGCAGAATCAGTATGATTTTCCAGGAACCGATGACCTCGCTGAACCCGCTTCACACGGTAGAAAAGCAGATCAGTGAGACCCTGGCTCTGCATCGGGGTCTGCGGGAAGCGGAAGCGCGGGATCGATGCATCGAGCTGCTGGAACTGGTGGGCATTCCCGGGGCAAAGGATCGGCTGTCCAGCTACCCGCACCAGTTGTCCGGCGGTCAGAAGCAGCGGGTGATGATCGCTATGGCCCTTGCCAACGAGCCGGACCTGCTGATTGCAGATGAGCCCACAACGGCGCTGGATGTCACGGTTCAGAAACAGGTGCTTGAGCTGCTGAGAGACCTGCAAAAGAAACTCGGAATGGCTGTTCTGCTGATCACCCATGACCTGTCGATTGTACGCCGCTACGCGGACAGTGTCGTGGTTATGGAGCAGGGACAGGTGGTGGAATCGGCAACCACCGAAAGTCTGTTTCAGAACCCCCAGCACCCCTACACCCGCAAGCTGCTGGATGCCGAACCGCCCTCCTCGCCGCCGAGAATTGCGCGCCAGAATGAGCCGCTGCTCGTGGTGTCCGATCTGGACGTGCGTTTTACCACCCGGCGGTCGCTGTTCGGCAGACCCAAAGCCTGGTTTCAGGCAGTCGATAAGAACTCGTTTACCCTGAACCGGGGTGAAACCCTGGGCATTGTCGGTGAAAGCGGCAGTGGCAAAACCACCATTGGCCATGCCCTGTTAAAGCTTACCGCCTGCACCGGCTCGATCCGTCTGGCAGGAACCGAACTCGGCCCGCTGACCCAGAAACAGTTCCGGTCCTTCCGCCGTCAGATACAGATTGTGTTTCAGGATCCTTTTGGCAGCCTCAGCCCGAGAATGTCGGTCGCCGAGATTGTCCGTGAGGGTCTGGAGATCCACCTGCCCGCGTCGCCCGACGAGCAGGACAGGCGCGTTATCCAGTCGCTGACCGACGTGGGCCTTGACCCGGAAGCAAGACACCGCTACCCCCATGAGTTTTCCGGCGGCCAGCGGCAGCGCATTGCCATTGCCCGGGCGCTGGTGCTGCAACCGGAACTGATCATCCTGGATGAGCCCACCTCGGCCCTGGACCGGACCGTGCAGAAACAGGTGATTCACCTGCTCAGAGATCTTCAGGATAAATATGGTCTAAGCTATGTGTTTATCAGCCACGATCTGGCCGTGGTGCGGGCGCTGAGTCATAAACTTCTGGTGCTGAAAAATGGCAGAATTGTCGAGTACGGCGATGCCACTGAAATTTTTCATCGCCCGCAACACGAATACACTCGGGAGCTGCTGAGCGCATCTCTTTTTTACAGCGACCAATAACACTACGACCAATTGAGTGTTACTTACCAGAAACCAGTTCGGGGATAATCTACCCAACTGCATCAAAGGGAGAATCAATATGGGAATACTCAGCGGCAAACGAGCCTTGATTGTTGGCGTAGCCAGCAAGCATTCCATCGCGTACGGCATTGCGGAAGCGTTCAGTCAGCAAGGCGCTGAACTGGCGTTCACCTATCAGAATGAAAAACTGAAATCCCGGGTCGAAACCTTTGCTGACGGCTGGGGCAGCAAACTGATTTTCCCCTGCGATGTCGCCAGCGACGACGAAATCGAAAACGTCTTTACCGAGCTGGGCAAGCACTGGGACAAGATCGATATCATTGTTCACTCCGTTGGCTTCGCGCCAGGGGACGAACTGAACGGCAATTATGTGGATGTCACCACCCGGGAGGGGTTCCGCATTGCCCACGACATCAGTTCATACAGCTTTGTAGCACTGGCGAAGGCCGGTAAAAAAATGATGCATGAGAACAGCAATATGCTAACCCTGAGCTACCTGGGGGCTGAGAAGGTGCTGCAGAACTACAACGTGATGGGTCTTGCCAAGGCATCCCTGGAAGCAAACGTTCGTTACATGGCAGGCAGCCTGGGCCGCGAAGGAATCCGGGTAAACGCCATTTCTGCGGGGCCAATCAAGACGCTGGCGGCATCCGGTATCAAGAGTTTCCGTCGTATGCTTCAGGAGAACGCCCGGCGGGCGCCCCTGCGCCGTAACGTCACCACCCAGGAAGTCGGTAATGCGGCGGCCTTCATGTGTTCCGACATGGCCAGCGGTATCACCGGGGAAATCATGTACGTAGACGGCGGTTTCAACATCACCGGTATGGGTGAGCTTGAGGACTGACGGCCGGCCACTTACGAGCCTCAGTTTTCTGACATAGCCCGCGCAACCGCCTCTGCCCACTCCAGGTAAGCGGTGTCATCCGACTCGAGGATTCGCAGGCCTACCAGCCAACGGCCTGCCGAATCCTCGCGGCACCAGATCACATCCACGGTCAGTTGAAAGCTTTCCGGTTCGATGTCCAGTTTTATCCAGGCGACAAGCAGTGCCCCTTCCGGCAGTGGCTCATTGGTGAGCAGGGAGAACCCCTGCGCTGACAGATCCCGCGTTTTCGATATCAGGTTTCTGCCCGCCAGCGCCTGGCCGTTCTCAGGCTCGCTGGACTCCAGTTCCAGCGTCACCTTGGCGCTGCCAGTCAGACGATATTCCGAACGATGGTCTTCCGGTGCTGCATCGTCTTCGTTATTGCCGAAGTTGTAATCAATGTCACTCATAGTCTCATCTGCTTCTCGCTTCAGTGTTTTCCGACACGGATGCCACCCACCACCCGTGACAGAGTGTCATCGAACTCTGCGGGGGCGCCCAGTATCCGGACATCGCCTGCCACGACCTGATCAATCAGCGCATCTTCGTTAAATTCCCGGCGGTTCAGGCCCAGCCTGTCAACAAACACCAGCTTACGGGAGGCATTGATCCGCACCGCCAGTTTAAGACGCCGGGGTTCGGCGGGCGTTTCCCGGTTTTCCACCACAATCCAGCCCCCGAGCTTGATCCGGCCGACCAGAATACGCGCGGCCGCTTCTTTTTCCTGACGCAGACGCTCGGCCTCAGCGTCTTCATCTGCCTGACGCTTCGCCTCGGCTTCATGCAGCTGTTGCTCCCTCTGGGCTTTTTCCGCCGCCTCCTGTTCCACGCGTTCCCGCTCCGCCTGTTCCTTTTCCTGCCGCAGCAAAGCCGCCCGCTTGCGGGCATCCTCAGCCGCCCTCTTGCGCTGTAAAACCTGCCGTTCAAGCACGCTGGACAGTGCGGTTACGGTTTCAGCCAGCACTTCGCCAAAAGGCCTGATAGGTGCCAGTGGCTTCAGGACACCCTGCTCCAGACCGGCACGGAATCCAGCCCAGGGCGAGATCCCCAGCTTGACGCCGGCACCATTAGTCCATAGCACTTCGCGGGTATCTTCGAGCAGTGCAAGAAAGAACCGCCGCTGCTCTTTGGCGCCATCGCCCTCGACATACCATTTCAGCCGCACGCCCTGAACGTCCTGTTCCGGAACGACTTCAAGCGTGAGCCAGGAAGAATCCCAGGAAAACCGGTCCGGCGGCGGAAGCGCAGGCACCAGCTCCGGAGTTTCACCCCGCAATCTCTGAACCATGACGGACTGGACCCCTGCAAGTGCAGTTTCCGACAGTGGCTCTTGATTCAGACGGTTCCAGACATCGGTGATGCGATCGGTCAATTGCTCACCGACGGTGTACAGACGGTTCCTGTCCTTGTCGGACAGGCCCGGGTCGCCAATCCATACAAGCCATTCGAGTAACTTGCTGGCATGGCGCCAGTTATCGCCGTCCGGTCCCTGTTCCCAGACAATCTGTTTCAGCAAGGGAAACCAGGTTTCCATGATAAACTGAACGATGGGATCGGGTAACTGGCGGCCTTTCAGGGCCCGGCCCAGCAAAGCGCGGGCGGTATGCTCGGCGCGCCGCTGGCGGGCCGCGCCCTTTTCGGTTTTCAGCAACCTGTCCCGCAGGCGCTCGGTCTGCTGCTCGCGCCTGGCAGCATCTGCTTTCCACTGCTGGCAGAAGGCCGTTACCGGCCCGGTATCGCCCGTTTCAAAACACCTGGACACCTCGCCGGTCAGTGAATCAAGCTGATCCAGTAGAACTTTTGATGAGCGCCCGCCTGTCGCACTCCAGCCCCGGTGGTCCTGGAAACTGTCCAGCCACTCAATCAGCGTGTCGCTGAACACGCTGGCGCCTTCCAGATTCAGACGCCAGGCAAGAAAAAACCTCAGACGGGCGATACGCCTGGCCAGCTCCGGGTGCAGTCCGCTGGATGTCAGGAACACATCCATAATGCGGTCAGCCACATAAGCGGCGTTAATCTGCCGAACCGACCAGGTCAGCGACACGGACCTGATCAGATGGCTGACCGGCTCGTCCCGCTGCTCCGTCCAGCAGGCCATCAGTAAGGGCGTCCAGTCGCTGATGGCGCCGCTTTCCGGTTTTCCCACCGGATACGGCAAGTCCGGCACCCGGATGCCGGCGAGCACGTCGCCAATGCGCGTTTTCGCCTGCTCCAGTGTCAGTATGTCGCGGTTGCTCTGCCTGCCTTGCTGCATCCAGTCTCCGGGCGTCAGAAGCGTTGAAAAGGTTGGTTAAATAACGCAGTATAACCGTCTCGCAGAATCGGGGGTATCACAAGCATGTCGGGCACCAAACTAGAGAATCTGAATGTGGCGAGTCAGGAAGAGCTAATCACGCCTGAAGCGCTCAAACAGGAATTGCCGCTGTCTGGTAAAGCGGCGGAAACGGTGGAAAAAGGCCGCCAGGCTATCTACGACATTATGGATGGCAAAGACCACCGCCTGTTTGTTGTGGTTGGGCCCTGCTCGATTCATGACGTTGATGCTGCCCGTGAGTACGCAGAGAAGCTCAGGGTGCTCGCCGATGAGCTGAGTGATACCCTGCTGATTGTCATGCGCGTTTACTTTGAAAAGCCGCGGACGACGGTCGGCTGGAAGGGCCTGATCAACGACCCGCACCTGAACGACACCTTCGACATCGAACAGGGCCTGCACATCGGTCGACGCCTGCTGCTGGATATCTCCGAACTGGGGTTGCCAACCGCCACCGAAGCGCTCGATCCGATTTCTCCCCAGTACCTGCAGGATACCATTTCATGGTCCGCCATCGGTGCACGTACCACCGAATCCCAGACCCATCGGGAGATGAGCAGCGGCCTGTCCATGGCGATCGGCTTCAAGAACGGTACCGATGGCAGTCTTGATGTGGCTGTGAACGCCATGAAGTCTGTCTCCCACCCCCACAGTTTCCTGGGCATTAACCAGCAGGGTCAGGTGGCCATTATCCGCACTCGCGGCAACAACTATGGCCATGTGGTTCTGCGTGGTGGCGGCGGCAAACCGAACTACGATTCCGTCAATGTTGCACTGTGCGAGCAGGCGCTTGAAAAGACCAAGCTGAGAAAGTCCATCATGGTGGATTGCAGCCACGCAAACTCCAGTAAAGACCCGGGCATTCAGCCACTGGTGATTCAGGACATCGCCCACCAGATTCTAGAGGGCAACCAGTCCATCCAGGGTCTGATGGTGGAGAGCCACCTGAACTGGGGCAACCAGTCGATTCCCGAGGATCTCAAAGATCTGAAATACGGTGTGTCGGTGACCGATGCCTGCATTGACTGGGAAACCACGGAAAATGCCCTGCGGGAAATGCGCGACAAGCTGAAAGACGTGCTGCCCCGGCGTAAAGCCGGAGCCTGATTTCAGGGGCAGACTATTCGGCCGGACCGCCGGGTTGCAGTGGTACGCTTGCGACCCAGTCCAGGCGGTCCCGCAATGCGACTACATGGCCAATGATTACCAGCGTCGGCGGCGCGACAAGCTCACTTTCCACCCGATCCACAATTGTGGACAGATTGCCGGTCACAACTTTCTGTCCGGGGGTTGTTCCCCTGGAAACCAGCGCCACGGGCATATCCGCTGACATCCCATTGGCAACCAGCTGGCGGCAGATGATCGGCAGCCCCACCAGTCCCATATAGAACACCAGAGTCTGGTTATTCTGAACAAAGTCTTTCCAGGGTAAATCGCTGGTGTCGTTTTTCAGGTGCCCGGTCACGAAACGAACCGATTGTGCATGGTCCCGGTGGGTCAGTGGAATGCCGGCGTAGGCCGCACAACCTGATGCCGCGGTGATGCCCGGCACAACCTGAAACCTCACCCCCGCTGCTGCCAGTGTTTCGATTTCCTCTCCACCCCGGCCAAAAATGAACGGGTCGCCGCCTTTCAGCCGGACCACCCGCTTGCCCCGCCGGGCATAGTCCACCAGGCTGTCATTGATCTGATCCTGCGGCAGCGTATGGTCGGAGCGCTTTTTGCCGACATGGATTTTTTCCGCAGCGTCAGGGATGAGGGAAAGAATCTCCGGCGATACAAGCCGGTCGTAGAGCACAACTTCGGCGCTCTGGATCAGGCGCCAGGCCTTGAGCGTCAGCAGTTCGGGGTCACCCGGACCCGCTCCCACCAGGGCCACTTCACCCTCGGAGCTGTTCGGGTTGTTGGTGACAGGATTTTTCCGATATCGAATTGGCGCCGGTTTGGCCGCGACACTCTTCCATGGTGCATCATCCGCACTATCACTCATTGGATCCTTTCCAAGCCTCCCATGTAGGGTTTCAGAACTTCCGGAACCAGAATGCTGCCGTCTTCCTGCTGGTAATTCTCAAGCACTGCAATCAGTGCCCTGCCCACCGCCAGACCGGAACCGTTCAGCGTGTGGACGGGTTCCGGCTTTTTGGTCTCCGGATTACGCCAGCGCGCGTGCATGCGGCGTGCCTGAAAGTCGCGTGCGTTCGAGCAGGAAGAGATCTCCCGATACTTGCCCTGCCCCGGCAGCCAGACTTCCAGATCGAAGGTGCGAGCCGCCGCAAAACCCATGTCACCACCACACAGATCCATCAGTCGATATGGCAGTTCCAGAAGCTGCAACACCTTTTCGGCATGGCCCGTCAGTGCCTCGAGGGCCGCCTCTGAATCATCGGGCCGCACGATCTGTATCAGCTCTACCTTGTCGAACTGGTGCTGTCGAATCATGCCACGGGTGTCGCGACCATAGGAACCCGCCTCGCTGCGGAAGCAGGGTGTGTGGCACACCATTTTAAGCGGCAGCTCATCGGCGGCGAGAATGGTATCGCTTACCAGGTTGGTGGCCGGTACCTCTGCCGTGGGAATCAGGTAAAGCGGGTTATCGCCTTCCATCCGGAACAGGTCGTCCTCGAATTTCGGAAGCTGTCCGGTGCCGTAAAGTGTGTCGGCGTTCACCAGATAGGGCACATACGCTTCCGTATAGCCATGTTCATCGGCATGCAGGTTGACCATGAACTGCGCCAGCGCCCTGTGAAGGCGCGCAACAGGGCCACGCATAACCGCAAAACGGGAGTGGGCAAGCCGGGTCGCGGTTTCAAAATCCAGACCCCCCAGCTGTTCGCCAAGGGCCACATGATCCCTGGGCTCAAAGGTGAAGGTGGCCGGCTCGCCCCAGCGACGTACTTCAACGTTATCCTCTTCACTCGCCCCCTCTGGCACACCCTCATCGGGCACGTTGGGAATATTGGCAAGAAATCCGTTCAGTTCTTCCTGCAGAATCCTGAGCTCGTCCTCTGCCGCTGATCGTTCGTTTTTTAACTGCTCGACCTCGTCCAGCAAAGGCTGGATATCCTCACCGGACGCTTTGGCTTTGCCGATGGATTTGGAGCGACGGTTCTGTTCACCCTGCAGGGTTTCCGTCTTTACCTGAAGGGCGCGGCGGCGCTCCTCGAGCTGTTCGAAAGCGGCGCGGTCAAATACGAAGTGTTTGGTCTGCAACCGACGGGCGATTTCTTCAGTCTGCGAGCGAACACGTTTTGGATCGAGCATGGTTATCCTGAGTCTGTCGTTTCTGATGGGGGTTCAGTTTTGCACTCTGTTTAACCCGGCATTATACCTTTGAAGGGGCTTCTGACTACACCAGGTGCCGGACGTGTCCGGATTTCACTCCGGGGAATAGCGTTTTTGCGGGCTCTTGCGGTTTTTTTCGTCCAGATGGTCGCGCTTTTCCGCCAGCCTGATTTCAAGCCCCCGCGGCAGCGGCTGATAGTATCGACGCTGGTGTATGGCCTCGGGTAAATAGGACTCCCCGGCGGCAAAGCCATCCGGTTCGTCGTGGGCATAGCGATACTCACTGCCGTGCCCCATGCTTTTCAGCAGGCTGGTGGGCGCGTTGCGCAGATGAACAGGCACTTCATAGTCCGGATCCTTGCGGATATCGGCCATACACCGGTTAAACGCGTTGTAAACCGCATTGCTTTTGGGCGACATCGCCAGATAGGTTGCGGCCTGGGCAAGTGCCAGCTCGCCCTCTGGCGAGCCCAGACGTTCCTGGGCATCCCAGGCGTCCATGGCAAGCTGTAGAGCCCGGGGGTCGGCGTTTCCAATATCTTCACTGGCAATGCGCACCAGGCGCCGGGCAACGTAGAGCGGATCGCACCCGCCATCGAGCATCCGGCATAACCAGTAAAGCGAGCCATCGGGGTCCGAGCCCCTGACCGACTTGTGCAGCGCGGAAATCTGATCGTAGAAAACGTCACCGCCTTTATCGAAGCGTCTCAGGCTGGTCTGCAATACCTGTTCGAGATGGTCCGGCGATATTCTGTTATGACCGTCCGGGTCCGGCTCGGCCAGATCCGTTGCCACCTCGAGAATGTTCAACGCTCGACGGGCATCCCCGCCGGCGGCGGCCGCCACCATGTCCAGAACGTGGCCCTCCGTCCTGAACTCACCCTTGAGGCCCTGCTCAGAAGACAGCGCCCGTTCAAGCAGTTGGATCAGTTCGGAATCCGTCAGGTTTTTAAGCACATAAACCCGCGTGCGGGACAGCAGAGCGCTGTTCAGTTCAAATGACGGGTTCTCTGTGGTGGCACCCACGAAAATGAACGTACCGTCCTCAATGTGGGGCAGGAAGGCGTCCTGCTGGCTTTTGTTAAAGCGGTGAACCTCGTCCACGAATAACAGGGTGTCCCGCCCTTCACGGTGTTTGCGGTCCTTTGCACGATCGACCGTGGCGCGAATGTCCTTGACGCCGCTGAGCACCGCCGACAGCGTCTCGAAGCTCAGCTCACTCAGGTTGGCCAGCAAGCGCGCAAAGGTGGTCTTGCCCACGCCGGGCGGTCCCCAGAGAATCATCGAGTGCAGCTGATGCTGCTCTACTGCCCGGCGCAGCGGTTTTCCCGGGCCAACCAGGTGTCCCTGACCAACGTATTCATCAAGGCTGTTCGGGCGCATCCGCGCCGCAAGAGGCTGGAAACCGGTTTCGGCTTCAAACAGGCTCTCCTGCATCAGGCACCGCTTCCGATCACATCAACGGTGTCGGGATACTCCAGCGTGAAGACCTTGTCCGCAATCGACCCGTTCACCCGGATATCGTTGAAGCTCAGAACGCTTAACTGCGCCAGCGAGTCCTGCATACGCATCTCCTGAAGTTCATCGCCGGAGAAGGTCAGCCGAAGCGATACAAACAATGAGTCCTGATCCCGTGGTTCCAGCGTGAACTCCCGGGTATTCTCCCCCAGCTTCCGGCCGGAGACTTTATAGCTTTCATCGAGATTATCGACCTCCCCACTGAGCAACAATGCCGGCGTGCTTGCCACCCGGTCATCCAGTGCGTGCACGGTTACCTGCTCCAGATCGGGGTCGTAAACCTCGACTTCACGGCCATCACTGGCAATGAACTGGGAGTGCGGGAATTTGGTTTCCCAGTAGAACAGGCCGGGGCGTTTGGCCTTGAGCAGTCCCCGGGTCTCCTGAACGTTACTGCCGTTTTCGTTGACCACAATCTGGATAAAAGAGGCCTGGAAGGATTTGTAGCCCTGCAGCAGGCCAGCCAGCTCTGCCGCCGGTTCCGCAATCGCTTCCTCGGCTTTCAGAGTCGGCGTCATCAGCAGACAGACCACCAGAACATAAAGCGCCTTCGCAGGCCGGAAGTTTTTCAAATGCTTGATCATGATAGATCTCCTAATCTCTTGGGGGCGGTGGTGCCAGAACCTCTCGGGCGCCATTATTGCCAGCCGAACTGACAACGCCGGAGGCTTCCATGGCGTCGACCAGATTAGCGGCCCGGTTGTATCCGATTTTGAATTTACGCTGAACGGAGGAGATAGAGACCCGGCGACCCTCGGTGACGAAGGCCACAGCCTCATCAAACAGTGCGTCGCTCTCGCTGTCACCCCCGCCCTCACTCAGTGAGGGAACGCCAGGCAGGCTTTCACCCTCCGCCCCATTGAGCACGCCATCCAGGTAAACGGGCTCGCCACGGGCTTTCCAGGCGCTGACAACGCGATGTACTTCATCGTCGTCCACAAAAGCACCGTGAACCCGCACCGGCAAGCCGGAGCCGGGCGGCAGATACAGCATGTCGCCGTGTCCCAGCAGCTGCTCCGCCCCGCCCTGATCCAGCACCGTCCGGGAATCGATTTTCGATGACACCTGGAACGAAATGCGGGTGGGAATGTTGGCCTTGATGAGACCGGTAATCACGTCCACAGACGGGCGCTGGGTTGCCAGAATCAGGTGGATACCGGCGGCCCGCGCTTTCTGGGCGATCCGCGCGATCAGTTCTTCAACCTTTTTGCCGACGATCATCATCATGTCGGCAAATTCGTCAATCACCACCACGATAGACGGCAGGGTTTCCAGCTCCGGGCGCTCCTGCTCATCGTTGGCGAGGTATTCGTCCGGTTTCCAGATCGGGTCGAGAATGGGTTCCCCGGCGGCTGCAGCATCCCGGATCTTCCGGTTATAACCGGCGAGGTTCCGCACCCCCAGGGTGGCCAGCAATCGGTAACGCCGTTCCATCTCCGCCACACACCAGCGCAACGCATTGGCGGCGTCCTTCATGTCGGTGACCACCGGGGTAAGCAGGTGGGGAATACCGTCGTAAATACTCAGTTCCAGCATTTTCGGGTCCACCATGATAAAGCGGACCTCTTCCGGCGTGGCTTTCAGCAGAATGCTGAGGATCATCGCGTTAACACCCACCGACTTACCGGAGCCGGTGGTACCCGCCACGAGCAGGTGGGGCATCTTGGACAGATTGGCAACCATCGGGTTGCCACCAATATCGTTGCCCAGGGCCATGGTCAACGCAGAGCCGGACTCCTTGAAGACTTTTGCACTCAATACCTCACTGAGCCGCACCATTTCCCGTTCTTCATTCGGTATTTCAATACCGACAACCGATTTTCCGGGAATCACCTCCACAACCCGCACGCTGAGCACCGCCAGCGAACGCGCCAGATCTTTTGCCAGATTGGAAATCTTGCTGACTTTGACACCCGCCGCCGGTTTTATCTCAAACCGTGTAATCACCGGACCGGGGTTAACTTCCACCACTTCGACAGTGACGCCGAAATCCGCCAGCTTCTGCTCCAGCAGCCGCGACATATGCTCAAGAGATTCTTCCGAGTACCCTCTTTCCTTGTGCTCCTCGGGCGGGTCCAGCAATGAAATGGGCGGTATGGGGCTCTCGATATCCTCAAGCAGTGAGCCCTGTTTGTCGGATGCTTTTTTGGTGTCGGTCGGTTCATCCCGTTTGAAGGGTGAAATCTTGAGGGCTTTACCCGATGGGGTGCTTTTAGCCGCCGGTGCATTGCCCTCTGGCCTGGCAGGGGCAACAGCATCCCGGGAACTGAAGCTCTCAAGCCGCGGCTGGCTGTTGCTGGCCGCAGGCTCGCCGTCCATTGCCGGCTCCACCCTTTCTTTACGGGAAGGCTTTGGCTTGCGAGAGCCGGAAAACAGCCTTTTCCACCAGGGTTGCCTTGCCGCGCCGGGGGCAGGTGTCACCTCGTCATTGACGATGGGAGGCTCGGCCGTCGGTCTGGCTTTGGGCGGGGCATCAGGGGCCTTACGATTCGTTGCCCCCGGCTTGTCTGACTTGCGAAAAAGCGCGGCAATGCCGTTACCCAGTCTGAGGGTCGCAGCGCCAATGCGATCCATAAGCCAGAACCAGGACAAACCGGTACTGACGGTCAGCGCAAACAGGAATATCGAAATCAACAATAGAGTGGTGGCGGGTAAATTGAAAAACCTTACCATGGCCTCGGACACCGCCGACCCGAGCACCCCTCCGGAGGACTCGCCGAGGCCGAATACCGAATACAGGGACAACAGACTGGTGGATGACAGCAGAATCAGCAGAAACCCGCCAAAACGCAGGAGAAACAGCGGGATGTGCGGATCAATGGGTTTGCTGCGCAACCGGATCAGCATCAGGACGTAGCCAGCAACCATCACCGGGAACAGGAAGGCCACATCACCGAAAAAATCTCTCAGCAGGCTGGCGAGCCAGGCGCCCGTGCGCCCGGCGTGATTCTGCACCACGGTTTCATGGCCGATGGACGCCCAACCCGGGTCAGAGGGACTGAAGGTAGCCAGTGCCATGACCAGGTAGATACACAAGGCCACCAGCGCGATGACAGCGCCTTCCCGCGCGCCCTGGGACACAAACCGGCGAAACTTCTCCTGTTTGGGCGTCAGCTCCGGATTTTTATTCGCTTTTTCGCTCTCAGCCATGAATGCTCAGACGGTTCCCTGACGTTGATTTTCGAGCACCTCAAACCCTCTCTGAAGGTCAGACTGGATATCGGCCACGGCTTCAATGCCAACCGATATCCGGACCAGGTTTTCGGTAATGCCGGCCGCTGCCTTGTCTTCGTCAGACAGGCGGCCATGGGTTGTTGTCGCAGGATGGGTGATGGTGGTTTTGACATCCCCCAGATTCGCTGTAATCGAGATCATCCGCGTGGCATCGATAAACGCCCATGCCTGCTCTCGGCCACCTTTCAACCGGAACGACAGCACCCCACCAAAACCGCTCTGCTGTTTTTTGGCCAGCTGGTGCTGCGGATGGCTGGCAAGCCCGGAGTAATGAACTTCTTCCACTGTGTCCTGGGTTTGCAGCCATGTGGCCAACTCTAACGCATTGTCACAGTGAGCGCGCATACGGATTGGTAAGGTTTCAAGGCCCTTCTGGAACACCCAGGCGTTGAAAGGGCTCATGGTCGGGCCGGCGGAGCGCAGGAATCCGAATACTTCATCCATCAGCTTTGCCGGACCAACAACGGCACCACCCACACAGCGGCCCTGGCCATCAAGGTACTTGGTTGCTGAATGGATAATTATGTCCGCGCCCTGCTCCAGCGGACGCTGAAGCACCGGAGTGCAGAAACAGTTGTCGACCACAAAAAGCGCGTTACTGCGGCGGGCCAGAGCGGCCAGCTTTTCCAGGTCCGCCACTTCACAGAGCGGGTTGGATGGCGTTTCTATAAAGATCATCCGGGTTTCCGGCCGCACGGCCGCTTCCCATTCGTCCTGAGAGGTAAGCTTTACAAACGAGGTCTCGACCCCGAACCGGGCCAGATATTTCTGGAACAGAACATTGGTGGTGCCAAACACGCCCCTTGAACAGATGATGTGGTCCCCGGCTTTCAGCAACGACATACAGGTTGCCAGAATGGCTGACATCCCGGAGGAGGTTGCCACCGCCCTCTCCCCGCCTTCCATTGCGGCAAGTCGGGCCTCAAAAGCCTGGACGGTCGGGTTGGTGAAACGGCTGTAGATATTGCCCTGCTCCTCCCCGCCGAACCGCGCGGCCGCCTGCGCGGCGCTGGCATAGACAAAGCTGGACGTCGGAAAGATGGCATCGCTGTGCTCAAGCTCGCCTGTTCGGATCTGGCCAGCTCTTACGGCGAGCGTATCCACGGACATGCCCTCAAGGTCCGATTCGGGAATCAGAACATGCTGGTCGCGATAATGGGTCATGGCCTACTCCTGGTCTGGCTTTGCCGGTGTCAGTCTTCGTCGTTATGGAGATCAATAATACCGTTATCGGAATCCTCATCGGCGCCCTGGCTGAACCGCTGCTTGTCATTTCTGGCGGCTTCGATTTTATCCAGATAAACGCTGTCTACGTCCCCGGCAATGTACTCGCCGTTAAACACCGAACATTCCCATCCCTCGATATCCGGGTTTACATCGTTGACACAGGTGATCAGGTCATCAAGGTCCTGATACAGCAGCCAGTCGGCGCCGATCAGCTCGCCAATTTCCGCCACGCTTTTATCATGGGCAATCAGTTCAAACACTGACGGCATATCGATTCCGTACACGTTTGGGTAACGCACGGGGGGCGCGGCAGATGCAAAGTACACCTTGCGGGCGCCGGCATCCCGCGCCATCTGGACAATTTCTTTGCAGGTCGTGCCCCTGACAATGGAGTCGTCCACCAACATCACGTTTTTACCGCGGAACTCCAGATCAATCGGGTTCAGCTTCTGGCGTACGGATTTTTTCCGCATCTTCTGGCCGGGCATGATGAACGTTCGGCCGATGTACCGATTCTTGATAAAACCTTCGCGGAACTTCACCCCCAGGCGGTGGGCCATCTGCATGGCCGATGTCCGGCTGGTGTCCGGTATTGGCATCACCACGTCGATGTCATGGTCGGGGTTTTCCCTGAGCACTTTCTCGGCCAGCGTTTCCCCCATGCGAAGACGCGCTTTGTACACGGACACTTTATCGATGATCGAATCCGGCCTGGCAAAGTAAACGTGTTCAAAAATACAGGGGAAAAGGTGCGGATCCTCCGCACATTGCCGGGTGTAGAGCGTGCCGTCGGTTTCGATATAGACAGCCTCGCCCGGGGCAATATCACGGAACAGTTTAAAGCCACCGGCGCTGAGTGCCACGCTCTCGGACGCAATCATGTATTCGTCGCCACGGTCGGTATGACGCACGCCGTAGCAGGCCGGGCGGATACCGTTGGGGTCGCGGAAGCCAACGATTCCATAGCCGGTAATCATGGCGATCACCGCGTAAGCCCCTTTGCAGCGCTGATGCACCGCGGAAACGGCGGCAAAAATGTCGTCCTTGGTTGGGTCGAGTTTGCCCAGTTTCTGCAGCTCATGGGCAAAAACATTCAACAGCACTTCCGAGTCCGAATTGGTGTTGATGTGACGAAGGTCAGTGCGAAACAGATCACGGCTCAGCTCATCGGCGTTGGTCAGGTTACCGTTGTGGGCCAGCGTGATGCCGTAGGGACTGTTGACATAAAATGGCTGGGCCTCCGCCGAGCTGGCGCTGCCCGCCGTCGGGTAACGCACGTGACCAATGCCCACATTGCCAACCAGACGGCGCATGTGTCGGGTGCGGAACACATCCCGGACCAGGCCGTTGTCCTTGCGCAGATAAAACCGCTCATCCTGGAATGTGACAATACCCGCTGCGTCCTGGCCCCGGTGTTGTAGAACGGTCAACCCATCGTAAAGCGACTGATTGACGTTAGAGGTACTGACTATTCCGACGATGCCACACATGGCTACGGTATTCTCCTAGGCATTAAAACTGAATGTTAACGGGATGCCGGCGCTGGTTCTACGGCGTCATCCGCTTGCACATCGAAGGGAAGGTTCCTGTTTTCCCCGGCCGGGCCCAACAACCGGGCAAACTCGTCGCCCAGCGTTCGTCTCGACCAGTCTTCCACCACGGCCAGGCGATCGATCATGATCGATGTTCGCCACCATGTATCGTCCGACAGTGGTGTGTAGCGGGTAAACGCAATGGCCACAATGACCACCACCAGGCCCCGCAGAAGTCCGAACCCCATGCCCAGCACCCTGTCGGTCGCGGACAGCCCGGTGGTGCGAACCAGATGGCCGATCATGTTATTAATCAGCGCGCCGACAATCAGGGTCCCGAAGAAAAGAATGGCAAACGCGGCAATCAGACGCACAAGCGGGGTTTCAACCGTGCTTTCCAGAAGCGACTGCATTTGCGGGTGAAAAGTGCGCGCCAGAATGAAAGCACCTATCCAGGTCACCAGCGACAACGCTTCTTTTACGAAGCCGCGCTTCAGACTGATAACAGTGGAAACGGCTATCAGGGCAATGATGACCCAATCGATCCAGATCAGCGCGTCCATTAAAAACCCGGTACAAAATAGGAAGCGCGAATTCTATCAGGAAACATGGGCTGACCAAACCGCACTTTCACGGAAGGAGCAGGCGCAATGAGATCCCGGTGACTAGTTTCCACCGGAGGTGACGAGGCTGTTCAGCCCGAAAGCGTCGTCCAGAACCTGTTTGGCTTTCTCTGCTTCGGCTTTTTCGGCAAACGGTCCGCTGAACACGCGGGTCAGCTCCGCATCTCCCCGGGTCACCTGCTGTAGGTGGGAGCTATAGCCTTTCTCACGCACTTTTTCCCGTAGTCGGGTGGCATTTTCGCTACTGCCGAAACTGCCCAGTTGCACGAGCCAGGCGCCCTCCAGTGAACGGGTGAACTCCGCAGACACGGGCTGATCAGCCTCCGCGGATTCTACTGGTTCTTCTGGTTCCTCGGATGGCACCGGCGCGGAGTCAACGGGCGCATCAACGACGGTTGCCGTTTCGGACGACTCCGGAGACTGGCCCGGTGCCGCATCGCCGGTGGTGCCGTCGAGCTCTTCAATACGATAGTCCGGTGGCTCTGTGGTTTCCGGCTCGGGCATGTCCACTTCCGGAAACGGCGGTTCCTCGGGGATCTGTATACGGCTGGTTTCGCGTTCGGAATGAGGTTCATCAAACATCATGGGCACGAAAATAACGGCCAGGGAGACCAGCACCAGTGCGCCGATGATACGCTGCTTCAATCCGTTCACGTTGATCTTCCCCTATGGATACCGGCATTTCTGTGGTTAATCATGCTGATGGTACTCGCGGCGGGCGCTGAACTCAAAGCATCGGCCGGGGTATGACGAAGATTTAAGGACCGACTACAGCAACTGCGCGCGCGCCGCGGCGACGGTGAAAAAAGAACCGAAAATCAGCACCAGATCCGTGCTTCGTGCGGCGGAAAGCGCACTCTGAAGAGCCGCCTCGACCGAACCGGCACAGCCCGGGCCCATTGCGTTCTCCGGCAGATTCATTCTGGCCGTCAGGTCACGACAGCCCAACCCGCGAGGGACGTCCAGCGCTGCGGGGAACCACTGATCCACCTGCGCTGCCATAGCGACAGTCACGCTTTCCACATCCTTGTCTTCCAGCGCCCCATAAACCGCCAATACCCGCTGACCGGGCTGTCTGAGTGCGCTGATCCGGGCGCAGAGCCACCGCGCCGCATGGGGATTATGCCCCACATCGGCAATCACCAGGGGTGATTGCCGCAACCGTTCGAAACGTCCCGGCAGAGACACCCTGCCAAGAGCCTGCTCAATCTGCGGGCCCGAAAGATGGGGTTCCAGCATTCGTATTGCAACAACCGCTGCAGCGAGACTGTTCACAGGCAAGCCCAGATCCGGCACCAATATGCCAGTGTCGTCCTGGTCAATTTCCACGCGAATGCCGGTTAACTGTCCCACCTCCGCAGGCTTTTCGGGGACAAGGCGATACCCCGCGCCGGGCCTTAGCAGGCGCACGTTCTGCGCTTTTGCCTGCTGAAGCACCGAGCGAGGCGGATTCAGGTCCGAAAAAATGGCAGTACGATCCGGCCTGAGGATTCCGGCTTTTTCAAAGCCGATGGACTCAGTGTCGTTACCCAGGTACGCCATGTGGTCAAGGTCCACGGAGGTGATAATCGCCAAATCGGCGTCCAGGATATTGACGGCGTCCAGACGACCACCCAGACCTACCTCCAGAACCCAGTCATCAACGCCTGACTCACCAAACAACACAAAGGCGGCGAGGGTGCCGAATTCGAAATAGGTAAGCGACACGCCCTGCCTCGCTGCCTCCACCCGCGTGAAGGCACGCACCAACTCGGCATCGGACACATCTACGCCATTGATGCGAACCCGCTCGTTATAATTCTGCAGGTGTGGCGACGTGTAGGCGCCAGTGGTTCTGCCAGCACTGGCCAGCAGATGCTCCAGAGCCACAACCGTACTTCCCTTGCCATTGGTTCCACCCACCGTAAGAATTCGCGCGGCCGGATTGCGCCGGAACAGTCGCCGGAATACCACCAGCACACGGTCAAGCCCCAGGTCTATTGCCGTTGGATGAATCGATTCGAGATAGGTCAGCCAGTTCGCAAGGGAGGCATCTTCACCCGGCGCCTGGGGCAGCCGGGTGGACGCATTATTCGGTGGGGACATCGGAATCCGGTTTATCGGACACTTCAAACTCAATGGGCTGCTCTTTCGCCGTCTGCTCAAAGCCGCTGAACTTGGCCAGCAGCGCCGCGATGCGCTCGCGCATGTGATGTCGGTGCAGGATCATATCAATGGCTCCATGCTCAAGCAGAAACTCACTGCGCTGGAAGCCTTCCGGGAGCTTCTCGCGAACGGTCTGCTCGATTACCCGGGGCCCGGCAAAACCGATCAGTGCATAGGGCTCGGCAATGTTCAGGTCACCCAGCATCGCCAGACTGGCCGACACGCCACCAAACACAGGATCGGTCATCACCGAAATATAGGGAATACCTTCCAGCTTCATTCGTTCCAGAGCGGCCGCGGTTTTGGACATCTGCATCAGCGAGATGATCGCTTCCTGCATGCGGGCACCACCACTGGCAGAGAAACACACCAGAGGAATACGCTCTTCCAGACAGACATTCGCCGCCCGTACGAATTTCTCACCGACTACCTGCCCCATGGAGCCGCCAAGGAAGTTGAATTCGAACGCCACGGCGACAAGCGGGATGTCCAGGGTCTGGCCTTTCATCACCACCAGCGCGTCTTTCTCGCCGGTGGCCTTCTGATTCTGGACCAGCCGATCCTTGTAACGTTTGCTGTCCTTGAACTTCAGACGATCCCAGGGTTCCAGGTCGGCACCAATCTCCTCGCGGCCATCAGCGTCAAGAAAGACGTCCAGACGGCGACGGGCGGTAATTCGCAGGTGATGATTGCACTTGGGACAAACGTCGAGATTCTTGTCCAGTTCCGGCTTGTAGAGAAACGCGCCGCACTTGGGGCATTTTTTCCAAAGGCCTTCCGGCACGCCCATTCTCTGCTTGGATTCCGAGCGAATCTTGCTCGGCATGATTTTATCCAGCCAGTTGCTCATGGTTTCATCCTATCCTGTAGTCCCTACGCCGCCGTCCGATTCAGGACGCCAGATTATCCAGCGCCTCACGCATCGGTTGAAGCAGATCCGTCAGCGCACGCTTGAGCTGTTCCGGATCAGCCTGATTGCGGGCTATTGTATCGACCAGAACGCTGCCGACAATTACACCATCGGATACCCGCCCGACGGCCGCCGCCGTTTCCGCGTCCCGTATTCCGAATCCGACACCGACCGGAAGAGCCGTCAGTTCATGGATATGGGCCACTTTCGACGCTACCTCGTCAATGTCGATCGTGCCGGATCCGGTCACACCCTTGAATGAAACATAGTACACATAACCGGAACAGTGTTGACTGATTAGCCGAATCCGTTCATCCGTGGTGGTTGGCGCCAGAAGAAAAATGGCGTCCAGATCACGTTCTGTAAACAGAGGGGCGACTTCGTCCGCCTCTTCAGGCGGCAGATCCACCGTCAGGATGCCATCGATGCCGGCCTCTTTTGCCGTGTTGGCGAACTGCTCGTAGCCCATGGCCACCATGGGGTTAAGGTAGCCCATGAGAACAATCGGCGTACGATCATCTTTCTCCCGGAAGCTCTTCACCATGGCCACCACCTGCCGCATTGACGTCCCGTGCACCAGCGCCCTTTCGCAGGCCTGCTGGATGACCGGGCCGTCGGCCATGGGATCGGAAAACGGCACCCCGAGTTCGATAATATCAGCACCGGCCGCCACCAGCGTATGCATCAGATCAACCGTCTGGTCCGGGTGCGGATCGCCCGCTGTAATGTAGGGTATCAGCGCTTTCCGACCCTGGGATTTAAGGGATTTCAGAACCCCTTCAATTCGACTCATGTGTTCTCCTGTTGATCCGTGACTGCGGTCACATTTCGATGCCGTCGATCTTGGCAATGGTCTGCATGTCTTTATCGCCACGACCTGACACGTTGATTACCACCACCTGATCCTTGTCCATGGTCGCTGCCAGTTTGATTGCATAGGCCACGGCATGGGCTGTTTCAAGGGCCGGCATGATGCCCTCCACGCGGGTAAGCTTGCGGAAACCGTCAAGGGCTTCATCATCGGTGACCGACACGTAATGGGCACGCCCGATGTCTTTCAGCCAGCTGTGCTCCGGACCCACGCCCGGATAATCCAGCCCGGCACTGACCGAATGGGTTCCGGCAATCTGGCCGTTTTCGTCTTCCATCAGATAGGTTCGGTTACCGTGCAATACACCCGGACGGCCAGCGCTCAGCGGTGCAGCGTGCTGTCCGGTTTCAATACCCAGTCCTCCGGCTTCGACCCCGTACATCTGCACGGACTCATCGGTCAGAAACGGATAGAACATACCGATTGCATTAGAGCCACCGCCGACACAGGCCACCAGCGCGTCGGGCAGCTTGCCTGCCTGAGCAAGGCACTGCTGCCGGGTTTCCCGGCCGATGACTGACTGGAAATCCCGCACCAGCAGCGGATAGGGGTGAGGCCCGGCAACGGTGCCAATGATGTAGAAGGTATCATCCACATTGGCTACCCAGTCCCGCATGGCATCGTTCATGGCATCCTTGAGGGTTTTCGTACCGCTCTGCACTGAATGCACGGTGGCACCCAGTAGCTTCATGCGATAAACGTTCAAGGATTGACGCTGAACGTCTTCGGCACCCATGAAAACGTGGCATTCAAGCCCCAGACGGGCACACACAGTGGCGGTTGCGACACCGTGCTGACCGGCACCGGTCTCGGCGATGATGCGTTTCTTGCCCAGGAAACTGGCCAGCAGCGCCTGACCAATGGTGTTGTTCACCTTGTGGGCGCCCGTGTGGTTGAGGTCTTCCCGTTTCAGCCAGATCTGCGCACCACCGGTTTCCCGGGTCAGGCGCTCGGCCAGATAAAGTGGCGACGGACGACCTACATAATGGGCAAGGTCTTTATCAAAGCTGGCCTGGAATTCAGGGTCGTCTTTCAGACGCTTGTACTCTTTCTCAAGCGTCATCAGCGAGTCAAAAAGGGTTTCCGACACAAATCGGCCACCGTAGGCACCGAAATGACCTCGCGCATCCGGAAATCCACTCAATATTTCTTCAGTCAGTTTCATCGACACGGTGTACCTCGTTTATAAAGTCAGTCATTTTGGCGGGGTGCTTGATACCTTTGCTAACCTCTACTCCACCGCTTACGTCGACAGCCCACGGTCGGACCTGTTTGACAGCGCCGAATACGTTATCAGAAGCCAGTCCACCGGCCAATATCAGGGGAAGCGGGCGATCCGACGGGATCAGGTTCCAGTTGAACGACTGCCCCGTTCCACCGTATTGATCCGCTGCCCAGGCGTCGACAAGAAGCCCACTGGCCCCGGAGAAGTTCTCAAAAGCACGTTCAATATCACCCCGGGCACGGACCCTGATGGCCTTGATCCAGCGGGCAGAGAAGCTCTGGCAGAACGCCTGGGATTCATCGCCATGGAACTGAAGCAGATCAAGGGGCACTTTCGACAACACCTGCTCGACATAGTCGCGATCGGGGTTTACAAACAGGCCCGTCGCGACCACAAAAGGTGGAACCGAACGCAACAGCTCCACCGCCTGCTCCACCGAAACGCTTCTGGGACTGGGCTCATAGAATACAAAGCCAACCGCATCGGCGCCCGCCTGGACAGCAGCTTTCACATCTTGCGGCCGGGTAAGCCCACAGATTTTTACCCGTGTTCTCATATCAGTTCCGCTGCTTGCGATGAATGTGAGTGGGTTTGACCGGACGATTCTCCTGTTCGCCAAACCAGGGCCCGGCAAAGGCCGGCCCGCACTGGGCGGCAGGAATGCCGAATTCCCCGGGATAACCAACATCGACAAGGTACAACCCCTGGGGCGGCGCCGTCACTCCGGCCAGCCGTCTGTCTCGGGATCCCAGTATCTCACGAATCCAGTCGATACGCTTATGGTCTGTGCCAACGGCAATGAGCGCTCCGGCAATGTTACGGACCATATGATGAAGAAATGCGTTGGCCTGAACGTCAACAATAACGAACTGACCCTTCCGGCTCACGTTTATAGCCTCCAGAAAACGAATGGGCGAGCGGGACTGACAGCCCGCGGCGCGAAACGCGGAAAAATCATGCTCGCCCACCAGATGTTGCGCCGCTTCGTGCATTCGACCGGCATCCAGAGACCGGTAGATCCAGGAAACCTGGCCCTGCTGGATTCCGGGCCTTACCGCGTTACTGAGGATGATGTATCGATAGCGCCGATACACAGCCGAGAAGCGTGCGTGGAAGTCGCCCTGACCTTCTCCCGCCCAGTGAACCGCAACGTCCCGCGGCAAGGCGGTGTTGATACCCATCACCCAGGAGCGAAGATCGCGTATCGACGGCGTTTCAAAGTGCGCGACCTGATAGCTGGCATGCACGCCGGCATCGGTTCGACCGGCGCACACCAGATCCACCGGATGATTCGCCACCCGAGCGACTGCTTTGCTCAGCTCGGCCTCAACCGTTCTGACACCGGATTTCTGGAACTGCCAGCCGTGAAAATTTCGGCCGTCGTACTCGAAGACGATAGCCACACGGCCGTTACCAATGGGCTTGTCCGTGGTCAGTGCCTGTGGTTGCTGAAACAATGGATTTCCCGGGCCGGTCAGTCACATACGAGAAACGCCGGCGTATCCCGTATGTGCCACGGGTCGCCGGCGTTCCGATTGATTGCTGCCTGATTATAGCGAATCAGGACAGATTTTTAAGCAGGTCCTGGGCCTCTGCTTTTTGCTCCTCGTTACCTTCCAGAGAAACTTCCTCGAGAATGTCTCGCGCGCCATCCATATCACCCATCTCGACATAGGCTCGTGCAAGGTCGAGCTTGGTGGCCGCTTCGTCGGTTCCCGTCAGGAAGTCGAAATCATCATCGTCACCCAGGTCGGATTCATCAATATCGCGTTCCGAGTCACGGCCCGACGAGCGGTCCGATGCAACCGGTGGCGCCACCGAATCATCCTCTTTGTCAGCCCCGTCGCGGTTATCCCCGGGCTCACCCGCGGACAGCAGTTCGTTGGCTTCCTCGGCCCCTTCCACTTCCTGCACGGGGTCGGAGGGCTCATCTGCCAGGGTGTCTTCCAGCCCAAGCTCTTCATCCAGCGAGCGATCGTCATCCTCGGCCTTTTCCGGCGCATCTGACGGGCTCTCGTCATCGTTCTCCGAGAACTCTTCCATCAGGGCAAGATCTTCGTCCGATACGTCCAGTTCAAGGTCGTCCAGCTCAGATTCGTTACCGTCCTTCGGCAACTCATCCTCGCCTGCCACCTTGTCCAGCTCTGCGTCCAGTTCGTCGAGGAAGGATTCGTCCAGTTCGCCGTCTTCATCAGTATCGGACTCATCTGCCTCAGAACCAGCGTTCTCCGGCTTGACGGACTCTTTCTCTTTTGCCGGCGCCTTGTCATCGTCTGCTGGCAATGCCTCGTCCGTTTCCTCGCCCTGGGGAAGGTCATCTTCTTCAAGCGAGAAATTGAACTCGTCGTCTGACTCCGGGTCCCGGTCTGACTCGAGCTCCGAGTCCAGCTCGAGGTCAGCGTCATCCGACTTCTCAAACTCTGACAGATCGTACTCAATCAGATCGTCCGCGTCGTCTTCGGACCCGGGTTCAACCTCATCGCCTTTGAAGCCATCCGTTTCGGAATCATCCTCGGCGGAATCGGCGGCTTTTGGACGCTCTTCGTCCGTCTCCGGCAGATCCAGGTCCAGATCCATGTCTTCAAAGTCTGTTTCTTCGTATCGGTCCGGTTGGTAATCCGACTCATAGGACGCCTTGCTGTCCTCGCCGGGCCCGCTGGATCTCAACTGGGACTCAAGGTCGTCAATGCTCGGCATTGATTCGGACTCATCCAGGCGATTCTGAAGGCTCAAGGCCTCAGCCGTCGCAGCCTCATCATCCAGCGCCTCGATTTCACGGAACTGCTTGTCAAAAGACTCACGGTCCTGAATATCGGCGTATACGCCCAGCAGTTTCAACCGCAGGTCGGACCGGCTCGGCTCCCGGGAAATCGCGGTTTCAAGCGCCTGAGCGGCCTGATCGTTCCGTCCATAAGCGATATAGGCATCCGCCTCGGCGATAGCATCTTCTTCGGGTGCCCTGACGTCATCCTCTTCATCAAAGGTCAGATCAAACGAATCCGTACCGTCGCCGTCCGCATCACCACCAAGCTGTTCGTAGAAGGCCTTTTCCCGGTTCGCGTTACGGCGCGCCAGTAAAAGCAGTAACAGCAAAAGCACCACCAGGCCGCCTCCAAGCGCCACCTGATAAATGAAGTTATTGGCAATCGCGTCGATCACATTGCCCGGGAAGGGCTTTGCAGCCGGCGCTGGGGCGGCAGGTTCGGAAGAGACCTGCTGCTCTGGCTCCTGAGCAGCCTGCTGCCCGTCTGCAGCCGCTTCGCTCTGTTGCTCAGGCATTTCAGCCGTTTCAGCGCTTTCAGCCGTGTCGGCAGGCTCAGCATCGGACTCTGCTTCAGGCATTGCCCCGGACGTTTCCGTGGCATCGACGGCGCCGGTTTCGTCCATGGCCTCCTGAGAGGTGCCAGCCTCAATGCCGTCAGCGCTGGTGCCGACGTCCGCAGGATCTGATGCCGTTGTCTGCTCTGTTGACTCATCCGGAGTGTTCTGCATCTGGGCAAGCTGGCTGTTCTTCAGCTCCAACAAGCGCTGAAGCGTCTGCACCTGATCCTGAAGATCATCCACGCGGCCGGAGAGCTCGTCGTTTTCACGGCGGGCGCTTTCCAGTTCTTCCATCGCAACGGCTGAACCGGCATCCACACCGCCCGTCGCATCGCCATCACCGCCGGCCGATCCGCCTTCGGATGTATCCCGACTGGTGGTATTGTCTGCGGCCAACAATCTCAACTGATCGCCGTCACTCGCGGCGTCACCGGTCGGCCCATCCGTAGAGCCATCAGTTGCATCAACCGTGCGTTCCGGCGTGTTCAGCGCCCGATTCTGACGCGCAACTTCCCGGTTTGCTTCAGCACGGCTGCGGCTGCGAATCTGGCTTTCTTCCGGAACACGAAGGATTTCACCGCGCTTGAGCCGGTTGATGTTGTCATCAATAAACGCGTCGGGGTTCAGGTCCTGAAGGGCAAGCATCACCTGCTGCGTGGTGACACTGTTGTTCGGGCGGACACTGACCGCAATTGTCCAGAGTGTGTCGGCCGAATTGGTCGGCCCCAGTGTTCTGGCACCCTGGGTGCGGGTCTGCGTCGCGCTGCGAGCAGGCTCGGCCGGGGCTTGCTGGCGGGCCTGGGGCTGGCTGCGCTGTCCGGAAGCAGGCGCAGCTACCTGCTCCTGGACACCGGACTCTTCCGCATAAACGGGTGGGTCTACCAGCACCGCGTATTCCCGCATCAAGCGGCCGTTGGGCCAGGTTACCTCAACCAGAAAGTTGAGGTAGGGCTCGCGCAGGGGTTCGCGTGTTGAAACGTTAACGACGAGATTGCCGTCTGGCGCCGTCGTTACCTGGAAGTTCAGCTTGGTAAGGAAAAAGCTTCGCGCAATCCCCACACGATCAAAGGCGGACTGGGGCGCAACGTTGACGAACACATCCCCCGGCGAAACACCTTCGCTTTTCCGCAGATTGATCTCCGCATCCAGAGGCTCATTCAGGTAGGACTGAAGTTCAATTTCTCCCAGACCCAGAGCCTGTGCGAAACCCGAACCGAGCCCTCCTGCAAGAGCCAGAGCAACCGCAAGCTTGCGTACCTTCATGCTTTTTCCTTACCAGTCTCCGTTGTTCGTAACTGCTCTGCAGAACAGCCTCGGACGAGGTTGGATGACTTTCGCCGAATTTTCCATGGTTGTTATGTAATGTTTTGAACAATCAGTCTGGCAAGTATTGTTGATAAAACCTCTTTTATCAATCAATCAGCCGCTCTCCTTGCACCATTTTTTCAATTGTGCGGGGGAAGGCCTTGTTACTCCTGTAGTATCCGAAGCATTCTGCGCAGTGGTTCCGCAGCGCCCCACAGCAGTTGATCCCCGACTGTAAAGGCGGAGATGTACTCCGGCCCCATGGCCAGCTTCCGGATTCGACCGATGGGCACACTGAGGGTGCCAGTGACTTTCGCCGGGGTCAGTTCCCGGATGCTGGCGTCTCGCTCATTGGGCACGACTTTAACCCAGTCATTGGCGCCGGCCAGTATCGATTCAATTTCGGACACCGGCAGGTCTTTCCTGAGCTTGATAGTCAGCGCCTGACTGTGAGACCGCATTGCGCCGACTCGCACACAGATGCCATCAATCGGAATCGGGCGGTCGCTGCGGCCGAGGATCTTGTTGGTCTCGACGCCTGCTTTCCACTCTTCCTTGCTCATCCCGTTATCAAGCTGCTTGTCGATAAATGGAATGAGGCTGCCAGCCAGTGGCACTTCAAAATGCTCGGTCGGGAAACTGGCCGTGCGCATGGTCTCTGTTACCTTGCGGTCAATTTCCAGAATGGCAGAAGACGGGTCGTTCAGCTCGTCGCTGACACTGCCCTGCAGCTCACCCATCTGGTTCAGCAGCTCCCGCATGTTCTGCGCGCCGGAACCGGATGCAGCCTGATAGGTCATCGGCGAGATCCACTCGATCAGGTCCTGCTCCAGCAAACCACCCAGAGCCAGCATCATCAGACTGACGGTACAGTTGCCACCGACAAAATCTTTCACGCCCCGGGCCAGCGCGTCGTCGATAACCTTGCGGTTGACCGGGTCCAGCACAATCACCGAATGATCCACCATCCTCAGCGTGGAGGCGGCGTCAATCCAGTAACCCTGCCATCCGGCGTCGCGGAGCTTCTGGTAGACCGGGCCGGTATAATCACCGCCCTGGCAGGTAACAACCACGTCCAGAGTTTTCAGGATATCGATATCAAAGGCGTCCTGGAGTGGAGGTACACCTTCTTTGCCCACATCCGGCGCCGGCTTGCCGGCCTGGGAAGTGGTAAAGAAGACCGGTTCGATATCTGCAAAATCATTTTCTTCACGCATGCGCTGCATGAGGACCGAGCCCACCATGCCGCGCCAGCCAATAAGTCCAACCCGCTTCATGCGACTTTTGAACCTCGTTCTATGCCCGCCCGCTGTCTCTATCGCTGCCAGGGACGGGATGGATTATCCCGCAGCAGCCGCATCGCGCTGCTGTCGGAAACTGAATTAAGTGTGATCCTGAATGGATCGTTCACAGAGCGGCCAGAACCGCCTCGCCCATCTCCCGGGTAGATACTTTTCTGCCCTCCGCGGACATGATATCCGCGGTACGTAAACCCTGATCCAGAACCCTGCTGACCGCCGCTTCAATGGCTTCGGCTGCTTTTTCTTCGTTCAGGCTATAGCGCAGCATCATCGCGGTACTCAGGATTGTTGCCAGTGGGTTGGCAATGCCCTGGCCCGCAATATCCGGTGCCGAACCGTGACAGGGCTCGTACATGCCCTGCTTGTCGGCATTCAGTGACGCCGAAGGCAGCATACCAATAGAGCCGGTCAACATCGCGGCTTCGTCAGAAAGAATATCACCAAACATGTTGCCGGTCACAATCACATCAAACTGTTTCGGCGCGCGCACCAGCTGCATCGCCGCGTTATCAACGTACATGTGCGAGAGCTCGACATCAGGGTATTCCCGGCACAGATCTTCCATGACTTCACGCCACAGCACGGTCACTTCCAGGACATTGGCCTTGTCTACCGAGCAGAGCTTCTTGCCCCGCTGCTGGGCTGTCTCAAACGCCACACGACCGATCCGGCGGATTTCCGACTCGGTGTAGGCGTAGGTGTTATAGCCCTGGCGCTCGCCGCTTTCCAGTGAACGGACCCCTCTCGGCTGCCCGAAGTAGATACCACCGGTCAACTCACGCACGATCAGGATGTCCAGGCCGGATACCACTTCCGGCTTCAGTGACGAAGCCGAAGCCAGCTGCGGATACAGGATGGCCGGGCGCAGATTGGCGAACAGTTCCAGGCCGGAGCGCAGCCCCAGCAGACCCTTTTCCGGTCGGCTGGCCATCGGGCGCTTGTCCCATTTGGGCCCGCCAACCGCGCCCAGCACAATGGCATCCGCTGCTTTTGCCTTCGCCAGGGTTTCGTCCGGCAAAGGCGTGTCAAATTCATCGATGGCGGCGCCACCCACCAACGCAGATTCAAAATCCAGATCCAGGCCGAATTGATCGTTCACCCTGCGCAGGACTTTTTCGGCCTCTGCCACAATCTCCGGGCCGATTCCATCGCCCGGCAGCATCAGAATATTTCGGGGCATAGTGTTTCCTTGACGTTTTTCATTGTCGGATTACGGCTGCGGCCGGCCTGCTCAGCCACCGGCACCAAACAGCCAGGGGGCCGTCTGCCGGCGGCTGTCTTCATAAGCGCTGATGGCATCGGCGTCCTCAAGGGTCACACCAATATCGTCCAGGCCGTTCAGCAGGCAGTGACGGCGAAAGTCATCCACCTCAAATTCAAACACCTCACCGGACGGGGTCGTTACGGTATTGGCTTCAAGATCAGCAGACAACTCGTAGCCCTCACTGGATTCCACTTCGGCAAAAAGTTGGTCAACAGCTTTCTCATCTAAAACAATGGGTAAAAGCCCATTCTTAAAGCAGTTATTGTAGAAAATGTCGGCGAAGCTGGGGGCAATAATGGCACGGAAGCCAAAATCCTCCAGCGCCCAGGGTGCGTGCTCGCGGCTTGAACCACAGCCGAAATTCCGGCGGGCCAGCAGAATACTGGCTGACTGATACCGCGCCTGGTTAAGCACGAAATCCGGATTGATCGGCCGCTGCGAACTGTCCTGGTCCGGCTTGCCCTCGTCGAGATAGCGCAGCTGGTCAAACAGGTTCGGACCGAAGCCGGTGCGCTTGATGGATTTGAGAAACTGCTTGGGAATGATCATGTCCGTGTCAACATTGGACCGGTCCAGAGGGGCGACAACGCCCTTGTGCTGGGTAAACGCTCTCATACTCTCTCTCCCTCGGTCCCGTTCATCATCTCGCGTACATCCACAAAATGGCCGTGAATGGCCGCTGCAGCCGCCATGGCGGGGCTCACCAGGTGAGTACGACCTCCGAAGCCCTGACGGCCCTCAAAGTTGCGATTGGAGGTAGAGGCACAATGCTCCCCCTCGCCCAGTTTGTCGGCATTCATGGCCAGACACATGGAACAGCCCGGATCCCGCCATTCCAGACCGGCCTCGAGGAAAATCCTGTCCAGGCCTTCCTGTTCCGCCTGAACTTTCACCAGGCCAGAACCGGGCACCACCATGGCCTGCTTCAGTGACGAGGACACCTTACGGCCCTTGACCACTTTCGCCACCTCGCGAAGGTCCTCAATGCGGCTGTTGGTGCAGGAACCAATAAAAATCCGGTCCAGCCGGATATCTGAAATCGGCATATTGGGCTTGAGCCCCATGTATTTGAGCGCCCGTTCGATGCCCTCCCGTTTGATCGGGTCTGCCTCGGCAGCGGGGTCGGGGACCTGTCCGCCCACACCGGATACCATTTCCGGCGAGGTACCCCAGCTTACCTGGGGCTGGATAGACGCTCCGTCCAGTTCAACCACTTTATCGAAATTCGCATCGTCGTCGCTGTGTAGGGTCTGCCAGTACTCAATGGCCCTGTCCCGCATGCCGCCTTTGGGCGCGAACGGCCGGTCCTTCACATAATCGATGGTGGTCTGATCCACTGCGACCATACCCACTCGCGCGCCGGCCTCAATGGACATATTGCAGATGGTCATCCGGGCTTCCATGGACAGACCGCGAATGGCCTCACCACCGAATTCGATGGCATGGCCGTTGCCCCCGGCAGTGCCAATCTTGCCGATAATCGCCAGCACCACGTCTTTACCGGTAACGCCGGGACCAAGCTGGCCATTGACCTGCACCAGCATGTTTTTCATTTTCTGCTGTACCAGGCACTGGGTAGCCAGCACGTGCTCGACTTCGGACGTGCCGATGCCATGGGCCAGGCAGCCAAACGCTCCGTGAGTGGAGGTATGGGAGTCCCCGCATACAATCGACATCCCCGGCAGGGTCGCGCCCTGCTCCGGACCAATCACATGCACAATGCCCTGGCGCTGGTCCTTGATCTTGAATTCCAGAATCCCGAACTCGTCGCAGTTGCTATCCAGGGTTTCGACCTGGATGCGGGACACGGGGTCAACAATGCCCTCCACGCCACGGGCGCGGTCGGTGGTTGGTACGTTGTGATCCGGCGTCGCCAGGTTGGCGTCCAGACGCCAGGGCTTGCGCTTTGCCAGCCTCAGGCCTTCAAACGCCTGTGGCGAGGTCACTTCGTGAAGAAGGTGCCGGTCAATGTAAATCAGTGCGGAGCCGTCATCCCGCTGTTTGACGAGATGATCGTCCCATAATTTATCGTATAAAGTTTTACCCGCCATGCTGCTCTCTCACCTCTTCTGACTCTTGAAACCGTAAGCGAAGAAGTCTTCCCAAAACACGCTGTAAATACGTCCCTGTACGCTCGGCCTCCGCCATCCATGGCTCCGGACGGTTTTGGGAAGACTTCTTCGCTTACTCTGTGGTTCAACAGTGTTTCGCGTTCCATTCGTTGAATGGACCAATATTGAACTATGGTAACGCCTGAAGCAGAATAACCTCAATTCATGTTTCTTATATTATACATTCCACTCCGGAATGCCGAGGATATCATCCATGGACGCTCACCTGCTTCAGGCCTTCGTGAATGTGATTGACCAGGGCTCGTTTTCAGAGGCCGCTGAGCGGCTTCATATTACCCAGCCGGCCATCAGTAAGCGCCTTGCAGCTCTTGAGAACCAGACCGGCAACCGTCTGATTGACCGCAGTAACCGCAGAATCCAGCTGACCGACGCGGGCGCGCGGCTGCTGCCCCATGCCCGGCGGATTATTGATGAGGTGCATAATGCCAAACTGGCAATGTGGGACCGGTCGGATAAGGTGGCTGGCCGGCTGGCAGTGATTGCCAGCCATCATATCGGGCTGCATCATTTGCCTGCCTGGCTGCGTCGCCTGAACCGGGAGTTTCCGGAGGTCTCGCTGGAATTGCAGTTCATGGATTCAGAAAGCGCGCTGGACATGATGGATAAACGCACGGCGGAGCTTGCCTTCGTTACCCTGAGCGAGAGCATGAGCGCCCATTTTAAAGTGGAAGTGCGCTGGGACGACCCTATGGCCTTCGTTGCATCCCCCGAGCATCCTCTGGCATCCCTGAAAAAACCCACGCTTGCGGACCTTGCACACTACGACGCCCTGCTGCCGGAAACCGGCACCGCCACTTATCGCAGTGTCAGCCGTCTGTTTCTGGATGCGGGCCTGGTCCTTAAACTGCAGATGGCGACCAACTATCTGGAAACGATCAAGGTCATGGCCGGCGTCGGCCTGGGCTGGAGCGTTCTGCCCCTGCGGATGCTGGACGACTCGCTGGTGACTCTGCCGGTGGATTACACCGTCAGCCGCTTGCTGGGAGGCATCGGGCTGCAGGGCCGCGCGCTCAGCCCCCAGGCCCGGGCCCTGCTGACCATTGCCTCGGAACTCAAATGACGGCAACAGCGCTCAGTCAGTTTCGGCCGGGGGCGGTTTCAGTCCGCGCCAGGTAACCACCATGGCCACCGCCATGGCTGCGGCGCCGCCCCAGAAGGCCGCAGACGTGTCGAACCCTTCCACCAGGAAACCCGAGAGCCAGGCGCCGATAGCGCCACCGGCCCCGAAGGTCAGGCCGCTGTATAACGCCTGCCCCTGTCCGTGGTGATGCTTGCCGAAAAAGCCCTGGATATACTGAACGGAAACGGCGTGCAGTGCGCCATAGGAGGCGGCATGAAGCAACTGGGCAAAGATCAGCACCCAGACCATGTCGGTCATTTCGGCGATCAGCCCCCAGCGCAGCATGGTCAGTGCCAGAGCCGAAATAACAATCTGCCGGATCGTGAAATGCCTTGTCAGGTGGTGCATGACCAGAAACAGGCCAATCTCTGCCAGCACACCCAGTGACCACAACAGGCCGATAGACAGCTTGCCATACCCGTGCTGTTCCAGATGGATACTGAAAAAGGTGTAGTAGGCGCCGTGAGACACCTGCAGAAGAAAGTTCATCAGGAAGAACGTGACGACCGCCGGATGGGTCACAATCGCTTTCAGGCTGCCCCTGGGAGCGGGGGGCTTACTCTCACCCTGCTCGGCCGGCACCAGAAACGCCGATACGGCAATGCCCGCAAACACCGGCAGCAGCAGCCAGGGAAGCGTGGAGACCGGCACAAGCTCGAGAATCGCGCCAACCAGTGCCACCGCCCCGATAAAACCCACCGATCCCCAGAGCCTGACCTTTCCATATTTCTCGCGAGCGCTGCCCAGAGCACGCAGCGTGATCACTTCGTAGAGCGGAAGAATGGCGTTCCAGAAAAAGGTAAACGCCAGCATCACCAGCAACAGACCGTAGAAGCCCGGCTCCATGAACACGCCGGCGAAGAAAAGCGAACCGGTAATCGCCCCGAAACGGACCAGCTTTACCCGCTGCCCGGTGCGGTCGCCCAGCCAGCCCCAGACATTGGGTGCCACAATCTTGGTGAGCTGGATGGTCGCCATCAGGGTGGCGATCTGCAGGTAAGAAAAACCCTGGTCTTCCAGGTACAGGGACCAGTAAGGAAGCAGCCCGCCCAACAGCGCAAAAAACCAGAAATAGAGGTTTGATAGCCGCCAGTAGATGGTTCTGCCTCCCGTCTGCGCGCTGTCAGGCCTGACCGATATCAGGTGTGGTCACTCTGACGTCTGCGTTCTGCCCACGGTGGCGAAGGTAATGATCCATCAGCACGATGGCCATCATCGCCTCTGCAATCGGCGTAGCGCGAATGCCCACACAGGGGTCGTGGCGACCGGTGGTGATTACCTCCACCGGGTTGCCGTCCACATCAATGCTGCGCCCCGGCAAGCGAAGGCTGGACGTAGGCTTGAGCGCAATGCTGGCCAGAATCGGCTGGCCTGATGAAATCCCGCCAAGCACCCCGCCCGCGTGGTTCGAAAGGAAGCCTTCCGGTGTCAGTTCGTCGCGGTGCCGGGTGCCTTTCTGGTCAATACAGTCGAAGCCCGCGCCTATCTCCACGCCCTTTACCGCGTTGATGCTCATCAGCGCGTGGGCCAAATCCGCGTCCAGCCGGTCGAACACCGGCTCGCCCAGGCCCGGTGGCACGCCTTCAGCAACCACGTTAATTCTGGCGCCAATGGAGTCCCCGGATTTGCGCAGCGCGTCCATGTAGTCTTCCATTTCCTGGACTTTATCCACGTCCGGACAGAAAAACGGGTTCTGATGCACCTGCGCCCAGTCAAATTTCTCGATCTTGACCGGCCCGAGCTGGGACAGGTAGCCGCGGATGGTTATACCCAGTCGCTCGCTGAGAAACTTCCTGGCCACCGCACCGGCAGCCACGCGCATGGCCGTTTCCCGGGCGGACGAACGGCCACCCCCGCGATAATCCCGCACGCCGTACTTGTGCATGTAGGTGTAGTCGGCATGGGCAGGCCGGAACTGGGTGGCGATTTTCGAATAATCCTTGGAGCGCTGGTCGGTGTTTTCGATCAGCAGCCCGATGGGCGTCCCGGTTGTCCTGCCTTCAAACACGCCGGACAGGATCCGGACCTCGTCCGCCTCCCGTCTCTGGGTGGTATGTCGGGAGGTTCCCGGTTTCCGCCGGTCGAGATCGCCCTGAAGATCTGCCTCGGAAAGCGCCAGCCCCGGCGGGCAGCCATCGATGGTACAGCCCAGCGCGGAGCCATGGCTTTCGCCAAACGAGGTGACGGTAAACAGTTTTCCGAAGCTATTTCCTGACATAATTCAGTTTCTTAACGTGATTATTTAATGTAGTGGATGAATCGAACCCGCTGCCGACTCAAGGTCTTCGGCGGTGAGCAGAAACACGCCGTCACCGCCATTCTCAAAGGCCAGCCAGGTGAATGGCAGGTCCGGGTAGGCGTCCTGCAGCGCAACCCAACTGTTACCAACCTCTACGATTAACAGACCGCCAGGGTTCAGATGATCGGCGGCCCGGGCCAGAATCCGGTGGGCTATCTCGAGCCCGTCATCCCCGGCCGATAATCCCAGCTCCGGTTCGTGGTGGAACTCTGCGGGCATATCCGCCAGGTCGTCGGCATCCACATAGGGCGGGTTGCTCAGAATGATATCGTAGCGACCCTCGATACCCTCAAACACGTCGGACTGAACGGTACGGACCCGATCAGACAACCCGTGGGTATCAATATTGACCGCAGCCACATCCAGCGCATCCGTCGAGAGATCGGAAAGATCAACCTCCGCATCTTCGAAGACCGTCGCGGCGCCGATACCGATACAACCGCTGCCGGTGCACAGGTCCAGAATGCGCCCGGGTTCCCGGTCTCCCAGCCAGGGCTGAATGCCATTCTGAATCAGTTCACCAAGGGGCGAACGGGGCACCAGCACCCGTTCGTCCACATGGAACGGCATTCCCATAAACCAGGCTTCGCCGAGAATATAGGCCAGCGGAACCCGCTGATCGATCCTCCGGCGCATGCGTTGGAGAATCAGCTCCCGCTCTGCCAGGGTCAGCCGCGCATCCAGGAACAGGGTGTTGTTTTCCAGCGGCAGGTGGAGTGTCCGCATCACCAGCTGAACCGCTTCGTCCCAGACATTGTCCGTACCATGCCCGTAAAACAGCGGCGACTCCGCGAAATTCGAGCACACATAGCGCAGGTAATCCCGGATGGTCTGCAGGTCATTCACTGGGTCGGCCACGATCGATCTCTTTCGCTGGGGGCTGAAAACTGGCGGTAAAGTATACGCTTTTTAGCGCTGCCGCTACAGCGCCATGGGGCCGGAACTGTTCTTGTCCTGCTCGTACCGGTCCAGCACAGCGGCCATTCGCTCTCGCCCCAGCTGGATCAGCTCCGGGGCCCGGTGATAATCGTAACTGCGGCTGGCATTCTTGGGAATGTTCACCAGAAGGTCGGGCGGATACCCGGCCAGCTTGTACTGGGCCAGAGCGCCCTGCATGGTTTCGACCGTCAGGTTCATCACGTCAAACTTGCCGATGCCCAGCTTGTCCCAGTCAATAGTCTCGTGATCTTCCAGTTTCCTGTCCTGGGATTTTTTCGGGGAGGGCTTTTTCTCTGCCTCTTTCTTTGCCTCTTGCTGCTTTCGCACCAGCGCTTCGCCCAGTTTTTCCCGGGCTTCGGAATCATCTGTGGGCCCCTTGTCGCGTTTGGCGGCCAGGGTTTTGAGGGCGTCCCAGTCAAACCACTGCGAGGCCTTTTCCCGCAGTTTCTCAACCCACTCTTCCCCCTCTTCGTCGCTTTCGGCCGGGCTGTTAAAAGCCGCATCCTCAATGCGCCTGCGACGGTCGTCTTCACCACTCAGGTTGACCGCCACAACCAGGTCGGCATGGGAAGAAATGGTCGGCATGATCGGCAATGGGTTCAGCACCGCACCGTCGATCAATACCTTGCTGTTCAGCACCAGCGGCGTCACCACCCCGGGGATCGCCACTGAAGCGCGAATGGCCTGGTCCAGCGGCCCTTCCTGGAACCAGATTTCCTTGTGGCCCAGCAGGTCCGTGGCAACGGCGGTATAAGCGATGGGCAGGTCTTCGATGCGGGTATCACCAATCATGTGCCGGACCACGGAAAAGATCTTCTCGCCTCGTATCGCGCCCACCGAGTTAAAGGTAACGTCCAGCAGCTTCAATAAATCAAACTGACCGAGCCCGGTGACCCAGTCCTTGTAGTCTTTCATCTTACCTGCCGCAAAGACACCACCAACCAGCGCACCCATCGAACAGCCGGAAATGGCGACAATCTCGTAGCCACGCTCGCAGAGAACCTCAATGGCACCGATATGGGCGTATCCCCTTGCCCCACCGCTACCGAGCGTCAGGGCAACGGTTTTGCCTGTTGCGTTGCTGTTCAAGACGTCACCTCTGTATCACCATGATTTCAACCCGATTACCCTGGCGATCAGGGTTGGGAATTACCACCGCCGGTCCGGTGATGACTAGCGATTGCTGGCTTTCAGAAACGCCACTTTTCGCCAGTACCCGCGATAACGAACGGGCGGCATTTTCCGCCCGGGTCATGGCGTCGTCGAACGACTCGCTCTCCTTGAGGTCGCTGTAACCGACCAGAATGACTTCCGTGCCCTCGGAACCGGCCCATTCATTGATCAGCCGACGGTCCGTTGTACTCCAGCCAAAGCTGAAGGTCACCCCGCCTTCCCAGGGGACAATGATCGGGCCCTTGATCCGCGAGCTGGCAACGCCCAGACCGGGGATGGTCGTTCCAGCAGGAGACTCGAGCTGCTCTACCCAGACGTATTCCCGCTGATTTGCCCGGGTCACCGTGTAGACAAGCGTCAACGATGGTTTGCCATTCTCGTCGATGTTACCGGCAATCAGATAATCCTGATTGCTGTCACGACCATAGAGGGTTGACTGGCCGAAAATCTGGTTGGCCCAGACGTTACTGCGCCCGCATCCCCGCCCGGAGCATTCGAAAAGTACCTGAGCGCCCCGAACCTGAAGCTCGCTCAGGTAGTGATCCCGGGCTTCCTCCCGGCTCGCACCCGCCAGCACACGAAAGAGCTGACCCTGCCCCTTCACCGGAATCCGCGCCAGGGAGGCCGACCGGATCTCATTGTTGACTTCCCTTACCGGGCTGAACAGCACCAGTCGCCCGGGTGACGCAATGGCCACCGTTTCTTCAAGAACAGACTCCTCAAACGGCTCTGGAGGCACCTGGGTCGCAGAGGCAGCCCCGGTGATGACCGTCAATGCAACAACCGCTAAACCTCGTGCTGTTCTGCCGACATCAAAAAACATTAATAAATTCCCTCACTGCGCTGGCAACCGGCCCGACATCACCCTCAAGGTGACAGTGATGCCCACCGGGCAGGGACTTGATATCCAGCCCGGCGATGGCGTCTGCACGTAATTTTAATTCTGGCCGGTTGGCAAACAGGCCATCCTCCGCCTCGATAAAACGGGTCGGGGTTTCCACCCGTTCAAGACACCCGATAACCTGGGCCTCGTCCATCATCAACATGGACGGGTGCCGCAACTGCGGATCCGTTGACCACCCGTAGCCCCCAGCGACTTTCTTCAGATTCCTCGGAATCAGCGTCATTGCCGCCTTGTGGGAAAGCGGAATCATGCCACCTTCCCGGGCCCTGGCAGCATCCTCGATGCGCGCATAGACAGCCTGCTTGCCAGACCCTGCCAACCGCTTCTTTATGGCCTTTCGCAACTGTGGAACAGTCTCCGAAGGTTCACGCGCCAGTGGGCCTAGGCTGTCGATCATCACCAGTCTCCGGACCTGCTCGGGAAATACCGCCCCGTAAAGCAGCGAAATAATGCCGCCCAGGGAATGCCCCACCAGATCCACTCGACCGGATTCCTGATCACCGGGGAAATACGTTTCAATCAGCTCCGCCAGATCAGCGATGTAGTCAGTAAGCAGATAGCCCTGGCCGGGGGACCGGTGCCCCGACTTGCCGTGCCCTGCCAGATCGATGGCATAAACCCGACGATCCTCCGCCAGCAAAGGTGCAAGGCGGGCAAAGGACAGGGCGTTATCCAGCCAGCCATGAATCAGAACAACAGGGGGCTGTTGATTCTCAATAGCAGCAGGCCAGCAAAGGCCTGAAAGGGAAACATGCCAGAGCGGCCAGATCATTTCCTGAGGGCAGATTTCACAAACCGATGTGGGGCCCTGGCAAAGGTCATTCATTGCGGGCCTTACATTGTATGGGTGGGGCGATCGGAACTCAGCGAACCGGCGAGATAGGACTCAATTTTGGTGCGGGCAGTTTCGTCATCGCCATTGAACTGAACGCCAATGCCGGCAGCACGGTTGCCCTGGGCGCCCTTCGGGGTGATCCAGATAACCTTGCCCGCAACCGGAATTTTTTCCGGTTCATCCATCAGATTGAGAAGCAGGAAAACCTCATCCCCCAGCTGATACTGTTTCTGGGTCGGGATGAACAGCCCCCCCTGACGGATATACGGCATGTACGCAGCATACAGAACGGCTTTGTCTTTAATCGTCAGGGTGAGAATACCGCTGCGTGCACCAAAACCGGGACCCATAGAGAACACCTGTGTTAAAACGATCAATAGGACTGAATCATAGCAGCACTTTCTTGCCAGTGCCTAGACGAGCCCGGGCCCGACCACTCTGACGATCAGGCGCCGGCTGCCCGTTTCACCGGCATTAAACCCTGCCAGGCGATCAATAAGCGGCCTGCCTCAAGCTCCGGGCTGACGTTGTAAACGAGGGCCGACCGGGATTCGTGAATCAGCTCAATGAGCTCATGGGCTCGCCAGGCCGGGTTATGACGGGCCAGATACCCCAGCATATCGGCGGCCTGCTCGTCACGGGCGATTCCGCCCGCACACAGCCTTGCAAGGTCTCCTGCCCAGCCCTCGAAAAGCCAGAGCGAGGCCTCAAGTCCGAGAGTCTTGAACGGTTTTGCCGCCTCGCCCACTGACACCTGCCCTTTCATGAACAGACGGAACTGATCAAAGGCCTCGTCCCTCCGGGCCATGAAATCCCCGGTCAGGTACTCAAGTGCAAGCCGGGGCGCATTGGCGGCAAGCCTCAGGGCGCGACGGCGCTGGTCTTCCGTCGGCGGCGTGTCCGGATTCCCCTGCAAAAGCTGATTGTGCAGCCACTGCGCTGCCTGATCCGCTGACGGCAGCGCGACAGGGACGGACTGACATCTGGACCGGATGGTTGGCAGAATCGGGCGGCCGCTCTCCTGTAACAGTATCAGCACCAGGTCCGACACCGGCTCTTCCAGAGTTTTCAGCAGCGCGTTGGCAGAATTCAGGTTGAGCTGGTCTGCCCGGTCGATCAGCACGATCTTGCGCCTCGCCACCTGGGGCGATGCCACGGCAAAGGCAGACAGCGAACGGATCTGGTCAATCCGGATCATACGACTTTTTTCCGGTGCACAGTGCCTGATGTCCGGGTGGGTGCCCGCCATGCTCAATTCGCACTGTTTACATCGGCCACAGCGCTCGCCTATGGACAAGTCAGGCTGGTCGCACACCAGAAGCCGGGCCAGCTGTTCGGCGAAAAAGCGCTTGCCCACGCCCTGCTCACCGACGACCAGCAGCGCGTGTGGCAACCGGTTCTCCGCAAAACTCTGCCGGAGTCTCGCCCAGGGGCCTTGCAGCCAGGCCATGGATGTTACAGAAGTATCCAAGTGATCATTCCCGACGGGTTGACGAATTCGACCGTTTCAACTGACGACTGAGCGCACCCAGCAGTCGTTTCATTCTTCCAAGTTCTTCCCGGACACCTGGATCCGCAGCCTGCGATGAGACCTTTCGTGAATCCCCGGCATAGTAATGCCTGTTGACCAGCCGGGCAAAGGTCAGCGCTGATCCGGCCACCGAAGGCTCGGCCTGCGCCAGTCGCTGGGCCTGCCGCGATGGCGTCTCGCCATGCCGGACCGGCACGCCCGCTTCTTCACATAGCGCGTGCCAGCGCATCAGCAAACGCGAAAACGGGTCCCGGCGGGCAAAAGACCGCCCCCTAAGCGCGGTGAACAGTCCGGCAAATAACAATGCGCTGCCGATCACCGCAGCGGTTACATAACCCAGCTCACGCACTCCGAAACCGCCCGGCAACCGGGACATCAGGTCCATCTGGGACTGCCCCTGATACCCCACCACCCAGCGCTGCCACTGATAGTTCACTTTATCCAGTTGCAGCGATGCCCATTGCACCATTGCCATGTCGCCATAGCGTTGCGGCGAGGTCCAGTTGTCTTCCAGAAACGAGCCCTCCTCCTGCATGGCGTCCCGAAGCCCGGATTCAATTCGCTCGGGAGAAATCGCCGCCGTCGGATCAAACCGCGTCCAGCCCTGCCCCGGCATCCAGGCTTCGACCCAGGCGTGAGCATCGTACTGGCGGATGATCAGATATTCGTCACCGGCACCGGGGGAACCGCCCTGATAGCCCACGACCACCCGCGCGGGTATACCCGCCGCGCGAAGCACAAAGGTCATGGCCCCCGCGTAGTGGGCGCAGAACCCGCGTTTGGTGTCGAACAACAAGGCGTCAATACCGTCATCCGGCATCTGCGGCGGGCGCAGGGTGTAGAAGTACTGTTGCTCCCGAAAGCGGCTCAGAATACTGGTTGCAAATGCCTCGGGTCCGGCCGTCTGGTCCTTCAGCCTCTGGGCAAATTCACGGGCCCTGGGGTTGCCAGATGCGGGAAGCTGCAGATACTGGCGGGCATTCTGCAAGCCGCCCGGTCTGCTTGAAGGGTCGGCAGCCAGCGCCATCCGATAGCGCACGGCCGAGTCGGCCGGCCGGTCGAACCGGAACAGGCCGTTGTCCCGCTGTTCCACGTTATCCGATACCGCCCGTGAACCCTCCAGCGCAAACGCCCAGGTCTGATCGGTGGGCTCCAGCAGAACATCGTACTCATTCTGCTGCAGGTCCCCCACGCCGCCGTCGACCGACACCCGACCCGGGCGGCGAAAGGGGTCGGCCCGGCTCTGCCGCCAGGTCTCGCCATCAAGGGTGTCCAGGAACAGGCCTCGCCAGTAGCGATCCCGATGGGGCGGGATATCGTCGCCAAAGGTTACCCGGAAGGCCCGCTCATCGCTTTGTGCCAGGCTGGAGATATCCCCCGGGGTCATGGTGTCACTGATGCCGGTCCGGGCTTCGCCGGACACCAGAGGTACGCTCCAGAGCGGAGCCATACGGGGGAAGAAAACAAACAGCAGTATCACCACCGGCAGGGTTTTCACAAACATCATGCCCAGACGCTTCCAGCCCGACCGGACCGCCCCCGGAACACCCGGCGCGTTAAGCACCTGCAACCCCACAAACAGGACCAGCACCCCGGCCAGGTTTACCAGCGTCCAGTGAATCTCCTGGCGAAACAGAAAGTTCACCGAGGCAAGATAGACAAGGATGAACAGAAGCACGTAGAAGTCACGGACGGTGCGGGTTTCCAGCCATTTCAGTCCGACCGCCAGCACAAAAAACGACGAGGCCGTTTCAACCGTAAACCGCCCCTGAACCGTGGCAATATAGACGCCAACCAGCACGACCATCAGCCCGCCGCGGGACCATCTTCCCGGCAGCCGCAGCCGGCCCAGCTGCGCCAGCCAGCGCCATAATGCCAGCACAACGCAACTGGCCATCAGCCAGACCGGAAGCCGGTCCCACTGGGGTAGCAGCAGAAGCGCGAAACCGCCCATTAACCATACCAGTGCAGAACCCGGGATCAGGCTGGGAGTATTGGCTTTATCGGGGGTTTTCAGCAGTCGTCGGATCACAAAGGAGCTCCCTGCGGGGATGAATCCGCCTGCCGAGTACCGAACGGCAGAGAACTCCCTTCCCTGGGCTTTTCCAGGCCAAAAACCGCCAGCGCCTTGAGGCAACGGGTACCGTGGGCCCGGCCGGCATCCGGTTCAATTCGTTGCCCGGGCAGGTTCAGGCCAAAAGGCCGACTGGCTTTCATACGCTCCAGCACCTGATGGGCAAGGTAGCTCAGCCGGAGCTCCTGGTTCACGCCATGATAGGCGTCATAATCAAGCCACTGCGGGCTTCCCTGCTCGCCCTCCCAGTCTGCAATTACCATCTCGCCGGTTCGCGCGAAGCGTTTCCAGAGCACCCGCTGGCTCAGGTCTCCTTCCCGCCAGGGCCGGATCTCCGCATGATCATTACCATCGACCGAACGGGCCTGAGCGGTCTGATCACCGTCCTGCACGGAACTCCCCGCCTCGGGTGCCGGAATCGGCTCGGGGTAGACCAGTCCGGCGGATACCGGCCGTAACCAGGACCAGGCTTTCAGCAGGCCAAAGGGAAAGCGGGTCTCAACTCGAATCCGGTCCGGCCGGTAATAACCCCGCTCAGACGCCACAAGAGCGAGCGAAAGATCCGCCGGTTCATTCTGCAGAATGTGTTGCTGCTCGAGCTTTTCATCGTCGCACGACAGTGACAGGGCCAGAGCGTCATGACCGGTCACCTTGGCACGCAAACGGAACGGCAGGGCGTCACCGGGAAAGCCCTCGCCGCCGCTGAGCACCGTCAGCTCAAGCCCTGCCAGATTGCGATGAGTCTGATGCATGGCGGCAACAAAAACCGCTCCGAGCAGGAAGGTCAGAAGATAGATCAGACTGTTCTGATAGTTGATCCCGGTGATCAGCATAATCAACAGCAACAGGCCGAACACCAGCCCCGCGCCGGTCGGCAATATAAAGATATTACGCTGGGTGTAAACCTGATGATCCCTGCGCGGAACCCGGTGGTTTATCCAGCGTTGCCAGCGTTTTCTGATTCGGCTTTGCATAAGGCCCCTGCCTGTAAGAAGGCCACCGGAATACCGGCAGAACCTCTAATAATACTTGAGTAAACCGGTATCTGATCACAAACCCTGCGTATTCTGTGAACCCTGACGATTTCACCGAACGTACTAGTTTTCAGTGTCGGATGCTCACACGCTGGACCTGAAACGCCGGTATTGGGGTAAAATTGGCACCCGGATTCAGCCGTGCCCGCAGGTCTGTTATTAGAACAACTGCCTGACTACTCGGACAACGGCAATTTTGTGGACGAATGATCATTCTCTGTATGTTTCGGGGGTAAATTGGGCTCTTCTGCTTATAAACGGATCACCGCGGACGCCTACGACCGGCTACTGGCCCATGCCGCCGCCGAACCTGACTTCGTCTATCTTGGCAGCGTTGGCGCCGGTGAGAGCCGGGGGGATCACACGGCCTTTTCGGCGCGGGCGGCTGACAGGCTGTGCGAACCCTTCAATACCTCCGCTCCAATGCACTCCCGCGAAATCGCTGCGAAAATTGAAAGTACCCTGGAGCCGTTCCGGCAGAGGGAGACTGATCAATTGCCCTGCCTTGCCGGCGGCTGGATCGGCTTTATCAGCTATGAGTTCGCCTACGACACCGAACCGAAGTTACACCCTCTGCGCCGGGAGCTGCCGCTGCCGCTTCTGAATGCCGGGCTCTACCTCTGGATGGCCAGCCTTGACCGCAGCACCGGCGATCACTACTTGTGGATTCATCCCCGGTGCCCTGCCAGCACCTGCCACCAGCTGGATCAATGGCTGACCGGAAAGCCACCCCGGGAACCAGCACCCTGGAAGATCCTCCGTCCGTTTGCCGCCCGGCAAAGCCCGGAGGATTTTAAAACCAGCGTCGAACAGGTTCGCCGCTATATTGCTGCCGGCGACTGCTACCAGGCCAACCTGTCCCAGGAATTTTCAGCTACCTTCAGCGGGGACTCATGGAGCGCCTTCAAAGCGTTGTCTGATGCCAACCCCACGGCCCACAGCGCGTTTATCCGGGCCGGGGATCAATCCGTGCTGTCAGTGTCCCCCGAACGTTTTCTGAAAATCAAAGCCAATACCGTCACCACCAGCCCGATCAAAGGCACCCGCCAGCGAGGCAGCACGCCGGAAGAAGACGCACGGCTGGCAGCCGAACTGATGTCATCGGAAAAAGATCGCGCGGAAAACCTGATGATTGTAGACCTGCTGCGAAACGACCTGAGCAGAAACGCGAAGAATGGCAGTGTGGCGGTAGACGGCCTGTTTGAACTGGAGTCCTACCGCAACGTTCATCACCTGGTCAGCCATATTCGCTGCGAGCTGGCCCAAGGCGTTACACCCATGCAGGCGTTAATGGACGCATTCCCCGGCGGCTCCATTACCGGCGCGCCCAAAATTCGCGCCATGGAGGTTATCCGCGAACTGGAGCCGCACTATCGCGGACCCTACTGCGGGTCGGTGTTTTTCCGGGGACTGGATGATTCACTGGAAAGCAATATTGCCATACGAACATTGTTTTGCGATGGCGAAGGCCAGATCCACTGCTGCGGCGGCGGTGGTGTCGTATCCGATTCAGATCCGGAATCCGAATACCAGGAAACCCTGACAAAGGTAAAGCCATTGATGGATTTTCTCGAAAGCCTAGGTAGCCTGTGAGCGGAGAGACCTTTCCAGAAACGTGCGGAGCCATGGATGGCGGAGCCCGAGCGTACATAAACGTATTTACAGCGTGTTCTGGAAAGGTCTCTCCGCTTGCTGGCGTTCACCCAGCTCGGCATTCACCCAGTTGTGTGAACCGCGCTGGCCTTCAAAAATTCCTGCTTGAGTTCGTCGAAAGTGTGAACCGCCGGAAACTGGGGAAATTCCGCAATAACGTTTGCAGGCGCGTGAAACAGAATGCCTGCCTCGGCCTGCGCCAGCATGGTGGTGTCATTGTAGGAGTCACCGGCGGCGATCACCCGGTAGTTCAGCAGTTGGAACGCCCGCACGGATTGGCGCTTGGGGTCCCGCTGGCGCAGCAGGTAATCGGTAATCTGGCCGCTGTCGCTGACTTGCAGTTTGTGGCACAGCAGCGCCGGGTAGCCCAGCTTGGCCATCAGCGGCATGGCAAATTCGTAGAAGGTGTCTGACAGAATCACCACCTGAAAGCGCTCCCGCAGCCAGTCCAGAAATTCCCGCGCGCCCGGCAGCGGGTCCAGTTCACCGATGACTTCCTGAATCTGCGGCAGGCCAAAGCCGTGCTGGTCCAGCAGTTTCAGCCGCTGCTGCATCAGCACATCGTAGTCGGGGATATCGCGGGTGGTCGCCTTGAGCTCCTCAATGCCGGTTTTCTCAGCGAATGCGATCCAGATTTCGGGGATCAGTACGCCCTCAAGGTCAAGGCAGGCCAGTTCCACGGTATTCTCCTGTTTGGTGAAGTCAGGGCGCCATGATAAGAAAAACCGCAGACGAATGCACCGTTCCCTCAACCTTTCCCTCAACCGTCCTGCTTACCCGTTCCAGCGTTACCGTCACCCCGGTATAACCTTAGACGCCAGGATTCCTTCAGGCGGTGGGCCATTGATGGTAGATTACCGGTCTAATTTCATACGCAGGTCACTGATTCAATGACGAACATTTCACAGCTGAATGACGAACTGAGCGGCCAGAGCCCCCGGGCCATTCTCAAAGCCGCCTTTGCGAAATTCGACAATATTGCCATTTCTTTCAGCGGCGCAGAGGACGTAGCGCTGATCGAACTGGCCCACAAGCTGACCGACAACCTCCAGGTGTTTTCCCTGGACACCGGCCGCCTGCACGCCGAAACCTACGATTTTTTCGAGAAAGTCCGTAAACATTACGGCATCAATATCGAGTTCATGTTTCCGGATGCCGGGGAAGTCGAAGATCTGGTCAACCGCAAGGGCATGTTCAGTTTCTACGAAGACGGGCATTCCGAGTGCTGCGGGATTCGCAAGGTCAATCCGCTGCGTCGCAAACTGAGCACCGTGGATGCCTGGATCACCGGGCAGCGCAAGGACCAGAGCCCCGACACACGCAACGATGTGCCCGTGGTTCAGGTGGATGAGGCGTTTTCCACTGACGACAAACAGCTGATCAAGTTCAACCCCCTGGCGAACTGGACCTCCAGAGACGTCTGGGATTACATCCGCATGAGCGAGGCGCCCTTCAACGAGCTGCACTCAAAGGGTTTTGTCAGCATCGGCTGCCAGCCCTGCACCCGACCTGTCCTGCCCGGTCAGCACGAACGCGAGGGGCGCTGGTGGTGGGAAGAGGCCACCAAGAAAGAGTGCGGCCTGCACGCCGGCAACGTCATTGCCAGCGAGTAACCGTCAGTAGGTTGGCAGTTGGACGTCGGAGAACAGCGCTTCAATTTCCGACCGGCTGCCCTGATGGCTGACGGCCTCATCCACGCGCTCCCGGGAGAGATGCGGCGCGAAACGCTGGATAAAGTCGTACATATATCCCCGCAGAAAGGTGCCCTTGCGGAAACCGATTCGCGTCACGCTGGGGCGGAACAGCTTCCGGGCGTCCAGTGCCACCAGGTCTGTGTCGGTGCTCTCATCAAACGCCATACTGGCGATAATGCCCACGCCAAGCCCCAGACGGACATAGGTCTTGATGACATCCGCGTCGGCGGCGGTGAACACCACCTTCGGTGTCAGCCCTTGCGCCTGGAAGGCCTCATCCAGTTTTGACCGGCCGGTAAAACCGAACACATAGGTCACCAGCGGGAACTTCGCCAGCTCGCTCAATGTCAGCTCCGAAGCCTGCGCCAGCGGATGATTCCGCGGCACGATCACGCTGCGGTTCCAACGATAGCAGGGCATCATTATCAGGTCGTTGAACAGCTCCATCGCCTCCGTTGCAATGGCAAAGTCGACCGCGCCATTGGCCGCCATTTCGGAAATCTGCATGGGGGTTCCCTGATGCATGTGCAGGGAAACATCCGGATAAGCCTCGATAAACCCGCTGATGATCGGCGGCAGCGCGTAGCGGGCCTGGGTGTGGGTTGTGGCGATGCTCAGATCACCCTTGCGCTGGTTGCTGAATTCCTGGGCGATCTTTTTGATGCCCTCAACCCGGCGAAGAATCTCACCGGCCTCGCGGATAATGATTTCGCCGCCCGGGGTGATGCGGGTCAGATGCTTGCCGCTGCGGGCGAACACTTCCAGCCCCAGCTCATCCTCAAGCAGTCGAATCTGTTTGGAAATACCCGGCTGTGACGTGAACAGGCTCTGGGCGGTGGCGGAAACGTTAAGGTCGTGGTGCGCTACTTCCCAGATGTAACGTAGCTGTTGTAATTTCATGAACTGTGTTGCTCCCGACTAAATCCGGCATCGCCGAGACACTGTCCCGTGCTGGCGCCTGCGCCCGTTTACCCAGAATCCTACGCATAAAAGACGCGGGTTTCATTCTTTTATAATATACCGTCGGCCCTGTTCCACAGTTTAGACCAGATTCGCTCTATGGCTCGATGATTCTGCGGAACGGGGGCAGCGCATCCAGCAACAGCTGACCATAACGCCGGGCAATGATCCGGCGGTCCAGGATGGTCACTCGCCCGGTGTCCGACTCTTTTCTTAATAGCCGCCCCACCGCCTGAACCAGCTTGATGGACGCATCCGGTACGGTAATCTCCATAAACGGGTTACCGCCTCGCAGCGTAACCCATTCCGCCAGACTCGCTTCAATCGGGTCGTCTGGCACGGAAAACGGCAGGCGGGTGATCACCACGTGACTGAGGTAATGCCCCGGCAGGTCGATGCCCTCGGCAAAACTCGCCACACCAAACAGCACGCTGGGCAGGCCCTCGTCCACCCGCGCGCAGTGCCGGCGCAACACTTCGCCTTTTGCCATATCGTCCTGGGTGGTGATCAGCCCGGGATGCTCCGGCGCCAGGGCCTCATGCACCAGCTTCATCTGCCGGCGGGAAGTGAACAGCACCAGGGTGGCTTTTTCTCCGGCCCAGAGATCCGGTAATCGCTCAACCAGCGCATCGGTAAAGCCGTCATCAGTGGGCATCACGGTCAGCGCCGGCACCTCGACGGTGGCCATTTCCTGGTAGCGGAAGGAACTGGGCACCACCACAAACCGGCTTTCCTCCGGCAGGCCCGCGCGGCTTTTAAGGCGGTCAAATCGGCCCAGTGCGGTCAGCGTGGCACTGGTCAGCACCGCGCCAAACGCACGGGACCACAAACGGGTATAAAGCAGATTGTCCGCCAGTACCGGGCTGCTGAAGAAAGTGATGTCTTCGGCATGCTCCCAGCGCTGACGTATCGCCCAGCGCGCAGCCGGGGGGCCGGATGACGGCTGGCCATTCTCGCACCAGGCGGTCCACAGCCGGAACTGCTCCTCGGCGCGGCTGTGAAACGACCCGATAACCGGATACCAGGCTTCTGCCGTATCACGGTCGATCTCGCTTTCCTTGCGCTCATCAAGCGCGGTCTGAAGCTCGTCGACCATTACCCCCAACTGGCGCACCAGGGCGGCAGTCGCCAGTCGCGACTCGCCGGCCAGATCCGCCAGCGCGTCCGGAAGCGCCCCCTCCGGATAACGCCACTGGGCCGATCGACGTTCCTCGTTGAACTCCCAACCGGTGTTCTGCTCGGCTTCGCTGTAGATATCGGCCAGGGCAATATCCAGATCGCGGGACGCGGTGCTGATCTTGTCGATGGTTTTCGCCGCCGTGGTGGCCGGGGTGAAATAGGGCTGCATCTTGCCCAGAGCCTGGGACAGCTGCTTGAGCCACTGCCGGGTCGAGTTCAGGGGCACAGACGCCGCAAAGTGATTAAGCGCCTTTTCCGGCAGGTGGTGGGCTTCATCGAATATAAACAGCGCGTTTTCCGGTTCCGGCAGAATGGCGCCGCCCCCAAGCGCCAGGTCGGCCAGTACCAGATCATGATTGGCAACGATGATGTCCGCATCGTCCAGATCCTTGCGGGCATCGAAGAAAGCGCAACTGTCGAAATAGGAACAGTGCCGGTTGGTGCACTGCCGATGGTCGGTCGTGACCTGTCGCCAGATGTCGTCGGGAATCTGATCCGGCCAGTGGTCCCGGTCGCCGTCCCACTTGCGGGCGCCGTAGCTGGCCAGCATATCCTCGAAAAACGCGCGGGTGCCGGGCTCCTGCTTGCCCGGCTCGTCCATCAGAAAAAGCGGCATGGTATCGCTGTCGCCGTTGCCTTCATCATGAAGCCGGGTTTCCAGGCGCGACAGGCACAGATACCGGCCCCGCCCCTTGGCCAGGGTCCAGTGAAAGTCCATCTTGCTGTGTTTGCGCAGGTCCGGCAGATCCTTGTTGACGATCTGGTCCTGCAGGGCCACGGTCGCGGTGGAAATCACCAGGGTTTTACCCAGGGCCTTGGCCACCGGTATGGCCGAAATCAGATAGGCCAGGGTTTTCCCCGTGCCGGTACCCGCCTCCACCACGCATGCCGAAGGCGGCGACGTGCGCTGGCCGTCATCGGCGGTGATGCCGCCCATGTATCGGGCAATTTCAGCGATCATCAGGCGCTGGCCATAACGGGCCCTGATCTCCTTGCCGGCGAGCACATCCCGGTAGGCCTGCTGGATAATCTGTTTGGTGTCGTCGTTCAGCGCCATGTTATCGGGGGCTCACCCAGTCGCGTACAATTCCGAGCCGGAAAGGCCGGCCGCCTTTGCTGAGCACTACACCCTCCTCACTGATTCTTTCCACCCGTAGTCCCGAGAAAACATCCCCCGCCCTGAGATACTGGCTGTTGATCATTACCCGCCGCGAAGAAGGCTCGGAGGCATAGACGTGACTGTTGAACACCAGGTCCGGAATGGACTTTTGAAACGCCAGAGGCATCTCCACCAGATGAGGCACGGGACCTGAAACAGTCCCGACCGTTCCGGCGCCAGCTAACCCACCGGCCATGTCCTGCGAGGGCACGATGATGGTCGGGCGTTCCCGTACAGCGGGCTGGGGCAACGCTTGTGGCAATGCTTCTGACACCTCGTCTGGAAGCGGCTCGACGGGCGGCCTGTCTTCAATCGGCTGCGTGTCCGTTGTCGTTTCGCGCGTCGGAATGTCCTCCCCGGCCTGCGGTTGCTGCGCCGTAAGTTCCGGCCAGAACACCACCGTCAGGACCGCCGCATTCAACACCAGGCCAACGACAAGCCAGGGCGCCAGGGCCGAAGCCTTCTTTTTCGGCTTGTGGACCATCTGCACCTGCTGGCCAAGGTCCGGCACCTTGCCCTGGCGACGCTCCGCTTCCGATTTTCTCAGGGCATCCAGTATATAAGACATGTATCAGCCCGCCCCACCCTGTTGATCCGCGTCGTCGCCATCGGTGAGCCGGGGCCCCGGCAGATTCAGGTCGTTCTGCATCTGGATCAGCGTCATGGCGCCGGCAATGCCGTCCACCGTCAGCCCCTTTTTCGATTGATACCAGCGGATCTGCTCGGCTGAATTCATCCGCACAACCTGGTTCTCCTCGGCGGTGTCTGTCGCCTGCTCGCTCGCCAGTTCCATCATCTGTGCGCTTAACCACACCTCTCTGTCCGCCGGGGCGCCGTTACCATTAGCGACCCCCGACTCGTAGGCTGGTGGCGCCCAGAGCACCGTGAACTGTCCGTGCCAGAATGCTTCAATGCTGTCGAAAGCAACGGTTTCGCTACCCCCGGCGCCGGTAATACGGGCTTCCTGACCGGTCAGGGATTCCAGCACAACAAAGCCGGTCTGGCCGGAACGGTTCCGCAGATAAAGAATTGCCGGGCGGTTCAGGAACATCAGTCCCTGCCGTGACATCCGCGTTTCCAGGCAGCGCAGGCCCTGGCTTTCAGCAAAATCACAGGCGATGGGCGACTCCTCCACCCGGTATGCCTTTCCCCAGAGTTCGAACAGGGCTTCAAACGCCCCGGCGAGGGACGTCAGCCTGCGGTCGAAGTCGAAACCTTGCGGAGGGGGCTCGGCTTCGGTCACCCGCTCGATGGTTCCGACGATTGCCCGGGTTTCTTCCGCGGGGACGGAGACGTCCGCGTCCACGTCCACCTCCAGCCAGAACCATTGCACCGTCAGGATCAGCGCAACCATGGCGCTACCGGCCACCATCGCCAACTGCATGGCTTTACCCTGTCCACGCCGGCCACCTGCGGCCCCGCGGCCGTTTACCTCGGCAGCGGCCTTGCGGATATGCCCGGCGGTAATCTGATGCTCACTCTGGGCGTAGGCCCCCAGCAGGGCCCTGTCACTGATCAGGTTGATCAGCCTGGGAATGCCCTGGCTGTGGCGGTAAAGCGCCCTGATTGCGCCGTCGCTAAAAATCTCGCCTTTCAATCCGGCAACGCTCAGCCGATAACGCAGATAGGCGTCGATTTCCCGCTGGCCCAGACCCTCCAGGTGATAGCGGGCCGTCACCCGCTGATTCAACTGACGAAGCTGGGGCAAGGCCAGCATGTCCTGCAGCTCGGGTTGACCCAGAAGCACAATTTGCAGCAGCTTCTTTTCGGCTGTTTCCAGATTGGTCAGCAGCCGCAACTGCTCCAGAACGTCGGCGGACAGGTTCTGGGCTTCATCGATCATCAGAACCTTGTGACGGCCCGCCGCATAGGCTTCAAGCAGGTTGTCGTTGATCAGACTGACCAGTTCCTTGATCGACAACTGTGGCGGATGGGCAATCCCCAGTTCATCGCAAATGGCCGACAGCAGCTCCCCGGCCGACAACCGGGGGTTCAGCACCAGAGCAATGTCCACGTGGTCAGGCACATTCGCCAGGAAACACCGGCTGACGGTGGTTTTGCCGGTTCCCACTTCGCCGGTGATCACGATGAACCCGCCCTGCCCCTGCACGCCGTACATCAGGTGGGCCAGTGCTTCCTTGTGACGGTCGCTCAGATACAGGTATCGGGGATCAGGGGCGATGGAAAACGGCGGCTCGCGGAAGCCGAAAAATTCATAATACATCTCAGGCCTTTCCGGCGTCAGACGTGCTGACCAGTTTCAGATCAGCAACAGACCGTTGTTGTTCATCTTTAATCCGTCGGATACACCGCTCCAGCGTTTTTGAAATCCGGGCATGGGAGCGAATCATCGAGATTTTCGGCCAGGTCGCTCGCTCACCCTGCAGAATCATGTCTTTCACCCAGGCGGGGTCCGGGTTTGCAAGCATTCTGCGGTAGTCCTTCAGTCTATAGGAAGGCGCGATGGTAACGTCGCCCGAGTAGCGTTGTCCAAGAATCGAATGCATCTGGCCGGATATCTGCCGGAAGATCTCCGGCCTCACCCGTTTCCTCAGGTAATCGAACAGCCCCTGGCCATGAAACTGAAACTCGGCCTTGAACAGATGCATCGGAATATGGCCGATTTTCAGCTTCTCATCCCGGCCGCGGCGGTTCAGGAAAGGCACAACGTGGGGGTTGGTCTGGCTGACAATGGTGAAATTCACGTCGTAAAGGTGCATGAGCCGCTCGATTGGCAGGTCGCTGACCACCGAGCCGTCCACAAATCTCAGGCGCGACATGTAAGGCAGTACATTGCCGGCAATGTCTTTTTTCATCAGCGTCACCGGCGGGAAGATGCCCGGCACCGCCGCGCTGGCCAGAACCGCGCTCCATACCAGAAGATAGGGCGAAGTATAACCGCACAGCAGTCGCGCCTGCTGGTGGGCCTGTACCGGCGAAACGCTGACATTAATGGAACGCCCCGAGCGCTGGAATGCCTCCTCAAAGGTGTATTCACCGATGTTTTCCCGCAGGCACGCTTTCAGCGTCTGCTGATCCATCAGGCCGTCACCGCGGACCGCACTGAGAAGCCCGCGCCACTTCCAGGCTTTGAGGTTATGGTTCTCCGGCACCAGCATATCCGGAATCTCGGCATCGCTGTGAACCCCCAGAATGCCGGCAATGATCGCACCGATACTGGACCCCGCGACAACCTGGGGCAGCAGGCCTTTCTCCCAGAGGGCCTTGATCACGCCAAAATGAAACATTCCGAGGGAGGCGCCGCCACTGAGCAATAAGGCCGGGCGACCAAAACTGGTTAGGGTGTCGCGGAAAAACTGGAGCTTTTCGATGTTCGGAAAATTCGGGTCGGCGGTATCGCACAGATAATCCAGGGATTCGCAGACCTGGGTGATGTATTCCTCGATCAGGTGTTTGGTGCCCACCCGTGAACGGGAATAAAGCGCGCGGTTGCCCATATTGCCGAGATCATGGTGCAGACCTTCCCGCAACGCGCGTTTCAGTCTGTCTGCGTCCTTCTGCTGGCGATAATGGCGAAGGTTACTGAGTCGGTCATACACCAGCTCGTAGTGGTAAAGGTCAGAGGCAAAATCCTCTTTCCAGTCCGTCCTGCCCTCGAGGAAGTCCAGCTCCAGCGCGGCCGCCTTCCAGGCCTCGTAATTGGGCGCCTCTGCCAGCCTTTTGCGGAATTTGCGGATGCGGTCATCTGCCATTGCAACAACCTCTGTTCGATTCCGGTCTGTCCGCGCCCAGGGCCAGCGTCAGAAATCCTCAAGCATAAGATCTTCGTCGTCGCCGCTGGCGAATGGATCGCTGGTCGTGCGTCCATCGTTGATCAGGAACTCCCGGCGCTGCAAGTAGGCATTTCTCACAAACGTATAGGGGTCCCCGGAGATGAAACTTTCGGCCGGAATCAGGTCGGCCCGCATGTCCACTATCTGCAGCGCCCTTGCGGCATACACCTCGGGCTCGTCCACCAGATCCCAGGCTGAAGGCAGGACCGAGTCGGTCAGGAACCCACCAAAATCCCGGGGACTGGACGGGCCCAGCAGCGGCAGCATCAGATAGGGGCCGGTCCCGACACCCCAGTAGCCCAGGGTCTGGCCGAAATCCTCGGGGCGCTCGGGAAGGTCAAACGCGGTTGCCACATCAAAGAGGCCGCCCAGCCCGAAAATGGTGTTGTAGGTGAACCGCCCGGTGGCCACCACCGCCGATTCGGGTTTCAGCTGAAGCAGGCTGTTTGCCAGGTTACGGAGTTCCGTCAGATTGTTGAAAAAGTTGGTAACCGAACGATCCACAAATGAAGGCAGAATGGCCCTGTAAGTACTGGCAACGGGGCGCAGAAACCAGTCGTCAATCACTTCATTGAAACGATAGACTTTGCGGTTCCAGTTTTCATACGGGTCGCTGCTTGCCGTCCCGGTATCGTCCATGCCCTCGCGGGAGGCTTCATCCATTGGCTGAACGTTCTGCGCCAGCGCCACAACCGGGCTCAGTAACAGAACCAGAAAAATCCGGAGCACTATTTGACGGTATCCTGTGTGATTCATTCCCTGACCCGAGGTTGTTTATCTGGTAAGCACGCTGCCCATGCCAACTCGTTGGGGAGACATGGACGCTTTTGGCCAAGCCGATAATACGGTTTTTTTCCGCTTTTTCGAAGAGGCCCGGATAATATGGCCAGCACCACCCGGTCCCGGGCCGACGCTAGCGGCGCCGGACGACAACGCTGCCAATGGAGTACCCGGCGCCAAAGGAGCAGATAACGCCCAGGTCGCCAATTCTGAAGTCGTTTTTGTGCTTGTGGAACGCGATGATGGAACCGGCGGAACTGGTGTTGGCGTACTCGTCCAGAATCACCGGCGCTTCCCCGGTGGTTGCATCCCTGCCCAGCACTTTACGGGCAATCAGCTGATTCATGTTCAGGTTGGCCTGGTGCAGCCAGAGACGCTTCAGCTCATTTGCTCCGAGAGAAAGCGAAGACAGCTGTTTGAGAATGGTCTCGGCGACCAGCGGCGAGACTTCCTTGAATACCTTGCGTCCCTGCTGAACAAACAGTTTATCCGGCTTGTTCACTCCGGATTTGTCTCCCCGGTTCAGAAAGCCGAAGTTGTTGCGGATCGCGTTGGAAAATTTTGTGGTCAGACTGGTACCGAGAATCTCGAACCCTTCGCCCGGAGTGACGTTTTCCTCACGCTCTACCAGGATTGCGGTGCAGGCATCGCCGAAAATAAAGTGACTGTCCCGGTCACGGAAATTCAGGTGCCCCGAGCAGATTTCCGGGCTGACCACCAGAACCGCCCGGGCCGCGCCATTTTCGACCGCATTGACCGCTGCCTGAAGGCCAAAGGTTGCAGAACTGCAGGCCACGTTCATATCGTACGCAAACCCTTCAATGCCAAGGGCGGCCTGAACTTCCACGGAAATCGCCGGATAGGCCCGCTGCAGGTTGGAACAGGCAACAATCAGCGCGTCCACATCGGCCGGGGTCTTGCCGGCCTGCTCCAGCGCTTCGTTGCAGGCTGCTACTGACATCTCGCACTGCACGGAAGGCTCGTCGTTGGAACGGTCCGGAATGATGGGGCACATGCGCTCCGGGTCCAGTATGCCGTCCTTGTTAATCACATGCCGGCTCTTGATGCCCGATGCCTTTTCAATAAAGGCGGAAGATGAAGGCTGAAGCGCTTCGCGCTCGCCACTGGCAATCGCATCCGCGTGTTCGGAGTTGTGGCGTTCCACATAGGCATTGAACGCATCGACCAGTTCGTCGTTGCTGATGGTTGCTGGCGGAGTGTAGAGCCCGGTTCCGCTGATGACGGCTTTAATCACGCTTACCCCTCGTTGAAAAATGATGAAAACGACAGAAATCTATCGTTGATCTGCACCAGATATTAACACAATTGGCGATTTTTGCCCCCGGCAACCCGTGTCTTAAACCCTTGTGTTTTCCCACTGGCGGTCCAGGCGCTTCACCGAGACCGGCACTGCGGTGCCCAGTTGTTGTGCAAAATACGACACCCTGAATTCCTCCAGCATCCAGCGGTAAACTACCAGCTCCGGGTCACGGACACCCTGCCGGGTCTGCTGTTCTTTTTTGGCCAGATAACGCGCCCATAAGGGCTCGAAAGTATGCAGAAACTCCCGTTCACGCCCCATTTCCCGGGGCATTTTTTCAAAGCGAATACCGGCGGCTTCAAAATATCGGCCAAAACAGGCCAGCCACCCGGAGGGCGTCTCGACCAGAAAGCCGGGATACACCAGGTTCTGCATCTGGAATTTCAGGTCCGCCATGCTGTTGGCCATGGCCAGGTCGATTTTTCCCTTGAGCTGTTTCATCACCGCGTGGTAACCGGTCATTGCCTGGTGCAGGCGCTCGTCGGCGGCTTCCAGCACCGGAATAAAGTCAGCCCGTTTTTCCTCAAAGCACTGTTCGAAAGCCGGTTCTGTCCGGGGTAGATCCCCATTCAGGAAGTGTTCGATGGCGGTGGACACCAACAGGTCGTCAAGCAGCACCCGGGACTGGCCCACCGGCGCAAACATCAGGGCGGAATCCCTGAAGTGGCGGAGTTTTCGTTCCAGCCCTTCCAGGGTATTGCCGAAACGGAGGAGCATCAGCCGCGCCACCGCCCGTCGGGTGGAGTCCCCGGCAGTTAACGGGTCCAGGCACTGGATCTGACGCACCGAATCGCCAAGATCCTCCAGCGCCGGGTAGACGGTAACTTCCATTCCGCCTTTTTGCGTGGTTTCGGAAGCCACCAGTTCGCCAAACGCCCACTCGGTCGCTGGTTTCGCATCGGGCTGTTTTCGCTGCCCGGAGGTGGCCTGGGCCAGCGCATCCCGGGCCCGGCCCTCAAGTTGCGTCTGCAGGCTTTCGGTTTCCCGGCCCTCGGCAATCGGCTTACCGGCGTCATCCACTACCCGCAGATTCATCCGCAGGTGGTTTGGCAGCTCGGCTTCGGACCAGGCGTCCGCTGGAATGCGCACACCGGTCATTTTTCGCAGCTGCTCCGCCAGTTGTAATGTCAGCGGCTCGTTCGACGGCTGCAGATTCTCAACGGCGGCATCCACGAAATCCGGCACCGGCACAAAGTTCCGGCGCAGGGCCTTGGGCAGGCCTTTCACCAGCGCGATGCACTTCTCCCGCAGCAGACCCGGCACCAGCCACTCCAGCCGTCGTGCCGGCAACTGCCTCAGGGCCATGATCGGCGCCTGAAGGGTAACGCCATCGCGCTCGCTGGTGGGCTCGAATTCATAGCTCAGGGGGTATTTCACACCCTCCCACTCCAGATAATCCGGATAGAGCGAATCCGCGTGTTCATCCACCGGCCGTTGCAGAATGTCGGATTCGGAAAGTTCGAGGGAGCGCAGGGTTTCCGTGTCCAGCTGTTTCCACCAGCGCTCGAAATGGGCACCGCTGACAATATCCGTGGGCAGTCGCTGATCGTAGAATTCCACCAGGGTTTCGTCGTCGACCAGAAGATCCCGGCGACGGGTTTTTCTCTCCAGGTTTTCCACGCTGTCCAGCAGCTCGCGGTTGCGGGCGATAAACGGCGCATTCGACCGGTAATCACCCTCTACCAGGGCGCGCCGGATAAACAGGTTGCGGCACTCCGCCGGGTCTACTTTGCTATAGGGAATATGGCGCCGGGGAACAATGTCCAGGCCGTAAAGCGTCACCTTTTCATAGCCCATCACCTGGGCCCGCTTCTGTTCCCAATGGGGCTCGAAGTAGTGTCGTTTCACCACGTGGCCCGCCAGCGGCTCAATCCAGTCCGGCTCAATGCGGGCCACCATGCGCGCAAACACCCGGCTGGTTTCCACTATTTCAGCGGCAACGATCCACTTGGGGGAGGATTTGGACACCTTCGAGCCCGGGAATATCAACACCTTGCGGTTCCGGGTGGCCAGATATTCCTTTTTCTCGACCTTGACCGCCACCTGCCCCAACAGCCCGGATACGATGGCCTTATGCAGCGCGGGGTAACTGGCTGTTTCCGGGTTCAGCTTGAGTTTTTGCTGCCTGCAGATGAGCGTTAGCTGGCGGTGAATATCCCGCCATTCCCGCAGACGCATCCAGGACAGAAAATGTTTCTGGCACAGCTTCTTGAGCTGATTCTGCGAAAGCTCCTGGCGCTGTTCCTCAAAAAAGTTCCAGATATTCAGCAACGTCAGGAAATCCGATTCCTTGTCATTGAAGGGCGCATGGGCCTGGTCCGCCGCCTGCTGCTTGTCCTGGGGACGCTCCCGTGGGTCCTGAACGCTGAGCCCGGCAATCACAATCAGGGTTTCCGCCAGGCTGCCCTGCTCCGATGACGCCACCAGCATGCGGGCCAGACGCGGGTCCAGCGGCAGCTTTGCCATGGTTCGGCCCAGCTTCGTCACCCGCCGCTTGCCGTCCACCGCGCCGAGTTCTTCCAGCAGTTTATAGCCGTCGTTGATCATCCGGCGGTCCGGTGGCTCCAGAAACGGAAAGCGACGGATCTCCCCAAGCCCGGAGGTGGTCATCTGCAGAATGACCGACGCCAGGTTGGTTCGGAGTATTTCAGGGTCGGTGTATTCCGGCCGGTTCAGAAAATCGGTTTCGTCGTACAGCCGGAAGCAGAGGCCCGGTGCCACCCGGCCGCAACGTCCCGCCCGCTGGTTGGCGCTGGCCTGGGAGACCGCTTCAATGGGCAGACGCTGGATCTTGGAGCGCACGCTGTAGCGGCTGATACGGGCGACGCCGGTGTCAATGACATAGCGAATGCCGGGCACCGTCAGAGAGGTTTCAGCCACATTGGTGGACAGCACGATGCGACGGCCCGGGTGGCTCTGGAATATGCGGTTCTGCTCCTGATTGCTCAGCCGCGAATAGAGCGGCAGCACTTCCGTATGGCGCAGCTCGGCGTGGCGCAGGGTCTTGCTCAGACCCCGGATCTCCCGCTCGCCCGGCAGAAACACCAGCACATCCCCCGGAGGTTTCTTTTCACTGCGCTCATGCTGTTCAATTTCTTCCAGGGCCTGAAGCACGCCGTCGTTCCAGCTCTGGTCCCGGTCATCTTCATCGCCCGCCAGGGGCCGATAACGTACATCCACGGGAAAGGTGCGACCGCTGACTTCGATCACCGGGGCGTCGCCGAAAAATTCACTGAAACGCTCCACCTCGATGGTCGCCGAGGTGATGATCACTTTCAGATCAGGACGTCTGGGCAGTAACTGCCTGAGATAGCCCAGCAGAAAATCGATGTTCAGGCTGCGTTCGTGGGCTTCGTCAATGATGATGGTGTCGTAGCGTTTCAGGAAGCGGTCATGCTGCACCTCGGACAGCAGAATGCCGTCGGTCATCACCTTCAGGCGCGACTGCTCCGAGGTGGTGTCGGTAAAGCGGATCTGGTAGCCGACCTGCTCACCGGTGCGCTCCCCCAGTTCTTCCGCAATACGTCCGGCGACCGTGCGCGCGGCGATACGCCGGGGCTGGGTATGTCCGATCAGCCCCTGGATGCCAAGCCCCATATCCAGACAGATTTTCGGAATCTGCGTGGTCTTGCCCGAGCCGGTTTCACCGGCAATGATCACCACCTGATGGTTTTCAATGGCCTGGCGGATATCATCAACCCGCTCGGAAACCGGCAATCCCTCGGGGAAAGTTACCGGTTTTTGCAAAGCCTGACGCTTGAGGACTCTGGCTTCAGCGCCGGGTGGTCTGGCGGTCTTCTCGGGAGAGGCGTTCGTCATCGGGTCCAGTCAATCTTGTGGTGAATCGGAGGCAACAACGAAAAACCCCGCCAAAGCGGGGTCTTCGAACCTATCTGCAATGATATCAGACGTTGTGACTGATCAGGCGTTGGCTTCGTCCCGCAGTTCACGGCGCAGAATCTTGCCCACGTTGGTTTTCGGCAGGTCGTCCCGGAATACGAACGACTTTGGCACCTTGTAGGCGGTCAGACGCTCGCGGCAGAACTCTTTAAGCTCGTTTTCACTGACGCCTTCAGCCGTCGCAACCAGGTACACCTTGACGGCCTCACCGCTCTTGGCATCGGGTATGCCAACGGCCGCGCACTCAACCACATTGGGGTGGCCGGTTAACACTTCTTCGATTTCGTTGGGGTAAACGTTGAAGCCCGACACAATAATCATGTCCTTTTTCCGGTCCACGATACGGATGTAGCCATCTTCCTGGATCACGGCGACGTCGCCGGTCTGCAGAAACCCGTCTTTCGTAAACGACTTCTGGGTGTCCTCCGGGCGCTGCCAGTAGCCACGCATCACCTGGGGGCCTTTCACACACAGCTCGCCGGCCTCACCAATGGCGGTCTCGTTGCCGTCATCATCAATAGTCTTCACCTCGGTGTTGGCAATCGGCAGGCCAATGGTGCCCAGCTGAATCGCCACGCTCGGGTTGAAGGTCACCACCGGCGATGTCTCCGTCATGCCATAGCCTTCACTGATTTCACAGCCGGTCACCCGCTGCCACATCTTGGCGGTGTCGGTGGTCAGCGCCATACCGCCGGAAGAGGTCAGCTTCAGGCTGCTGAAGTCCAGGGCCTTGAAATCCTCATTGTTACACAGCGCCACAAACAGAGTGTTCAGACCCAGGAACGCGGTAAAGCGATGCTTCCCGAGCTCTTTCACAAAGCCCGGTATATCCCGGGGATTGGGAATCAGCACGTTGTGTGCACCGGCTTCCAGCATGATGCCGCAGTTCAGGGTGAAGGAATAAATGTGATAGAGCGGCAGAGGCGCGATCACGATTTCTTTCCCTTCCTGGATGGTATCTCCCATCATCGGACGGGCCTGCAGCAGGTTGGCCACCAGGTTGCCGTGAGTCAGCATGGCGCCCTTGGCAACGCCCGTGGTGCCACCGGTGTATTGCAGCACGGCGATGTCGTCCTGCTTGCATTCCACCGGGGTGAATTTTTCCTTGCTGCCCTCGCTCAGAACCGCGGGCAGCTTGTGAGCCTGGGGCAGGCTGTAGGCCGGTACCATTTTCTTCAGGTGCTTGACGGCGGCGTTCATCAGCGTGCGCTTCAGTGGCGAATGCATGTCCGCCAGTTCGGTCACAATGACATGCTCAATGCCGGTCTGTGGCAGCACCTTCTCGACGTTGTAGGCCATATTTGCCAGAACCACGATGGCCTTGGCGCCGGAGTCGTTGAACTGGTGCTCCATTTCCCGGGTGGTGTAAAGCGGATTGGTATTGACCACAATCAGGCCCGCCCGCATGGCGCCGAATACCACCACCGGATACTGGGACACGTTGGGCATCTGCACGGCAATCCGGTCGCCCGGTTTAAGATCGGTGCGGTTCTGAAGCCAGGCCGCAAAGTTGCGGCTCAGGGTGTCCAGGTCCCGATAGGTCAGGGTCGCACCTACGGCACTGAAGGCGGGTTTGTCCGCATATTTTTTGACAGCCTGATCGAACACATCAACCATACTCGTGTATTTGTTCAGATCGACAGTCTGGGGAACACCTGCGGGGTACTTGTCCTGATAGAACTGCTCGAAATCCATCACAATCTCCTGTTAGGCGCTTTGATTATTGTCTTTGGCCCTATTCTTATTTTTCAAAATAGCAACAAGACGAACGTATAGGTCACAAAAAAGCTGTCCGAGAATAGCAGTTTTGCCAACGATGAGGTAGTTTTCGGACTACAACCCCGATGCTCATAACCACAATAAACCATACGCGGAGCGGACCATGAGTGACACCCTCGACACCCTGGAAAACATCACTTACGACGAGCTTCAGGAGGGCGATTGCGCCACCTATGTAAAGACCCTGACCGAAGATGAGCTGGTCCTGTTCGCCGCGGTATCCGGGGATGTCAATCCGGTTCACCTGGATTCTGACTTCGCGGCGGAATCCATGTTCCAGGGACGCATCGCCCATGGAATGTGGAGCGGATCGCTGATATCGGCCGCACTGGCCACGGTGATGCCCGGGCCGGGCTGCATCTATCTCGAGCAGAGCCTGGCCTTCAAGCGTCCAGTGCGGCTTGATGACACCCTGACGGTTAACCTGAAAGTCATCAGCAAAGAAAGAAAGAACCGGGTGATTTTGTCCTGCGACGTTCGTAACCAGAACGGCGAGCAGGTGGTGGCCGGCGAAGCCAAGGTCATTGCGCCCACCCTGAAAATGTCTTTCAACAGACCCAGGCTGCCGAAGATCACGATCGATCATTGAGCGGTGTCGGAATTTTTAACACGCAGGCCGTCTATCACTCGGGCCGTGTCAGGATCGCGCTTCCGGATTCTGCCCACACCGCTGTTTATGCAACCGTTTTATAAACTGGCCCCGGAATTGCTGCGACTGACAGGCGGGGCTGGTTCGTCAGCCCCGTTTGATATACCGAGCTTCGCCGATGCCCTCAACGCATCGGCGTTTTTTACTTGGTCAGTTGCTTCATCGCTGATTCCAGGCCTTCCAGCGTTAGCGGATACATGCGGTCTTCCACCAGCTGACGGGTCATTCCCATGGACCCACCGGAACCCCAGTAGTTCTCGGGCAGCGGGTTCAGCCAGATCACCTTGCGGAAATGATCGGTAATGCGCTGGAACCAGGTGGCACCGGCTTCTTCGTTCCAGTGTTCAATGGAGCCGCCCGGGTGGGAAATCTCGTAGGGCGCCATGGTGGCGTCGCCCACAAAAATCACTTTGTAGTCCGGCGTGTATTTATTGAGGATATCCCAGGTGCTGGTGCTCTCGTTCATCCGGCGAATGTTGTTCTTCCACACGCTTTCATAGATGAAGTTATGAAAGTAAAAATACTCCATGTGCTTGAATTCCATCCGCGCCGCGGAGAACAACTCCTCACAGACCCGCACATGGGGGTCCATGGATCCGCCCACATCAAAAAAGATCAGCACCTTGACCGCATTGTGCCGCTCCGGAACCATTTTCAGGTCCAGATACCCGGCGTTGCGGGCGGTTGACCGGATGGTGTCGTCCATATCCAGCTGGTCCGCCGCTCCCTGACGGGCGAATTTCCGGAGCCGGCGCATGGCCACCTTGATGTTGCGGATACCCAGAGTCAGGCTGTCATCCAGATCCCGGAATTGGCGTTTATCCCACACCTTGACCGCCCGGCCGTGGCGACCCTTTTTCTGGCCGATGCGGAAACCCTCCGGGTTATAGCCATTGGCACCGAAAGGCGATGTGCCACCGGTACCGACCCACTTGTTCCCGCCTTCATGGCGCTCCTGTTGCTCTTCCATGCGCTTTTTGAAGGTTTCGATCAGCTCTTCCAGGCCGCCCAGGGAATCAATCTTGGCCTTTTCCTCATCGCTCAGCTGCTTTTCGAACTCGGCTCTCAGCCAGTCGTCCGGAATCAGCGCTTCCATCAGGTCGTCCAGATTCTGGATGCCTTCAAAGTAGGCCTGAAACGCCCGGTCAAACTTGTCGAAATGGCGCTCGTCTTTTACCAGGCACAACCGGGCCAGGTAATAGAATTCTTCCATGTCGGCAAACGCCAGGCGGCTCTGGAGCGCTTCGAGAAGATCCAGAAACTCACGCAGGCTCGCCGGTACTTTTGCGCGTCTGACTTCCAGAAAAAAATCAATCAACATAAGGAGTCGCTCTTGCTGAATTTCAGCTGCGGCGGCGCGCCATGAACGCCAGCTTCTGCAGCAGATGAACATCCTGCTCGTTCTTGACAAGCGCGCCGTACAGCGGTGGCAAGGCGGAACTGGTGTCCTTTTCCTGCAGCATCTTGGCGGACAGCTCATCGGCCATCAGCAGCTTCAGCCAGTCAATCAGTTCAGAAGTAGACGGCTTTTTCTTCAGGCCGGGCACCTTGCGGACATCAAAGAAAACCTCCAGCGCGTCGCGCACGACCTGCTGCTGAAGGCCGGGGAAATGCACGTCCACGATATGCTTCATGGTGTCGTGGTCCGGGAAGTTGATGTAGTGGAAAAAGCAGCGGCGCAGAAAGGCGTCCGGCAGTTCTTTTTCGTTGTTGCTGGTAATCACGATTACCGGGCGTTTGTTTGCGCGCACGTACTGCTGGGTCTCGTATACATAGAATTCCATGCGGTCGAGTTCCAGCAGCAGGTCGTTGGGGAACTCGATGTCGGCCTTGTCGATTTCGTCGATCAGCAGCACCACCTGCTCGTCCGCCTCGAAGGCTTCCCAGAGCTTGCCCTTGATGATGTAGTTGCTGATATCCTTGACCTTTTCATCCCCCAGCTGGCTATCCCGCAAGCGGGACACGGCATCGTACTCGTAAAGGCCCTGCTGAGCTTTGGTGGTGGACTTGATATGCCAGGGAATCAGCTTCATGCCAAGCGCAGAGGCCATTTCCTCCGCCAGCAGTGTTTTACCCGTACCTGGTTCACCCTTGATCAGGAGTGGGCGCTGAAGGGTAATCGCGGCGTTCACCGCCATTTGCAGGTCGTCCGTCGCGACGTAGTTCTCGGTACCGGTAAACTTCATGGGCTAATTCCTGTCTGGTCAGCGGATTAAACGGCTGTTTGAATCAGCAACCGATTATAGAGAAGAGTTCGCCTGCTGATAAGGGGGGAGCGATTCACTCCCCTTTTTTCGGTTCCTTGTCGGGACCGGTGCCGTCATCGGACTCCCGGTCATCATCCGGCCCGGAGCGCTCCGGAAGATCGTCAAATTCCGACAGGTCAAAATCTTCCAGACCGAACTCGTCATCGTCGTCCTCTTCCGGAGCCGTCTCCTCAGGTTCGGGCTGTGTTTCAGCTTTTGGCTCTGGCTCGGGTTCTGTGTCCGGCTCCGGCTCTTGGTCTGGCTCTGGTTCCGGTTCAGGCTCGAGCTGGGGAACCTCTTCGTCTATGTCCGGATCGGATTCCGGCTCAGGCTCTGGCTCTGATTCTGGCTCTTCCACGTCTTCCTGAACGGGCTCGGGCTGATCCGCTTTTTTTCGGCGCAGCCAGAACCAGAGGCCCCCGGCGATCACCAGCAAACCCGAACCCCCGGCCAATCCCCAGACCCAGACCGGCAAGCCTTCTATGGCAGATTCCGGATCAACCGCCGGTTGCGGAACAGGGGCAGGTTCCGGCTGGCCTTCAACCGCGCTCTCTGGCGTATTCTCTGAGGGCGGCGTCTCAAGGTTGCCGATATCGATCGGTGAACTCAGGTCAGGTTCCGGGGCAGGCTCCGATTCCGGTTCCTCAGCAGCGTCCCCGGCCGGAATGGCGGACTCAGGCGCAATAAACCGGGTGACGCCGGAAAAACGGCGGGAGAAAGTGGTGCCGTCAGCGATCACCTCAATATCGTAATCCCCCGCCGCTGGCAGGCTCTCAATCCGGTCGAGGTAGACACCGTTCCCGGGCGGCTGGTTTTCATTGAGAATCTTGGAGCCGCTGCGCCCATCGGTGGCGGTCAGGCGGACGATCACATCAATCACGCTCAGGAAATCGGGGTTCTGAATCCGCGAGTCGTCTTCGAAAAAAGCAATTTTCAGGGCAACCGGCTCGTCGGCGGTAAAGCTCGCAGGAATGGGGCTGACCACCAGCCTCAGGTCGCTGACCACGGTAACCCGACTGCCCTCGCCCAATGCGCCATCAACCTGCCATTGTCCATCGGCAGGTTCGCTGACGGTAATCAGGTCGTACCCGGTCTCGGCCGCCCAGCGCATGTTGGCGGCAGTGTCGTTCTTCGCGTATCGCTGGCCGCCCGGGCCGATCAGCGCCAGGGTCCGGGTTGCGGCGGTCTGGTTCTCGCCCCAGAAAATCAGGGCGGTAAACTCTTCCACCCCCGCATCGACGGTAAAGCCCTCTTCGTCCAGCGGGATCTGGTCCTGGGGCACTGCCGCATTCAAGGCTTTGAGAAACGCGCGGTTCAGGCCGTCGGCGGATGACGCAAGGGTGAAGTGACCGCCGGTTTCCGCCGCCAGGGCTTCCAGCATTGGCAGGTCCGCCTCCTCAGAAAGGGCCACCGTGTGCAGGGTGGCGCCGCGCCCGTTCAGGCGGTTCAGCAGCGGGCCCAGAATCCGCTCCCGTTCCGCCGTATTGACCGTCGGGTCGTCGGACAGATCCACCTTGCCATCAGTGAGCAGAATGAAATCGGTGTTGCTGAGGTCCTCCCCGCTGAAATGGGCGTCACTGGCCTTTTCGATGGCTTCGCCCAGGTTGGTCCGCAGGGCAACGGAGTTAATCTTGCGGGACTGAGCCACCGCGTTCTGGCGCCAGGCGTCGTCTACCTCGCCGTGGGGCACCAGCATGTTGACCCACTGACCAAAGGTCCAGATACCGGCTTCGGCACCGTCCGGCAGCATTCTGGCGAGCAGGCGCACGGCGGGCTGGCGCAGGTTGTCCGGGTCGTTGGCTTTCATGGAGCCGGAGATATCCACAATGATGCGAACATCCCCCTGTTCCGGCAGGGTCAGCGGTTCTGCTCCACGGCCGGTTTCCTGGGCATAAAGAGGTGGCGCGACAACCGCAAGGCACATCAGCAGCAGGCCGGGCAGCGCTCGCAGTTTCATTCCGGGGGAACCGAGGATTCTGGCCATTACGGTTCAGCGTTTGATCATTCGGTAGCGGACCATATCCAGCACCCAGACCAGCAGCATCACGATGGCGGCCAGGCCAAGGTTCAGAAACGCCCTTCCGGCCTCATCCGCGTTACCCAGAATGAATTCGTAGCCACCGTGAAGCCAGGCAGGTATCCACCAGCCGTCAACTTCACTGGATTCCACCGGCGTCAGCACCACAACCACCAACGCAGCCTGCAGCAGTGTGCGAATGCCATAAACCGGAATAAAGCGGAACAATCGCGAAACCGAATAAAAGAAGACCACAAAAGCAATCGCGTACAGGGCCCAGAACAGGCCAAAGGCAAAATCGGCATCAGCATCAATCATGATTCATACAACCCAGTGAATAATATGTTCTTCCCAGTCTTCTTCCGGAACGTCCGCTTCCGATTGTACCCGATGCCGCACGGAAACCCCCGCCCTGTGCACCGATTCCGGGTCCCCCGAACGCAGGGGGTGCCAGTCCGCCAGTGGCCGACCCTCACTCAGCCGACGGTAGGCGCAGCTGTGTGGCAGCCAGTGGAATTCGCCAATGGTGTCCGGAGTCAGCAGCGTGCAGGCCGGGACTTTTTCCAGTCTTTCAGCATAGACCGTGCAACCGCAGTTGCCCTGATCCATATAGCGGCAAACCAGATCGGTGTAGTAGACGTCACCGGTGTCTTCATCTTCCAGCTTCGCCAGGCAGCATTTACCGCAGCCATCGCACAGCGACTCCCACTCGGCGGCGGACATTTCGTCCAGACGTTTGCGCTGCCAGAAAGGAATTTCCGCAATCATTCGCTGCTCTCACTACTCTCATTCTGCTCATTGCTTTCATCGTGCGTTCTGCCCTCGCCGCGCCGGTCCAACTGCTGCTCCGGTTTGCGGCGGAAGTCGACCACATGCCCGCTCTGCTCCTCCGGCATCTGCAGAAAAAAGCCCTTGTCCTGAATCGCATCCAGTACCTGCTTGCCACTGGTACGGGCCAGTTTGCGCTCGGGGGTCATGATCAGTTCCATAGCGAGCGCGGGCGTGCCAAAAATCACCCGCAGACTGTCCGGCAACTCATCCCATACCTGGCCGCGCCTGACGAACAGATAGGTGTCCGGCTTTTTATGACTGCGAAACACAGAGACAAACGTCTTTTCGGTCATGGTGTCAGAACTTCCTCAAGTTTGCTGTGTACCGGTGCAATGATCTCCCGGCGCCACCCGTCGCTGAACAGGCCGGCGCCCAGGTCGCCGGTTTTGACCACGGTTTCCAGCCGTTTACGCGGTGCCAGCAGTTCCACGGGAATGTCCCGGGCATCCGCGGCTTCAACCATCAGCCGTTTCAGCTGTTTGTAGCGCACCTGGTCCTGCCGGGTCAGCGGCGCCGGGATCAGTTCCAGAGCGGAGCTGTCCTCAGCGGACGCCTGCGCAACCAGATCGACGATCTGCTCGCCATAACGGCGCACCACCACGGGAGGCAGCTCTTTGACGGCGGCAAGCGCCCGCACCGATTCAGGCAGTTTTTCAGCAATACCGATCAGCAGCGCATCTGCCACAATGCGGCCCCGCGGCCGATCCCGTTTGCGGGATTCGGTTTCGCGCCACAGCACCAGTGCTTTCAATACGCCCTGCTGCTGTGGGCTCAGCGCCCAGCCGCCACGCAATTTGCGGTAGTGACTGGTGGGATCATCCTGCCCGGCCAGATCTTCGGTAAATCGGGCAGATTCTTCGATCAGCGCGTCGACCAGGCCTCTGTCGCCAAGCGTGTTCCAGACCCACTCGTAGATCGGTTTGAGAAAGCGGATATCATCAATCGCGTATTGCTCCTGGGCGGCAGACAGTGGCCGGGATAGCCAATCGGACCGGGTGGCGGATTTATCCAGGGTTTCGCCGAACAGTTGCTCGACCAGCCGCGCATAGCCCAGGGAGAATCCGGCGCCCGCCATGGACGCACCGATCTGCAGGTCGATCATGCCTGCGGGCTCCAGGCCCAGCCAGTGGCGGAACAGTTCAAGGTCTTCGCTCATGGCATAAAGCAGTTTGCGGCGCCCCGGATCCCTCAGCGCATCACGGAATTCGCGGCTGGCCTCGGCAACGCCCGGGTCCACAAGGCGGAACTCATCGCCAAGGCCAAGCTGAACCAGGCCCGGAATGGGGTAAAAGGTGCTGACCCGTTCAAACTCCGTGTCCAGTGCCAGCGGCTCGTGCCGGTTTGCGCTGAGCCAGCCATCCAGCTCCTCCGGCCCGGTAATCCATGTCACGTTCATTCAGGGCTCCTGACGTCTAGTCGGCCAGTGGTTTGCGGCCACGGAAAGCATGAGTCAGGGTAAACCCATCAACGTATCCCAGCTCGCCACCCACAGGGATACCGTGGGCCAGGCGGGTAATCAGAATCTTCCGGTCAGCCAGCCGGTCTGCAATATAATGGGCCGTCGCTTCACCCTCGACCGTCGGGTTGGTCGCCAGTATCAGTTCGGTTACGCCCTCCTCCGCAACTCGCGCAAGCAAACGCTCAACCCCGATTTCCTCCGGCCCCACGCCGTCAATCGGCGACAGGTGCCCCATCAGCACAAAATAACTGCCCCGGTAATCCCCGGCCTGTTCAATGGCCAGCAGATCAGAGGGGCTTTCCACCACGCAGAGCGTCCCTGTGCGGCGTTCGGGGGTTTCACAGATGCCGCAGATGGGGGTATCGGAGAAATTCTGGCAGCTATCGCACCGCCGTACGCCGGTCATGGCCTGTTCCAGAGCACCCGACAGTCGGGACCCGCCGGAGCGGCCTCTTTCCAGCAGGTGAAACGCCATCCGCTGGGCCGTTTTCTGGCCCACACCGGGCAGGCAACGCAGGGATTCCACCAGTTCATCTACCAGGGGGCTGAATGCCATGAAACTTCCTCAGATCAGAACGGCATTTTGAAGCCAGGTGGCAATCCCATACCGGACATCATGCCCGACATCTTGTCTTTCTGGTTTTCTTCCACGCGACGCACCGCATCGTTAATGGCAGCGGCCAGCAGGTCTTCAAGCACCTCCTTGTCCTCGGTCATCAGGGACGGGTCGATATCAACCTTGCGCACGTCGTGCCGACCGTTCATGGTCACCCTGATCAGCCCGGCTCCGGATTCGCCGGTAATTTCTGCCTTGCCCGCCTCTTCCTGAGCCTTCTTCATCTCTTCCTGCATCTGCTGGGCCTTCTGCATCAAATCGCCCATATTATTCATCGCTCATACCCTCTTTTAACGTTGATTGCCGGGGCGGATGCTGTCTTCCACAACCCGCGCGTCGAAACGTTCGACAATGGACTTCACCAGCGGGTCGCTGTGGATCGCCGCCTCGGCGGCTGCCTGGCGTTGCCGGCGACGGTTCTCTTCCCAGACCGCCGGCGTTTTCCCGTCAGCATCGCCTACCGTTATCTTAACGTTTATGGCATCGCCAAACCGATTCCTCAACGCCTCACGGATTTTTTCCTCGTGTCTGGCGTTCAGTAGCCGGGCGTGGCCTTCATCAAGAATCAGCTCAATGTCATCGCCCGAGCGGACCATGGCTGCATTGCTGGCCAGATTGCCGGGCATGCCCGCGATATTGAGGCTGCGAAAATCCCGCTCCCAGAAAAAGTCTGACGGCTCCGTGACATCGGAAGTTCCGGAGGCCCGGGAAGGCTCGGGTTCTGGTTCTAACGCTGGCCCGGGCTCGAGTTCAGACTGAAGTTCATTTTCCGGCTCCCAGGGGGGCGGCTCTTCCTCCCAAGGGAGCACCGACTCTGGCTGCGGTTCCGGCGTTGGCCGACTTTCAGGTTCAGGCTCTGGAGGACGCTCGGCCTGAGGCTCTGGTTCGACCTGAGGCTCCGGCACTGGTGGGGTCGCGGGGGCAGGCTCGGGCTCGTCACGGCTTTCCCCTTCCTTGCCCGCAGCAGCATTACCCCCGGACGGCGGCTGGCGCCGGTCTGAACCCGGCCGGAAAGCCAGCATGCGCAGGAGGGTCATTTCAAAACCCATTCTGGCGTCCGGCGTTACCGCCAGGTCTTTCCGGCCCATCAATGCCGCCTGATAGAAAAGCTGGGCGTCTTCCGCGCTGACCTGCCGCGCCAGGCTCTGCACCATGGCGGCGTCTCCCAGGGCGTTATCGGCACTGCCGGGCACCACCTGTTCCATGGTCACCCGGTGAAACAGTGACAACAGATCCGCCAGGATAATGCTGTAATCCGGCGCGAAATCCGAGATCCGCTGGATTTCTGACAATAGCGCCGGGCCGTCCTCGGCAACCAGTGCTTCCACCAGCCGTTCGATGTCGCCCTGATCAATAGTGCCCAGCATGGTGCTGACATCGCTGCTGTTGAGCGTCTGGTTACCATAGGCAATGGCCTGGTCGGTCAGGCTCAAGGCATCCCGCATGCTGCCGTCGGCTGCCCGGGCCAGCAGCCAGAGTGCGGGTTCTTCAAAGGGAATGGTTTCACTGGTCAGTACGTGGCGAAGATGACCGGCAATGTGCTCCGGCGTCATGCGTTTCAGATTGAACTGCAGGCAGCGCGACAGAACGGTGACCGGCAGTTTCTGCGGATCGGTGGTGGCCAGCAGGAACTTGACGTGCTCCGGGGGCTCTTCCAGGGTTTTCAGAAAGGCGTTGAACGACTGATTGGACAACATGTGTATTTCGTCAATCAGGTACACCTTGAAGCGGCCCCGGGTGGGCGCGTACTGCAC
>Ga0307939_1000003_pt1 | contig 173411 bp, 167 predicted proteins | sample OrgLakmetagen122_FD_201844 | JGI IMG/M metagenome (GOLD analysis project Ga0307939, IMG submission 201844) | Saline water microbial communities from Organic Lake, Antarctica - #122 | ecosystem: Environmental > Aquatic > Non-marine Saline and Alkaline > Saline | place: Antarctica: Organic Lake... | reverse complement strand
ATCGCCGTCTTCGCCCAGCGCCGGGGCGGTCCGGAAGCCGGTGACGACAGGAAGAATTACTATGTTTCTGAAAGTGTCGGCATCGCCTGCGGCCTGCTGATCGCAAGCCTGCATCAGGCGGGCCTGGTGACGCTCACCCACACGCCGAACCCGATGAATTTTCTAACCGAGATCTGCGAGCGGCCCGCGAGCGAAAAGCCGGTCATGCTGATCGTCGCCGGATACCCGGCCCGGGGCGCGACCTATCCCGCTCATGCGGCGAAGAAAAAGCCGCTCGATCAGATCAGCGATTTTCGCTGACGCGTTTACGCGCGAATGCGCCGCTCGCTCGCGGTCACCGACCAGATCAGGGCGATCACCCAGCCGATCAGCGTCCAGCCCAGAAGCAGGTTCGTCAGGAAGATCGCGAAGCCGTTGTGGTGCCCGCGCGCCAGCGCGATGACCGTGGGCAGGAAATAGACGAGCGCTGTTATCAGCACGAATTCCATGGGAAGGCTCCTTTATCGATTGTCGATAAAGATAGGGGTGTCTGCCTCACGGCGCAAGTGACAGCCTCGTAAGGTTGCCCGCAAACGAAAAAGCCCCGGCGCGTGGCGCCGGGGCCTGGCAGTCAGGCGAGGCGTTGGCGCCGCTAGACCTTTTCGTGCTCGGTTCCGGGGAATTCGTAGTCCTTGAACATCTCGCGAAGCTTGGTCTTCAGGATCTTGCCGGTGGCGCCGATGGGCATCTCGTCGATGAACTCGATGCCGTCGGGCAGCCACCATTTGGGCAGACGCTCGGCGAGATAGTCGCGGATGGAGTCCGCCGTCGGGTTGGTGTTCGGCTTGGCCTGCACGACCAGAAGCGGGCGCTCCTGCCATTTGGGATGGCGGTGACCGAAGGCGGCGGCCATGCCGACGTCCGGGTGGCCCATGGCGGCGTTTTCCAGATCGATGGAGCTGATCCATTCGCCGCCGGACTTGATCACGTCCTTGGACCGGTCGGTGATGGTCATGTAGCCGTCCTGGTCGATATGGCCCACATCGCCGGTCTTGAACCAGCCGTCATCGGTGAAGCTCTCCGGTCCGGCGCCGCGATAATAGCTGGAGATGATCCACGGCCCGCGCACATGGATATGGCCGGCCGACTGGCCGTCACGGGGCAGCACGTTGCCGTCGTCGTCCACCGAACGCATGTCGACGCCGAACAGGAGACGGCCCTGTTTGAGCTTGATCTTCACCTTCTCGTCGTCTGACAGGTCGTCATGCTTGGGCAGAAGCTTGCCGACCGTGCCCAGCGGGCTCATTTCGGTCATGCCCCAGCCTTGCTGCATCTCCACGTCGTACTCGTCCTGATAGGCGCGCAGGAGCGCTTCGGGCATGGCCGAACCGCCCATGAGCACCTTGTCCACCGTGTCGATGCGCGTGCCGCTCTCGCGCAGATATTGCAGCAGCCCGAGCCAGACCGTGGGCACGCCGAGCACAAGATTGACCTTCTCGCCGTCGATGAGTTCCTGGATCGATTTGCCGTCGAGCTGCGCGCCCGGCATCACCATCTTCGCGCCGGCCAGCGCCGCCGCGTAGGGAACGCCCCAGGCGTTGACGTGGAACATGGGAACCACCGGCATGATGATTCCGTCCGCACCCACGCCCACCGCATCGGTGGTGGCCGACATCATGGCGTGGATCACCGTGGAGCGGTGCGAATAGAGCGCGCCCTTGGGCTCGCCCGTGGTGCCGGAGGTGTAGCAAAGACCCGCCGCGGTGTTCTCGTCGAACTCCGGCCAGTCGTAATGGTCGTCGGCGCCCTCAAGCACGGTCTCGTAGACATCCACCTTGGTGGTCATCTTAGGCTTGGTCGCCTCGCCGGTCATGGCGACCCAGCGCTTGACCGTCTTGCAATGCTTGGCCACGGCTTCGACGATTGGCGCGAACGTCACGTCGAAGAAGACGATTTTCGACTTGGCGTGATTGAGCATCCAGATGATCTGTTCGGCCGGCAGGCGCGGATTGGCGGTGTGGATCACCGCGCCGATCCCCGACACCGCGTAGTACAGCTCCAGATGGCGATGGGTGTTCCAGGCGATCGTCGTCACCCGGTCTCCCGGCTTCACTTTCATGGTGTCGGTGAGAACATTGGCGAGCTTTTGTGACCGCTTGTGGCAATCGGCGTAGCCGTACCGGTGAATCTCCCCTGTGTCCGGCAGCCGGGACACGATTTCCCGGCGTCCGTGATTCAGGGCCGCATGTCGTAGAATGTCCGCAATCATGAGCGGACGGTCCATCATCTGACCGCGCAGCATAAGTCTCCTCCCTCTAGGCCGGGCGCGCGCCGTCATGTGCGTGCGGAGCGCTTCGCCCGTTTCGCCGCCCATGGAAGCCGGGCCGGCCTTCCGGCGCAATCCCCTTGAGCGTAAAAAACCAGCTTGAAAAGCCGGCGGAATACGTATGGATACGCGGCCATGAGCGCTTCACAATCCGCCAACCCGCCCACATTTGACGCCGTGCGCGCCGCCGCCGATCGCATCAAAGGGCTTGCCGTGCGCACGCCGCTGATCCACAGCCCGGCGCTGGATGCGCGCGCCGGCGCACGCGTTTTGCTCAAGGCGGAGACGCTGCAGCGCACCGGATCGTTCAAATTTCGCGGCGCTTACAACGCCTTGCTGATGTTAAGCGAGGACGAGCGCGCGCGGGGCGTGGTGGCGTTCTCGTCCGGAAATCACGCCCAGGGCGTCGCCGAGGCGGCGAAACTGCTGGGCGTGCAGGCCACGATCGTAATGCCCACCGATTCCCCGGCCATCAAGCAGGCCGGCGTGATCGCACGCGGCGCAGCGCTGCGGCTTTATGACCGCGAGGGCGAAAGCCGTGAGGCCATTGCGCGCGCGCTGTGTGATGAAACCGGCGCGGCCCTGATTCCCTCCTTCGACCATCCAGGCATCATCGCCGGGCAGGGCACGTGCGGTCTGGAGATATTTGAAGAGCTCAGCGCGAGGGGCGAAGAAGCCGAGACGTTGATCTGCTGCGTGGGCGGGGGCGGCCTGATCGGCGGGATCAATCTGGCCGCCGAGGCGCTGTCTCCGTCGACGCGTGTGTTCGGCGCCGAGCCGGAAGGCTTTGATGATCATGCCCGCTCGCTTGTTTCCGGCGAACGCGAGACGAATGCCCGCAAATCCGGCTCGGTGTGTGATGCGCTTTTGTCGGAAAGCCCCGGCGAGTTGACTTTCGCGATCAACCAGCGGCGCCTGGCCGGGATTGGGGTCGTCAGCGACGCCGAGGCGCTGGCCGCGGTGCGCTACGCCTTTGAAACGCTCAAGCTAGTGGTGGAGCCCGGCGGCGCCGCGGCGCTTGCCGCGCTGTTGTCGGGCAGGATCGACACCGCCGGCGGGACGATCGTCGTCGTTCTCACCGGCGGCAATGTGGATCCGGGCGTGTTCGCCCGCGCCATCAGCGCCTAGCGGTTCAGTCGGCCGGTATCGCCGCTGAAGGGCGCGCGGGTCGCGTCCTCGTCATCCTGGGGCTCTTCTTCGGATTCGCCAAGATATGGGCCGTCGTCGGCGAGCTCTGAATCGGCCTCGTCCGGCGCGTCCACGCTGGCTTCCACCTCGCGCAGGGCGCTGACGAAATCGTCCGGCAAGGCGGGCAGATCGCGGGCGAACCGGCCCCGCCCGGCCATATCTTCTTCGATGCGCAGCGCTGCAGGCTGACCGTCATTCATGCGGGCGCGATAGACCTGCACGTTCTCGATCACGCGCTGCACATAATTGCGGGTTTCGGAAAACGGGATGCTCTCCACCCAGTCGATCGGGTCGATGGCGCCCGTGCGCGGATCGCCATAGCTCTCCACCCAGCGGCGCACGCGATGCCCGCCGGCGTTATAGGCCGCCAGCGCCATCACCAGAGACCCGTCGTAATCGTTCACCACCTCGCCCAGATGGGCCATGCCGAGCTGCAGATTGTATTGCGGGTCGTCGGTGAGCCACTGGAAATTGAACGGCATGTTCAGCTGCTGCGCGGTCTGCCTCGCGGTGGCCGGCATCATCTGCATCAGCCCGCGCGCGCCGGCGCCGGAAACGGCCCGGGCGTCAAACTCGGTCTCCTGGCGGATCACCGAATAGGTGAGGGCGGCCTCGGGCTCGAAGGGCGCGTTAGACGGCAGCTCAATCAGCGGATAGGCGCGCTCAGCCAGGATCATGCCCTGCAGGCGACCGGCCTTGGCCGCTCGCACGGCCTGACGCAACCGGAAGAACTCCAGCGCCAGATCGGCGATCATGGCCTGCTCGACCGGCGTCTCCATCTCGTCGTCATAATGATAGATGAACACGGTGAAGAGATAGTTGGCGTCGATTTCAGCCAGCAGGCGCATCGCCTGGATCGCCTCGCGCTGTTCAAACGCGGCGCGCTCCTCGGCCGTGGGCTGGGGATCGGGCGGCAGGTCGATCTGGGCCGCGTCCGGGCCGAGGGCCAGGACGGCGAGCTGACCGTAATAGGCGGTGGGATGTTCAGCCGCGGCGATGAAGCGCTCGCGGGCCAGTTCCAGATCGCCCATGGCTTCGGCCGCTCTGCCTTGCCAATACTTCGCCCGCGACAGCGACACCGGAGTGGTCACCCCGTTCTGCAGCCGTTCAAAATGGCTGTAGGCGCTCGGCCCGTCGTTCAGCTTGGTCAGCGCCAGCCAGCCTGCCAGGAATTCGGCGTCGGCGAAATCCACCCCGTCAGTCATGCCGTTATTGGCGGCGAGCTCGTAGGCGGTTTCGAAATTCTCATCCCGGATCAGGTTGAGGATCATCAGCTTGCGCTCGGTCCACATGGAGGCGAGCGCAGCGGTGTTCACGTGGGCGCCAGGCAGTTCAAGCAGCAGGTCCAGAGAGGTGTCGAGCCCGGCGCGGCGGCGCCAGCGGGCGCGCTCGTAGACCAGTCCTGGATGGTTGGAGAGGCTGGAGGGAACGGAGTCCACAGCGGTGTCCACGCCGGCGCTGCGTGCAGCCAGTCTGATACGCGCTTCGGCCACCTGACGTTCGCCGGCGCTCAGCTCTGGCATGATCCGGCTGGCGGCGGTGCGTTGGTCGTTCCAGAGCAGGAAGTCCACGCGCGCGGCGTGATCCTCCTGGGTGAACAGCTCGCCGTGCTCGCTCAGCACGTCGCTTTGATTGCTCAGGCGTAAGGATTCGGTGCGCCAGGCGCGGCGGATCTCCGCACGGCCTTCCTCGACCCGGTCGAGATCGATGAGCGCTTCGCCGAATGCGATGCGGCCTTCGCCCGTCACCGGCGCATAGGTTTCGTACCAATCGACGATCCGGGCGGGATTCATGCCTGAATCCGGCATCTTCCATTCCGCCTCGCGGCGGATCATCCAGTCTCTCGGCCATCCGTCCAGCTGCTCCACCGCCATGCGAAGCTCTTCGAAATGCGTGCGGGGATCCGAGAGCGCCATGCGCCAGAGCAGCAGCTTGTCGGCGACCGGGTCGGAGATGCGATCGCGGGCACGGCGCACATCGCCCCAGTTATCGTCATCTGCCGCGCGCATACCCTGGCGGAACGCCGCGAAGTCGGCGTCGTTGAGGATTTGCGAATAGTTTGGAACGTCGGGCTTCAGCCGCGGTGCGGGAACGTCCCCGAGAGCGGCCGGCGCGCCTGACAGCATCAGGAGTCCGGCGAAGACGGCGGTGCGTAGGATCATCGCGTGGTGCATGCCTCCGGGCGGAATGGCCCCTTCCATCAGGAAAGGTGGTGTATGGGGATCGCTCTGTCCATGATGATCAGCTCATCTTGGCGCAGGGCGATTGCAGTCGTATGGTCCGCGCCCTTTGAAATGAACGCATTCTGGAACGAACCATGGTCATGTTGCGCGGCTCTCTGACGGCGCTCGTCACTCCATTCAAGAACGGCGCCGTGGACGAAGCGGCGTTCACCGCTCTCATCGAGCGCCAGATCGCGGCGGGCGTCCATGGCCTGGCGCCGGCCGGCACGACGGGCGAGACGCCGACCTTGAGCCTTGAGGAGCGCCTGCGCATCGTCGAATTGTGCGTCGAGGCGACCGCCGGCCGCGTTCCGGTGATTGCGGGAACCGGGCTTTACTCCACCGCAGCCACGATCGAACTGCAAGAGCACGCCAAGCGCGTCGGCGCGGATGCCGGCCTGGTGGTCGCGCCGTATTACAACAAGCCCTCTCAGGACGGAGTCGCGGCCCATTTCAAGGCGGTCGCCGACGCCGTGGCGCTTCCCATCGTGGTTTACAACGTGCCCGGCCGTACGATCACTGATATCCAGCCGGCGACCATGGCCCGGATCGCAGCCCATCCCAATGTCATCGGGGTGAAGGACGCCACCGGCGACGTTGAGCGGGTCACGCTTCACCGCATGGAGATCGGCGAAGACTTCGTCCAGCTGTCGGGCGACGACGCCAGCGCGCTCGGCTATAACGCCCATGGCGGCCATGGCGCGATCTCGGTGACGGCCAACGTGGCGCCGGAGCTTTGCGCGACATTCCAGAACGCCTGCCAGGCCGGCGACTGGGAGACGGCGCGCGTGCTGAATGACCAGCTCATGGCGCTGCACCTGGCGCTGTTCGCGGCGCCGAGTCCTGGACCGAGCAAGTATGCGCTCTCGCTTCTGGGCCTGTGCGAGCCTGATGTGCGCTTGCCGCTGATCGAGACGCCGGAAGCTGTCAAGGATCAGGTGCGCAGCGCCCTGAAAGGATGCGGCCTGTTATGAGCAAGCCAGATGACAAGAAAGGGCTGGTCGCCGTCAATCGGCGCGCCCGCTTTGATTACGAGATTGAAGAGACCTTCGAGGCCGGCATCCAGCTTGTGGGCACCGAGGTGAAGGTCCTGCGCGAGGGCAAGGCGAATATCGCCGAGGCCTATGTGAGCCCGGAACGCGGCGAGATGTATCTGATCAACGCCGACTTCCCGCTCTACGGCCACGGCAATCGCTTCAATCATGAGCCGCGCCGGCACAGAAAGCTCCTGCTTCACAAGAAGGAGGTGAACAAGCTTGCCGGGTCGGTGAACCGGGACGGGCGCACGATCGTGCCCCTGAGGCTGTATTTCAATGATCGCGGGCTCGCCAAGCTTCAGATCGGTCTGGCCAAGGGCAAGAAGACTCTCGACAAGCGCGAAACGATCAAGCAGCGCGACTGGAACCGCCAGAAGGCGCGCATACTGAAGGATTTCGGCTAGCTCGGCTTGTTTGGGCGCTATCCCAGAACCGCTTGCGCCTGCGCGAAGACGTCATGGAACATCGCCTCGGTGAGGCGTCCCGTGTTCGTGTTGTAGCGCGAGCAATGATAGCTATCGATCAGCGTCAGCGCGCGGTGAGGGCCGTCAAGCTCATGGGCCGCGCCATGGGCGAACTTGAAGGCGGACTGGCGATAGCCGAGCGCTTTCAGTGTGTTCTCATGGGCGACGCGGCCAAGAGCGATCATCACGTCCAGCTTTGGCAATTGCTCGATGCGGGCGGTGAGGAACGGCCGACAGGCATTGCACTCGCCGCCCGTGGGTTTGTTCTGCGGCGGCACGCAGCGCACGGCGTTGGTGATCATCGCGCCGACAAGCTGCAGATCGTCCGTCCCGTCGGGATCGAACACGCCTTTTGAAAAGCCGAATTTCGCCAGCGTCGGGTAGAGCAGATCACCCGCCCAGTCTCCGGTGAATGGACGCCCGGTCCGGTTCGCGCCGCGAAGGCCCGGCGCCAGCCCCACCACAAGCAGGCGTGCATCCTGCTGCCCGAAGCTTGGGGCCGGGCCGTTCCACCAGTCTGGATGGGCGCGCCGGTTCTCGGCGCGAAATTCAACCAGGCGCGGGCAGAGCGGGCAGTCGCGCCCCGGCTCCGCGACGCGCTCTTGGCTGGCCGTCACTCTAGTCCTCGTCGTCGTTGTAATCACGCTGGCGGCGTTCGCGCCCCACAAGCTTGCCGAGTTCCGCCAGTTCGATGAAGGCGTCGGCCTGACGGCGCAGATCGTCGCTGGCCATGGGCGGGGAAGACTTCAGCGTCGACACCACCGAGACGCGCGCGCCCTTGCGCTGCACCGCCTCGACGACCTTGCGAAAATCTCCATCGCCGGAGAACAGTACGATGTGATCGAGATAGCCGGCCGCTTCGACTACGTCGACGGCGAGGTCGACATCCATGTCGCCCTTGATGCGCCGGCGCCCGCTGTCATCGGTATACTCCTTGGCCGCCTTGGTGACGACCTTGAAGCCGTTGTAATCAAGCCAGTCGATCAGGGGCCGGATCGGCGTGTATTCCTCGCTCTCGATCAGCGCGGTGTAATAGTTGGCGCGCACCAGACGTCCGCGCTTGCGGAACTCTTCGAGAAGCTTTTTGTAATCAATGTCGAAATCGAGCGCCTTGGCGGCGGAGTAGAGGTTCGCGCCGTCGATGAACAGCCCGAGTCGTTCATTCGGGTAGAAGGTCATGGCAATGCCTTTCGTGATAAAAGCCGCTTCAAATAACGCGTCCGAAGGCATTTACATCGCCCTCGGCGCAAACCAAGCATACCGGGGCTGCACGCCGCTTGAAAACCTCAATTCAGCGCTGACGGCTCTTGTGTCGCACGGCGTTCAGATCGCCGCCTCGTCGCGCCCTTGGCGCACGCCGGCTTGGCCCGATCCGTCCGATCCGCCGTTTGTGAACGGAGCGGTTCAGGTGCGCACGGATCTGGACCCCGCCGCGCTCATGAACGTCCTTCATGGCGTCGAGGAAAGCTTTGGCCGGGTGCGCGGCCGCCGCAATGCGCCGCGCACCATTGATTTGGACCTGATTGATTATCGCGGCCAGGCCGCGGCCGGTGGGGGTGGGGGGCCGATTCTGCCTCATCCGAGGGCGGTCCAGCGCGCCTTTGTGCTGATTCCCTTGCGTGAAATCGCCCCGCGCTGGCGCGATCCGGTGAGCGGTGCCGGCATTGTTCAGCTTATTGCGGCCCTGCCGCTTGCCGACCGGAGCGCCTGCCGCCCGGCCGGCGGGCGTTTTTGTGCTGACCGTGCGGGTTGATGCGGCTGCGAAGACGGGTTATCTGCTAGGTTTCCGCCGAGTTCTTGAAGGAGCGCCCCCAAGCATGGCCCGCGTCACCGTCGAAGACTGCATCGAGAAGATCGATAACCGCTTTCAGCTCGTTCTGATTTCGGCCCACCGCGCGCGCAACATCGCTGCGGGCGCGTCGCTGATGATTGATCGCGACAATGACAAGAACCCGGTCGTGGCGCTGCGCGAAATCGCCGACGACAAGCTTGATCTCGATGCGCTTGGCGAAAGCCTGGTCTCCGGTCTTCAGCGGGTGATCCCGGCTGATGACGAAGAGGACGACCGCGACGGTCGGCGCAAGGGCGACCAGGGCGAGGAGCGTCTCGCGCTGCCGCAGCCGGAAATGGACGAAGCCGCCATGCTCAAGGCGCTGCAGTCCGATCGCGACGGCCCGGCCGACGGCCGACTCTAAACCGTGAGCGCGCTGGCGACACCGTCCGCGCAAACGCATTTTGACGACGCCATTCCAAGCGCCGAAGATCTTGTCACGCGCTTCTTGTCCTACCATCCCCAAGCGGATGCAGACCTGATACGGCGCGCCTACGAGTTCACTCAATCAGCCCATGAAGGCCAGACCCGCCACTCCGGCGCGCCCTATTACGGGCACACCGTGGAGGTGGCGATGCTGTTGTCGGAGTTGCGCCTGGACGCGGCGACTATCTGCACCGGCTTGTTGCACGACACCGTAGAGGACACCTCGGCGACGCTGGAGGATATCGAAGACCTGTTCGGCGCGGACGTCGCTCAACTGGTCGACGGCGTCACCAAGCTGGGCAAGATGCAGCTCACCTCAAAGCGGACAAAGCAGGCGGAAAATCTGCAGAAGCTGGTGGTGGCGATCACCCGCGATGTTCGCGTGCTTCTGGTGAAGCTGTGCGACCGGCTGCACAATATGCGCACGTTGCATTTCGTGCCGAAGTTTGAAAAGCGCGAGCGGATCGCGCGCGAAACGCTGGACATTTACGCGCCGCTTGCGCGCCGGGTCGGGGTGAACCGGGTCTGCGTCGAGCTTGAAGACCTCGCCTTCAAGAACATGAACCCGGCGGCGTATGAGTCCATCACCAAGCGCCTGAGCGAAATGCGCCTGGTGCGCTCGGACGCGGTGAGTTCGGTTTCGGGAAGTCTTTCCGAAAAGCTGAACGAGGCCGGGATCGACTGCCGCGTGTTCGGACGCGAAAAGCGGCCCTATTCGATCTGGCGCAAGCTGGACAAGAAGGGCGTCAGCTTCGACGAGATCGCCGATATCTACGCCTTCCGGATTCTGGTCGACGATCCGTTTGATTGCTACCGCGCTCTCGGCGTGGTGCACCAGACTTGGCGCTGCGTGCCCGAACGCTTCCGCGACTACATCTCCACGCCCAAGCCGAACAATTACCGCTCTTTGCACACCACCATCATCGGGCCGGGCAATATCCGCGTCGAGCTGCAGATCCGCACCGAGGCGATGGAGCTCGTAGCCGAAACCGGAGTCGCGGCGCACTGGCGCTATAAATCCGGCGGCTACGCCTATGATCCTAAGGCGGCGAAGGAAGCGGGCGGTGATCCGCTCATGCGCCTTCGCCCGTTTGTGGAGATCCTGGAGCAGGGCGGCGATCCGGAGGAATTCCTCGAGCACGCCAAGCTCGAAATGTTCGCGAACGAGGTCTACAGCTTCACGCCCAAGGGCGAGCTGATCACCCTGCCGGGCGGCGCGACGCCCCTGGACTTCGCCTATGCGGTTCACACCGAGCTTGGCCACGCCGCCATCGGCGCCAAGATCAACGGGCGCGAGCGGCCGCTGCGCACCCGCCTGAACAATGGCGACGTCATCGAGATTATCAAGGGCGGGATGCGTCAGCCCCCGGCCGGCTGGGAGGATCTGGTGATCACCGGCCGGGCCCGCGCCGCGATTCGCAGGCTTATCCGCTCCTCTGAAAGCGACGAATTCATACGCATCGGGAGGGTGATCGCCGAGCACGCCTTCCTGCGCGAAGGCAAGATGTTCCGCGAGGCCGGACTCGGCGATGCGCTGAAGCGCCTGGAGCTTGACGATGTGGAGGGGTTGTATCGCGCGCTCGGGCGCGGCTCGATCAGCTCGGGCGAACTTCTTGAGGCGGTCTATCCTGGCCATCGCGAGGCGCGCGGACGCCGTCCCCAGGACCGCGAACGCATTGCCGACGCGACCGGCGGGCTCTATGTGCACGGCTGCGGCTTGACGCCGGGCGTCAGCCTGCACTTAGCCAGCTGCTGTTCACCCATGCCCGGCGATCGCATTGTCGGTGTGATGCGGCCGGCGCGAGGGGTCGTGGTTCACGTGATCGACTGCGAGCGTCTGGCCCGGTTCGAAGAAGACGATGATCTTGAAAATTGGATCGATCTGAAATGGACGCCGGAAGCGGCCAATAACGCGGTGTCCATCGGACGCATTCACGCCACAGTGCGCAACGAGCCCGGCGTGCTGGCCGAAATCGCTGGAGCGGTGGGCGAAGCGCGCGGCAACATCACCGACGTGCAGACGCTCGACCGCACGAAGGACTTCTTCATCATGGCCTTTGATGTGGAAGTCTTCGACGCCCGCCACCTGTCCAACATCATCTCGGCGCTGAAGACCAGCGACCGGGTGGTGAGCGTAGAGCGCGCGCGCAGCGGATATGACGAAGCCGCCGCGTCCGAATCCGAAGAAAACCAGAAAGAGACCTCATGACCGCCGACGAAGTGCTTTACGAATTCAAGGAAGCCGGCGCGCTTCTCGAGGGTCACTTCATCCTGTCATCCGGGCTTCGCAGCCCGGTCTTCCTTCAGAAGGCCCTGGTGTTTCGCGATGCGGCGCGCACCGAGCGTCTGTGCAAGGCGCTCGCCGCGCGCATTCTGGCCGACGGGCAAGGACCGTTCACCGCGATCGTTTCGCCCGCCCTTGGCGGCCTGATCCCCGGCTATGAGACGTCGCGCCAGATGGGCCTGCCCTTCCTGTTCGTGGAGCGCGAGGACGGCGAGTTCGCCCTGCGCCGCGGGTTCGAGCTTACCGCCGCCGACCGGGTTCTGGTGATCGAGGACATCGTCACCACCGGATTGTCGTCGCGCGAATGCATCAAGGCGATTGAGGCGACCGGCGCCAAAGTGGTCGCGGAAGGCTGCCTGGTTGACCGCTCCGGCGGGAAAGCCGATGTAGGCGTTCCGCTTACTGCGCTCGCGACGGTGAACTTCCCCGCCTATCCCAGTGACAAGCTGCCGCCGGAGATGGAACGCATCCCGGCCATGAAACCGGGCAGCCGGGGACTCTCCTGATGGCGGAAAAACTCCGCCTGGGGCTGAATATCGACCATGTGGCGACGATCCGGAACGCGCGCGGCGGCGCCCATCCCGATCCGGCGCGCGCTGCGGCCATGGCGGCTGAAGCGGGGGCGGACGGCCTGACCGTGCATTTGCGTGAGGACCGGCGCCATATCCGCGATCGTGATCTGGACGCGATCCGCAAGGCTTCGTCTCTGCCGATCAATCTGGAGATGGCGGCCACCGAGGAAATGACTGTCATCGCGGCCGGGTTCAAACCCCACGCGGCCTGCATTGTCCCGGAAAAGCGCGAAGAGCGCACCACCGAAGGCGGGCTCGATGTGGCGGGCCTTCACAATCAGATCGCTCCCGTGGTTCGCGCTCTCGCCGACGCCGGCGCGCGCGTCTCGCTGTTCATCGAGCCCGACGCCGTCCAGATCGCGGTGGCCGAAGTGCTTGGCGCACCAGTGGTCGAGCTTCACACCGGCCGCTTCGCCGAGTTATGGCTTGAGGGCGGCGAGGAGGCGGCCCGAGACGAGTTGCAGCGTATCGCCGAAGCCGCCCGCGAGGCGCGCCGGCGCGGGATCGAACCCCATGCCGGGCACGGTCTGACCTTTGACAATGTAAAACCGGTCGCGGCGATCCCGGAAATCGCAGAGCTGAATATTGGTCACTTCCTCATCGGCGAGGCGATCTTCTCCGGCCTGCCCGAGGCGGTGCGCCGCATGCGCGCCCTTATGGACGAGGCCCGCGGGGGCGCGGCGTGATCATCGGGATCGGAAGCGACATCATCGATATCCGTCGCATCGAGCGTTCCATGGAGCGCTTCGGCGAGCGTTTTTTGAAACGCGTCTTCACCGAGGGTGAGCGCGCCAAGGCGGAAAGCCGGCGGCGGCGGATCGACACCTACGCCAAGCGCTTCGCGGCCAAGGAAGCCTGCGCCAAGGCGCTCGGAACCGGTATTTATCGCGGCGTCGCCTGGCAACAAATGGAAGTGATCAACCTTCGCGGCGGCAAGCCGACGCTGGAGCTCAACGGTCCGGCGCTTGAGCGGCTGACAGCGCTCACCCCCGCCGCGATGACGCCGCAAATCCACATTACGCTCACCGATGATCACCCCTGGGCGCAAGCCTTCGTCATAATCGAAGCCTTCGAGGCGTAAATGCGCGATCCTTTGTCCTCCTCCAAGGGCGCCGAGCCGCCGCTGGAGTCGGACGGCGCTGCAGAGCCCCACACACGCAAGCGCAAGGACAGTCTTGGCTCGACGCTGCTTTGGGCGCTGTTGGTGGCGCTGGCGGTAAGAACGCTTCTGTTTCAACCCTTTCATATTCCGTCTGAATCCATGCGGCCGACGCTTGAGGCTGGCGATTATGTGATCGCGTCGAAATGGCCGTATGGCTATTCGCGCTATTCGCTGCCGCTCGGACCGGATGTCTTTGACGGCCGTGTGTTCGCCGGCTTGCCGGATCGCGGCGAGGTGATCGTCTTTCGCGCGCCCCACACCGGCGGGCAGAGCTTTATAAAGCGGGCCATCGGCATGCCCGGCGAGACCATCGAGGTGCGCGGCGGCGTGCTGTTCATCGACGGCGCCGAAGTGCCGCGCGGCCTGGTGGGCGAGGACGTGCGCCTCAATCAGCGCGGCGAGATGCGCCGCTACGACGTCTATGAGGAAATCCTTCCAGGCGGCGTGGCCTATGAAGTGCTTGATCTGGGCGCCGGTGATCTTGACGATTTCGGGCCGGTCACCGTACCTGCGGGCCATGTTTTCGCACTGGGCGACAATCGCGATGAATCGCGCGACAGCCGCGTGCCCTCGCCCTTGGGGCCGGGGCCCATCCCGCTCGAAAATCTCATCGGCCGCGCCGATCTGGTGCTGCTCTCGGCGCGTCCCGACTTCAGCCTCTGGAGGCCGTGGACCTGGTATCGCCTGCGCCCCGACAGGTTTGCGCGCTCGCTTGATGCGGAGCCGGGCTAGGCGATGAGTGACCGGATCACCCTGTTTGAAGCTGAACTCGGCCATACATTCACCGACCGCGCCCTTCTGGAGCGTGCGCTGACCCACGCCTCCCATGGCGACGGGCGCTCGCGCACCGAATCCAACGAACGCCTGGAGTTTCTCGGCGACCGGATCCTGGGCCTCATGGCCGCCGAGACCCTGTTCAAGGCGTTCGAGGGCATGGACGAGGGCGGTCTCGCCCACCGGCTCAATGCGCTGGTGAACAAGGACGCCTGCGCCCGCGCCGCCAAGCGCGTCGACCTGGGCGACGCCTTGCGTCTGTCGCCGGCCGAGGAGCGCCTGGGCGGACGCGAGAAAGCCTCGATTCTTGCCGATGGTTGTGAAGCGGTGCTCGGCGCGTTGTATCTGGACGGTGGGCTGGACGCTGCGCGCCGGGTTTTCGATCGGCTGTGGGCCGAGGAGATCGAAGGTCTCACCAAGCGTCCCAAAGACGCAAAGTCTCACCTGCAGGAATGGGCGGCGGCGAAGGGCCTTGGGCCGCCGGTCTATCGCACTGTGGCTCGTAAGGGTCCCGACCATCGGCCCATCTTTGAAATCGAAGTGGCTGTCGCCGGGCTGGACCCGGCGCGCGGGGAAGGCGGCTCCAAACAGGACGGCCAGCGCGAGGCCGCCCAATCCCTCTTGAAGCGAGAACACGCTGATGACTGATCCTACCCGAGCCGGCTTCGTCGCCGTCATCGGCGCTCCGAACGCCGGCAAATCGACGCTGGTGAACGCCCTGGTGGGCCGCAAGGTCTCCATCGTCACGCCCAAGGTGCAGACCACGCGCTTTCAGGTGCGCGGGGTGATGATGCACGGGCGCGCCCAGATTATTCTGGTGGACACGCCGGGCGTGTTCGCCCCGCGCCGCCGGCTCGACCGGGCCATGGTCGCGTCGGCCTGGGAAGGCGCCAATGACGCGGACGCCATCGCTCACGTGGTCGACGCGCCCGCCCAGCTGAAACGCGGCGGGCGCACCGTGGAGGATGTAGATCGGGTGATTGACGGGCTGAAACGCCATGATCACAAGGCGGTTCTGGTGCTTAACAAGATCGACCTCATCAAGCGCGATGAACTTCTCGCCCTGTCTCAAAAGTTATTTGAAACAGGGGTCTATAGCGACGTCTTCATGATCAGCGCGAGCCGTGGAGAGCGGATTTCCGATCTGGCCGATCATCTCGCCAAGGCGATGCCGGAAAGCCCCTGGCTTTACCCCGAAGACCAGATCGCCGACCTCTCCGAGCGCCTGCTCGCGGCGGAGGTGACGCGCGAAAAGCTGTTCCTGCGCGTCCATGAGGAGCTGCCCTATGCGCTCACCGTTGAGACCGAAAGCTGGAAGGATCTGCGCGACGGCGCGGTGCGCATCGAGCAGACCATCTATGTGGAGCGCGAAGGCCACCGGCCGATCATTCTGGGCAAGGACGGCCAGACCGCCAAATGGGTCGGCAAGGCGGCGCGAGAGGAGCTGGAGGAGCAGCTGGGCCGCAAGGTGCACCTGTTCCTGTTCGTGAAGGTGCGCCCCAAATGGGGCGAAGACCGGGAACGCTTCACCGCACTGGGCCTGGATTTCGACGTCTAGATGGAGTGGACGGGATCAGGCCGGATCGTCGCAGTGCGCCCCCATGGCGAGACCAGCGCGGTGGTGGAGATCCTGACCGGCGAGCACGGCCGCCACGCCGGGCTGGTGCGCGGCGGACGCTCGCGCAGCCTGCGCCCAGTCCTGCAGCCGGGAAACCGGGTGAGGGCGGTGTGGCGCGCCCGGCTGGAGGATCATCTGGGCGGCTTTCAGGTGGAGGCCGAGGACCTCTCCGCGGGCGTGCTCATGGAAGACCCGCTGGCGCTGTCAGGGCTGAACGCCGCCTGCGCCATGGCGTCCACCTGCCTTCCGGAACGCGAACCGTATCCGGCGGTGGCCGAGGCGTTCGAAGTGCTTCTGGGCGCGCTTGAAAATCCCGATCTCTGGCCGCCGCTTTATGTGAGCTGGGAGGCGGGGCTTCTGGCCGATCTGGGCTACGGCCTCGACCTGCGAAAATGCGCCGGGACCGGACAGACCGATAATCTCGTCTATGTCAGCCCCAAATCCGGACGGGCCGTGAGCGGTGAAGCCGGCGCGCCCTATCACGACAAGATGCTCGCCTTGCCCGGCTTCATGGCGGGCGGCGGCGCGATCTCGCCCGGCGACGTGTCGGCGGGATTGAAACTCACAGCCTATTTCATCGAGCGCCGCGTTCTCTGGCCTTCCGACAAGCGCCTGCCCGACGCCCGCGCCCGTATGATCGAGCGCCTGAAGACCGGGGGCCTGCTATAGCGGTGCGCCGCCAAAGCCATACGCACCTGTGCAAAACCCCTGCAGACGCACGCGCGTCGCGGGTCGGCGGCGCCTATACTCAAACGTAAGCGAATCGCGAGGACGAGATGGGCGAGCAAGTCACCGGCGAAGGCGGGCGGATTTTCGAGCAGAGCTTCGATGAGGCGCTGTCCTCGCGCTATCTCGCCTACGCGCTGTCCACCATCACCCAGCGCGCGCTTCCCGATGCGCGTGACGGGCTGAAGCCGGTTCACCGCCGGCTCCTCTACGCCATGCGGCTTTTGAAGCTGGATCCGGACAGCGCCTACAAGAAGTCGGCGCGCGTCGTCGGCGACGTGATTGGTCGCTTCCACCCCCATGGCGATCAGGCCGTCTACGAGGCTCTGGTGCGTCTGGCCCAGGATTTCGCGAGCCGCTATCCGCTTGTGGAAGGCCAGGGCAATTTCGGGAATGTGGACGGCGACGGCGCCGCGGCCATGCGATACACCGAGGCGCGCCTGACCGAAGCCGCGACCCTGCTCCTGCAGGACTATGACGCCGGCACGGTGGATTTTCGCGACACCTATGACGGCGAGGATTCCGAGCCGATTGTCCTGCCCGCGGCGTTCCCGAACCTGCTGGCGAACGGCTCGGCCGGCATCGCGGTGGGCATGGCGACGAATATCCCGCCCCATAACGCAGCCGAGCTGTGCGATGCGGCGCGCCATCTGATCAAGACGCCGAACGCCAAGACCGAAACCTTGCTGAACTATGTGCAGGGGCCGGACTTTCCCACCGGCGGCATCTGCGTTGAGTCCCGCGAAAGCATGCTGGACGCCTATGAGACCGGGCGCGGCGGGTTTCGTCTGCGCGCGCGCTGGCGCGGCGAGGTGCTGCGCGAGGGTGAATGGCAGGATGTGGGAATTGATCCCCACGTGGATCTGGCGGCCTGCAAGACCGAGATGATGTCACGCAAGCAGTGGCGGATCGTCGTCACCGAAGTGCCGTACCTGATCCAGAAAGCCCGCCTGATCGAGCGGATCGCCGCCTTGCTGGATCAGAAGAAGCTGCCGCTTCTTGGCGACGTCATGGACGAGAGCGCCGAGGACGTGCGCCTTGTGCTGGAGCCGAAGACCCGCACCATTGATCCGGAGCTCTTGATGGAGAGCCTGTTCAGGATCACCGATCTTGAGGTGCGCTTTGCGCTGAACCTCAACATTCTCGACCCTAGCGGCGCGCCGCGCGTGGTGGGCCTGAAAGAGGCGCTGGAGATCTGGCTGGAGCATCGCCGCAATGTGGCGGTTCGCTGGTCGGAAGCGCGTCTGGCGAAGGTGGAGGACCGGCTGGAGGTTCTGGCCGGCTACATGATCGCCTTCCTCAATCTGGATGAGGTGATCCGGATCATCCGTTATGAGGATCATCCCAAAGACCAGCTGATAACCACCTTCACCCTGACCGATCGCCAGGCCGAAGCCATCCTCAACATGCGCCTGCGCTCCTTGCGCAAGCTGGAGGAGCTGGAGATCCGCGGCGAGGAAGAGCGTCTGCGCGGCGAACGCAATGAACTGAAGGCGCTGATCGGCGACGAAGCGCTGCAATGGAAAAAGGTCGATGCGCAGGTCGCCGACGTGAAAAAGCGTTTCGGCCCGAACACCAGGATCGGCAAGCGCCGCACCGACTTCGCCGATGCCCCGGACGCCGATCTGGCCGACGCGGTGGAAGAGGCGTTGATCTCGCGCGAACCGGTGACGGTGGTGCTTTCCAAGATGGGCTGGATCCGCGCCCTGAAGGGCCACCAGGACGATCTCTCGGCGCTGAAGCACAAGGACGGCGACGAGACCCTGTTTGCGGTGAAGGCGGAAACCACCGACAAGATCCTGCTGTTCGCCAGCGATGGCCGCTTCTTCACCCTGGATGCCGCCAAGCTGCCCGGCGGACGCGGATTCGGCGAGCCGGTGCGTCTCATGGTCGAACTGGATGAAGGCGCCGAGCCGGTCTCGCTGTTCCGCTACGAAACCGAGCGCAAGCTTTTGATCGCGCAGACATCGGGGCACGGCTTCATCGTGGCCGAGAAGGATCTGCCGGCCCAGAAACGGGCGGGGCGCCAGGTGCTGAACGTGCAGGCCGGCGAACGCGCCATGACCGCCATGGCCATGGCCGGTGACCGCGTCGCGGTGCTCGGTGAAAACAAAAAGCTCCTGATCTTCGCCGCCGACGAGATCCCGGAGATGACCCGCGGCAAGGGCGTGCGCCTGCTGGGCGGCAAGGGCGGCCAGGTCGCCGACATCGCTGTGTTTGACAGCGCCGCCGGGCTGGTGCGCATCGACTCGGCCGGCCGGCGCCACGAGATCGATAACTGGCAGCTCTTTGAAGCCAAGCGCGCCCAGGCGGGCCGCATGGCGCCGCGCGGCTTCACCGCGAAAAAATTCGACGCCCGTTAAGTCTTCCCGCAGCCGGGCGTTGTTGCGCGCCGGTTCTGGGGCTATTCCTGTTTGAAACGGAGTCGGAGGGATCGACCTCCCGCCTCCAACGGAGCGCGCCAAATGGAAATGCTTGTCATCCTCGGTCTGATCGTCCTGGTCGGTCTGGTCATCGTCCTGATCTACAACCGCCTTGTGGCGCTGCGTCAGACGACGCGCCAGGCCTGGGGCGATATCGACGTGCAGCTCAAGCAGCGCCACGATCTCGTGCCAAACCTGGTGGAGACCGTGAAGGGCTACGCCAGCCACGAAAAGGAGACGCTTGAGCGCGTCGTGCAGGCTCGCCAGCAAGCCGTCGACGCCGGCTCCACCAAGGAGCTGGCTCAGGCCGAGAACATGCTCTCCGGCGCGCTGCGCCAGCTGTTCGCCCTGTCGGAAAGCTATCCCGATCTGAAGGCCAACCAGAACTTCCTGTCGCTGCAGACCGAGCTCGCCGATCTTGAAAACAAGATCGCCGCGGCGCGTCGCTTCTTCAACAACGCGGTCGGCGAGTACAATACCGCGATTGAGCAGTTTCCCGCCGTGGTGCTGGCAAATTCCTTCGGCTTCAAGAGCGAGGAATTCTTCGAGGTCGCCGCGTCCGAGCGTGCGCGTGTGGACGCCGGTCCCCAGGTGAAGTTCTAGAGGTTTCTCAAACGCGGAGGCGGCGATGACCGCCATCGGCCTGCGCACCCATATCTGGAACAACAATCTGAAGAGCCTCGCGCTTCTGGCGGGGTTCCCGGTTCTGCTCCTGATTCTGACATATGCCTGCGTACTTCTGCTTATCGGCTTTGGGACGGTGGAGTCCGGGTCGGACCTGTCCCTTGCCGATCAGCACGGCGAGGCGCTCTGGATCACTCGGGACGCCGCGCCGTTTGTCGTGGCGGGCGCGGCGGTCTGGTTTGTTGCAGCCTTTCTCTGGCGCCAACAGATCATCGATCGCGCGGCCGGCGCCAGGCGGCTTGAGCGCTCCGACGCGCCGCACGTCTATAACCTGCTTGAAAATCTGTGCATTTCACGCGGTCTGACGATGCCGGGCCTGCGCATCATCGAGACCGCGTCCCTGAACGCCTACGCCTCGGGTCTTGGCGAAAAGGACGCGGTGATTACAGTGACGCGCGGGCTGGTGGACACGCTCAGTGCTGACGAGCTTGAGGCGGTTCTGGCCCATGAGCTGACCCATGTGATCAATCGCGATGTCCGCCTGCTGGTGGTGGCGGTGATCTTCGTGGGAATCATCTCGCTGGTCGGCGAAATCCTGGCGCGTGGCATGTTTCGCGGTTCGGCGGCCCGCATGGGCGGCGCTCGCCGGGGCAAGTCGGGCAATTCGGGCGTGCTGATCCTGATAGCCATTGGCGTCATCGCCCTGTGCTGGCTTCTGGCGGTGCTGATCCGGTTCGCCATGTCGCGCTCGCGCGAATACATGGCCGACGCCGGCGCGGTGGAGCTGACCAAGAACCCTGAAGCCATGATATCCGCCCTGGAGAAGGTGTCGGGTCACAGCACGGTGGAAAAGGCTCCAAGAGAGATTCGCCAGATGTTTCTTCATGACGACAGCGCGGGGTTCGCCGGTCTGTTCATGACCCACCCACCCATCAAGCGGCGGATCGCGGCGCTGCGCGCCATTGGCGGGGTTGAGCCGCCGGCCGGATTGCCGGCCTAGGCTCCGTCGCCAGGACCCCCTCGAGCGTTATCATCGTCAGCTCCGGGCAGAGCGTCCGGAGCGGAGAGAAGGCCTTCAAAGCTCTTGGCGTAGATGAACCAGGCGGACGCAAAGAGCGCGGCGATCACCGGCCCGACGATGATGCCCACCGCGCCGAACAGGGTGAGGCCGCCCAGGGTGGACAACAGCACCATGAGATCACTCATCTTCGCGTCCTGACCCACAAGGATCGGGCGTAGCAAATTGTCGACCACGCCGACCACAGCTGCGCCCCAGACGGCCAATGCTACGGCTGGGAGTTGCTCGCCATTGACCCAAAGCCAGAACGCCGCCGGCAGCCAGACCAGCGGCGGACCGATGCCGGGTACGATCGAGAGAACGCCCGCGATCGCTCCCCAGAAGGCCGCGCCTGGCACGCCGGCGATGGTGAGCGCGATGCCGGTCAGCCCGCCCTGGACCACCGCGATCACGAATGTGCCCTTCACTGTGGCCCGGATGGTGGACAGGGTCCGCTCAGCCAGAAGATCGCGGTCGCGGGGCTGCATGGGCAGCAGGCCGAGCGCCTTCTTCATCGAGCGGGGGCCGGCGGTGAGCAGGTAAAACAGCGCAAACAAAAGGATCACCAGGCTCAGCAGGAATCCCAGAACGCCGCCCGTGGCTCTGCGAAGGCCGCCGACCAGTATGCCGCCGAGCCCGGAGACCGCTTCGCCCAGACGCGTGGCGATCTCACTTTGATAAGGCGCGAGATTGTCGCGCAGGGGAAGCCAGTCGGGCAGGCCGGCAAAGCCTTCCTCGCGGAAGGCGCGGATCTGCTCCTGGACCCAGGGTATGAACGTCTGGCCCACTTCCACCGCCTGTTCGGCCACCATGAACAGGATCGCCAGAAGCGGGATCAGGACCAGAAATACAGTGACCAGGAGTGTGAAAGTCGCAGCAATCTTTTCGCGCCCACCAAGGAGCCTTGAAAAGAACGCCTGCAAGGGAAAGACAAAGATCGCCAGCACCGCCGCGAGAAACAGGGCGGAGAGAAAATTCTGGATCATCCACAGGAATATTACGGTGAGCGCCAGCGCCAGCACCACGATGAAGCCGCGCTGCAAGGATAGCCGGTCTTCCTGAGTGTCGGCGTGCTCATCCTTACTCATACAAAAGCCCGGGCAGAGCGGTCGCAAGCCAGGGCATGGCCGCGACGGCGGTGATCATCAAGAGCTGGATCACAACGAAAGGCGCGGCGCCGCGGTAGATGGCGCCTGTGGTCAATTCGGGCGGCGCGACACCCCGAAGATAGAACAGCGCAAAGCCGAAGGGCGGCGTCAGGAAGCTTGTCTGAAGGTTCAACGCCATCAACACACCCAGCCATACCGGATCGACACCCATCATCAAAAGCACCGGCGCCACGATGGGCACCACCACGAAGGTGATCTCGATGAAGTCCAGGAAGAAGCCCAGAAGAAACATCACCAGCATCACCACGGCCAGCGCACCGAACACGCCGCCCGGTACGCTCTCCAGCGCATGACGAACGCTGTCGTCGCCGCCAAGTTCCCGGAACACCAGGGCGAAGAGGCTGGCGCCGATCAGGATCACGAACACCATGGCGCTGATCTGGGCGGTCGCTTTCATCACCGCGTCCAGCACGCCGGTGCGAAACAGCCGCACAAGCGCGAACAGGCCGCCGAGCGCCGCGAACGCCGACAGGGCGTAGGCGACCATGAGACCGGTCCCGCTGGCGCCGGAGCGAAGATCGAAGACCAGCGGCGAGGCCACCAGCAAGAGCAGCGAGGCGGCGGCGAGCAACACGATGATGCGGCCGCGCGCCGGGTTGCTTGGCGCGCCGGCGTTGCGATAGGCGGCCAGAAGCGTCGAACCCACCGCTCCGACGCCAGCCGCTTCGGTGGGGGTGGCGAGGCCGCCCAGGATCGAGCCTAGAACCGAGATGATCAGCACGAGCGGCGGGACGAGGGCGGAAAGGATCTTGCCCCAGTCAGCCTGCATCTCGCCCTTGGGGATGGCCGGCGCCTGGCTGGGGCGGATCACGGCGATGAGCACCTGATAGCCCACATACAGTGTGACCAGCATCAGCCCCGGGATCAGTGCGCCGGCGAACAGATCGCCCACCGAAACGATGTCGGGCGAAAAGATGCCCTGGGCCCGCTGCGCCTCGGCGTAGGCGGAGCTGAGCTGATCGCCCAGAAGCACAAGAACGATGGAGGGCGGGATGATCTGGCCCAGCGTGCCGGCCGCGGCGATGGAGCCTGAAGCCAGCGCCGGGTCATAGCCGCGTTTCAGCATGGTGGGCAGCGAGAGAAGACCCATGGTCACCACGGTCGCGCCGACAATCCCGGTGGAGGCGGCCAGGAGGGCGCCCACCAGCACCACGGAGATTCCGAGTCCGCCGCGCAGGCTGCCGAACAGCGCGCCCATGGCCTCCAGCAATTCCTCGGCGACGCGGGACTTCTCCAGCATCACGCCCATGAAGACGAAGAGGGGCACCGCCACCAGGATTGCTTTGTCCATCTCCATGATGTTGCCGTAGATGCGCTGCGGGAAGGCGCGCAGATGCAGCGGATCGAAGATGCCCAGCGCCAGGCCGAGCAGGGCGAAGGCGATGCCCACCCCGGCCAGGGAAAACGCTACCGGATAGCCGCGCAGAAGCGCCGCGAACGCGCCGATGAACATCAGGAAGGGCAGGATCTCGAGAAACAGGGCCATGGCGTCAGATCTCGTGATCGCCGGCGTTGACGCCGGTGGGCGGGGCGGGCCGGTTCGACAGGGTAAGCGCCGCGCGCGCCGCCATGGACAGACCCTGCAGGATCATCATCACCGCAAAAAGCGGAATCGAGGTTTTCAGCAGGAAGACCAGGGGCAGCCCGTCGCTCTCGCGCGACCGCTCCAGAATCCGCCAGGCGCCGCCCACATAGGAGCGCGAGGTCTCAAGGATCAGCCAGCTCATGGGGATCAGGGCGAGATAGGTCCCGGCCAGATCGGTCCAGGCTTTTCCCTTCTCGCTGAGCTTTGAGTAGATGATGTCGACGCGCACATGGCCGCCGGTGAGCAGGGCTGCAGCGCCTGAAAGCAGGAACAAAATGGCGTGCAGATAGATCACGCTTTCCTGCAGCTTTGTCATCGAAATACCGAATACATAACGCTGAATTACGATCACCGCGGTTACGACGACGAGGGCGAGCGCCGCCCAGCGTACCGCGTCGGCAACGGTGATCGAGACCGCGTCGATGGCGCGGGCGCAAACGCGAAGCAGGCGCTCGACCCCAGGAGGCAGGCTCGCGAACCGGCCCCACAGAGCAGAGACGACCGGGACAAGCAGGAGCGGGCTGAAGCCGAGCCCCAGCCAGCCGAGGATGCGGCCGATGCCTGACGCCAGGCCTGAAAGGTGCGCGGAGATCCATCCGCCGACCGCGCCGGCGCTGGCCGCGTCCGCGACCAGGCCGAGGCCGGTCAGCGCCAGCACGATCAGGAGCAGGGCGTCTCCGGCGCGCATTCTAGCGTCCAAGGACGAGTTCGCGTTTTTGGTAGTAGGGCGCTTCGGAGATGGTCGCCCAGTCCCGTCCGATGCGGCGCGCCTCGATATAGCTTTCATAGACCCGGCGCGAGAGCGGATCGGCGTTGGCCGTATCAGCCACGACCTGTTCTGAAATCCGGCCCACCTCGCGCCAGATATCGTCAGAGAAGCTGCGAAGCTGAACGCCGTGGTCTTCGGTAAGCGCGCGCAGCGCCAGCCCGTTCTGATAGGTGAATTCGGCCAGAGACTGGTTGTTGGCGGCGCGGCAGGCGGCCCGGACGATCGCCTGCTGATCGGCCGGCAGACCATTCCAGACGCCGCGATTGATCCCTACAGCCAGCGCCGAACCCGGCTCGTGGAAGCCAGGACCGTAGTAAAACGGCGCTTCGCGATAGAAGCCGAAGGCAAGGTCATTCCACGGGCCGACCCATTCGGTGGCGTCGATGGCGCCCGACTGGAGCGACTGGTAGATCTCGCCGCCGGACAGCGCCACGGCGGCGCCGCCCAGTTCGCGGATGACATTGCCGCCAAGACCCGGGATGCGCATGCGCAGGCCGCGGAAATCCTCAAGCGTGTTCACTTCACGCTTGAACCAGCCGCCCATCTGATGGCCGGTGTTTCCGGCTTGGAAAGCGATCAGATTGAACTGTGCGGAAAGCTCGTCCCAGAGCTCCTGGCCGCCGCCGAACTCCACCCACGCCATGATTTCGTGGGCGGTCATGCCCATGGGCACGGCGCAAAAGAAATTATAGGCCGGCGACCGGCCCTGCCAGTAATACTCGGCCCCATGATACATGTCGGCCACACCGTTGGCGACGGCGTCGAAAACCTCAAACGCACCCACAACCTCGCCCGCGCCAAGCACTTCCACCTCGAGGGCGCCGCCGCTCATTTGTTGAATGAATTCGGCGGTGCGTTCCGCCGCGGTGCCGAGGCCGGGAAAGCCCTTCGGCCAGGTGGTGACCATGCGTAGCTTGCGGGTGCGCGCGCGATTGACCGCCGGCGCGGCCGGGGCGGTCTGCTGACCGTCTTGCTGGGAGCACGCCGAGGCGGCGCCGGCTGCTGCCACGCAGGCTCCTGAAAGAAATGTGCGGCGATCCATGTCGTCCCTCCCCTGGGCCCCGACCTTTTCTGGCCGGTTTCGCCCTAATCCCTGTTACACGTCGCGGCGATCCTGCGGCGCGGGCGCTTCGGCCTCGGCTTCCGCCTTGTTAAGCCTGCGCCAGCCGGTCGGCTCAAGAATCTCCAGCGGCCTGTAGCGCGCCTTGTAATCCATCTTGGCGCTGCCTTGCACCCAGTATCCCAGATAGATGAAAGGCAGGCCGGCGTGCTGCGCCCGGTGCACATGGTCAAGTATGATGAAGGCGCCGAGGCTGCGCTTGTCCAGATCCGGATCGAAGAAGCTGTAGACAAGTGAGAAGCCGTCGTTAAGCGCATCCACAAGCACCGCCGCCACAAGGGCGCCATATCCGTCGCGGTATTCGACGATCTCGGTGCGCTGGGCCCCGTCCTCGATCATGCCGGCGAAGTCGAAGAAATCCATGCCGGCCATGTCGCCGTCGCCATGGCGCGTTTCCAGATAGCGCGACAGCAGCGCGAACTGCTCGGGCGTCGCCTCGCTTGGTTTCTCAATGCGGAGAAGGTCGGCGTTACGCTTCAGCGTGCGTTTCTGGCTCCGGGTCGCGCTGAACTCACTGACCGGAATCCGGGCCGACTTGCACGCCGAACACCGCTCGCAAGCCGGCCTGTAAAGGATGGACTGGGAGCGCCGGAAGCCTGCATGGGTGAGGGTGTCGTTCAACGCCGGGCCGTCGGCCAGCTCAAGCTTCGTGAAGACCTTTCGCTCCATGCGCCCCGGAAGATAGGGGCACGGAGACGGGGCCGTCAGGAAGAAAGGCAGCTGTTTGGCGGCGAACGGACGGGTCACGGGCGGATTCGACTCCCTTTCTAGCGGTTGTCAGCTTAACCCGCCGAGGCCGGTTGAGAAACTGAACGCGACGTAAGCGGTGAACACCAGCCAGATTAGCAAAGACAGCGGCGCGCCGGCGCGCAGGAAATCAACGAATTTGTATTTGCCCGGCCCCATCACCAGCAGGTTTGTCTGATACCCGATGGGCGTGGCAAAACAGGTGTTGGCGGCGAAGAGCACGGTCAAGGCGAAGAGCTGCGGATCGGACCCGGTCGCGTTGGCCGCACCCACAGCGATCGGTGTGAACAGGATCGCGGTGGCGTTGTTCGACAACACATTGGTGAGCACCATCACGAGCAGGAACAGAGCCGACAGCAAGGCGGTAACGCCGAACGGCTCGAAAAGAGCCACAACCGAATAGGCCAGGACGTTCGCCGCGCCGCTGGCGTCCATCGCTTCGCCCAGCGCAAAGGCCGATCCGATCAGCAGAAACAGCTTCAAATCCACCGCGCGCGCGGCCTGGCGCACATTCAGGCATCCAGACGCGATCATCGCGGTCGCGCCCAGTATCGACGCGGCGACGATCGGCAACACGCCGGTGGAGGCCAGAAGGATCACCAGCAAAAGGATGATGCGCGCGATGGAGGCTTTGCGAATGTCGGGCAGATCGCTGGTCGCCCATTCCATCAAAAGTACGTCGCGGTCGGCCCGAAGCCGGCGCATGGAGTCCGCGCCCCCGAACAATAACAGCACGTCTCCCGCCTCAAGCCGGATTTCGCCCATGCGCGCGCGCAGCATTCGCGAGCGGCGCTGCACGCCGAGCACGATGGCGCCCACCGAATGGCGAAATCCGATCTGGCGGATGGTGCGCCCGATCAGGCGCGAGCCGGGAGACACCACCGCCTCGGTCAGGGCCAGGCGCTCACCGGGGGTCGGCGCGTCGAGAGGCCCGGCGGAGCGCAGCACGCCCTTGACGAATTCAGGTCGGCTGGAGAGCAGCTCGGTAAGTTTCTTGCGCGTCGCCGCGACGATGATCATGTCACCCGGCTGCAGCTCGATCTCGTCAAACGGGGGCAGATAGGCTTGCTCGCCGCGCTGGATCATCCGAACGGTGATATCATGGAGGTCGGGAAACAGGCCCGCCACAGGTTTCTGCCCGGCCAGGGGATGGCCGACGTTCACTTCGATCTGGGCGATGTACTGCTTGCCGGTGCTGCCGGCGAATTCTGACTCCATGTCCGCGCGCTTGGGCAGGAGCTTGGGCAGGACGAACACGATGTAGACCATGCCGACGCCCGCCAGAAGCAGGCCGGGGAACATCGGCTCGAAAAAGCCGATGCCGTCGCCCGTCGCCTCCAGTAGGGAGTCTGAAACCAGCAGGTTTGTGGACGAGCCGATCAGCGTGGTCATGCCCGCAAAGATGCACACGAAGCTCAGCGGCATCATGAAAGTGCTGGGTGAGCCTTTCATGCGCGCGGCGACGGCGGCCAGGATCGGGATGAACATCACCACCACGGGCGTGTTGTTGATGAAGGCGGACACCACGAAGACCAGCGCGAAGATGGCCAGGATGGTGACCTTCGGCCGCACGTCGAACATCGACAGGAGCCCGCGCGTCGGCCCGTCGAGCGCGCCCGTGTGGAACACCCCCTGACCGACGATCAGCAGCGCCATGATGGTGATCAGAGCCGGATTTGCGAACCCGGACAGGATATCGCCTGAATCCGGCGCCTCCGGTCCGCCGAAGAGGTGGAAGAACAAAAGCGCCGCGCACACGATGGCCCCGGAGACCAGCTCCAGCGCGAACTTTTCCCAGCAATAGAACACGATGGCCACGCAGACGCCCGCCAGGACGGCCCACATGCGCCAGTCGGTCAATGCGCTGAGTTCTTCCATGCCCGCCCGCTTCGCGCCACGGCGCGGAATCGCGCCAGCCAGGCGGTCAGACTAAACAGGCCTTGGCGTGGAGTGAAAGCGCCGAAAGCGCTTGCTGCGCCCGTGTCTACCGCCGGCTGCTGGGAGGAATGACCGGCGCTTCACGCAGCAGGGTGATCGACAGGCGCCGATTGCCCGGCATGTAGGGATCGTCGGGAAACAGCGGTTCGGCGCCGGCCTTGCCGCGGACTTCCGCGATGCGATGATCGGGAATGCCCGTATCGGCCAGGACGACAAGAGCCGCATTGGCGCGCGCCGCGGACAGCTGCCAGTTGGACGGGCCCGACCGCGGGGCGGGGCTGGCGTCGGTGTGGCCGGAGATGCTGATCCGGTTGGGCAGGCGCTGGGCGATCTCGGCTACGGCGCGCAAGAGAACGCTGGCGCGCTCATTCGGCTCGATCTGGCCAGGGTTGAACATCGGGCGGCCTTCCTGGTCCACAAGCTGGATGCGCAGGCCTTCAGGCGTTTCCTCGATGATGACATGGCGCGACAGCTCGGCCAGCTCCGGCATGTCCTGCAGCGCCTGGCGCAGCGATTGCTCGGCGCTGGCGAACTGGGCGGACTCCCTGCGGGCCAGGGCGCTGGCGACGGCGTCGGTGGTGACTTCCGGTTCGCTGGAGCCCGAGCCGGCGGTGTCCGGGCTCTGCTGCTGGCGTTCGCGGGTGGGAGCCGGGCGCGGGGCGAGGCGGTCCACGACGCTCGCAGCCCCGGAGCCGCGCACGCCTTCATCGCCGAACGTGGTCCCGGCCAGCACGCCGCCGGAGCCGGAGGTGGACTGGGACACGCTTGCCGGCGCGAAATAGTCTGCGATGCCCTGGCGCTGCTCGGGCTCGGTGTTATTGATCAGCCACATCATCAGGAAGAAGGCCATCATGGCGGTCACGAAGTCGGCGTAGGCGACCTTCCAGGCGCCGCCGTGGTGACCGTGCCCACCGCCCTTCTTGACTTTCTTGATGATGATCGGTTGATCCGTCGCCATATCCGTCCACCCTTCGGCATGTTGAGAGCGTGTTCTACGCCAACAGGGTTAAGGCTGGGTTTCGAGGCGAATCAGGAGACGAGAGTTTGGATAAAGCGCGCGCCTTCCGCGACGCGCTGGGCCGGTTTCCCACCGGCGTGGCGCTTATTACGCTTATGGATGCGGGGCGGGCCCGGGCGATGACGGTGAATTCGTTCTCGTCGGTCTCGCTCGACCCGCCCTTGATCCTGTGGTCGATCGCCAGAAACTCCCTGCGCTACACGGCGTTTCTGGAAGCGCCCGAGTTCGCGGTGAACGTGCTGGGCGCCGACCAGGCCTTTCTGTCGACCGCGTGCGCGCAGAACGACGATCTTGGCGCATCCGGGGCCCAGTGGAGACGGGGAGCGAATGGCGCGCCGCTGGTGGAGGACGCCGTGGCGCGGTTCGAGTGTTCGCGCGCCGCGGTGCACGAGGGCGGCGATCATGACATCATCATCGGCGCGGTGACCGGCTTCGACGCGCCGCGCGACGCGCCGGCGCTGGTCTTCTACCGCTCCGGCTACGCCTTCGCCGGCGCAGAGAAATAGCTGACACAAAAGGAAGTCTCATGGCCAAAGTCGCTTTCCTGGGCCTCGGCGTCATGGGCTTTCCCATGGCCGGCCATCTCGCCGCCGCCGGCCACGAGGTGAGGGTGTGGAACCGCACCGCCGCCAAATCGCGCGACTGGGCGGCGCGCCATGAAGGCCGCGCTCAGGAGTCCATCAGCGATGCGGTCGCCGGGTGCGACATCGTCTTCATGTGCCTGGGCGACGACCCGGACGTGCGCGAGGTGGCCGAACCGGCGCTTGAAGCGATGAAAGACAAGGCGATCCTGGTCGATCACACCACCGCCTCCGCCGAGCTCGCCCGCCAGCTTCATGAAGCGGCGCAGGCGGCTGGCGGGATCGGCTTTCTCGACGCCCCGGTCTCCGGCGGCCAGGCCGGCGCGGAGAACGGCCAGCTTTCCGTTATGGTCGGCGGGGATGGGTCCGTTTTTGAACGCGCCCGGCCCGTCATGGAGGTCTACGCCAAGGCCGTTGTCCATTGCGGCGGCGCCGGCGCTGGCCAGCTGACCAAGATGGTCAACCAGATCTGCATCGCCGGCCTGGTCCAAGGCCTGGCGGAAGGCCTGCACTTCGCCAAGCGCGCCGGATTGGATCCGGAAACCGTCATCGGCGCGGTCTCCAAAGGCGCGGCGCAGAGCTGGCAGATGGAGAATCGCTGGAAGACCATGGTCAGCGACGAGTTCGATTTTGGCTTCGCTGTGAACTGGATGCGTAAGGATCTTCGGATCGCTTTGGAGGAGGCGCGCAATAATGGCGCGCGCCTTCCGGTGGCCGCCATCGTCGACCAGTTCTACGCCGAGGTTCAGGCCATGGGCGGCGAACGCTGGGACACGTCCAGCCTGATCGCCCGGCTTGAAAACGCTGACGGGAAGGGCGTCAAGACCAAGCCGTGAAGAGCCCTGGCGGTTGCGTTCAGGATCCAGCCGGGTCGGCTCCTGTCAGAATCCCGGCTCCAGGACATGCATAGCGGTCAGCTTCGCTCCGTGAGCTTAATGGCCAGCGCCGACAACGGTCGCCAGCTTTACAGCTGGGGCGTTGATACTCAATTGGCTGTCCGGGGGACGGGGAGCCGGTCGGCCCGCCAGCGGGCAGGTCCAGCACGAGAGTCGTTTCGATGACCAGTCCGCAAATCCTGATCTTCGCCATTCTGGCTGTCATGATGGGACTGTTCCTGTGGGGCCGGTTCCGCCATGACATCGTCGCCCTGGCGGCGCTGCTGGCGTGCATCATTGTGGGCGTGGTTCCAGCGAACGAAGCCTTTGCGGGCTTCGGCCATCCGGCGGTGATCACGGTGGCGTGCGTGCTCATCATCAGCCAGGGCCTGCGCAATACCGGCGCCGTGGACTGGTTGGTGCGCACAATCCTGCCGCGCGACGCCGGGCGTTTTCTGACCATGCTTTCGCTGCTGGGGCTGGGCGCGGCGCTGTCGGGCTTCATGAACAATGTCGGTGCCATGGCGCTCCTGATGCCCGTCGCGATACAACTCTCGGGCCGTCTGAATTTGGCGCCGGGGCAGATTTTGATGCCGCTCGCTTTCGGCACGATCCTGGGCGGGATGACGACGCTGGTGGGGACCCCGCCCAACCTGATCGTGTCCGGCTTTCGAGAAGAGGCGGGGCTGGGCCAGTTCGCCATGTTCGACTTCGCCCCGGTGGGGATCGCGGTCGCTGTGCTCGGGATCCTGTTCATCACCGTCATTGGCTGGCGGCTGGTGCCGGCGCGCAAGTCGGCTGCGGGCGACGAGTTCGAGACCGGCCGGTATCTGACCGAAGTGCGCGTCCCCGAAAAGAGCAAGGCGGTCGGCCTGACCTTGCGCGGGTTCGAGACCGAGATCGACGATAGCGGCGCGCAGATTGTCGGTCTGGTCCGCAATGAGGTGCGCATGACCGCGCCCTCCGGCGGGCGCCGCATCAAGGCTGAGGACATTCTGGTGCTTCAGGCCGATGTCGACGCCCTGGCCGAGACGCTCTCTGTCTTCGGCATCAAGCTGGAGGAGGAGAAATCCACATCGGAGGACAAGGAGGACAATGACGACAAGTCCGGTGAGGCGAAGGATTCCGCCGAGGACTCCGCCAAAGAGGTCGCCAGGACGGAATCGACGGCGGTCAAAAACCCCGAGGCCGAGGCCGAGGACGCCGACGAGAGCGATGATCGCGATAGTGATATCGTGCTGCGTGAGCTCGCCGTCCTGCCGGGATCGACCATTGTCGGGCAGTCCGCGAGCGGGCTGAAGCTGCGCGCGCGCTACGGGCTCAATCTTCTGGCGGTGTCGCGTGAAGGCCACCCGCCAAAGGCCCGCCTGCGCCATCTAAATCTGAAATCCGGGGACCTGCTGCTCATGCAGGGATCGAGCGAGATCATGGCCGAGTTCATCAATGACACGGGCTGCGTGCCGCTGGGCGAGCGTGAATTGCGCATTCCCGACAAGCGCATGGCGATCATCGCGGGCGCGATCATGCTGGGGGCGATCGGTATCGTAACCCTGGGCCTGCTCCCGGCGGCGGCCGCCTTCATGCTTGGGGTGCTGGCCTCGATGCTGCTGCGCACCGTGCCTTTGCGGCAAGTCTACACAGCCATCGACTGGCCGGTGATCGTGCTGCTGGGCGCGCTCATACCGGTCGCCGGCGCTATGCAGACCACCGGAGCGGCCGAGCTGCTGGCCGAGTTCCTTGTCGGCACCATCGCCCAGGGCAACGCCATTGCGGCGCTGGCGGTGGTGCTGATCACTACGATGTTCCTGTCGGATGTGATGAACAACGCGGCGACCGCCGCTGTGCTTTGTCCCATCGCGATCGGCATCGCGGCGGCCCTTGGGGTCAATGCCGACAGCTTCCTGATGGCGGTCGCCATTGGCGCCTCCTGCGCGTTCCTCACGCCCATCGGGCACCAGAACAACACGCTGATCCTGGGGCCCGGCGGATTCCATTTCGGGGATTACTGGCGCCTTGGCCTGCTGGTCGAAGCGCTCGTCGTCGCGGTCAGCATTCCCTTGTTGCTGCTGGTATGGCCGTTGTAAGCGTGGTGGCGTGAGCGTATTGCGCTGGGCTGATGGTCATGGCCGCTCATCCTTGGCCCGTTCTCTGGAGCACCGTTTGACGTTTGCAGGTCCCATCAAGCCGTCGTCCCCTGGGGCGCGCCCATGACTGTCGCGGTCGTGTTCGGCGTTCTGGATCTCATCGGGATTTTTCTGTTCGCGATCTCCGGCGGGATCATTGCGGCGCGCAAAGGGCTTGATCCGTTTGGCGCGGCGGTGATCGGCATGGTCGCCGGCATGGGCGGCGGGACGATCCGTGACATTCTGCTGGGCGCTCTACCGGTCTACTGGATCGAGGCGCCGCAATATCTCATCGTGGCGGTGGTTGCGGGCGTCGTCGGCTATTACGGGTCCGAGCTGGTGCGCGGCGAGACCGGTGCGCGGCGCCGTGCGCTCATCTGGGCGGACGCCGCCGGGCTCTCAGTGTTTTGCGTGCTGGGCGCCCAGGCCGGGCTTGCGGCGGGTGCGCACTGGTCCATTGCGCTTGTGACCGGGGTGTTGAGCGCGGCGTTCGGCGGCGTGCTGCGCGACGTGATCGTCAATGACGTGCCGCTGATCTTTCGCGAGGATATCTATGCGCTTGCGGCCCTGTTTGGAGCGGCGGTCTATGTGGGGCTTGTGGCGCTCGGCCTCGGCGAAAGCCTCGCTGCGCCCGTCGGGGCGGTCGGCGCGTTCTCGCTGAGAGCCTGCGCCGTAATGTTCAAATGGAGCCTTCCGTCCATCGGAAAGGTTGATTGAACGCTGCGGCGGCCGGCTGCGTTTTATGCGGCATGACCGTTCTAGACTCCATCCTGCAAAGTCCGCTCCTGCTCACGGCCCTGGTTGCTCAGTCCATGGTCGCCGTGGCGATCCTCATCAACGATGCGCGCAGGAAAAACCGCCAGATGCCCTCCATGATGAAATGGGTGTGGGGGTTTTCCGTCGCGTATTCGGGGTTTTTCGGCCTCGCCATCTACTGGATGACTGGCCGCCCGAAGATTGCTGACGATGCGGACTGGCGGCGCGGATTCCGCTCCACCGCCCATTGCTATTCGGGGTGCGGCATGGGGGAGATCATCGGCGTGATTGTCGCCGTGGGTCTGCTGTCGCTGGGCAATTGGTGGGTCGCCGGGATCACCTTCACCCTGGCCTATGTGTTCGGCTACACAGCCACCGTCCTGCCGATGATGCAGGAGGGCGTGGGGCTGAAGACGGCCCTGAAGGACGCTGTGTATTCTGAAACCGCCTCAATCGCCGTGATGGAGATCGTCGCCATCAGCGCCGACATTGTCATCGGGGGCGACGCCGGAATGGGCGATGCACGCTTCTGGAGCGCGTTGATCCTCTCGCTCACCCTCGGCTTCGTCGCGGCCTGGCCGGTGAATTACCTTCTGGTGAAGCGCGGCGTGAAGGAAGGCATGGGTGACCCGCGAGAGTACGGCAAGCCCGCCTAGATCCGGTCCAGCGCCTGCATCATGTCGGCGATCAGATCAGCTTCCGCCTCAATGCCGCAGGATAGTCGCACCAGAGCGTCCGGCGTCGGGCTTTCCCGTCCCTCAATGGGTTTTCGGTGCTCGATGAGGCTTTCCACCCCGCCGATTGAGGTGGCCTGCAGAAACACCTCTGTGGACGCCGAAAGCTTCGCCGCCGCCTGCCCGCCGCCCTCGACCTCCACCGAAAGAAGCCCGCCGAAGCCGCCGGTCATCTGACGCGCTGCAACCGCGTGGCCTGGATGGCTGGTAAGGCCGGGATAGCGCACGGCGGTCACCTTGGGATGGCCCTCAAGCGCCGTTGCCAGCGCCATCGCATTGGCGCTCTGGCGCTCAAAGCGCACGAACAGCGTTCGCATGCCGCGGATCAGGAGCCAGGTCTCCAGCGAGCCCGGCGCCGCGCCTGTCAGGCTGTGCGCAGCGGTGAGGCGGCTCCAGCGCTCGTCGTCGGCTTTCGTGACGACAGCGCCAGCGAGCACGTCGGAATGGCCGTTGAGATATTTTGTGCACGAATGCATGACCAGATCCGCGCCGTGCTCGAATGCGCGCGTGGTGCAGGGCGGGGCGCAAGTGGCGTCTACAGCCAGCACCGCACCCACATCGCGGGCCACCGACGCGGCCTCGGCCAGATCCACGATCGCCCAGCCGGGATTGGCCGGCGTTTCCACCCAGATCAGCTCCGGCCGGGCCTCGCCCGCCTTGGCGGCGAGATCGCCGGGGATGGACGGATCAAACAGCACAAGGCGAATTCGCCCCTGTGCGCCAATATGCTGCAGCAGTTTCTTGGCGCCGTAATACATCTGGGTCTGGGCCAGAACCGCCGCGCCCGGCGCGACCGTTTCGAACACCGCCGCCGCCGCCGCGAGGCCCGATCCGAAGAGGCGCGCCGCAGCCCCGCCTTCAAGGGCGGTGAGGATATCAGCGGCGTGAAGCTCGGTGGGCCCTTGAGGCCGGCGATAATCCATAGCGCCGACGAGCTGGTTCTGCCCGTCGCGCAGGAAGGTCGTCGACGCGTGCAGCGGCGGAATCACCGCGCCAGTTTCCCTGTCGGTCCGGTGAAGCGCCTGGGCGGCGAGGGTGGCGGGGTGTTGGTTAGCCATGATCAGCTTTGAAGCGCTTTGGCGGCCCGCGGCGCGAAATAAGTCAGCACCCCGTCCGCGCCGGCGCGCTTGAACGCCATGAGGCTTTCCAGCATCGCCCGCTGACCATCGATCCAGCCGTTTGCGGCGGCGGCCTCGATCATGGCGTACTCGCCGGAGACCTGGAACACATAGGTGGGCGCCTCAAACTCGCGCTTCACCCGCGAGACGATGTCCAGATAGGGCATGCCGGGTTTGACCATCACCATGTCCGCGCCTTCTTCCAGATCAAGTTCCACTTCGCGCATGGCCTCGTCGGTGTTGGCCGGATCCATCTGATAGGTCTTCTTGTCGCCGGTGAGCGCGGTGGCCGAGCCGATAGCGTCTCGATACGGTCCGTAGAAGGCGGAGGCGTATTTCGCGGCGTATGACATGATCAGGACGTCGTAGAACCCTTCCGCGTCCAGCGCCTCGCGGATCGCGCCGACGCGCCCGTCCATCATGTCTGATGGCGCGATCACGTCGCAGCCTGCCCGCGCCTGGTTGATCGACTGGGAGATGAGGCGCTCCACGGTTTCGTCATTGAGGATGCGGCCATCCTTGAGGATCCCGTCATGGCCGTGATCGGTGAAGGGATCCAGCGCCACATCGCAGATGATCCCCACCTCCGGCGCGGCGTTCTTCATCGCCTTGATCGCCTGAGCGACCAGGCCGTCCGGATTGTCAGCCTCCCGGCCGAGCGGGTCTTTTTTGGCGCCGTCTATGTTGGGGAAAATCGCAATCGCCGGAATGCCGAGCGAGCGCGCGTCGACGGCTGCTTTCGCGGCGTCAGCGACCGTGAGGCGGGTGACGCCCGGCATGGACGCCACGGGCTCGCTTACGTTTTTGTCGGTGATCACCATGGTCCAGATCAGGTCGTCTGGCGTGAGCGTGTTCTCGCGCATCAGGCGGCGGGACCAGTCATGGGTGCGCATGCGGCGCAGGCGGGTGGTTGGGAACCGGCTCATCTCAGTGTATCTCGCTAGCCAAAGTCTGTTCGCGGCGATCGCGCCGCCCTTGATCGTCCTTCTAGGAGGTTTTTCCGTGCATTTCGAGCTGAGTGAAGATCAGACCCTGATCCAGGACGCCGCCAGGCGTTTCGCCGACGACCGTCTGAAGCCCAATGCCGCCCAGTGGGACGAGGAAAAGATCTTCCCCGTGGATGTGATGCGCGAAGCCGCCGAGCTGGGATTCGCCGGGATCTACACACGCGATGATGTGGGCGGCTCCGGCATGAGCCGCGTGGATGCGGCGCTGATCTTTGAACAGTTGTCGCGCGGGTGCGTCTCCACGGCCGCCTTCCTGTCCATTCACAACATGGTCAGCTGGATGATCGACAGCTGGGGCTCTGAAGACCAGCGTCAGCGCTGGATCCCGAAGCTCGCCACCATGGAGCTGATCGGCTCCTACTGCCTCACCGAGCCGGGGTCGGGCTCGGACGCGGTGGCTATGCGCACCAAGGCGGTGCGCGACGGCGATCACTATGTGCTGAACGGGTCCAAGGCCTTCATCTCCGGCGCCGGGACCAGCGATGTTTATGTGGTCATGTGCCGCACCGGCGACTCCGGCCCCAAGGGCGTCTCCACGATCGTTGTCGAAAAGGGCACGCCTGGCCTCTCCTTTGGCGCCAACGAGAGAAAGATGGGCTGGAACTCCCAACCCACCGCGGTGGTGAATTTTGAAGACTGCCGCGTGCCGGTGGAGAACCGGCTGGGCGAGGAGGGGCAGGGCTTTTCCTTCGCGATGCAGGGGCTCAATGGCGGGCGGATCAATATCGGCGCCTGCTCGCTCGGCGGCGCGGCCGAAGCCACAGATCTGGCGATCGACTACGCCAAGGGCCGCAACCAGTTCGGCATGGCCATCGCGGAGTTCCAGGCGACCCAGTTCAAGCTGGCCGACATGGCCACCGAGCTGGAGGCGAGCCGGCTGATGCTGCTGCGCGCCGCGGACGCGGTGGATCGCAAGGATCCGGCCGCGCCCAGGCTGTGCGCCATGGCCAAGCGCTTCGCCACGGATCTGGGCTTTAAAATCGCCAATGACGCCCTGCAGATCCATGGCGGCTACGGATATCTGAAGGACTATCCGATCGAGCGCATTGTCCGCGATCTGCGGGTCCATCAGATCCTTGAAGGCACCAATGAGATCATGCGCGTGATCATCGCCAAAGACATCCTGAAATAGCCGCCGACGCTTTCCTGTCCCGAAATTGGAGCTCGCCATGACCGACGACGTCATCATCCGGAAAACCGCCGATGTCGGCAGGATCACGCTGAACCGTCCCAAGGCGCTGAACGCGCTGAACCAGGACATGGTCGAGGCCATGACCGCGGCTTTGCTGGAGTGGCGCGATGATAGCGCGGTCAAGGCTGTTGTGGTCGACGGCGAGGGCGAGAAGGGGTTCTGCGCCGGCGGCGATATCCGCATGCTGGCCGAGAGCGGCATGGCCGGTGACGGCCGCGCCTGGACGTTCTGGCGCGACGAGTACCGGCTCAACACCCTCATTGAGGAGTATCCCAAGCCCTATGTCGCGCTCATCGACGGGGTGACCATGGGCGGCGGCGTCGGGATCAGCGTCCATGGCGAGTTCCGGGTCGCCGGTGACAAGACGCTGTTTGCGATGCCCGAGACCGGCATTGGCTTTCACCCCGATGTGGGAGGGGCCTATTTCCTGCCGCGCCTGGCCGGAGAGCTCGGCGTGTGGATGGGCCTCACAGGCGCGCGCCTAAAGACCGCAGACTGCATCGCCTCGGGCGTGGCCACCCACTACGTGCCCACCGAGCGCTATGGCGAGCTCATCCACGCCCTAGAGCATGAAAGGCTCGATGAGCACGGCGACCGGATTGATGGGCTGCTGGACGGTTTTGGCGGCGACGCCGGAGAGAGCGAGCTGGGCGTTCGCGGCGCGATGATCGATGCGGCCTTCGCCGGCGGCGACATCACCGAGATTCAAGGGCGCCTGGCCGAGGCCGGCGATGTCTGGAGCGAGAAGCAGGCCTCGATCCTCAAGACCAAATCGCCCACCTCGCTGGCGGTGACGCTGGCGGCGCTGCGCAAGGGCGCCGATCTCTCCTTCCGCGACGTGATGGTTCAGGATCTGCGCGTTTCCGAGCGCTTCCTGGCCGCAGGGTCGGATTTCTATGAGGGCGTGCGCGCGGTGATCCTGGACAAGGACAACAGCCCCCAATGGGGCGAGCAGGTGTCGGACTCCCAGGTCGAGGCTTACTTCGCGCCGCTGGACGAAAATCAGGAAATGACCTTTCTCGACTGAGCCGGCGCTCGGCCTAGACGCCGGGCACAATCAAAAAAAAGCATCAGGGAGGCCGCCATGGCCGAAATCGCATTCATCGGACTTGGAAACATGGGCTCGGGCATGGCCGCGAACCTTTTGAAGGCCGGCCATGGCGTGCGGGCGTTCGATCTCAGCCCCGCTGCGGTGAAGGCCCTCGCGGATAAGGGCGCGCAGCCGGCCGCCAGTGTCGAGAACGCTGTGGAGGGCGCCGATGTGGTCGTGACCATGCTGCCCGCCGGGACCCATGTGAAATCGGTCTATGCCGGCGACGCCGGTGTCTTTTCTCTGGCGACCAAAGATACGGTGCTCATCGATTGCTCCACCATTGACGTGGAGACCGCCCGGGAGATGGGCGAGCTGGCGGCGTCAAAGGGCTTCAGCTTTGTTGACGCGCCGGTCTCCGGCGGGGTCGCGGCGGCCGATGGCGGCACGCTCACCTTCATGGTCGGCGGCCCCGAAGAGGCCTTCGCCAAAGCCGAACCGATTCTGGACGCCATGGGCAAGGCGGTGATACGCGCCGGTGACGCCGGGGCGGGACAGGCGGCCAAGATCTGCAACAACATGCTGCTGGCGATCACCATGATCGGTACTTGCGAGGCGATGAATCTCGCGGTCAAGCTGGGCCTCGATCCGCAGAATTTCTTCGATATCGCTTCGAAAGCGTCCGGCCAGTCCTGGTCGCTCACAAGCTATTGCCCGGTGCCCGGGCCTGTCCCGGCGGCGCCGTCGAACCGTGATTACAAGCCGGGCTTTGCAGCACCGATGATGCTCAAGGATCTCAAGCTCGCAATGGGCGCGGCCCAGCGCGCGAACGCGGCGACGCCTCTGGGCGCCCAGGCCGAGGCGATCTACGAGATGTTCAACGCCAATGGCGGGGCGGACATGGACTTCTCCGGGGTCATCAAGCTTTTGTCCGGAGAACTGGCCTCCAAGGCTTGAGTTTGAGAAGCGTTTTCAAACACTAGGCGCGACGTTTGGTCATCGGGGGAAGACGAGCGCGACTGACTGGACTATGTCTGTCGTACAACGATCACAAAGCATGGAGAGTCGTCGGCGCTCCCCGTTTTCGCCGGCGCAGATACGATGGATTACCGAAGCGTCTTCAAAGCCTCGCTCGCCCGCGTCCGTGCAGAGGGCCGCTATCGCGTGTTCGCGAATCTTCGCCGTGTTCGCGGCCAGTTTCCGCAGGCTCACTGGCGCACGCTCGCCGGTGATGTTCGCGACGTGGTGGTCTGGTGCTCCAACGATTATCTCGGCATGGGCCAGAGCCCTTGCGTCACCGGCGCCATGAAACAGGCGATCGACGATGTCGGCGCCGGGGCCGGGGGGACGCGTAACATCTCGGGGACCACCCATTACCATGTGGAGCTTGAGGCCTCGCTGGCCGATCTGCACCACAAGGAATCGGCGCTGCTGTTCACCTCAGGCTATATCGCCAACCAGGCGACCATCGCCACGCTGGGCAAGATCCTGCCGGGCCTCATCATCTACTCCGACGCACTGAACCACGCCTCAATGATCGAGGGGGTGAAGGGCGCCAATTGCGAGAAGCATGTCTGGCGTCACAATGACGTCGGCCACCTGGAAGAGCTGCTGAAGGCGTCTCCCGCCGATGCGCCCAAGCTTATTGCGCTTGAGTCGGTCTATTCCATGGACGGCGATATCGGCCCGCTGCACGAAGTCTGCGATCTCGCCGAGAAATACGGCGCGCTGACCTATCTTGATGAAGTCCACGCGGTCGGCCTTTACGGCCTGCGCGGCGGCGGCGTCGCCGAACGCGACGGACTGCTGGACCGCTTCGACATTATTGAAGGCACGCTGGGCAAGGCGTTCGGCGTGATGGGCGGCTATATCGCTGCAGACGAAGTGATCGTGGACGCCGTGCGTTCCTGGGCGCCGGGCTTCATCTTCACCACCTCGCTGGCGCCGTCCTTGGCCGCGGGCGCGCGGGCCAGCGTGGAGTATCTCAAGGCCGCCCATCATTTGCGCGAGCAACACCAGGAGCGCGCCGCGACCCTGAAGCGCCGCTTTGCTGAAGCCGGCCTGCCGGTGATGGACAGCGCCACCCATATCGTGCCGCTGCATGTGGGCGATCCAGTGCTGTGCAAGCGCATGACCGATGAATTGCTCGCCGAGCACGGCATCTATGTGCAGCCGATCAACTATCCCACCGTGCCCAAGGGGACCGAGCGCATGCGCATGACCCCGACGCCGCTGCACACTGACGCCATGATGGATCAGCTGATCGACGCGGTAAAAGCTGTCTACACCCGCCACGCAGCCTCAAAGGTGGCGTGATGGCCCAGCGCGATCCTCTGTCGGGTCGTGAGGTCATTTTCGAGTTTGTGTCGCTGGGTGATTCGGTGCGCGTCGCGGCGGTGGACGTCACCACAGGCGAAGAGGTCGTCATCACCGGCCCTAAATCAACGCTCCAGCGCGATCTGGAGCGGATCGCCGGACGCAAGCTTGCGCGCAAGCTGGGCCTGATCGTGAAAGACCCGGATACAAAAACGCCCCGGCGCGGCGGCCGAGGCGTGATCGTGTAATCAATGTAAGAAAGGGCCTATTTGGCCTTCTTGCGTCCACCACGGCCAAGGCCGATTTCTTTAGCGAACTCCGAACGGCGCCGGGAATAGTTCGGGGCGACCATCGGGTAATCGGCCGGAAGGCCCCATTTGCGGCGATAGTCTTCCGGGCTCATGTCATACTGGGAGCGCAGATAGCGCTTGAGCATTTTCAGTTTCTTGCCGTCTTCCAGGCACACGATGTAATCATCGCTGACCGACTTGGAGATCGGCACCGCCGGCTTGGCTTTCGGCTCCGGCTTGGGCTCGTCGCCGGAAATTTCTTTCATGGTCGCGTGCACGGACTTGATCATCTCCGGCACATTCTCGGCCGGCACCGAATTATGCGTAAGGAAAGACGCCACGATATCCGTGGTCATACGCAGCAGTTCTTCATTGTCGATCTGGCGGATCGCGTCTTCGTTCATGGTGTGTCCTATCTGCGGCCAATGTCCGAGACGAATCGTCACGGCGTTGAGCTCTCTATAAGTCAGTAGAAAATTACATTCAAGTAAACTGGTGACTTGCGCTGCATGAACTATTTGAGCAAGACGCCTGGCCGTTGATCTTTGCGATACGACAGCAGCATCATGAACGCCGAGCGCACGCCGGTTGTCGCGCCGCGGCGCGAGCCGTATGTAGTCACAAACGTACCCGTTCAGCATTTGGAGGTCCGGCCATGGCCGACGCCCACGCCAATGACGCCGCCGATGGCTTTTTCACCCGGACCCTGGGTTCAGCCGATCCGGAACTCGCCGAGGCCATCTCCAAGGAGATCAAGCGTCAGCAGACCCAGATCGAATTGATCGCGTCTGAGAACATCGTCTCGCGGGCGGTGCTTGAAGCGCAGGGCTCGCCGCTGACCAACAAATACGCCGAAGGCTATCCAGGTAAGCGCTATTATGGCGGCTGCGAGTTTGTCGATCTGGCTGAAAATCTGGCGATCGATCGCGCCAAACAGCTCTTCGGCGCGGCATACGCCAATGTTCAGCCGAACTCTGGCAGCCAGGCGAATCAGGCGGTGTTTCTTGCGCTGCTGAAGCCCGGCGACAAGATCCTCGGCCTGGACCTCTCGGCCGGCGGGCATCTCACTCACGGCGCTCGGCCGAACCTGTCGGGCAAATGGTTTGAAGCTCATCATTATGGCGTCCGCGAAGACAACGCGCTGATCGATTATGACAAGCTGCGCGAGCAGGCCCGCGAGGTTCAGCCGAAAATGCTGATCGCCGGCGGTTCGGCCTATCCGCGCACCATCGACTTCAAGGCGTTCCGCGAGATCGCCGACGAAGTCGGCGCCTATCTTCTGGTGGACATGGCCCATTTCGCCGGCCTCGTGGCCGGCGGCGCCTATCCCAACCCCGTGCCCTACGCAGATGTCTGCACGACCACGACCCACAAGACGCTGCGCGGCCCGCGCGGCGGCATGATCATTTCGCGCGACGCCGATCTCGGCAAGAAGTTCAACTCCGCAGTCTTCCCCGGCATGCAGGGCGGCCCGCTCATGCACGTGATCGCCGCCAAAGCGGTGGCTTTCGGCGAGGCGCTGAAGCCTGAATTCAAGACCTACGCCCGCAATGTCATCGAGAACAGCAGGGCCATGGGTGCGGCGCTGGACGAGGCAGGGTTCGACCTGGTTTCCGGCGGCACCGACAGCCACGTCGTGCTTGTGGATCTGCGTCCCAAATCGCTCACCGGCGACATTTCCGAGGCGGCCCTGGAGCGCGCGCACATCACCTGCAACAAGAACGGCGTGCCCTTCGATCCGGAAAAGCCCACCGTCACCTCCGGTCTGCGGGTCGGCGCGCCGGCGGGCACCACCCGCGGCTTCGGCGCGGCGGAATTCCGCCGGGTCGGCAAGATGATGGCCGAAGTGCTTGATGCTCTGGCGGTCAATCGCGACGGCGACGCCGCGGTGGAGGCGCGTGTGCGTGAAGAGGTGATCGCGCTTTGCGAACGCTTCCCCATCTATCCTGAACTCAACTAAGAGACGGCTCGCGTGCGCTGCCCCTTCTGCTCCAGTCCCGACACCCAGGTGAAGGATTCGCGTCCGGCTGAAGACAGCCAGGCGATCCGTCGTCGTCGGCAATGTCCCTCCTGCGGGGCGCGCTTCACGACGTTCGAGCGCGTACAGCTTCGCGATCTGTTCGTGGTGAAATCCGATGGCAAGCGTCAGCCGTTTGATCGCGACAAGCTCGCCAAGTCCATTGATCTGGCGACCCAGAAACGGCTGATCGACCGGGACCGGCTGGACCAGATGATCTCCGGCATCGTCCGCCGCCTTGAAAGCGGCGGCGATCCGGACGTTCCCTCCAAGAGCATCGGCGAGCTGGTCATGGATGGTTTGCGCCATCTCGATACCGTCGCCTATGTGCGCTACGCCTCGGTGTATCGCGACTTCAAGGAAGTCGACGATTTCTCCAACTTCATCCGTCAGCATCATCTCAACGCGGATGAGGAAGAAGACCCCGCGTGAGCGGCCCCGGCGTCACGGTCACCTTGAAGCTCGCCACCAGTCTTGACGGCCGCATCGCGCTGGCTGACGGCCGGTCCAAATGGATCACGGGATCTGAAGCGCGCGAAGCGGTTCATCAAATGCGCGCCCGGCACGACGCCGTGCTCACCGGTGTTGGAACGGTCCTGGCAGACGATCCGCAGATGACGGCCCGCCCTGGCGGCGCCCCCGCCGCCGTGCAGCCGATCCGCGCGGTCATGGACTCCCATTTGCGCACGCCCTCCAGCGCGGCGATGTTCAGCGCCGGCCCGGTGATCATCTACCATTCAGGCGATGCCGGGGCGGCCGCGCTTGCGCTCTCGCAGGCGGGCGCGCGGCTGGAACGTGTTGCGGCCGGGCCCGACGGTCGCGTTGGTTTCGCCGCGGTGCTGCAGCATCTGGCCGGTGAGGGCGTGCTCACCGTGATGATCGAAGCGGGCGGCGCGCTTGCCGGCGCCGCGCTGCGGTCTGGGCTGGTGGATCGCATCGAATGGTTTCGTGCGCCGAAGCTGATCGGTGGCGAGGGGCGTCCTTGTATCGCAGAGCTTGGCCTTGAGAGCCTGGATGCGGCCCCCATCTTCACCCGCAAGAAAGCGCGCCCGATCGGCGCGGATCTCTGGGAAACCTACGAGCGGGGCTGACATGTTCACAGGTATCGTCACGGCGGTCGGGGAGATTGTTTCCATCGCGGACGCACCGGTTCGCCGTGTGCGGATAAAGAGCCCGTACGCAGCCGACAGCTTCGAGCTCGGCTGCTCGGTCGCCCATGACGGGGTGTGTCTAACCGTTGTCGCGGTCGAGCCCGCAGGCGAGGGCGCGGTGTATGATCTTGATGTCTCGCCGGAGACGCTGGCGCGCACGACGTTGGCCGACTGGCGCACCGGCGGCCGGGTCAATCTGGAGCGGGCGCTCAAAGTCGGCGACGAGTTGGGCGGGCACATCGTGCAGGGCCATGTGGATGGAGTCGGCGAGGTGGTCTCGCGCAGCGACGAAGGCGGCTGGATCCGCTTTGAGATCCGCGCTTCACGCGCGCTGTCCGCCTTCATCGCCGAAAAGGGCTCGATCGCCGTCAACGGAGTGTCGCTCACGGTGAACGGGGTCGAAGCAGAGGTGTTCTCGCTGATGATCATTCCACACACCGCCGAAGCCACGACTCTGGGCGCATTGCAGGCCGGGGCGCGCGTGAACCTTGAGATCGACGTCATGGCGCGCTACGCCGCACGTCTGATGGAGGTGCGCGGGTCCGGCGCGCCGGGCGAGGCCTGAACAATGAGCCAGACATATAACGACACCGAGAGCCCGCTCTCCCCGATCGAGGACATCATCGAGGATGCCCGCAACGGGCGCATGTTCATTCTTGTGGACGCCGAAGATCGCGAGAACGAGGGCGATCTGGTCATGCCGGCCCAGTTCGCTACGCCGGAGGCGGTGAACTTCATGGCCCTGCACGGGCGGGGGTTGATCTGCCTGTCCATGACCCGAGAGCGCGCCGAGACCTTGAAACTTCCCTTGATGAGCCAGCGCAATGAGAGCCGGCACACCACCAATTTCACGGTCTCGATCGAGGCGCGCGAAGGCGTCACCACCGGCATATCCGCCCATGACCGGGCGCGCACGATCTCGGCGGCCATTGATCCGACGAAAGGCGCGGACGACATCGTCTCGCCGGGCCATGTCTTCCCGCTTGTGGCCCGTGACGGCGGGGTTCTGGTGCGCGCCGGACATACCGAAGCGGCCGTGGACGTGGCGCGCATGGCCGGCTGCAACCCGTCCGGCGTGATCTGCGAGATCATGAATGAAGACGGCACGATGGCGCGCCTGCCTGAGCTTGTGGCCTTTGCACAGCGCCATGGTCTGAAGATCGGCACGATCGCCGACCTGATCGCCTATCGCCGCAAGAACGACCGCTTCGTGGAGCGCCGCCTTGACACCGAAGTCGACACGCGGCGGGGCGGGGCGTTCAAGCTCACGGTGTTTCGCTCGCTGGTGGATAATGTGGAGCATGTGGCCCTCACCAAGGGCGATCCGCGCCAGGATGGTCCGGCGCTGGTGCGCATGCACAAGGTGAGCTTCGCCGACGATGTTCTGAACGTGCTCGGCGGCCGGTCGGGTCTCGTGGACGAAGGGGTTCAAACCCTGGCCGAACATGACGGGCCGGGAGTCATGGTGTTTATCCGCGAGACCAATGCGTCCGCTATCACCGAGCGCTTCGGCGCTGCGCCGGCCGATCCGCCCGGCGCCCGCGAAGAGCGGCTCCTGCGCGAATACGGTGTCGGCGCCCAGATTCTGCTCGATCTCGGGGTTCGAAAAATGATTTTGTTGTCCACAGCGCCGCAAACCATCGTCGGCCTCGACGGCTACGGCCTCGAAATTGTCGAGCAGCGCGAAATCGAAGGGGGCCGTCATGGCCGATAAGCCGCGCGTCCTGATCATCGCCGCGCCGTTCTATGAAGACATCGCCGAGCAGCTGGTGCAGGGCGCCAGCGAGCATCTCACCGAACAGGGCGCCAGTTTCGACGTGCATCAGGTGCCCGGCGCGTTCGAAATCCCGGGCGTGATCGCCATGGCCGAAGCCGGCCGCGCAGGCTATGACGCCTATGTGGCTCTTGGGTGCGTTATCCGGGGTGAGACGAGTCATTACGACTATGTGTGCGGTGAAAGCGCACGTGGCCTGATGGATCTGTCGCTCAAGGGCGTTCCTCTTGGCTACGGAATTCTCACCGTCGAGAATATCAAGCAGGCGCGCGCCCGGGCCCATGTGGACCAGAAGAACAAGGGCAAGGACGCCGCCGAGGCCGCGCTCGCCATGCTCGCCGTCAAACGCCAGTTCAAGGCAGACTGAATGTCCGACGCCGAAAAGCCTGAAGTCGAGACCATCAAAGAAAGCGTCAGCGAACGCCGGGCGCGTTTGCGCCGGTCCGCGCGCCTGTCCGCCGTTCAGGCCATGTACCAGATGGAGCTGTCCGGCCAGGGCGCGAAAAGCGTCGTGCGTCAGTTTCGCGACCACCGCTTCGGCCATGAGGACGAACCGGGCGACTATATCGAGGCCGACGAGGATTTCTTCGAAGACCTGCTGCAGGGCATCGTCGAGCGCCAGGACGAGGTGGACGGGCTGATCAAGGGCGCGCTGCGCGAGGGTTGGCGCCTGTCGCGGCTCGACGCCACGGTGCGCGCCATCCTGCGCTCGGGCGGCTATGAGTTGCTGGCGCGCCAGGACGTGCCAACCAAGACAGTGATCAACGAATATATCGACATCGCCCACGCCTTCTTTGAAGGCCCCGAGCCTGGCTTTGTGAACGGCACGCTGGACACGCTCGCCAAGCAAGTCCGCCAGGGCGCGGCGTAAGCGATGGCGGGCGAGGGCGAGTTCGACTTCATCGCCCGGCGCCTGGCCCCGCTGACGCAGGGCCACACCGGCGCTTATGGCCTCAAGGATGACGGCGCGATCCTGGCCCCGCCTTCGGGCTGTTCCTTCGCCGTGACATCCGACACGCTTGTGGAGGGGGTTCACTTTCCAGGTGGAGAAGACCCGTTCAAGGCCGGGTGGAAAGCCCTCGCCGCGAACGTCTCCGATCTGGTCGCCATGGGCGCCGAGCCGAAACTCTATGTTCTGAACATCGTCTGGCCCAAGGGCGGGTTCGAGACACGCGTCGAGCGCTTCGTAAAGGGGCTCGCCGAGGCCCAGGCCGCTTTCGGCATGGCGCTTGTTGGAGGCGACACGACAAGCGCAGAAGGGCCATGGACCCTCTCCATCACGGCGTTCGGCGCGGTCCAGGGCACGCGAACGCCGCGGCGCGGCGGCGCCAAGCCTGGCGACGTGCTGCTGGTGTCGAACTTTATCGGCGACCCCTATCTCGGGCTCCAGCAGCGCCTCGGCCTGACGCTATTCAACGTTCCGGCCCACTCGAGCTTCGTCGAGCAGCGTTTCGCCACCCCGTCGCCGCCAGTCGCTCTTTTCAGCAAGCTGCATCATTACGCCACCGCCGCGATTGACGTCAGCGACGGGCTGCTGGCCGATATTGGTCATATCCTCGACGCTTCAGGCCTGAGCGCGACGATCGATCTGTCCGACCTGCCGCTGTCAGCGGCCGCGCTCGACTGGGTTTCGCGCCAGGAGGACGAGATGGCGGCCCGCCTCAGCCTTGCGACCGGCGGAGACGACTATGAGATCGTTGCAGCCGTCCCCGAAAACTTCGTCCGGCGATTCAGCTCCGAATGCGCCCAGATCGGTGTGCGGATCACCCGGCTCGCCCGTCTGGAGGCGGGTTCAGGCCTTGATGTCTCGTTCAACGCGACGCCCGTTCAAACGGGCGCTCTTGGCTTTACGCATTTTTGACACCGGCGGCTCTATGCTCGCCGGCATGATCAAGCGCGTTCTGCTCATTACCGTGGTTTTCGCCTTCACCGCTTCGGCGCAGGCCGGCGAGGCGCCCCATAGCGCAGCGCCAGAAGGCGGCGCGCCTGCGTCCGAAGGCCCGGTTGAGCTGTACAATGCCCGCGATGAGGCCGCGGATCGCGCCATGGCGATTTTCGGACCGGATGAGACCTGCCAACGCAATCTGGACTCTCCCCCGGTCGTTGTTCCCGTGACGGAGGATGATCGCCTGACCGGCTACGCCTTTGTCGTGCCCCGGATATGTCTCAAGCGCAGCGGACGGTTCGATCACCTGTCCAATATACACTTCCTCACAGACCGGTTTCTGCGCGCGGCCCACCGAACTCCGTTCCAGGTGCACGCAGACGGGACGCTCGATCGCGAGGCCACCGAGGCGGCCATGCTTGCGGCGGTCGCCGAGTTCATTCCGGCGGAGGATGTCGACCGTTTGGATCTGCTCGGCGAAGACATCCGGTATGTGCGCTAATCCTTTTTGCGAACGGGTCTTTTGTAATTCTTGCGTGATCCCGGCGGTTCGGCATAGTATCCCTCAGGGGCGAGGGGCTTTACCGCGCTGATTTCAGATCTCTCAAATAAAAGTGCGGCGGGCGTCTCTTACAGTAACAACGCCTGAACGGGATACTTCAGTTATGGGAATGGAATCACTTTGGCTCTGGCTCGCTATAGCGGCCGGGCTTTTATCGATCATTTACGGTGCGGTTCAGATCCGCTCGATTCTTGCGGCGAGCCCCGGAACCGAGCGCATGCAGGAGATCGCCCGGGCGATCCAGGAAGGCGCGAACGCATACCTCAAGCGCCAATACACCACCATCGCCATTGTCGGGGTCGTGATCCTGATCATCGTCGGCCTTTTGCTGGGCTGGATCGTCGCCATGGGCTTTCTGATCGGCGCGCTTTTGTCGGGCGCAGCCGGGTTCATCGGCATGCTGGTTTCGGTGCGCGCCAACGTGCGCACCACCGAAGCGGCGAAAACCTCGCTGCAGGCGGGCCTGTCCATGGCGTTCAAGGCGGGCGCGGTGACCGGCATGCTCGTGGCCGGGCTCGCACTTCTTTCGGTGTCGATCTACTACGCGCTTCTCACCGGCGGGAACGGTTTTGAAAACGCGCAAGAACAACGCACCATCATCGACGGCCTTGTGGCGCTCGGCTTCGGCGCCTCACTGATTTCCATCTTTGCGCGCCTTGGCGGCGGCATCTTCACCAAGGGCGCCGATGTGGGCGGCGACATGGTGGGCAAGGTCGAGGCCGGCATTCCCGAGGATGATCCGCGCAATCCGGCCACCATCGCCGACAATGTCGGGGACAATGTGGGCGATTGCGCCGGCATGGCCGCAGATTTGTTTGAAACCTACGCCGTGACGGTAGTGGCCACCATGGTGCTCGCCTCGATCTATTTTCGCGGCGCAGCTGGTGATTTCGGCCTCGATGCGATGATGGTCTATCCGCTGGCCATCGGCGCCACCTGCATCATCGCCTCGATCATCGGCGCGTACTTCGTGCGCCTGGGCAAGGGCTCCAAGAATGTGATGGGCGCGCTCTACAAGGGCTTCATCGCCACCGCGGTGCTCGCCGTGGGCGGGGTGGCGATCGCCACGCATTTCCTCATCGGGTTCGGCGCTGAGGCGACCACCAGCACCGGCGTCTCGATCACCGGGATGGATCTGTTCCTGTGCGGCGTCGTCGGCCTTGTGGTGACCGGCCTGATCGTATGGATCACCGAATACTATACCGGGGTGCAGTATGGCCCGGTGAAGTCGATCGCCAAGGCGTCCGAGTCCGGCCACGGCACAAACGTCATCCAGGGCCTGGCGGTCTCCATGGAGGCGACGGCGCTGCCCGCGCTTGTGATCGTTGTGGCCATCGTGGCCACCTTCAACCTCGCTGGCCTTTTCGGCATCGCGATCGCGGTCACGACGATGCTGGCGATCGCCGGCATGGTCGTAGCGCTCGACGCGTTCGGCCCTGTCACCGACAACGCCGGCGGGATCGCGGAAATGGCGGAGCTTGAAGGCTCGGTGCGCGAAACCACCGACATGCTCGACGCTGTGGGCAACACCACCAAGGCGGTGACCAAGGGCTACGCCATCGGCTCGGCCGGGCTGGGCGCTCTGGTTCTGTTCGCGGCCTATACCGAGGATCTCGCCTACTTCGCGTCGAATCCGGAGACCTATCCCTTCTTCGCCGGCATTGACGTGAACTTCTCGCTCCAGAACCCGTATGTGGTTGTCGGCCTCTTGTTTGGCGGTCTGCTGCCCTTCCTGTTCGCCGGCATGTCCATGACCGCAGTGGGCCGCGCGGCCCAGGCCGTGGTGGAAGAGGTTCGCCGGCAATTCAAGGAAAAGCCGGGGATCATGACCTATGAGGAGAAGCCCGATTACGGACGCGCGGTCGATATTCTGACCACAGCCGCAATCCGGGAGATGATCATCCCGTCTTTGCTGCCCGTGCTGGCGCCGGTTGTCCTGTTCACCGTGCTCTACTTCATCGCGGGCCTGAACGACGCGCTGGCGGCGGTGGGCGCCATGCTGCTGGGCGTCATCGTCACCGGACTTTTTGTGGCGATTTCCATGACCGCCGGCGGCGGCGCGTGGGACAACGCCAAGAAATATATCGAGGACGGCCATCACGGCGGCAAGGGCTCTGAAGCCCACAAGGCGGCGGTGACCGGCGACACGGTGGGCGATCCCTACAAAGATACCGCCGGCCCGGCTGTGAACCCAATGATCAAGATCACCAATATCGTGGCGCTCTTGATGCTGGCGGTGATGGCGGGGTTCTAAGCCAGGGACTGATGCTGAAACGTGAAAAGCCCCGGCCTTTTGGCCGGGGCTTTTTAACTCGCCTGAGGTGTTTGGAGAATTTCCGGCGCGGCTAGCGTCCGCCGTCCGGACGCGGACCGCCGGCGCCGCCGGGCAGGTTCTGCTCGCCGCCGAATTGTTCGCCGGGCAGACGGCCCACATTGCCAAGCAATTGTTCAAGCAGGGTGAGCTCGCGGCCCCGCGTCGGGGTTTCGCGATCTACAAAGGCCACGACGCGCCCGTCGTCCAGCCCGTACTCCACCATGTCGCTCAGCACGCCCTCTTCGTCGAAGCTCAGAGCGATGACCCGGCGCTCGCGCGTGTCGGGGCGCAGATAGGCGAGGTATTCGCGGGTGGCGGAGATATAATACCAGGTGTCGTCCTCGAACATGCCGCGGGTCGACGGGTTGCCCAGCGTGGCCAGGATGCTCGCCTGCGTATCCTCGCCGGGCGTCAGCTCCGGCAGCTCCCCGTCGGGATAGCGGAAGCCGTGGCTTCGAAGGGTCGGGTTGCAGGCGGAAACCAGAGCGGCGCTGGCGATGACTGCGGCGGCGATGGCGGCGCGGCGAAGACGCATGACAGCCCTCCTTAAGGGCGCGGACGGTGTGCAGGCGCGGCTTTGCGCCGCGCGCCGATTGACGTAGCTGTTCGCGATCTTAGCTTCAAGCGCGCGTTAAAGGGAGCCCGCGTGACATGTTCACCCGTCTGTTCAGGAAAGACCCCATGAAAGCCCGGGCTCGCGAGGTGTATGACACGCTCGTGCGGGCTGCGCGCAAGCCGGGCCTTTACGGCGAAAAGGGCGCGCCGGACACGGTGGACGGGCGGTTCGACATGATCACCGCCCATGCGATTCTCCTTCTCCGGCGCCTGCGCCGCGAGGGCGAAGCCGCAGCCGAGCTGAGCCAGCTGGTCTTTGACGTGATGTTTGATGATTTCGATGCGGCGCTACGCGAAATGGGCACCGGCGATTTGTCGGTGGGCAAGAAGATCCGCGAGATGGGCGAGGCGTTCTATGGACGCGCCAAGGCCTATGAGGACGCGCTGAACGCCGGTGACGAGGAGAAGCTCGCCGCGATTCTCGAGCGCAATCTGTTCGCCGTGGACAACGATGAGGAGACTGCAGCCGAGGCAGTGGAGGCCGTCGAGGTGACGGTTTCGCCGGCGTCCAGAAAGCTGGCGTCCTATCTCTCCGCGTCGGCGCGCGCCCTTGATGATCAGGGGGTGGAGGCTATCCTCGCGGGCGAAGCGCCTCGCTTCGTGTCCGCCGTTTAGGCGCAGGGCCGCCGCCGGCGCGCCGCCGGGCCCGCCTTGCATCTTCAAAGTCTATGGGTAACAAGGTAGCCGCCCCGAACAGGGCGCGGGTTTATTCATTCACGGATTTTAAATGACGTCTTCCCTGGTTCTTTCCGTAGACGCCATGGGCGGCGACCACGCCCCCGAGAGCGTAATTGACGGCGCAGCGCAGTTTTTAAAGGGCCGCCGCCGTCCGGTGGCGTTCCTGCTGCACGGCGATGAAGCCCGTATCGCTCCGTTGCTCGACCGGCATGCCGCGCTCAAGGCGGTCAGCGAAATCCGCCACAGCGCCACCGAAGTGAACATGTCCGCAAAGCCCTCCGAGGCGGTGCGGCGCTCACGCGGCTCGTCCATGTGGAACGCCGTGCATGCGGTGAAGGACGGTGAGGCCGCAGTCGCCGTTTCGGCGGGGAACACCGGCGCGCTGATGGCGATCTCGAAGGTGATTCTGCGCATGAAGCCGGGCGTGCACCGGCCCGCGATCGCCGCCAGCTGGCCGGCGCCGACGGGGTTCTCCACGGTGCTGGACGTGGGCGCCAATGTTGAGATCACACCGTCCCAGATTCTCGAATTCGCCGTTCTTGGCGAAGCCTTTCACCGCGCCGTGCACAATGTGGCGCGCCCCACGGTCGGCATCCTCAATGTCGGCCAGGAAGAGCTGAAAGGGAGCCAGATCATCCGCGAGGCCGACGCGCTGATGCGCAAGGCCGGGCTCGACATGGATTATCAGGGCTTTGTTGAAGGCGACGACATTTCAGCCGGGACCACCAATGTGGTGGTGACCGACGGCTTCACCGGGAATGTGGCGCTGAAGACTGCTGAGGGCACCGCGCGCCTGGTGGGCGGCTGGCTGCGCGAGGCGCTCACCGGTTCCATCACCGGCAAGCTGGCCGCGGCGATCCTGCAGCTGGGAGCGCTGGATGTCCTGCGCGCCAAGATGGACCCTGGAAACGTCAATGGCGGCGTCTTCCTTGGCCTCAATGGTGTGGTGGTCAAAAGCCATGGCGGGACTGATGCGGCGGGATTCGCCACAGCGCTCAGGATTGCGCTTGAGCTTGCCGACAGCCGGTTCCTCACCGAGATTGAGAAGAATCTCGCTACGCTGGGTCAACTCGAGACGCAGGACGCCGCAACTGCGGCTAAAGGATAGACCGTGATCTACTCACGCATCGCCGGGATCGGAGCGTTTCTGCCCGAGAAGGTGCTCACCAATCAGGCGATGGAAGCGATCGTGGAAACCAGCGATTCGTGGATTCGCGAGCGCACCGGGATTGAGAAGCGCCACATCGCCGGGGATGGCGAGTTCACCAGCGATCTGGCCACCGCCGCCGCGCGACGGGCTCTAACGGCCGCCGGTCTTGATGCGGGCGATGTCGATCTGATCGTGCTGGCCACCGCCACGCCGGACCTGACCTTTCCCGCCACCGCCACGATCGTGCAGCAAAAGCTGGGCATCGAGCAGGGTGCGGCGTTTGACGTGCACGCGGTCTGTTCGGGCTTTCTCTACGCCCTCGCCACCGCGGACAATTTCATCCGCTGCGGTCAGGCCAAATGCGCCCTTGTGATCGGCGCCGAGACGTTCTCGCGAATCCTGGACTGGACCGACCGCACCACCTGCGTGCTGTTCGGCGACGGCGCCGGCGCCGCGGTGCTCACGGCGGAGGAGGGCGATCCGGCCAACGGAATCATCAAGACCCATCTGCGGTCAGACGGCCGGTTCAAGGATCTGCTTTATGTGGACGGCGGACCGTCGGCGACCCAGACGGTCGGCCATCTGCGCATGCAGGGCAATCAGGTTTTCCGCCACGCGGTTTCCAAGATCGCCGGCTCCATGAGCGAGCTGGCCGAAATGGCCGGCGTGGACATCGCCGACATTGACTGGTTCGTGCCCCACCAGGCCAATCAGCGGATTTTGCTCGGTGTTTCTAAGAAGCTCGGCATTCCCGAGGAGAAGGTGATCTCCACCGTCGCCAAGCACGGCAACACCTCCGCCGCCTCGATCCCGCTAGCGTTTGATCAGGCGATCAGCGACGGCCGAATCAAGCGGGGCGATCTCGTGCTCATGGAGGCCCTCGGCGGCGGGTTCACCTGGGGCGCCGCGTTGGTGCGTTATTAAGCCTTTCCCTATGGTTAACGTTGACCGCCGGGCGGCGTGCGCCGTAACGTGTCAGTCTTGTAAGTTGATCAGGGGAACGCGATGTCCAATACCATCACCCGGGCCGATCTCGCAGACGCGGTGAACCGCGATGTGGGACTGCCTCGCCAGGAAAGCGCTCAGCTGGTCGAACAGGTGCTCGACATGATCTCCGAGACGCTGGTGGAGGGCGACTCGGTGAAGCTGTCTTCGTTCGGCTCGTTCGTGCTGCGCGACAAGAACGGCCGGGTCGGGCGCAATCCCAAGACCGGCGAGGAAGTGCCGATCGATCCGCGCCGCGTTCTTGTTTTCAAGCCTAGCCAGGTCCTCAAGGATCGCGTGGACAACGCCCTGTCCAAAGACCTGGCCTAAATGGCCGAGAAGTCTCCAGATGCTTACCGCACGATCTCGGAGGCCGGCGAAGAGGCCGGGTTGCCGGCCCATGTGCTCCGGTTCTGGGAGAGCAAGTTCACCCAGCTCAAGCCGGTCAAGCGCGCCGGCGGGCGGCGCCTGTACCGGCCGCAGGACGTTCAGCTTCTCAAGGGCTTGCGGCGCCTCCTCTATGAGGAAGGCTATACGATCAAGGGCGCGCAGAAATACCTCAAGGACCATGGCGTCGCCCATGTGAGCGGGCTCGGGGAGGGCGGGACGCCGTCCGACGTGCCCGGCGCGCGGGTGAGCAACGCGCAGGCCAATGAGGAGCATGCGGCCGGCGCGCAAGAGCCCGGCGCGCGTGACGGCGCCGCACCCGAGTCGAGGTCTGGCGTTCCCGGCGCTCAGCCGGACGCGCCGGCAGGTCTGGGGTCTGAAGACAGGGCGCGCATCCGTTCGGCCCTGGGCCGCCTGCAGGACGCCAGACAGGTGCTCGGCTCGGCGCTTCCGAGTCGCGGATAAAGAAGCGCGCCGCGCCGCATTTGCCCGGTTGCCCGAAGCCGCGGCCACGCCTATAACCCCGCTCCCGGCCTTGCGCCGGGCCCCCGGGTCACCCCGCCGGGGTGCTGATATGGCGGAGCGTGGCGCAGCCCGGTTAGCGCACCGGTCTGGGGGACCGGGGGTCGCAGGTTCAAATCCTGCCGCTCCGACCATTTACCGGCGCGAGAGCGCCGACTTGAATTCCCTCTTCATCGAATGACTTCAGTCGGCCTGGCTGCACGTCGGCCGTGTCGGCGATCTACCGTCTGAGTTTCGATGGCCGATGGCCAGCAGGCCACGCGGTGGTTACGCTCGTTAGCCCATGAAAAAATACCTGAGTTACGCCGTCTTCGAACGCGCCGTCGCCTGGCTGGTCACCGCCGGCATGGCGGTCGTCATCCTGCTCGCCTTGCTGCATTTCGCACGTGGCCTTTACGAAGCTGGTCTGGGCGTGACGCCGGGGTGGGACTATCGCGCGTTTCAGATCCTGTTCGACCGGGTTTTGACGGTTCTCATCGCCCTGGAGCTTGCGCGCTCGGTGCTGCAGATGGCGCAGGGCGAGCATGGCCTCGCACAGGTGAGAACCGTTGTGCTCATCGGCATCCTGGCCGTGGTTCGAAAGCTCATCTTGCTGGAAGTCGACAACACCTCGGGCATGTTTCTGCTCGGGATCGCCGCGGCGACATTGGCCCTGGGCCTCGTCTATGCGCTCGTTCTGGAGGCTGAACGCCGGGCGCGAAAACAGGATCTGGACGAGGCCGAGGACTAGCGCAGATCACGCACGATCAGGCCGCCGGCGATCATCAATCCGATCGCGCTGCCTGCGAAGAACCACAGCCCCGGCAGGCTCGCGGCGCCAAGAGCGCCGGCGCTGGACCAGACCACGATCAGGATCGCGACCACCAGAACATCGGTGAGGGACCAGCGCCCGATCGCCTCGACAAAGCGCGCCAGCCCCGTCACGCCGGACGCCCGCCCGCGCAAGTGAAGCACGGCGAGCCCGATCGATTTGAGAAGCGGCGTGATGATGGAGAAAGCGAAGACGAGCGCGGCGAGGCCCAACTCGCCCTCCTCAAAAAGCGCCCGAACGGTCTGCAGCAGGGAATACTCGGTCTTGAACAGCCAAAGCTGGCGCGTTTCCATGACAGGAAGCCAGAGGCCCAGTGCGAGAAACAGGACGCTGACAATCAGGATGGCCCGCGCCAGCCCGCCGCCGGCTGAGGAATTGCTGACAGCAGCGAGCGGGACCGAGGCGTGCGAGTCAGAGGGTGCGGGATCGGTGACGGCCATAAGCCAAGTCTGCCCGATCCCGATCCGCTTGTCTCCGGTCTAGTAGCCCGACAGTCGGGCGACTTCGCCGGCGCCGAAGGCGTCGTCGCCAAGATATTCCCCGGCCGCTTGGGCGCGCTTGTAGTAAAGGCCGATATCATATTCGTCGGTCATGCCGACGCCGCCGTGCATCTGAATGCCTTCGGCCGCAGCGAGGCGCGCCACCTGTGTGGCTTTGGCTTTCGCCGCCGCGCACCAGAGCGGGGCCTGGCTCGGCTGGGTGTCCAGCGTGGTGAGCGCTCGCCGCACCAGCGACTGGGTCAGCTCCAACTCGCCATAAAGGTGGGCGGCGCGGTGCTGCAGGCCCTGGAAGGTGGCGATGGAGACGCCGAACTGCTCGCGGCCTTTCAGGTAATCCAGCGTCACGTCGAACGCCTGGAGGGCCGAGCCGTAAAGCTCGGCGGCCTGGCAGGCGCGTCCGGCGTCAAGAAGATGACGATAGGCGGCCTCGGAATCCTCGGCGCCGGCCATCAGGGATTCACCTGTGAGTTTCACATCGGCGAACTTGATGTCGGCGGGAACATGGCTGTCCACGGTGCGACGCGCGGTGCGCTCGACGCCGTCGGCCTTGGGGTCGACGAGGAAGAGATTGATCTTGTCGTCTTCGGTGCGTGCGGCCACCACGAGCATGTCGGCGCCCATGGCGTTGACCACATAGCGCTTGGCGCCGTTCAGGCGGAAGCCGTTGCCGTCCTTCACCGCGCGCGCATCGATCTTCTCCGGATTGTGGCGGGCGCGTTCATCCAGGGCGAAGGCGAAGACGCACTCACCGGCGGCGATCCGCGGCAGCCAGCTGTCCTTCTGGGCGTCGGTGCCGGCCAGATTGAGCACGGTCGCGCCCATCACGGCGGTGGACAGATAGGGCGAAGAGGTGAGGGTGCGCCCGATCTCCTCGAGGATCACCCCGGCGGCCGAATAGCCCATCTCGACACCGCCATGGGCCTCTTCGACCAGCACGCCGGTCCAGCCCATTTCGGCCATTTGGCCCCAGAGTTCTTTGGAGAAACCGACCGGGTCTTTGGCGTCGCGCAGCTTGCGCAGCGCCGACACCGGCGAGGCTTCAGCGAGAAATCCGCGCGCGGAATCGCGAAGCATTTGCTCGTCTTCGTTCAACACGAAGGTCATCAGCGAAAATCCTTGTCTTAAATGTCGTCAGGCGCTCGGAAGGTCGAGCACGCGTTTGGCCACGATGTTGAGCTGGATCTCGCTGGTCCCGCCTTCGATGGAGTTGGCGCGGCTGCGCAGCCACGAGCGAGCGGTTTCGCCGTCGGACTCCTTGTCGCCTTCCCACAACAGGCCGTCATAGCCCAGCGCGCTCATATTGAGCTCGTTGCGTCGCTTGTTCAGCTCGGTGCCGATATATTTCAGCATCGAGGCCCGCGCGCCGACGCCTTCGCCATGGTCGGCCTCTTCCTTGACCCGTCGCATGGTGGCGTCAAACGCCAGCCCGTCGATGGTCAGGCGCGCCACATCGCCGCGCAGGACCGGATCGGACAGGCGGCCGTCCTCCTCCACTTCGCCCGACTGATGGGCGGCCGTGACCGGGTTGAGCCCGCCGAACGCGGCTTCGGACACGATGCCGGCGCGCTCATGGGAGAGAAGATATTTCGCGATCTCCCAGCCCTGACCGGCCTCGCCGAGGCGGTTCCTCACCAGCGCCTTCGCATCGTCGAAGAAGGTCTCGCAGAAGGGTGACTTGCCGCTGATCAGCTTGATCGGCTTGGTGGAGACGCCCGGCTGCTCCATGTCGATGAGCAGGAAGGAGATGCCGTTATATTTCGGCGCATCCGCTTCGGTGCGCACCAGCGCGAAGATCCAGTCGGACTGATCGGCGTAGCTGGTCCAGACCTTCTGGCCGTTCACCGTGTAGGCGTCGCCGTCGAGCACGCCCTTGGTGCGCAGCGACACCAGATCCGAGCCGGCGCCCGGTTCTGAATAGCCCTGGCACCAGCGGATCTCTCCGCGGGCGATGGGGGGCAGGTGTTCGGCTTTCTGCTCGTGCGTGCCGTATTTGAGAAGCGCCGGGCCGAGCATCCAGATGCCGAAGCTGTCCAGCGGGCTGCGCGCGCCGATCGCCTTGAGTTCTTCCTTCAGAACGAAGGCTTCGTCCTTGGAGAGACCGCCGCCGCCGTATTCGGTGGGCCAGGCCGGAACGGTCCAGCCTTTTTCGGCCATGCGATCCAACCAGACCTTCTGGTCAGCGCTGGCGAAGGTCCAGTTTTTGCCGCCCCAGCAGATATCGGCTTCGGAACGGATGGGCTTGCGCATGCTCTCGGGGCAGTTCGCTTCGAGCCAGGCGCGGGTGTCTTTGCGGAATGTATCGAGCGACATGGCGCTTCTCCTCCCTGACGTTTACGTAAAGGGTAAGGCGCGCGCCTCGCTCTGACCAGCCCCGGACCGCACGCAATTTCGATATCGGCGCGGCGAAACGGCGCGCCGGTCTTGCCCGGATTGCACGCGCCGCTAATTAGCAGCGTGTCGGCCCACCTTGAGGACTTGACCATGACGATGTCCGCCACAGCCATTCCCAAAGCGTTCACGGCGCCGGACACCAGTCGGGCCATGTTCTGGTGGCTTGTTGTGGTGTCGATTTTCGTCTGCGCCATGATCCTGGTCGGCGGGGCGACGCGGTTGACCGATTCAGGGCTCTCCATCACCGAATGGCGCCCGGTCACCGGCGCCATTCCGCCGCTCACCGCCGAAGGCTGGGAGGCAGAGCTTCAGAAATATCGCCTCATCCCTGAATACCAGCAACAGAACCGCGGCATGTCCATGGCTGAGTTCCAGTTCATCTACTGGTGGGAGTGGGGCCATCGCCAGCTGGGTCGGACGCTGGGCCTCGTGTATTTCGCCCCGTTCGTTTTCTTCCTCGCAAAAGGCATCGCGCCCAAGCGGCTGCGCCCCCGGCTCTGGGTGCTGTTCGCGCTCGGCGGCCTGCAGGGCGCCATTGGCTGGTGGATGGTCTCATCCGGTCTTGCAGACCGGCTGGACGTCAGCCAGTACAGGCTGGCGACGCACCTCACCATGGCGTTTGCAATCCTGGGCCTCAGCCTGTGGACCGCCTTGGAGCTGCGATACGGCGAGACACGGGTTTCCAGCCGTACGCGGTTCTTCTCTTGGGCGGCGGCGTTCTGGGCGGCGGTGCTGTTGCAGGTGGCTCTGGGCGCCTTTGTCGCAGGCCTAGACGCCGGGCGCATTCACACCAGCTGGCCGGGCTTCAACGGGCGACTTATCCCGGATGACTATCTGATGGGCATGCCGTTTCTTCAGGCGATCTTCGAGAGCCGGCCGGCCGTGCAGTTCCAGCATCGCTGGTTCGCCTATGCGCTTGCGATCGCGGGAGGCGTGCTGGCGTGGGCCTATCACCGTAGCGGCGACAAGGTGTTGCGCAATTTCGCACTGGTCCTGCCGGCGGTCCTGTTTGCGCAGATCGTGCTGGGGATCGCGACGCTGGTCAGCGCTGCTCCCCTCTCTTTGTCCCTGCTGCACCAGGGCGGCGCCATCGCGCTTTTCCTCACCGCCGGGGTGGCGGCCTGGACGGCGGCGCGGGCGCTACCGTCCGGCGCAAACGATCAGCTCTCCGCGTCGGCGACCGAGACCGCGACCACTTCGCGCGCGACCACCTCGCGAGCAACGATTTTGACACGGGAGTCGGCGCGGTCATAGATCGCCACCAGCCCTGACGAGAACGCCATCCCGCCATAGCTCTCGCTGGTCACAGCGAGCGCTGCCGGGCTGTCGAACGCCGGCGCGTTCAGACCGGCTTCGGTGCCGATATCCGCGATCAGCTCCAGCGAGCGCGCATCATAGACTTCAATCCGTCCAGTATTGGATGACGCCGCCAGAACAGCCGGACGGCCCAGAAGCTCGGTATAGCCGATATCCGAGATCGTAAGCCCGGCCGCGAAGGCGCGGGTTTCACCGTCCATGGTCACGCGTGCAAGGCCCGCAGCCGGAGCCGCGATCAACAGATCGTCGTCCACCGCCGCGCAGCTGCGTGCGGCGAAGGGCAGGGGGAACCGGCTTTCTTCGGTAAGGGTCAGGCCGTCGCCGCCCCTGTCGCTCACCCGCACCACGATCGCCTCGGGACCGCGGCCCAGCACCGCGATATCCACATAGCCGATGGCGGTCTCATAAAGGCAGAGCGCCGCAGCGTCCTGGATCAGGGTTTCGCCCTCAAGCGGCAGCTCCACCACATCGCCGGCCTGGCGGATGACCGCGAAGCCGCGCAGCGATCCGGCGCCATCGACGCCGAACAGAAGCGGAAAGACCTCGCCGCGCAGCGCGAAGTCGGACGCGCCGATGACGGAGGCGAGCTGCGGTCCGGCGGCGCTGATCAGCGGTTCGCCCTCCACCGAAAAGATATCGAACCCGCCATCTTGAAGGGCGGTCGCCACCAACCCGGTCCAGGGCGATTGGGCCGTGGGCAGGAAGGTGAGACCGCGCGCAGGCGCGGACGGCTCGAACGCACTCGTCACCACGGCGGTGCGGCGCAGGGATTCCTCGCGCTGGCGTTGCTCTGCGTCGCCCGCCTCCTCGCCTGAAGAGCAGGCGGTCAGGCCGACGCTGGCGACAAGGAGCGCTGCGCCCAGGGCCCGCGCACCGCGAAGGTGCGGCCGGGGCCGTTCTGTACATTGAAGAAGAGGGTCGTTGCGTCGGGTGAAAAACATGGTCCGGTGATCTCGCTGTATTCGCCCCTCTCGTCGGGGCTGGCGTTGCGCCCGATGGTATAGACCTCGCCGCCGGGCGTCACACCCCTGATGTATTGCTCGCCGTCGCCGTCTTCCACCACGATGAGATCACCCCAGGGCGCCACGGTGATGTTGTCGCACTTTTCCATGAGTGCCGCGCTCGAGCTTTCGAACAGCAAGGTGAGCTCGCCCGGCGCTTCGCGTTCCTGGCCATAGCCTTCAAAGCGCGACGGCCGGTAGCGCCAGATCTGGCCGATACGCTCTGGCCCGCCGTCGGTGCAGCAGAAGAACACCTCGCCCTCGCCGAACCACATGCCTTCTCCGCGGGTGAAGGCCGCCGCACCGCCCGCGACGGCGCGCGCCGCGAGATCGTTGTCAGGATTGTGGATGGCGTCCAGATCCATCCAGGAGGCCTGCAGGGTCTCGCCCACCGCGATCCTGTCGGCCTCGCGCCAGTTATAGGTCTCAAGCCCGGGCCGGCCTTGCACGGCCAGCGCCTGAAGCCGCCCGCTGCGCCACAGCTCGCCGGGCGCGTCGGGTAGAAAGCGGGTGATCAGGCTCGGCCGGTCGTCTTCGGTCTGATAGACGATCCCGGTGCGCGGATCGACCGCGCAGGCCTCATGCTTGAAACGGCCAAGGCCGCGCAGCGGGGTAGGCTCTACAAGCCCGATATGATCGGCCGGCACCTCAAACGCGAAGCCGTGATCCAGGCGCGCGCCTTCCCCGGCCCGCGACAGCGTCTCTTCGCACGAGATCCAGCTTCCCCAGGGCGTCGGGCCGCCGGCGCAATTGTTTTCGGTTCCGGCCAGAGACAGGAATTGGCGCGCCACCCGCCCGGTTTCGGCGTCCACGTGGAGCGTGGTGGTTCCGCCAAGATGGGGCCGGTCGCGCTCGGTCCAGTCATACAGCCGGCTGGAATCGATGCGGGCGATGCGTTCGGCGTTCGGCCCGAAGGGCGAGATGTCGGTCTCGCCGGAACGGATTTCATGATTGCGCACCAGCGTCACAAGCCCCTCTGGGCCGGCAAAGGCCGCCATGCCGTCATGGTCGCCGGGGACCAGAAGCCCATCATCCATGACGTCGCCAGTGTCGGAGAATGTGGTGTAGCTGAAGCCCTGGGGCAGATCGAACAGGCCGCGCGGATCGCCGGTAAGGGCGCCGTACCCCTCAACCTGGTTCTGATATCCCTCAGGCGCGCGCGGCGCGCAGGCGGTGAGGGCCGGAAACGCAGAGAAGGCCGCGCTGACGGCGGCGGTCCGGGTCAGGAAACGGCGGCGCGAAAGGGTCATGGGCGGGCTCCGGCGGGCAGGGGGCGGATGGCTCTCCTCTTGTTTAAACAAACGCCAAGCGCTTGAATATACCGGGCACGTGAAATATACGGTAATCAGATACCGTATTGCTAAACCCCTTAGTTCAAAGGTTTTTCACAACAGGTGTTGACCCGAGCGCGCAGCGCGCGTAGGACGCACGCTCTTCACGCGGGGGGTGGGCCTCCGCGTACACGGAATTGACCTAAGGCTGACGCGATGAAGACCTTTACCGCAAAGCCCGCGGACGTCGAGAACAAGTGGATCGTGATTGACGCCGAGGGGGCCATTGTCGGCCGTCTCGCCGCCTACATCGCCACGCGTCTCCGCGGCAAGCACCGTACCGACTTCACCCCCCACGTTGACACCGGCGATCATGTCGTCGTGATCAATGCGGGTAAGGTGGTGTTCACCGGGCGCAAGCTTAACGACAAGCGCTACTATCGCCACACCGGGCACCCCGGCGGCATCAAGGAAACCAGCCCGCGCAAAGTGCTCGAGGGCCAGTTCCCCGAGCGCGTGCTCGAAGCGGCTGTGAAGCGCATGCTGCCCAAGGAAAGCCCGCTTGCTCGCTCGCAGTTCTCCAAACTGCGCGTTTATGCCGGCGGCGAGCATCCGCACGAGGCACAGAGCCCTGAAGTCATCGACTTCAAGTCCATGAACACCAAGAATGCGCGGAGCTGAGAATGGCTGAGCAAGCTCGTTCCCTCGATGACCTGAAATCCGCGCTGCAGGACGCCGGGTCTGAAATCGTTCCGGAAGCCCCGGAAGAACAAATCATCGTCGAACCGAAGATCGACGAGCACGGCCGCGCCTACGCGACCGGCCGGCGCAAGAACGCCATCGCCCGCGTCTGGATCAAGCCGGGCAACGGCAAGATCGTCGTGAACGGCCGCGAGCAGGAAGTCTATTTTGCTCGTCCTGTGCTGCGCATGGTGATCGCCCAGCCGTTCGAGACCGCCGAGCGTGTCGACCAGTTCGACGTGTTCGCTACCGTGACCGGCGGCGGCCTCTCTGGTCAGGCCGGCGCGGTGCGCCACGGCCTGTCGCGCGCCCTGGTCAATTATGAGCCGGGCCTGCGCCGGGTTCTGAAAGCCGCTGGCTTCCTCACCCGCGACTCCCGCGTGGTCGAGCGCAAGAAGTACGGCCGCAAGAAAGCCCGCCGTAGCTTCCAGTTCTCGAAGCGCTAAGCTTTACTGGATCTTACGGCTATCTTGCTACACGGGCGGTTCCTTTGGGAGCCGCCCGTTTTGTTTGTGGTGAAAGCCGGTCGGCGAGCGCGTCGAAGACCAGGCGGATGCGCCGGCTGGTGTTGAGTTCGCGGTGCGCGACCAGCCAGGTGGGCACGTCGACCCTGAACTGGTCCTGCAGAACCGGCTCGAACCCCTCATCACGGATCGTGTCTGCAGCGGCGACCAGCAGCCCGACACCGGCGCGGCACAGGGCGACCTGCACCTCTCCAGTAGAGGAGAAGGTGCGTATCGTCGCCGGATCGATGGCCAGGCCGCGCGAGGCGAGGCCCTCCACTGTACGTTCGGGGTGGTCGAAGCCGATGAATTCATGGTTCGCCAGATCCGCCAGGCTGCGCGGGCGACCGCAGCGATCAAAATAGACCGGTGCGGCACACAGATAGGCGGCGGTCTCGCCGATCAACCGACCGATGAGATCGGCCTGTGTAGGCCGAGCGTGGCGCACCGCAATGTCGGCCTCTCTGCGCTTGAGGTCCTGGAGGGCGTTCGACGCAGTGATCTCAAGGTCTATGCCCGGAAATTCCCTGCGGATCTGAGCCACGACCGGCGCCAGCTGACGCGACGCGAACAGGCTTGTGGCCGTGATCGTGACCAGCCCCTCCACCGCATCCGAGCGTCCCGTCGCGGCCAGGCGCACCGCGGTGGCGCCGTCGGCCATGGCCCGCACGTGCTCAGCCAGCGCGAGGCCCGTCTCCGTGGGTGTCAGGCTGCGCCGGCTGCGCTCGAACAGAACGACGCCAAGCGCGGCCTCCAGCGCGGAAATCTGGCGTGAGATTGTCGGCTGGGTCTGTCCCAACGCCCGTGCGGCCGCGGAAAACGACCCCGTCTGCACCGCCGCAAGGAAGGCGCGCGCCTGGTTCCAGTCAAAGTCGATCGCGTCCCAGTTCATTGTTTTGCGTATATCAGATGTTCCCGCATGCGTCTTTATTCAAGAAATATGCATGCCTAAAACAGGGTCGACCACACGGCGCGAGACGGTTGCGCCGCAAAAGGACGCCCACGATGCAAGACGCTGATTTCTGGAACGCCCAGGCGGCGAAGTATTTTCGCACGCCGATCACCGATGCGCCGGCCTATCAGGAAAAGCTGGAGATCACGCGCCGCCACCTCACCGCCGATGATCGCTTGCTTGAGGTGGGCTGCGGCACGGGCGGGACCGCGGTCGCGCTGGCGCCTCGAGTGCGTCAGGTGATCGCCACCGATTACTCCGAGCGCATGATCGAATTCGCCTGGAGCCGCGTTGACGCGACCCGGATCCAGAATCTGAGCTTTGAAGTCTTGGCGCTTGAAGACATTCGCGCGACGCATCCCTTTGACGCCGTCATGGCCATGAGCTTGCTGCATCTGGTGCGCGACCGGTGTGGTGCGCTTGCAAGGCTGCGTGAACTGGTCAAGCCGGGCGGTTACTTCATCAGCAGCACCGCCTGCATCGGCGACCGGATGGCGTTCATGCGACCGATCCTTCCGGTGATGCGCCTGTGTGGCGCCGCGCCCTGGGCCGCCGTGTTCAAGGAAGAGCAGCTGCGCACCGAGATCGAGGCGGCCGGTTTCGAGATCGTGCAGCGCTTCAGGCCTAAAAAGGCTATTGCGGCGTTCTTCGTGGCGCGCCGGTCGGGCTCAGCATAGCGCGTCGCGAAACAGGGTGAGGGCGGTCTCCACGGAGAGGGCGCGCACCTTGCTGCGCCCCACATCGCCAAAGCGCTGCTCCAAGGTCTGCGTCGCGCGCCCGGCGCCGGCCATCGCGAACCAGACCAGGCCCACCGGCTTTGCGTCGGTTCCACCGCCAGGGCCCGCCACCCCGGTGATCGACACGGCGAACTGGGCATGGCTGCGCGCCAGCGCGCCCTCGGCCATGGCGCGGGCGACGTCTTCACTGACCGCGCCGTGGGTCTCGATCAGAATCATCGGCACGCCCAGAAGTTCGCTCTTGGCCTCGTTGGAATAGGTCACGAAGCCCCGGTCGACGACGCTCGAGGAGCCCGCGATCTCGGTCAGCGCCGCACTGACCAGTCCGCCTGTGCAGCTTTCAGCCGTGGCCAGCTTCGCGTCGTGGGCCCGGGCGAGATCGAGCACCTGAGCGGCGAGATCGGAAATCGCATCCATGTAACTCGTCCTTCGTCCTAGACCCTGACGGTGACGACGGCTTGCGCAGCGAGGCCTTCGCCCCGCCCGGTGAAGCCGAGCTGTTCGGTGGTTGTGGCCTTGATGTTCACCCGTGCGGGGGCGAGCTGCAACAGCTCGGCGACGCGGGCCTTCATCGCCGCCTTGTGCGGGCCGATCTTCGGGCGCTCGCAGATCAGGGTGACGTCGCAATGGACCGGCGAGGCGCCGGCCTCGGCGGCGATCTTCACGGCGTGACGCAGGAACATGGCGCTATCCGCGCCCCGCCACTGCGCGTCCGTGGGCGGAAAATGATCGCCGATATCGCCCAGACTCGCCGCGCCCAGAATCGCGTCGGTGATGGCGTGAAGGCCTGCATCGGCGTCCGAATGGCCGATGAGATGCAGATTGCAGGCGATGAAGACGCCGCACAGATGCACCCCGTCGCCCGGCGCCAGACGATGCACGTCATAGCCCAGACCGCTCACGGTCATCGCGCCGGCAGGCGCACCGCCATGGGCGCGCAGCTGCGCCTCGGCGCGGGCGAAATCCTCCGGCCAGGTGATCTTGAAGTTGGCTTCATCGCCGGGGACCAGAACGACGTCCATCCCGGCGGCCCGCGCCAGCGAGACCTCGTCGGGAAAGTCGGTTTCTCCCGCCTCATTGAACGCTGTGCGTAACCGCGCGGTCTGAAACCCCTGGGGCGTCTGCATCCGCCAGAGCCCGGACCGGTCCACCGCCTCCACGCCGTCGCCGCCGTCGCGCACCAGAGCATCGCTCAATGCCAGGGCCGGCGCGGCGCCCTCGGCGTCATTCAACGCGATGGAGAGATCATCCAGAATCCGGGCGGTGAGGAGCGGACGTGCTGCATCATGGATCATCACCCGATCCTCGCCGGCGGCGGCCAGAGCGGCGCGCACCGAGGCGGTGCGGCTGGCGCCGCCCTCCACAAGGCGCACCGCGCTGGACAGCGGGCCGAGGGCTGCGCTGATCGCATCCTGTTCGCCCGACGGAATCGCGATGATGATCTCGCGGCAGTCTGGATGAATCTTGAACTGCTCCACCGACCACGCCAGAACCGGCTTTCCGGCCAGGGCGCGCAGCTGTTTGGGCACGCCGCCTCCGGCGCGCTCGCCGCGTCCCGCAGCGACGATCAGGGCTGAGAATCCAAGCTTTGACATGGATCAAGCGTTACGGCGTCTGGAACGGCGCGTCCAGACGCGCTATGGCCTACACCCATGCAGATGACGGCGAAACATGGCGGGTTCGACATCGGTCCGGTGCGCGTGGAGCGCCCGGTCCTGCTCGCGCCCATGTCGGGCGTCACCGACTGGCCCTTCCGCCGCCAGGCCTATCGCTTCGGCGCCGGCCTGGTCGTGTCTGAAATGGTCGCCTGCGAAACACTGGCTCAGGGCCGCGAAGACGTCATCCGGCGCATGGCCGCCGACGCGTCCTGCGGCCCCCATGTGGTGCAGCTGGCGGGCCGCGAAGCGAAGTGGATGGATGTAGGCGCGCGCCTGGCGCAGGACGCGGGCGCGGAAGTCATCGACATCAATATGGGCTGTCCGGCCAAGCAGGTGACGCGCGGCCTCTCCGGCTCGGCGCTGATGCGCGATCTTGATCATGCGCTCACCCTCATCGAGGCGACGGTGAACGCGGTGTCTGTCCCGGTGACGCTGAAAATGCGCTTGGGCTGGGACCATGAGACGATCAACGCGCCCGAGCTCGCCCGCCGCGCCGAAGCCGCCGGGATTCGCATGATCACCGTCCATGGCCGCACGCGGCAGCAATTCTACACCGGCCAGGCCGACTGGAGCGCGGTGGCCGGGGTGCGCGACGCGATCTCGATCCCCCTGGTGGTCAACGGCGACATCAAGACGCCCGAGGACGCGCGCGCCGCGCTGCAGGCCTCCGGCGCGACCGCGGTGATGATCGGGCGCGCAAGCCAGGGCCGGCCCTGGCTGCCCGGCGCGGTCGCCCGCAGCCTCTTGAGCGGCGGCGCCCTTGTGGAACCGAGCCGCAAGGAGGGCGCAGCCAGCCTTTCAGAAGCGGCGAGTGATGCGGCGTCCCTCTATGGAGAGGCGCTCGGTGTTCGATGCATGCGCAAGCATTTTGCAAGCTTCGTGGACTGGACCGAGCCCGATCCGGAAGCGGCGCGCCAGTGGCGCGCAAGGCTGTGCAAGGCCGCGACGCTGGACCAGGCGCTGAACGCGCTGTCCGGCTTTGCGTCCGAAGATGTGCGAGACGCCGCGTGAACGCCACCGATCCGGGTGTTCGGGCCGCCGAAGCTGCGCCGGTGGGCCTTGTTCTGGTCGACGCCGAGGGCCGGATCATTTTCATCAATGACAGCGCTGAAACCCTGATCGGGCGTTCCCGCAAGCAGCTTTCCGGCGCGCGCCTGGCCGACGCAGGACCAGTGGGCGCCGCCGCCGACGCTCTGGCGCGCCGCGCGGTCACCGAGGCCCGGGGCGTGGTCGCCCATGATCTGCCCATCTCGCTGCCGGATGGGTTGGTTCGCCTGTCCATAGACGCGGCGCCGGAGGGCGAGGGTGCCTGCCTGTGCTTGCGGCCCTGGCCGGAAAGCGGCGCCAGTCCGCGCGGCGACACGGCGGCGAACGCGGCGGCCGGGTTTGGCCGCATGCTCTCCCACGAGCTGAAAAACCCCATCGCTGGCGCGCGCGGCGCCGCCCAACTCATCGCGCAGAGCGACGATGAGGAAATCGCCGAGCTGGCGGACCTCATCGTCTCCGAGCTCGACCGGGCACGCCGGATCGCCGAACGCTGGAGCGGCATCGGCGAGCTGACGCCGGGCCCGCTGGAGCCGGTCAATCTGCACTCGCTCGTGCGCGAGGCTGTGCGGTCGGCGGCGGCCGGCGCGGCCGAAGGCGTAACCTTCGAGGAACATTTCGACCCCTCTATCCCCGACGCCGAAGCCGATCGCGATCTCGTGCTTCAGGCGGTGCTCAATCTCCTGATCAACGCCGCCGAGGCGGTGCAGGAGCGGGGCGGCGCGGTGAGCGTCTCGACCCGCTATCGCAGTGCGCGTCCCGGCGGGCCCGCCCCCGAAGCGCGCCTGGAGATTCAGGTTCTGGACGAAGGGCCGGGCGTGCCCGATCATCTGCAGGAGGCGGTGTTCAACCCGTTCGTTACCGGCAAGGCGGCGGGCGAAGGGCTTGGCCTGGCGCTTGTTTCGCGGATCGCCGAATTGCATGGCGGCGGGGTGGAGTTCTCCAGCCAGCCGGGCCGCACCCTGTTCCACCTCTATCTGCGCGAGGCGGGCCGATGAGCAACCGTGTCCTGGTTCTTGAAGACGACGACTCGCTGCGTCTGGTGATTTCAAAGGCGCTGTCGCGCGCCGGCTTTGAAGTTCGCTCGACCGCGTCGCCGCAAACCGCGGTGGACCGGATGACCGCAGGGGACGCCGACGCTCTGGTCGCCGATGTGCTTTTGGGACGCGAGAACTTTCTGGAACGCCTCGACGAGATCGCCCGGGTTCGCCCCGATGCGCCGGTCGTGGTGATGAGCGCGCAGACCACGGCGGCGACCGCCATCGGCGCCGCCAAGCGCGGCGCCTTTGAATATCTCGCAAAGCCGTTTGATCTCAATGATCTGGTGGACATTCTTGAGAGAGCGCTGAAGCGTCCGCCGCGCCGGCCGCGCAGCGAGCGCGAAGGCTTTGGCGGTCTCGTCGGGCGGTCTGCCGCGATGCAGGCGGCGTTCCGCTCGCTTGGACGGCTGGCCAAGCGCCGCGACCCGGTGCTGATCGTGGGGCCGGACGGATCGGGCCGGGGCGCGTTTGCGCGCGTCCTTCACCGGGAGTCCGGGCGGGATTCGGCTTTGGTGGAAGCGGGACCGGAGCGGCTTCACGATCAACCCGGCCTGCTGGATCAGGACGCCGACGCCATCCTCTTGCGCCGGGCCGAAGCCTGGGATGCGCGCACCATCGGCCGGGTGCTTGAACGCCTTGAATCAGAGACGCCGGGCGGGCCGCGCCTGATCGTCACCGCGCACAGCGATGTCCGCACCACCTTGCCGGCGGTCCTCATCGACCGGCTGGCGGTGGGGCTGCTGGATATCCCGCCCTTGCGCAGCCGGGGCGAGGACCGCGCGCTTTTGTTTCGTCATTTTCTGGCGAAGGCCGGGGAGGGCCGCTTCAGTCTCAGCGAGGACGGCGCGGCGATGGTCAACACGCTGGGCTGGACCGGCGAGGTTCTGGAGCTCAAGCGCACCGCAGAGCGCGTCGCCGCCCTTGGCGTTCCAGGCGAAGTAGGACCGGGCGATATCGAGGCCGCTCGCGCCGCGCCTCGCTCCGCCGACCCTGACACGGCGCTTCAGGACGCCGCCGCGCGCTATTTCGCGTCTGCCGCGCCCGGTGACGAGCTGGCGGTGCGCGCCATGGCGGCTCTGGACAGCGGCCTCATTCGCGCCGCCCTTGAAGAGAGCGGCGGCGTGCGCCAGGAGGCGGCGCGCCGCCTGGGGATGAATCGCAATACGTTCGCGCGGCGGATATCGGCGCTCGGACTTGACGGCGTGGATGAAGATGCGCCCTGAATGTCACAGTCGTTGAAACTGGGTCACACTTGGCTCATGCTCGGGTCTCGATAAGGGAGCGCTTTGCTTGAACGGCTTGTTGGCGGCGCCGCGCGCCATGCGGCGCATCTCTTTTTTCGGGATCGGGTTCGTCGCTGCAAGCATCGGCGCGGTCGCGCTCGCCTTCATGGCGGTCAGCGGCGCCGGCATTTTCGGGCCGGGTGGCTGGGTGTTCGCCGTCTGCCTTGTGAGCGAAGTGGTGGTCGTCGGAGGGCTGGGCGCCTGGGTCGCGTTCCGGGCCAGCCGGCACTTGCGCGGCCGGCGTTTCGGCGAGCCCGCGCCGCGCCTGCAGATGCGCTTCATCACCCTGTTCGCCGTCGCTGCGGTGGTTCCGGCTGTCTTGATGGCCGGGTTTCACGCCCTGGTCCTCGGGCGCGGGATCGAGTTCTGGTTTGGCGAGCCGGTGAACGCGGTGGTGGAAAGCTCGGCCGACCTGGCGCGTGAATGGCCGCAGGTCGCCATGCGCACCGCCCAGATCCAGCTTCTGGGCCTGTCTGAAGACCTCTCCTATCCCGACGCCCAGACCGCGCTTCGAGATCAGCGCATCCGCTATCGCCAGTATCTGTCGCAGCAGGCGCGGCTGCGCAGTTTTCCGGCCGTGTACGTGATCAACGGCCAGGCCGCGGTCATCGCCCGCGCCGACCGCGCGCCGGACGCCCCTGACTATGTGGCTCCCTCGGTGGCGATGTACGAGTTTGCAAGGGAAGGCGATATCGGCGCGTCCGATCCTCAGGTGCGCGCAAACGCGCCGGACTATGTGCGCCTGCTGGTGCAGATCCCGGACACCGAAGATCTCTATCTTTATTCAGTCTGGTACGTGGATTTCTCACTCCTGTCGGCGTGGGAGTCCATGACCAATTCCTACCGCGAGGCCGAGGCGCGCGAAGGTCAGATGCGCGAAGGCTTCTTCTTCGTCTACGCCCTGACCGCAGCGCTGATCTTCGTGGGCGCAGTCTGGCTGGCCCTGTCGGCGGCGCGCAGCGTCGTCATGCCTGTGAGCCGCCTTGTGTCAGCGGCGGAACGGGTGCGGCGAGGGGATCTGGAAGCGCGCGTCGCGGTGGCGCGCGATGACGATGAGATCGCCGCGCTCGGCCGTGCGTTCAACCGGATGACACGCCAGCTCTCCACCCAGCGCAGCGAGCTGGTGGAGGCCAATGAGCAGTCGGAACGCCGGCGCGCCTTCATTGAGGCGGTGCTGACCGGGGTGAGCGCGGGCGTGATCGGACTGGACGCAACCGGCAAGGTGAGCCTGGTGAACCGCTCGGCGGCGCAGCTCCTTGGTTGTGAGCCGGATCAGCTGGTGGGGCGCGAGCTTGATGAGGCGGCGCCGGTTTTCCAAACCGTGGTGAACGACGTCATCAAGCGGCCCGAGGAGATCGCCGAGCGCCAGATCGATCTACCGTCCGAGGACGGATCGGTGGTGCACCTCAATGTGCGCGCCGGCCATGACGAGGATGGCGGGCTGGTGATCACGTTCGACGACGTGACGCGTCTGGTCGCCGCCCAGCGCAACGCCGCCTGGCGCGATGTGGCGCGCCGGATCGCCCACGAGATCAAGAACCCGCTCACCCCGATCCAGCTGTCCGCCGAGCGCCTCCGTCGCAAGTATCGCGGTCAGGTCGACGAGGCGGGCCTTGAGATATTCGACAAGTGCGTCGACACGATCGTGCGCCAGGTCAGTGATATCGGCCGCATGGTGGATGAGTTCTCCGCCTTCGCCCGCATGCCGGCGCCGAAAATGGAGCAGGCCGACCTGATCGAGATCGCCGGCTCGGCCGTGTTCGCCCAGCGGGTCGCCGCGCCGTCGATCCGGCTGCCGTTCACGGCGCCGTCTGCGCCGATCCATGTGGAGTGCGACTCCCGGCTGGCCTCCCAGGCGCTGGCCAACATCCTGAAGAACGCGGCGGAGAGCGTCTCGGCCCGCATGGAGACCGATGGTGCGAAGTCCGGCGGGCAGATCGCTGTGAAGGTGTATCGTGAGAACGGCTTTGGCGTGATTGAAGCGCGTGACGACGGGCTTGGCTGGCCGAGCGCGGACAAGTCGCGGCTGACCGAGCCTTACATGACAACGCGCGAGAAGGGCACCGGGCTGGGCCTGGCGATCGTGCGCCGCGTCATGGAGGACCATGGCGGCCGGCTGGAACTGGACGATCCGGCGGACGGCGATACAGGCGCGATCGTCCGGCTGGCCTTTCCCTTGCTTGAACCCGATGCGGACGCGCAAGGCGTGTCTGCGCGTGCGGAGGCGTGACCCAAGATGGCTCAAGATATTCTCATCGTGGACGACGAGGCCGATATTCGCGAGCTGATCGGGGGATTACTCGAGGATGAGGGCTATGAAGCCCGCTACGCCGCGGACGCGGACGCCGCGCTCGCCGCGATCCGTCAGCGAAAGCCCGCCCTGGCGGTGCTGGACGTCTGGCTCCAGGGCTCGCGTCTGGACGGCATCGAGCTGCTGGACGAGATCAAGCGCGCCGATCCCGCCCTGCCGGTGGTGGTGATTTCCGGCCACGGCACGATCGAGACCGCTGTGGCCGCGATCCGCAAGGGCGCCTACGACTTCATCGAGAAGCCTTTCAAATCCGACAAGCTGCTGGTGACGGTCGAGCGCGCGCTGGAGACCAGCAAGCTGCGCCGCGAAAACGAAGAGCTGCGCGCCAAGAGCGGCATGAACAGCGAGTTGATCGGAAAATCGGCCGCCGCCGCGATCCTTCGCCAGACGGTGGACCGGGTTTCGCCGACCAATTCGCGGGTGCTGATTTCCGGCCCGCCGGGCTGCGGCAAAGAGCTCATCGCGCGGCTCATCCATGCCGGATCGCTGCGCGCGGACGGGCCCTTCGTGCCGGTCAGCGCCGCGATGATGGATCCCGAGCGCGTGGAGCAGGAATTGTTCGGGTCCGAGCAGGGCGGTCAGGTGGAACGCGTCGGACTGCTGGAGCAGGCCCATGGCGGGACGCTGTTCCTGGACGAGGTGGGTGACATGCCCCTGGCGACCCAAGGCAAGCTCCTGCGCATGCTGGTGGAACAGCGCTTCAAGCGCCTGGCCGGCGCCGCCGATGTGGAAGTGAATGTGCGCGTGCTGTCCTCCACCGCGCGCGAGCTGCGCGGCCTGATCTCTCAGGGGCGGTTCCGCGAAGACCTCTATCACCGCCTCGCCGTGGTGCCCCTGGAGGTGCCATCGCTTTCGGAGCGGCGCGACGACATTCCCATGCTCGTCGAACACTTTATCGAGCGCCTGACCGCCATGTCCGGCCTGCCGCGCCGGCGCATCGGCGAGGACGCCATGGCGGCGCTGCAGGCCCATGACTGGCCGGGCAATGTGCGGCAGCTGCGCAATAATGTGGAGCGTGTCCTGATCCTGGCGACCGGCGATCCCGACGATTTGGTGACGCTGGATTCCCTGCCGTCTGAAGTGGCGGGCCGCAATGGCGGTGAAACCGGCGGCTTCGACGCCGAACGCATGATCGCCTTGCCGCTGCGCGACGCACGTGAGAAGTTCGAGCGAGAATATCTCAAGGCCCAGATCAATCGTTTCGGGGGCAATATCTCGCGCACGGCCAGCTTCATCGGGATGGAGCGATCGGCGCTGCACCGCAAGCTGAAGACCTTGGGCGTCAACGGCTCTCCGCGCGGAGCCGACGAACCGGACGCCGAAACGGCCGGCTAGGCGCGCGGCCAGGGAACCAATTTCATGAAGGCAATCGTGTGTGGCGCGGGCCGCGTCGGGTACGGCATCGCGCGCGAGCTGGCCGCCGAGGGCAATTCGGTGACCGTTGTGGACTGGTCGCGCGAGCTGATCGACAAGATCACCACAGATCTGGACGTGCGCGGCGTGGTCGGCCATGGCTCGCACCCCGACGTGCTTGAAAAGGCCGGGGTCGCCGACGCCGACCTTCTGGTGGCCGTGACCTATTCGGACGAAACCAACATGGTGGCCTGCCAGGTCGCCCATTCGCTGTTCGAAACCCCGACGCGCATCGCGCGGGTGCGCGCCCAGAGCTATCTCGACAAGCGCTGGGGCGATCTGTTCAGCCAGGGCGCACTGCCCATCGACGTCACGATTTCTCCCGAGCTTGAGGTGAGCCGCTCGATCCTGCAGCGCCTTGAAACGCCTGGCGCCTTCGCCACCGCGCCTTTCGCCAATTCCCGGGTGCAGCTGCTGGGCCTCACCGTGGACGAGACCTCTCCGGTTGCTGGAAGCTCCAGGGATCAAATCCTTGAATTATTTCCTGATCTGGGATTCGATATTCTTGGAATTCACCGCGACAAGACCCTGTTCATTCCAGAGGGCGGTGATCCGCTCATGCCCGGCGACGATGTCTATGTCAGCCTCGCCGCCGGCCATGTGAAGCGCGCCCTGGACGTGTTCGGCCGCTCGGTTCAGCGCGCCCGGCGCGTAGTGATCATCGGGGCGGGCAATATCGGGCTTTACGTGGCGCGCGCGCTGGAACGGGTCGGCGGGGTGAGGGTGCGCCTCATTGAAGGCGACAAGGCCCAGGCCGAACGCGCCGCCGACGCGCTGCGCCGCACCGTGGTCCTGCATGGCGACGGGCTTGACCGCGACGTCTTGCGTGAAGCGGGGATCGAGGACAGCGAGCTGGCCCTGTGCCTGACCAATGACGACAAGGTGAACCTGCTTTCAGCGGTTATGGCCAAGCGCGAAGGCGCGGCGCGGGCCCTGTGCCTGGTGAACGATCAGGCGTTCAACCCGGTGAAGGCCGCTCTGGATATCGACGTGTTCATCGATCCGCGGGCGGTGACGGTTTCCACCATCCTGCAGCATATCCGGCGCGGGCGGATCACCGGCCTGCAGACCCTGGCCGGCGGCGCCGCCGAGGCCCTGGAAGGGGTCGCGCTGTCGACCTCGCCGCTGGTGGGCAAATCGCTCAAAAACCTTGACCTTCCAGAAGGCGTGGCGGTCGGCGCAGTGGTGCGCGGGGACAAGGTCTTTTTCTCGCGCGACGCGGTGAAGATCGAGGAAAACGACCGCGTGGTGTTTTTCGCGCTCAAGGCCTCGGTCCCGAAAGTCGAACACATGTTCCGCGTCAGCCTAGAATACTTCTAGGCGATATGCAGTTATCGCCCCGCCTGTTTCGCGCCCTTGGCTGGTGCGCCCTGGTGACCGGCGCCAGCGCCGGACCGTTCATCGGGCTCGCCGGGCTTGAAGGCGACGCGGCCGCCGCACGCGGGTTCGTTATCACCACGGTGAGCGGCCTGTTCATGGGCGGCGCGATTCTGGCCGGGACCGCCAATCTTGAGCGCCCGGCCGGCGCCGCAGCGGCGCTGCGTCTGGCGTTTTACGGCTGGCTTCTGGTTCCGCTGCTCGCCGCAGCGCCGCTGGCGGCCGGGGCCGGCGGCGCCGTGCAGGGCGTGTTCGAGGCCTATGCGGCGATGACCACCACCGGCGCCGTGCTGGGCGTGCCCGAGGAAGTCTCCAGGGCCGTGATCTTGTGGCGCTGCTATCTCGCCTGGCTGGGCGGGCTGGCGAGTCTGGTTCTGGCGGCGACGGTGTTCGCAGCCCTCGACCGTCGCGGGGTCGGCCTTCGCCGAACCAGCCTTCTTACGGTGGAGCGCGCGGACCTGTTCACAAATTTCGGTCGAGGATTCAGACGGCTGGGCTCGGTCTACGGGCTGGTCACGGCCTTGGGCGCGGTTTTGCTTATGAGCACCGGGACCGCGCCTTTCGACGCGATCTGCCTGGCGCTTTCGGGCGTGGCCACCGCCGGCCTGGCTCCGCAATCGGGCGCTTTGACCGGCTGGCTTACCGCACCCAGCATCGTCGTGCTAACCCTGCTGTGTCTGGCCGGGGCGTGGAATTTTGCGGTGATGTATGAATGGCTCTCGCGTTTCCGCCTGCCGCGCGGCACCGGGGAGCTGCGCGCCATGGCGGCCGTCGCGGGCGTCTGCGGGATCGCCGCCCTGATCTTTTCCGGCCCGGCCGCTCTCCCGGCCGGTGTGCTGGACGGGCTCTTCGCAATCTCCACCGCGGGCTTTCAGACGGTGGAGGCCTCGCCCCTCCCTGTGGCCGTGCTCCTGTTCCTGGCGCTGGTGGGCGGATCGACCATCTCCACCTCGGGGGGCGTGAAGATGCCGCGAATCCTGCTGCTTCTCCGGCGAGCGGGGGGGGAGCTTTCGGTGCTCTCCCACCCCTCAGCGGCGGTGCGAACCCGTTTCGCGGGCCGGCCGGTCTTTGATGAAGCGCTCGCCGGGGTCTGGGTTTATGCGCTGGCTTTCCCGGTGGCGCTGGGTCTTGGTACCGTGGCGATCACATTCGCCGGCGCGGAGTTCGAGCCCGCCTGGCGCGTCGCCGCAGCCAGCCTGGCCAATATGGGACCACCCGCAGGCGCCGATTTCGCCGCCCTGCCGCCGCCGGCCCTGATCGTAAGCGCGCTGTTGATGGTGGCCGGGCGCTTGGAAGTGCTTGCCGCAGCGGCCGCGATTTATGTTATTTTCGCGCGCGATTGAGGGGCAGGTCCACGCGTTTCGCGGTTGCAGCGAAGCGCGAGCCTGTTTACCTCTTTGAAGAAGGGGCCGCATACCCAGAGCCCTGATGAAAAATTGTGAAGTAGGCCGATGTCTAACGATAAAAAACAGAACCTTCAGGACGTCTTCCTGAACACCGTGCGCAAGGGCAAGACACCGCTGACCATTTTCCTGGTCAATGGCGTGAAGCTTCAAGGCGTCGTCACCTGGTTTGACAATTTCTGCGTGCTGCTGCGCCGCGAGGGTCAGATCCAGCTGGTCTACAAGCACGCCATCTCCACGATCATGCCGAGCCAGCCGGTTCAGCTGTTTGAACGTGAAGAAGACGATGGAGAAAGCGCGGATTGATCAATCGCCGCCCCGACATCGAAACCGCCTTCGTCATCCATCCCCAGTTCTCGGGGACCGGGACCGAGCGCGCCGAAGCGCGCCTCGAAGAAGCTTCAGGGCTTGCTGAGGCTCTTGATCTGGAGCCGGTTGAAGCGCGCATCGAACCGGTGCGCAAGCTTGAGCCCGGCACGTTTTTCGGTTCCGGCAAGGTCGAGATGCTGCGTGTGCATATCGAGGATATCGGGGCCCATGTCCTGGTGATCGATTCCGCGCTGTCGCCGGTCCAGCAGCGCAACCTTGAAAAGGCCCTGAAGGTGAAGGTCATCGACCGCACCGGGCTGATCCTGGAAATCTTCGGTCGCCGCGCGCAGACCCGGGAAGGGCGCCTGCAGGTGGAGCTGGCCCGCCTGACCTATGAGCGCTCGCGGCTTGTGCGCACCTGGACCCACCTGGAACGCCAGCGCGGCGGGCAGGGCTTCATAGGTGGTCCGGGCGAAACCCAGATCGAGACCGACCGCCGCATCCTCGCCGACAAGATGGCCAAGTTGCGCCGCGAGCTCGACGAGGTGAAGCGCACCCGCGAGCTGCACCGCAAGCGCCGCAAGGCCGCGCCATGGCCCACCGTCGCGCTTGTGGGCTACACCAATGCGGGCAAGTCCAGCGTCTTCAATTCCCTGTCCAAGTCCAAGGTTCTGGCCAAGGACATGCCCTTCGCCACGCTGGACCCGACCACGCGCGCCGTGCGTACACCGTCGGGCCGCAAGATTTTGCTGTCCGACACGGTGGGGTTCATCACCGACCTGCCCACCGAGCTGATCGCGGCGTTCCGCGCGACGCTGGAAGAGGTGGTCGAAGCCGATGTGCTGGTCCATGTGCGCGACATCGCCGACCCGGACAATGAGGGCCGCAAGGCCGACGTGGAATCCGTACTCGACGCCCTCGACGCCGGCGTCTCCCATGACCAGACCGTTATCGAATCCTGGAACAAGGCCGACCGGCTGGATGCGGAAAGCTATGAAGACCTGCGCTGGCGCACCCGTCTTCCGAGCCGTCCTGATCGCCCGCCCTCGGTGCTGACCTCAGCTGAGACGGGCGAGGGCCTGGACGCCCTCATGGTGCTGGTGGAGCAGGCGCTGGCGGCCAATGATCTGGTGCTTCGCATAAAGGTCACGCCCGCCGACGCCGCGGCCTTGGCCTGGATCCACGAAAACGGTGAAGTCATCGAGGAGCGGATCGATGAAGAGACCGGCGACACGTTCGCAGCCGTCCGCCTGACGCCGCCGGACGCCGGACGCTTCCGCCGCAAATTCAGGGGCCTGGAAATCGCCGCCGAGCGCGCGGCGGCGCAGTAGGACGGGGAGCTGGGACGGCGAGCAGCGGTCTAGAGCCCGTTGCGCTTCGCGGTCAGCCATTCGGCCTCCATGGCGTCCAGATCAGCCTCGTGTACGCTTGAACCTTTGTCCGCAAGTTGCTGTTCCACAGCACGAAACCGGCGTTCGAACTTGGCGTTCGCATCGCGTAGCGCCGTCTCGGGGTCAACGCCCAGCTTGCGCGCTGCATTAACGACGGTGGACAGGAGATCGCCGACCTCCTCGTGAATATGCGCCGCGTCGCCCTCGGCGACCGCCTCGCGCACCTCGGCTAGCTCCTCATCAATCTTGGCCATCACGCCCTCGACGTCCGGCCAGTCAAAGCCGACCCGGGCGGCGCGCTTCATCAGCTTTTCAGAGCGCGTCAGGGCGGGCAGGGCGACCGGCACATTGGCCAGCACCGAGATGTCTTCGCCGCCCTTGGCCGCGTGCTCGGCGGCCTTCTGGGCCTCCCAGGCGCGCGTCTGGCTCTCGGAATCGCGCTCCTGCGCCGTGCCAAATACGTGGGGGTGACGCCGGATCATCTTCTCGCCGATGGCGTCGGCCACGTCCTCGAACCGGAAATCACCGGTTTCCTCGGCCATACGTGAATGGAACACGACCTGGAGCAGGAGGTCACCGAGCTCTTCCTTCAGATCCGCCATGTCCGCACGCTCGATGGCGTCTACGACCTCGTAGGCTTCTTCGATCGTGTAGCGTGCGATGGAGCGAAAATCCTGCTCCAGATCCCAGGGACAGCCGCCATCTGGATCACGCAGCTTCGCCATGACGGCGATGAGACGGTCAATGGAACTCGGTTGGGCCGGGACGGTCATCAGGCGCGCTCGCAGATGCGGGAATCAGGAAAGCCTAGTCTAGGGCGGCGGGGATGGGAGCGCGAGGGCGCCGGATGGAGCCCCGCAACAACCCATATCAATTTATCGCATAAGATATATTATGAGAAATATGTGATGATGTAGGACGCCGTCATTGCACGCCTGCATATAGCGTCAGATCGGGTCAGCGCGGATCACAGCACCGGTTCCCACATCCAACGTGACGCTCAGGCCGTCAAAGGCTGGCCGCACGCCCTGCGGCAGGCGCTCAACGAGCGCGCGATAATCAAGGTCAATATGGAGATTGGTGAGCACGCCGAGCGACGGCTGCACGGCGTCGAGCCATTCCAGCGCCTGTTCCAGATGGGCGTGGCTTGGGTGTGGACGCTCGCGCAGCGCGTCGACGATCCAGACGCCAGCGCCCGCGAGCGTTTCAAACGCGGCGTCGCCGAGCCCGTTCACATCGGGCGTGTAGGCCATGGGTCCAGCGCGCACGCCGCTGCAGGCCGCGCCGCCATGCTCCACATCGAACAGCTGGAGCTTGAGCGTTCCGCCCGGCCCTTCAATCGTGGCGTGATCGCCGCTGGCGAGTTCCCGCGAGATCAGCAAGGGCGGATAGCCCGAACCGGGCGGTGTTTCGAAGATATAGCCAAAGCGCGCCAGCAGATCGCGATGGGTCGCCGCGCTCATGACCGCCGGCAGGCGTTCGCGGCGCTGATAGACCAGAGCGCGCACGTCATCGATGCCGTGGCACTGGTCGGCATGGGTGTGGGTGAAGGCCAGCGCGTGGATCTGCGGCGATCCGGCGCTCAGCATTTGCTCGCGCAGATCCGGGCTCGTGTCGATGAGCACGCGCGTCGCCAGGCCGGCGTCCAGCGCCTCCAGCGACGCACTGCGTTCCAGCAGCAAGCTGCAGCGCCGCCTGCGGTTTTTCGGTTCGCCGGGATCGCAGGCGCCCCAATCCCCGTCGATGCGCGGCACGCCGCCCGAGGAGCCGCAGCCCAGGATCCGCGCGCGCAGAACCGCGCCCTCGCTCACGGGGCCGCTCACGCCGGCGCCCTAATCCGGTTGAACAGGGCCAGGGCCGCCGCGGTGGTGCGCGTCGCGGTCTCTTCAGCTGTCCAGCCTTTGATTTCTCCAAGCTTTCTAGCCACATGAGGCAAGTAAGCCGGTTCGTTCCGGCGGCCCCGATAAGGAATCGGCGCCAGGTAGGGACAATCGGTCTCTACAATTACGCGGTCATCGGGCACCACGTCGCGGAACACCTCGCGGACGTCCTCGGCTTTCTTGAACGTGATGATGCCCGACGCCGAGAAATAAGCCCCAAGCGCCGCAGCGCGGCGGGCAAGCCCGGCCCCGCCGGTATAGCAATGCAGAAGCGGGCGAAACGCCCCCTTCCCCATTTCCTCCTCCAAGAGGTCCGCCATTTTCTCATCGGCCTCGCGGCAATGGAGGATCAGCGGCAGATCGGCGCGGCGCGCAGCGTCGATATGGGCGCGAAGGCTTTGATATTGTTCTTCTTCCGGCGAATGATTGTAATGGAAATCCAGCCCCGTCTCGCCAATGGCGACGACTTTGGGATGGCGCGCGATCTCCAGCAATTCATCGGCGGTAATGTCCGGCCGGTCCTTCGCGTGGTGGGGGTGCGCGCCGATCGTGCAGTACAAATCGTCATGGGCCTCGGCGATCTTGGACACCGCCTCGAAATCGGTGAGCCGGCAGCAGATGGCGATCATGGGAGATACGCCCGCAGCGCGCGCCGCCTCCAGCACCTGGGGCAGGTCTTCGGCGTAATCCTCGCCGTGAATATTGATGTGAGTGTCGATCAGCATGGCGCTCGTCAGGCTGCGGCGGCCGCGTCCTGCAACAGCGCCAACGCGGCGTAGACGGTCTGTTTGGGATCGAGATAGAGGGTTTCGCTCTCTCTCGCCAGTCTTGTAAGTCCGTCAGCCGCCACCACCCAGTGGCCGGCGCTTTCCGGTCCCGCCTCACCCAGCGCCAGGCTGCGCGCGCGATCCTGAGCGTAGGTGAGCAGGAAATCCATGAGGATCTGCTTGAACGCTTCGCCATCTTTCTTGCCGGCGCTCGCCGCAAGCCGCGCTGCGGCTGGACGATCGAGCGAAGGAAGGCGCGCAAGGGTCTGGTCGATATCGTCTTTCAGCTTTGATGCGCCCAACTCCACCAGCGCCAAAGCCCGGCCCGGCGCGCCGTTGGCGAGCGCTGAGGCGCGCGCAGCATTCGCGGCGTCGACCCCATAGGCCTGCGTTAGCCATGCGGTTGTCTCGTCCACAGGGGGCGGACGCAGCGACAGCCGCCGGCAGCGCGAGCGGATCGTGGGAAGCAGCCTGCCCGGCGTGTTGACCACCAGAAGCAGCAGAGCGTTCTTGGGCGGTTCTTCCAGGGTCTTCAGGAGCGCGTTGGCGGCGTTGATGTTCATGTCGTCGGCTGCGTCCACGATCGCGACGCGATAGCGGCCGCCGCTGGCGCTGCGCGAAAAGAAGGTCGGCGCGCGGCGCGCCTCCTCCACAGTGATCTCACCCTTGAGCTTCTTGGTCTTGTCGTTGTAGGGGCGCCGGATCAGCAGAAAGTCCGGATGGGACATCGCTTCAAGCCGGCGGCATTCCTGATCGGCCGGATCGCAGGCGAGCCCCTCGCCCGCCGGCGCGGCGCCAAGGGCGCGGCGCGCCAGGCGCCAGGCCAGCGTCGCCTTGCCTACGCCTTTGGGACCGGTGATCATCCAGGCGTGATGCATCCGCCCGCTTTCTAGGGCGCTCGCCATGTCCGCCTCGGCCTTCGCGTGACCGAACAGATCATAGACATGGCGCGGATGGATCAGCGCGCCTTCGCGGTCGGCTTCGGGAATGTCGCTCACGCCAGCACCCCGAAGCGCTCTGAGAGCGCCTTTTGCGCCGCGTTCGCCACAGCACCCGGCGGCTGTGCTCCATCCAGCACTACGCAGCGCCCCGGCGCGCTCGAGGCAATATCCAGAAAGGCCTGACGAAGCGCCGTGTGAAAGGTGCTCGGCTGGCGCTCAAAGCGGGTTTCGGTTTCGCCGCGAATGCGTGTGCGGCCAAGCCCGACCGCCGGATCAAGATCGACGATGAAGGTCAGGTCTGGTTCGAAATCGCCCAGCGCCGCGATGCGCACCGCGTCGATCCGTTCGGGCTCCACGCCTCCGGCCGCGCCCTGATAGGCGCGCGTTGAATCGGTGAAGCGATCGCAGATCACCACCGCGCCCCGGTCCAGCGCCGGCTTCACCAGGCGCTCCACATGGTCAAGCCGAGCGGCGAACATCAAAAGGGTTTCGGCCATGGGCGACCAGCGTCCGGTTTCTCCCTCCACCAGAAGCGCGCGCAGGGCTTCGGCGTTTGGCGTGCCGCCCGGTTCACGCGTCAGAACCACTTCGCGGCCGTCGCGCTCCAACGCAGCCGCCAGGGTGGCGGCGAGCGTCGTCTTGCCGGCGCCCTCGCCGCCTTCAAGCGTTATGAAAAGCCCCCGCCCTGGCACGCCTTAGCCGCCCCTTATCATCTGGGCGAGCGACGCGCCGGCCCGGCCGAACATGCCCTTGCGCTCCACGCCCGCCGCCGCTTCCAGCGGAACGCTGCGAGTGTGGCCGTCGGGCAGCGTGATCACGAGACGGGCGATCGGATCGCCTTCAAGCACCGGCGCGTCGACCGGACCCTGATAGACGATCTCAGCGGTGTAATCGTCCATGGCCCGGCGGTGCAGACCAATGCTCAGGCCCTCGGAGGCGCGCAAGGCGACCATTTCGGACTGGCCCATATAAAGCTGGGCCTCGCCCACTTCGGCCCCGGCCTCGACGATCTGGACCATTTCAAACTCATTGAAGGCCGCGCGCATGAGCCGCTCGGCCTCGTCGGCGCGGGCATTGTTGGACTCCATGCCGTTGAACACCACGATGCGACGCTCGCCGTCCTGCTCGGCGGAGGCGACGAGCCCGTAGCCGCTTTCCGTCGTGTGGCCGGTTTTCAGCCCGTCAGTGCCGGGAAACAGACCTAGCAAAGGATTGCGGTTGAACTGGCGGATGCCGTTATAGGTGAACTCTTCCTGCGCATAGATGCCGTAATAGGCGGGATATTCCTCGATCATGTGCCGCGCCAGCCGCGCCAGGTCGGCGGCGGAAATCCGGTGATCTGGATCAGGCCAGCCGGTGGAGTTGGCGAAGTTTGCGCTCTCCAGCCCGAGCTCGTGGGCGCGTTCGGTCATCATGTCGGCGAAATTCTCTTCGGTGCCGCCGATGGCCTCGGCGACCACGATGCAGGCGTCATTACCCGACTGCACGATGATGCCCTGCAGAAGATCGCGCACGGTGGCGCGCGACCCGACATCAAGAAACATGGTGGAAGATCCAGACGCCGAGCCGCCGAGCCGCCAGGCGGTCTCGCTCACGGGAAGCTCGGTCTCCATGGACAATTCACCGTTCTCCAGCGCTTCAAACACCATCAGGGCGGTCATCAGCTTGGACATGGAGGCCGGGGGCATCGGCTCCTCGCCGTTCTTGGAGAACAGCATGTCGCCGGATTCATAATCCATGATCACGGCGTGGGTGGCGCGGGTGTCGAAGCCCTGCGCCAGCGCCCCTGTGGAGAACAGGCCGACCGGAAGAAGGGCGGCGAGGAAGAGCGCGGTGAGGGTGAACAGTCGGCGCATAGCGAGAACCTGCAGTCTGGGAGCGGAATCGGGCGAGCCCGAACGATTGAAACAAACCTTGGCCGGAGCGTGGCGTCCAGCGCCGGCGCCATTAGCCTGAAGGCGGGCCGTCTTCCGGGTCAAAAAACACCGGAGCCGCCGCCCGGTCGGCTGCGTCCGGCGGGCCAAGCGCCTCGATACGCACCGGCGCCACGCCGTCATCGATGAAGTCCAGCGCCTCGGCGGCGCCGCGGCTGAGATCGATGACACGATCTCCAACGAACGGCCCCCGGTCATTGATCCGCACCAGGACGCTGGCGCCTGTATCCAGGCGCGTCACGCGCGCCAGCGTCGGCAGCGGCAGCGTGGGATGGGCCGCGCTCAGTGCGGCCTGATCAAACTCTTCGCCATTGGCGGTGAGATTGCCGTGAAAGCCCGGCCCGTACCAGCTCGCGATCCCCTCCTCCACCGAGCGCGGCGCCGCAAGCTGGGGCGCGATCGCCTCGAACACGGGCGGTGTGAAGACGCGCGCCGCCGGCCGGCTCGACTGGTCGCCGGCTTCAGGCGAGCCTGCGCAGGCGCTCAAGGCCGCACAAAGGCTGATCGTCGTCGCGGTGAAAAGCGCGGCGCGGAAAATCACGGATGAAGGCCCTCACTTCTGCGGATCGTTCAGGCTCACCATACAGTCGGTTTGTTGGGGCGGAAAAGAGGCCGCAAGCGCCTCGGACCCGGTCGAAGCCGAATCCGCGCCGCGCCGCCCTCTCCACTTGCACCCGCAGCGTCAGGACGTCTAAACACTTTTTGCCGGAGGAGTGGCTGAGTGGTCGATAGCGGCGGTCTTGAAAACCGTTGAGCGTGAGAGCGTTCCGGGGGTTCGAATCCCTCCTCCTCCGCCAAACTCTCCGTAAATCAGAGACGTCACCCGTCCCTCTGGAGCAGCGGCCTCAATGCTCAGACTTGTACGGTACAGCCACCGTACCGGAGCGGCGGAGGCTTATGGGTAAGCTTGACAGCAAAAAAACATTCGTCACGAGAAGAAAGGAAAGAGATTGCAACATTGGCGGGCGTCGGTATGGTTAATTTTAGCAATCACTGCGCGTATCCAGCCCCGGGTCGACGACTTTTGGACAAACTCAGGTGAAGGACATACCCCCATGGCCAAGTTGCGCTTTCCCCTGATCGCGCTGGTGTTTCTAGCCTTTTTGGTAACCGGCAAAGCCTCGGCGCAAAATTGTGATTCAATTTGCACCGACGGCGACACTTGTATCGCGGCTGCGTTGTATCCGTACGTCCCGGACACCAACACGTTCGCGCAGTCCATCTGCACGGCCTGGGAAGAGTCCGGGCGCACGGAGACGCTCTACCTGATCGCCGACGAAAGTGTCTGGGATGGCGGCTATGGATCAAATCCGGTCTACACCAACGGGAACGGCGCGCAGACGCCCATCGACGTGTTCGTCTATGACGCGATGTATCTGAGCTACTGGGCCCAGCAGACCACGCCGGTTCCGGCGAGCTTCATTTCCAACCCGGCTGACTTTGTGTCCTACGCCCGCACCGCGCTGACGCAGCCTGACGACAGCATGCTGGCCCTGCCCATGCTGGGGTGCACCAACATCATGTTCTACAACGAGGACGACGCCGGGATAGACTCCGTCTCCACCCTGCCCGAGTTCATCGAGATCAATCCCGCCGGCGTCTATATCAGCCCGGTTCCGTACAACCGGTCCGGCGCCATGGTGAACATGGCCGGCAAGACCACCATCGCAGTGAACTACATGGTTCGTGGCTTTCTGGAGACCGGCGAATGGCCCTCCATGGCCTCGGTGGATCCGGCCATCATCACCCCGCTGACCGAGCTGGCGGAGTCGGCGAGCTATTACAACGCCATCACCGGAGCCATCCCGTCCCTTGCCGGAGTGGAGGATCAGTATGTTCGCGCCGGCTATTTCAGCGAAGGGTACGGACGCACCTCGGTGGGCTTTTCCGAAAGCATGTCGCAAATGTCTGCGGCGACGCGCAGCGAGCTCAAGCTGAGGGCGCTTCCGTGGAGCGACAACGCCGCCGCGCCGAACATGTTTTACGCCGACGTGGTTGGCGTGAACGACGCCTCCCAGTTCCTGAGCGATGGCGGAACCCTGCCCTTCATCCTGGCCAATCTGATGACGGAGCAGGCCGTCATGCAAAACGCGATCGCACCACCGTCTGGATCACTGTCCTACCTGTTCCCGGCGCGGAGCAGCATCCTGACCGCGCTCGGGGCGCAAGACCCTCTCTACACTCAGATGGAAGCCGTACTGACCGGCAAGCCGGCGCTGCTTGTGAACATGCCGACCACCAGTCGCGTCGACTTTCATGGCTTCGGGGCACAGGTGCAGACCGCGGTGATCTCGGCGTTTAGCGGCCAGTGCGACATGGAGAGCGCCACCTATATCGGATCAACCGAGCAGGCGAGCTCGATCTGCCCACAGGTCTGCGAGAAAAATAGCGGGTGGATCGGATCCTGGACGAATATGTCGCCTCCAGCCTGGCCGGGCTATTCGGCCTGCGGCTGCGCGCAATGTTCGGCCAGCAGCCCGCTGCCGGCCTCTGACACCGCCGGCATGGAGATGGCCGTCCCCGAACCTTCGGACCTGCGCTACAACCGAAACTGAGCCCGCGCCGGCCCGCTAAAAGGTCGACAATCGCCCGCGGGGAACTTTCCCGCGGGCTTTGTCATGCGAGAAGGCCTCTTCCCCCATGTCGCCAGCAGCTGTCGCTTGTTCGATAAGCACCGTGCCGCGGTACGATTCTTCGGCAACGCATATGGAAGCTGACCCTTAAAGGGCCTACCTTTTGTCGAAGAGATGTGAGGAGGCGCGCCATGCAGTATCCAGGGCGAACAGTCGTGCGGGCCGCGGCGGCGGCGCTTGTCGCCACAGGCGTGATGCTCACGGCCGTGGCTGGCCTGGCGCGCCAGGATGCGGCCGGGACCACCGTACTCAGCGCCGATCTCACCGGGCCCATCGGCCCGGCCACCGCCGCCTATATCAGCCGCGCGATCAATGAGGCGCAGGGCGAAGGCGCGGCGGCCCTTGTAATCACCATGGATACGCCGGGCGGCCTCGACGCGTCGACGCGCGAGATCAATCAGGCGATCCTGGCCTCCTCGGTTCCCGTTCTCGTTTATGTCTCTCCGTCGGGAGCCCGCGCCGCGAGCGCGGGCGCGTTCATCACCTACGCCAGCCATCTGGCCGCCATGTCGCCGGGCACCAGCATCGGCGCGGCGACCCCGATCCAGATGGGCGGCTCACCGGGAAGTGCTCCGGGCGGGGCGCCTGAAGCGCCCTCGCCCGCTCCCGCTCCGGACGATGGCGGCGAAACCGCGCCTGAAGGAGACGCGCCCGGCAGCGCGGACACGAGCCCGGCGCCCGGCAATCAGCAGGCCCTTCGCAACAAGGTGGTCAATGACGCCGCCGCCTATATGCGCTCGCTGGCCGATCTGCGCGGCCGCAACGCGCAATGGGCCGAAGCCGCCGTGCGCGAGGGGATCAGCGCCTCCGCGAGCGAGGCGCTGGAACTGGGCGTCGTGGAGATTGTCGCCCCCAGCCTTGACGAGGTCTTCGCCCAGGCCTCGGGCCGCGAGGTGAGCCTGGCGGACGGCCGCTTGGTGACTCTGGAGCTCGCGGGCGCCTCGGTGGAGAGGATCGAAAAGACCTTCGCTGAAGAGGCTCTGGCGGTTCTGACCGACCCCAATATCTCGTTTCTCTTGATGAATCTGGGGTTCATCGGCCTTCTGGTGAGCTTCTATAACGGCCTGGAGCCGATCACCGCCATCGCCGGCGTGATCTGTCTGATTGTCGGGCTTTACGCGCTCAACACCCTGCCGCTGAACTATGCCGGCGCGGCTCTGATCGTGCTCGGGATTGCCCTCCTGGTCGCTGAGGCCTTCATCGCAAGCTCCGGGCTTCTGGCCCTTGGCGGTCTGGCGGCCTTTGCGATCGGCGCGTTGATGCTGGTCGACACCGAAGCGGAGGCTTTCCGCCTCGACTGGCGTCTGATCGCGGGGACGACGGCCGGGCTGGGCCTCGCTTCCTTCCTGTTGGTGAGCTATGGCCTCGCCGCACAGGGGCGCAAGGTCACCACCGGGGAGAAGGGCCTTATCGGGCTTGAAGGGCGCGTGCTCGACTGGGACGGCGACCAGGGTTACGTCCAGGTGGATGGCGAGCGATGGCACGCCACCTCCAGGGAGGCGCTGCAGGCGGGCGACACTATCAAGGTCACCGGCGTCGACGGACTGACGCTGAAGGTGAAGAAAATCTAGCCGCCCAAGGCGAGGCGAAGGAGATCAGACATGGCTGAAATCGGCATCAATATCGGGTTCTGGATCGCGCTGGCGGTGATCGCCGTCTCGCTTCTGTTTCAGGTCTTCAAGGTGCTGCGCGAGTATGAGCGCGCGGTGATCTATACGCTCGGGCGCTATACCGGCACCTCGGGGCCTGGCCTGATCATCCTGATCCCGTTCCTACAGCAGATGGTGAAGGTGGACATCCGCACCGTCGCTGAAGACGTCCCCAGCCAGGACGTGATCAGCCAGGACAACGTCTCGGTGAAGGTGAACGCGGTTCTCTACTACCGCATCATCGACCCCCAGAGGGCCATCAACCAGGTGGAGGATTTCCGCATGGCCACCAGTCAGCTCGCTCAAACCACGCTGCGCAGCGTGTTGGGCAAGCATGATCTCGATGAAATGCTGGCCGAACGCGACAAGCTCAATGTCGACATTCAGAAAATCCTCGACGATCAGACCGAGGCCTGGGGCATCAAGGTCGCCAATGTAGAGATCAAGCATGTGGACCTGGACCCCTCGATGATCCGGGCGATCGCCCGCCAGGCCGAGGCCGAACGCGAGCGGCGCGCCAAGGTGATCGCGGCCGAAGGCGAACAGCAGGCGGCGCAGAAGCTTGCGGAGGCGGCGAAGATCCTCGGCGAGCAGGAGGGCGGCATGCAGATCCGCTATCTCGGCACTCTGTCGGAGCTGGGCGGGGAAGGCACGAACACGATCGTGTTCCCGATGCCCATTGATCTGCTGCAACAGCTTTCAGGCTCCGGCTCCAAGAAAGGTTCCGGCTCGTCTGAAACCTAGCCCAGCACAAGCGCGTTGAGCCGAATGGTGTGCCGGTCCATTGTGCGCGCATGAAAGGCGTTTCCATGACCAGCTACGTGATAACCCCGCCCGCCGAAACGCTCCTGCCTGTGGAGGGCGGCGGGCAATTTCCCGTTCGTCGCGTCTACTGTGTCGGGCGCAATTACGCCGACCACGCCCGGGAGATGGGCGCGGACCCGGATCGCGAACCGCCTTTCTTCTTCTCCAAACCGCGCGACGCCGTGTTTACCGCCGATGTCGTCCCCTACCCTTCGGCGACGCAGGACCTTCACCACGAGGTGGAGCTTGTTCTGGCGCTCGGCGGGGGCGGCGCTGGTCTGACCCCCGCAACGGCCGGCGCTCTTGTTTACGCGTGCGCGGTGGGCGTCGACCTGACACGCCGGGATCTGCAGGCCGACGCCAAGAAAGCCGGCCGCCCGTGGGACATGGCGAAGGGTTTTGACGGGTCGGGTCCGGTGGGGTCGCTCAAACCCAGCCCCGGCATGAAGGCCGGAGCGATTAGTCTCGCCGTGAACGGAAAGATTCGTCAGTCCGGCGATCTGTCCCAGATGATCTGGAGCCCGTCGGAGATCGTCGCCCATCTTTCCGCTCTGGTGAGGCTGGAGGCCGGCGATCTGATTTTCACCGGAACGCCCGCCGGCGTCGGCGCCCTTGAGCGCGGCGACCGGGTGGAGGCTCGCATCGACGGCCTGATGCCGCTGAGCTTCGCGCTCGCCTGAGCGCCTGCCGGATCCGATTGACCCTTCGTTGCGTGAGGGTTTCACTACGCCTCGCCGCGCCCTGTTGCGCGATCCGTCTTAGCGAGGGTCAATCCCATGAAACAGCTTTTCCTGTCAGGCGTGGCCGCGATTGCGCTAGCCGCGCCGGCCTTTGCGCAGGAGGCTTCGCCCAGTGTGGACGACGCCGCCGCCTTCCTGGAGCGCGCCGAAGCCGAGCTCGCCACCGACTCCGAATACGCCGCGCGCGTCTTCTGGATCCAGGCCAATTTCATTACTCACGACACCAACTGGCTGGCGAGCCGGGTCGGCTCGCAGAGCACCCAACTCTCGGTGCGCCTGGCCAATGAGGCGGCCCAGTACGACGCGCTGGACCTGCCCGACGCGATGCGCCGCAAGATCGATATCCTGCGTTCGGGAATAACCATCCCAGCGCCCCAGGACGCGGCGATCACCGACGAGCTCGCCTCAATCACCACCGGGCTGGATGCGGCCTACTCCACCGGCACGTTCGAGATGGACGGCGAGACGCTGGATCTGCAGCAACTCTCCAGTATTATCGAAACCAGCCGCGATCCGGACGTGCTGCGCGATGTCTGGGAGGGCTGGCGCACGGTGTCCCCGCCCATGGCGCCTCACTATGCGCGCATGGTGGAGATCGCCAACGCCGGCGCCCAGGAGTTGGGGTTTGAAAACCTCGCCGAGATGTGGCTGTCCAACTACGACATGCCGCCCGCCGAGATGCAGACCGAGGTCGAGCGTCTGTGGGGTCAGGTGGAGCCGCTCTACGAGCAGCTGCACTGCCATGTGCGCGCCGAACTCAACGAGACCTACGGCGACGCGGTTCAGCCCGCCCAAGGCCCGATCCGTGCTGATCTGCTGGGCAATATGTGGGCTCAGCAATGGTCGAATATCTACGATCTCGTCGGCCCCGAGGCTTCCGGGCCGGGCTTTGATCTGACCGAGACCCTCAACGCCCAGGACTACACCCCGCTGCGTATGGTCGAGACCGGCGAGGACTTCTTCTCCTCGCTGGGCTTTGATCCGCTGCCTGAAACCTTCTGGGACCGCTCGCTGATCACCCAGCCGGAGGATCGCGACGTGGTGTGCCACGCCTCGGCGTGGAATCTCGACAATGTGGATGATGTCCGCATCAAGATGTGCACCGAGGTCAACGCCGAGGACTTCCAGACCGTCCATCACGAGCTGGGGCACAATTACTACCAGCGGGCGTATAACCAGCAGGACTTCCTGTTCCGCAACGGCGCCCATGACGGCTTCCACGAGGCCATCGGCGATTTCATCGCGCTGTCGATCACGCCGGACTATCTGCGCGAGCTTGGCCTGATCGAGGAGGTCCCGCCGGCCGAGGCCGATATCGGGCTTCTCATGAACCAGGCGCTGGACAAGATCGCCTTCCTGCCATTCGGGCTGATGGTCGACAAATGGCGCTGGGGCGTGTTCCGCGGCGAAACTGCGCCGGAGGACTACAACGCCAGCTGGGTGGCCCTGCGCGAGCAGTATCAGGGCATCGTTCCGCCGGGCGATCGCCCGGCCGACGCCTTTGATGCGGGCGCCAAGTACCACATCCCCGGCAACACGCCTTACCTGCGCTATTTCCTGAGCTTCATCATGCAATTCCAGTTCCACGAAGCCGCCTGTGAGATGGCCGGCTGGGAAGGACCGCTGCACCGCTGCTCGATTTATGGAAACGAGGAAGTGGGCGCGCGCTTCAACGCCATGATGGAGATGGGCCAGTCCCAGCCCTGGCCGGATGCGCTGGAAGCCTTCACCGGAACGCGTGAGATGGATGGGTCGGCGATCATCGCCTATTTCCAGCCGCTTATGGCGTATCTGGAAGAGCAGAACGAAGGCCGCACCTGCGGCTGGTAGGCCGTCCGGTCTGACAGACTGAAGACAGGCGGTCCGGCGTGCCGGGCCGCCCTTTTCGGGTCTGCGCTTGCCGCCTCGCGCCCGCGCCGATAGACCGAGGCGTGAGGAGTGCGCAGATGAGCGACAGTTTCAAAACGAGCGTCGATCTCGACGGCGAAGACATCCACTGGGAGCCCGAGCAGGGGCTGTCCTATGGCCGCTATCTGGACATCGACACGGTGCTCGGCGCGCAACATCCGATCACCGACGAGCACGACGAGATGATGTTCATCATCATCCATCAGGCGAGCGAGCTCTGGATGAAGCTGTGCCTGCACGAGCTTGATGCGGCGATCGAGTCCGTACGCGCCGACCGCACGCGGCCGGCCATGAAGATGCTGGCGCGCATCGCGCGTATTCAGGAGCAGCTCACCCAGTCCTGGTCGGTCCTGGCCACCATGACGCCGGCTGATTATCTGGCGTTCCGCGACAAGCTTGGCCAGAGCTCCGGCTTCCAGAGCTGGCAATATCGCTGCCTGGAATTCCGACTTGGGAACAAAAACCCCAAACATGCCCGTGTCTTCCGCAAGGAACCTGAGGCCGAATCAAAGGTCCTCGGGGCCCTCAACGCGCCAAGCCTCTATGACGAGACGCTGCGTTTCGCGGCGCGCTCGGGCATGGCGCTGCCGTCTGGCGTCACAGATCGCGACTGGTCCGTGCCCTACACCGCCAGCGACGACGTCGAAGCGATGTGGCGGGCGGTCTATCTGGACACCACAACCCACTGGGAACTCTACGAGTTTGCGGAAAAGCTCGTCGATCTGGAACAGAAATTCCAGCAATGGCGCTTCAATCACATGAAGACGGTGGAGCGCATTATCGGCTTCCGCCGAGGCACGGGCGGCAGCTCCGGCGTCGGCTATCTCGTGAAGGCGCTGGATCTGCGCCTGTTTCCAGAGCTGTGGACGGTGCGAACATCGCTGTAAGCTGCGCCGCCAAGGGAGAGTTTCATGCGTCAGTTCTACATCTTCATCAAATGCGATCTGGGCCGGACCTATGAGGTCGCGTCCAAGATCGTCGACGAGGTCGCCGAGACCCGCCAGATCCATTCGGTGTCCGGCGCCTTTGATCTCCTGGCCCAGTTTTCGGTGGAGTCCGAAGCCGATATCGGCCGCTTCGTGAACCAGAAAATTCAGACCGTCCCGGGCGTCCGCGACACCCAGACGCTTATCTGCTTCAACGCCTTCACGTCCGATAAGGGCCTGGGTGAAGCCTGATGCATTTCGGCGTCTTCGACCTGTTCAAAATCGGTATCGGCCCGTCCAGCTCCCACACCGTGGGACCCATGAAGGCGGCGCGCGTGTTTCTGGAGCGCGTGGACGAAGAGCACGGCCTGGACGCCGTCCATGGCGTTCGCGCCGAAGCCTATGGGTCGCTGGCCCTGACCGGATCGGGACACGCCACCGACAAGGCGATCCTGTGGGGGCTTGAGGGCGTGGAGCCCGAATCCGCCGACCCCGACGCGCTGCCCGGCCGGATCGAGCGCATCGAACGCGAGAAGACTCTCAAGCTCCTGGACCGCCGCGAGATCGACTTCGACCGCAAGGCGGACCTTGTCTTCAAAGGCGAGACCCGGCTGCCATTTCACTCAAACGCGATGAAATTCATGGCGTTCGATAAAGGGCGCAATGTTTTGCGCGAAGAAATCTGGTACTCGATCGGCGGCGGATTCGTGATCGACGAGGCCGAGGCCGGGCGCAATTCCGCGGCTGAAGCGCTGCGCGGCGAACCCTATCGGTTCAACACCTGCGACGAGTTGATGGCGATCGGTGAGCGCGAGGGCCTCTCCATCCCCGACATCATGCTGGCCAACGAAACCGCCTTTCGCACCGAGGACGAGGTACGCGGCCGTATCGCGGAGATCGGCAAGGCCATGGAGGACTGCATCGAGCGCGGCACGCGGATGGACGGCGAGCTGCCTGGCGGTTTGAAGGTTCAGCGCCGCGCGCCGGCCATGCGCCGCAAGCTCATGGCGGAGGCCGCGCGCGCGGAGACCGACCCCCTCGCCTCTATGGAGTGGGTCAATCTGTGGGCCATGGCGGTGAACGAGGAAAACGCCGCCGGCGGCAAGGTGGTGACCGCCCCCACCAACGGCGCCGCGGGGATCATCCCGGCGGTGGCGCGCTATTTCGACCGCCACCATCGCCGCTCCGGCGACAAGGGCGCCATGGCGCGCTTCTTCCTCACCGCCGCCGCCATCGGGGCGCTCTACAAGAAGAACGCCTCCATCTCCGGCGCCGAAGCAGGCTGTCAGGGTGAGGTGGGCGTCGCCTGCTCCATGGCCGCGGGCGGGCTCGCCGCAGCGCTTGGCGGCACCAACAAGCAGATCGAGAACGCCGCCGAGATCGCTATGGAGCATAATCTGGGGCTCACCTGCGATCCTGTCGGCGGGCTGGTGCAGATCCCCTGCATCGAACGCAACGCCATCGGCGCGATCAAGGCGATCAACGCAGCGCGCCTGGCGATGATCGGAACCAGCGATTACAAGGTCAGCCTCGATCAGGTCATCGAGACGATGCGTCAGACTGCGGCGGACATGAACGACAAGTACAAGGAAACCAGCACGGGCGGCCTCGCCGTGAACGTGCCGGTTTGCTGATCTGAGCCGCTAACGCTCTCGGTCGGCGAGAAGCTTGGCCAGCGTTGTGGAGACGAGAAGCCAGACCAGCCCGTTCTGCTCCAGAAGATTGCTCTCGGAAAAGCTCACCACCAGCCAGCTCGTCAGGAAGGGCAGCGCCCAGTAGGTGGAGAGCCCGGTGAACAGGCGACGCGCGGCGATGGCGAGGCCCGACAGCACCAGCAGGAAGGCGAAGGCGGCGCCGGGCAAGCCGATGGCGAGCGCGGTTTCAAGCCAGGCGTTGTGAGCGGTCGGCACCGGCCAGGCGGTCTCCTGACGCACCCAGTAGGCCGGGCCGTTCTCCACTGCCCAGAACGCCCCATAGCCATAGCCGGTGAGTGGGCGGTCAGCGATCTGGCCCGTGAGCACGGCCCAGATCTCAGTGCGCCCGGTGAGCGTGGCGTCGCGGCCGAGCGCCTCCAGGATCACCCCCGGCCCTACAAGCAGGACGCCGATCAGCGCCGCGACGCCCAGAAGCAGCAGGAAGATCGCCGAGGCTGCAAAGCCGAACCCGCGGCGCGCGAGGGCGATCCCGGCCGGTCCACCCAACGCGATCATTGAGGCCAGCAGCGCGGTCTTGGATGTTGAGAGCAGAACAAGCAGAAGGGCGAGCACGACAAAGCCGAGCCAGATCCTCCGTTCGGTGGAGGTCGCCGCGGCCGCCGCCGCGGCGCAGAAGGCGAGCCCTCCCCAGGCCATCACCGCGCCCAGCGTATTCTTCTCCCACCACAAGCCCCGCCACGCCCCTGGATGGATCTCCTGCATCACGCCAAAAGCTGGAAACAGGGCGCCGGCGATCAGACTGCCAACGGCGAGTACGGCGAACATTGCGGCGACGAGGCGTAGCAGGTCCGCCCAGGAAAACCGGGCGGCGAGCCAGAGCCCGAACACCGCCGTCATCACGACCGCAAGGCTGCGTCGCAATGTGATCGCGGGATCCAGCGACCAGGCCGTAGACATCACTGTCAATCCGGCCAGCACGACCACCGGCCAGGCCCGCAACGCCGTGCGCCAGACCCTCGCCGGGCTGAGGGCGATCAACAGAAGGCTCGCCAGATAGACCGGGGGCCAGAGTAATCTGAGAACCGCCCCGCCGTCCGGATCAGCCGGATCCGCGAGCAGCGGCGCAATCAGCGCGTTCGAGAACAGCAACAGCAACACAAAGGCTGCGCCGGCCTCCATCGCAGGAAAAAACGACAGGCGCGGCGTGGCGCCGCGCCAGCGTTCAGCCAGAAGCGCGGCCTGACTCACCGGCCCGGAGCGCGGTTGACGACAACGCCCAGCACGCGCCCGCCCGCCTCCTCGATCCGGTCGGCCAGCTTTTCGGCGACACTACGCCGGCTGGCTGCAGCGTCGGCGACAAGGATCACCCCGTCCATGTCCGGCGCCAGCGCCGTCAGCGCCGCCGAACCGAACGGCGCGTCCAGGATCACCAGCCCGCTGGCCATGCGCGCCTGACGCCAGTAATCGCGCGCGCCATGGAAAGTCAGCCGGCGCACGGCGCCGAGCTGGCGCTGAAATTCCGAAATGAAGATCGGCGCATCGGCGCATCGGCGCATGGCCAGGCGCCCGGCGCCGTCGGGTTCTTCGCGCCAGAACTTCATGCCGGAAAGCTCGCCGGCATAGGACTGCCCGTTCAGACGCGCGCGGCCCGCCTGGGTGTTGGTCTGGAAATCAAGGTCGTAGAGCCAGGCCGGGCGGCCTGACATAAGCGCAGCGCGGCGGGCCAGACCCGCCGCAATCGTGCTGGCGCCCGCGCCTTCTGAAACCGGCGCAAGCATGACCGCACGCCCGCGCGCGTCGCGCGGCGTTAATCGGCTGGCGAGCCCGTCCAGATGATCGTCGGCCTGTCTCAACCCAAACCCCGGTTCGATTTGTTCGTGCAAACCCTAGGCCGGGTTGGTTAACGACCCGCTGACAGAGGACATCTGCGGTGTTCAGGCTTCAGGAATGCGCGCCAGAACCGGAAGGCGCCTCGAAGGCGTGTTTGAACGCGGCGATCTCCGGGGTGGTCGGGGCGCGCCGCCGTCGCCGCGATGGACCAGATAGCCGCGCAGCAGGGCGACAAACAATCCGAAGCCGACTGCGAGCATCGCCACGGCCATGACGGCCGGCACACGCAGGGAGCTCGGCTGATCGGGCGGCGAGGCGCGCTCGACGACGCGAACCGCGTCCGCCGCGCCGGGCGGGGCATTGCGGCGCGCCTCGGCGTCGGCTGATTGGATGGAGAGCAGACGCGCCGCCTCGGCGCGCGCCTGCACAAGGCGAACAAGCCGGTCATGCTCCGGCGCAAGGCTGCTCAAGAGGTCGGCGCGCTGACGCGCCTGGCTCAGCTGGCCGCCCAGCGTCGAGGCCAGACGAGTCTGGCTCATGGAGAACGCGTCCTGGGACAGACGTTCCTGCTCCAGGGCCTGCCAGATCGGATTGACCCCGGTGCGGGTCTGCCCCTGCCCCTGCGCCCCGCCGGCTTCGATAAAGCCGCGCAAGGCCGCGATTTCGCGCTCCACCGCCTGAACCGGCGGCGCGTCCGGCAGATAGCGCGACAGCAATTCCTGACGGCGAACCTGTAGATCCAGCAATTGTCCGGTTACGGAGTTTTCTACATAGAGTGCGATTTCCTGCGGCAATTCGGCCAGACGCTGGGTAAGGGAATCGCGAAACCCCCTCGCCTGCGAGGCTTCGGCCTCAGCGGCGAGCTTGCGCGATTCCAGATCGGCGATGCGCTGCAGCACCGAGTTACGCTCGGTGTCGAAGTCGGTGATTCCGTGTTCGGCCAGGAAGGCGCGCAGGGTCTGCTCGGCGCGCGCGGCTTCCTCCTCGGCGGCGCGCAGCCGGTCGGTGACGGCGCCCTGGGAGCCGCCGATCAAGAGGTCCACGCGGTAGGACAGGTAGGCGTCCACAATGGCGTTCAGCACTCCGGCTGACATCGCCGCCTCCTCGGCTTCGTAGCGGGCGGTGAGCACGCTGGCGTTGGGCGCACGAGACACCGTGAAGCCCTCTCGTAGGGCGCGCACATTGGCCGGGCTCGCCAGAGCGCCCCGCGATTCAAGCGCGCGCCGCCGCACGGCGTCGGAATTCAGGATCTCGATCTCCGACTGCATCACCGGATCGATGGTGAACGCGCCGCCAGAACCGGCCGCGCCGGGTGTCAGATCGCTGTCGTCCAGGATCACCAGCAAGCGGCTCGTAGCCTCGTAAGTGGGCGTCAACGCGCTCCAGGCCAGGATCGCCAGCGGGATGAAGACGACGATCGCCACCACAAGGGCAAGCAGCTTCTGGGTCCACACGAAAGCGGCCAGATCAAACAGGTCAAGCTCGCGCGATTGCGCGTTATTGCGGGTCTGGTGCGCCCGGCCGTTATCATCCTGTTGGCTCATGGGGACATCTCGCCCCGTCCCGCTTAATTTTTCCTTAGCCGTAACCAGCCAAGAGTACGAATTCATTCACCCGTGGGGGCCCGATGACCCGATTGAACCGACGCCAGGCCCTGACCGCCTTCGCTGCAGTTTTTGCTGTCGGATGTGCGGGGCGCGGCCAACAAACCTCCGCGGTCGGTTTCGAGCCGTCGCGGTTCCAAGCCTGGAACGACGCCGCGCCGGCCTACCGGCTTTATCCCGGTGACACCGTGGAGGTGACGGTTCACACGGCAAACGAGCTGTCCGGACCGCGCGACGTAGGCCCGGACGGGCGGGTGAACCTGCCTCTGGCCGGAGCGGTCATGGTGTCAGGGAAAACAGCGCCGGAGGCGGCGCGCGTTATGGCCGGGCGCTACGCTTCGGTGCTGCGCGACCCCATCGTGGAGGTCCGTCCGCAGAGTTTCGGGTCGCAGCGCATCCTTGTGGGTGGAGAGGTCAACGATCCCGGGCTTTATGAAATGCCGTCCGCGCGCATCGGCGTGCTCGAAGCGCTCCTACTGGCCGGCGGACCGACAAGCCGCGCACGCCGCAGGCGCATCGCCGTGCTGCGCCGGGCTGAAGACGGCGGCGTCATGCTGCGCGAGGTCGATATCGCCTCAGCCCTCGAGGGCGGGCGCACAGATCTGATCCCGCTTCAGCGCCACGACATCGTGTTCGCACCGCGATCAGGCATCGCGGAAGTCAATGATTTCGTCGAACAGTATGTGCGCAACATCCTGCCGATCGACGCAGCCTTCAGCTACGCGCTGGCGGACAGCCTGTTCAACGGTTAGGCGGCGCGCTTTGAGATCGCCCCCCGCCTCGCCTGACTCCGGGCGGATGAACACGCCGAGCCCCGTCATTCACTGAACAAGCACGCGCCCTAGTGGCGCGTCGCCAGCCAGGATCGGGCGGCCGAAAGTGCGGCGCTGATCTGTTCGCTGTCCATGTCGGCGGCGACTTCACTGCGATAGTGCTTGGCCGTGTCGCTGCCCATCAGAGCGGCGAGATTGAACCATTTGTGCGCTTCGACCATGTCGATGACGCCGCACTGGCCGGTCGAATACAGAAGACCCAGCTTGCACAGGTCTTCACCCGTGGGATCCATCGAAACGGCGTTGTGCGCCTGAGCGGTTTCCACATCGGTGAAAGCCATGACCATCTTCCCTCTAAAGTGCGAAGGCGCCGGGCTTTGCCCGTGTCGCCGCCGCGTCCCACCATGCACGCCCAATCGCCTCTTCGATCTGTGGTGCGTACAAGAAGCAGAATGTCGCCTGAGGGTAAGCGGCGGGTTAACCCAGAGAAGAAAAATGAGCTTTTAAGGCTTTATTTTCGTTAGGAATTCCTACCAAGGATTAATCGGGTGACGTGGCCGTCGACACGCTCGACAAGGCCTGGCGCAGCTCCTCTCATCCGATAAAAACCAGTCAGCCCCACCCAGACGACAAGGCTGATCGCCAGCAGCAGAAAGCCTGCAGCGAGCCCTCCATTGCGCCAGGCGGCGTCGCTCACCTCACGGCGCTGCGAAGCCTGCGCAGACCCGGCGAGGTCAAGCACGCCCGGCCCGAGGGCCTGATGCAGGGCGAGCGTCTGACGCCCGTATCGCTCGGCCACGCCGGCAAGTCGCGCGGCGTCCGCTTCGCTCTTGATGATCCCCGCCATGCGCACGGCCGCCAGCGCGCCTGCGTCGCGCCGGACCGCACCTAAATGGGAGAAGACGCGGTCGCGCTTCTGCTCATCAATACCTGTCGCCCGGGCGAAGGCCGCCGCGGCGTCGCGCGCATCCTCAGCGGAATAGACCGGGCGGGTATAGCGCTCGCCAGCCTCGGTCATGAGCGGCATGGCCGAGGCCAGGATCGCTTCGCGCGCCAGTCGGGTGTCAGCGCCCAGCACGAGCGATCCCATGAACCCCTCATTCGCCAGCCCGGCCGCAGCGGCGGCTTTGAGGACACGCGCGCCGACCCGGGCCTGTCCGTCCACCCCGGCCGCCGCAACCGCGAGCCCGGCCACCAGAAGGTCGGCGTCCGGCTTGGGCAGGAAGACGACCCGGCACTGACCGATGCGGCGGCCCGCCTGCTCGGCCAGCGCGCAGGCCTGGATCAGAAGATCACGCACATCGCCATAAAGCGCCGCCCCCGGCGGCGCGCCCTCCAGGCCGGGCGCGGCGCGCAGGACAAACGCACGTCCGCCAGGCTCGGAGAACCAGGTCTCAACCGCTTCCACCGCCGGGCCGTAGAGGGCGCGGGCGCGCTGAAGGCGTCGCGAAACGGGCTCGGGCGCGAAAACCAGCTCGGGCGGCGAAGCGCCGTTTCGAACGCCGGCCTCCAGCTGCTCGCGCAAGGCCGCCTCGAGACGCTGGTCGCGCAGCCAGGCCGGCTCGGCGCGCAACACCGCTTCAATATGGCGCTCGCTGCGTCCGCCTTCGATCAAGACAAGACGCGCCAGCCTGTTCCGCGCGACCAGGCTCGGCAGCGACGGGGCGAGCGCTTCCGCGAGAACCAGATCCGGCGCGCGCCCGGCCGCGGGATTAAGCGCCGCGCCAAGGGCGCCGGCCCACCAGGCCCGGACGTCACCGACAGACGCCTCAACCGCCTCGGCGACCCGCTCCTGTTCCGGGCGGGGCGGTGGCTCCAGATCAAGATCCACCGCAGCTTTGAGGGCGAAGAACAGAGCGCCGCCCAGCAGGACCAGGAATATCGCAGGTCGCCACGCCGCGAACGCCGCGCGCCACAATAGATAGGCGCCCGCCCGCACCCCGCCGGCAAGCCAGGGGTCGCGCGCGCCATAGCGCTCGCTGTATCGCTGCGGTCTGTAACCGGACTGATCCACCCCGTCCCCCCGACGTTGTTGCGGTCCAGCATAGCCAAGCCGCGCGTCAGGCGTGAGAGCCTTGAGTCGAGCGCGGGAGAAGCGTTGCAGGAAGGCCACGACGGCGCGCGACTGGAAACAGCCGGCCTGCGACGAAACGGCCAAGCGCAAGCCGCTTCACCTCGCAGCGCGCAACCGATACATACGCGCCCATGACAAACACCGTCCTCACAGATCAGAGCCTGCGCCCCGTCAGCTATCGCCTGGCCGAGCACGATCCGGCCGCCTTCGCCCGCGAGCTTGGCGCCAGCTTTCGCGAGACCGGCTTCGCCGTGGTGTGCGATCACCCGGTGGATCAGGCCGTGATCGACCGGGCCCTTGAAGACACACGCGCGTTCTTCGCCCTCTCCGATAAGGCCAAGCGCGCCTATTACGATCCAGACGGCGGCGGACAGCGCGGCTACACGCCCTTCGCCACGGAAAACGCCAAGGGCTTCGCTCAGAAAGATCTGAAGGAGTTCTGGCATCGCGGGCGTGACCTGCCCGCCGGCCATCGCTTTGAAGCAATCATGCCGCCCAATATCGCGGCGGCCGAAGTTCCCCGCTTCGACGCCAGCACCAAGGCCATGTACGAAGCGCTGGACGCCATGGGCGCCACCCTGCTGCGCGCCATCGCCGTTGATCTGGGCCTGACCGAAGACTGGTTCGAGCCCACGGTGAACGAAGGCAATTCGGTGCTGCGCCTTTTGCACTATCCTCCGATCCAGGGGGATCCGGACGGGGTGCGCGCCGGCGCCCACGAGGACATCAACGTCATCACGCTTCTGCTGGGCGCGGAAGAAGCCGGGCTGCAGGTGAAGACAAAGTCCGGCGACTGGCTCCCGGTGCAGCCGCCCAAGGACGCGCTGGTGGTCAATATCGGCGACATGCTGCAGCGCCTGACCAATCATGTCCTGCCGTCAACCACGCACCGCGTGGTGAACCCGTCGGTCGAGCGCATGGCGTATCCGCGCTACTCCACGCCGTTCTTCCTGCACTTCAATCCCGATTTCGAGATTTCGACCCTGGCCGGCTGTGTCAGCCACCAGAATCCGGACCGCTACCCCGAGCCGCTCACAGCCCACGCCTATCTGCGCGAACGTCTGATCGAGATCGGCCTTATCCAGACTTGATAAAAAGTGGGCGCATGTCACCTTGACGTTACCTTGACGACTCACCAGTTAGTAACTCACTGGCTACATGGAGGCTTTGAGATGGACGTCGCGGAAAAGATCAACGCGCAGGTGCGCCTGCTCTACGTGCTCAACGCCATCGGCTTCTTCGCATGGCAGGCCGGCGAGGGATTCGCCCGCTCGGCCCAGATCCCCGATGCGGTGATGGGCCCCGCCCTCATCGCCTCCGGCGTGGGTTTCGGGGTCTGGCTGGTTTGCCTGATCATGATCTTTGGCCAGACTTGGCGGGCCAAAAAGCTCGGCGTCGCCGATCTGCTCGGCGATGAATGGGCCCAGCGTGCGCGGGCCAGAGCCGCCGAATCCGGTTTATCAGCATCGGCGTCGTGCTGTCCATGACCGCCACCAATTTCGGCGTCGACGGCCAGCTGCTCCTCAAAATCCTAACCGGCCTCGCCGTGGCGGGATTTCTCCTCTCCTATGCCTGGTTCGACAGCCGGCATGAGGGCGGCGAATGAGCGCTGAGAAGCTCGCTAACACTATGAAGACCTTGCGCGCTGAGGCTGGTCTGACCCAGGCCGATCTCGCCGCCGCCGTGGGCGTGACTCGCAAGACCATCAACACGGTGGAGAACAACGTGTTCATCCCGTCGGCCCTGCTGGCGTTGAAGATCGCGAGAGCGCTGGGAAAGCCGGTTGAGGCGGTGTTTTACCTCGCAGGGGACTGAGATGGCGTCTCGTGGTTTTCGTCCGCCTCGCCGTTCTCGGCTGTTTCGGCCGGCGCGACCTCGTCTGCTGCGCGGCCCGGGAATTCCTTGATGTAGACGTCGCGCTGCGGGAACGGGATTTCGATATCGTGCTCGTGCAGCGCGTCCCAGACGGCGAGATAGACCTCGCTTCTCACGTTTGCGAGGCCGTTCTGAGGGTCGGATATCCAGAAGCGCAGGTCGAAATTCACTGAGGAGTCGCCAAACTCCATAAGATTGCAGACCGGATCCTTGTCCGGCACCACGCGCGACACCGTCCGGGCGGCCTCCTGGGCGATCTCCTGCACCTTCCTCATGTCGCGCTGGCCGTAGGACACGCCGAACGGGGCGTGCAGGCGCACGATATTGTCCGAGCGCGACCAGTTGATCACGCCGTTGGTGATGAAGTGATCATTGGGGATAAGGAGCTCGGTGCCGTCGCGGGTCCGGATCGAGACGTAGCGGCCTTGCATCGCCGTGACCCAGCCGAACGTGCCGTCCAGCTCGATCGCGTCGCCTGGCTTGATGGACTTGTCAGCCAGCAAGGTGAAGCCCGCGGCGAAGTTCGAAATCGTACGCTGGAGCCCCAGACCGACACCGATGCCCACTGCGCCGGAGAAGATGGCGAGCGTGGCCAGATTGAAGCCCGTCAGCTGAAGTGCGATCAGCAGCGCCAGGACCGGCAGCAATATGCCCAGCGTCTTCGAGATCAACGCCTTGAAAGCCGGAGAGACTTCCTTGGTCCTGTCCAGCTGCTGATCGATCGCCCGGCTGGCGAAGCTCGCCCCCCAGAACAGAACGCCGAAATAGATCATCGTGCGCAGGACATCGAACATGGACAGCTGAATTGGCGCGCCGGTATCGGTCTCGCCCAGCGGAATGGCGAGCGCCTGCATCTGAAGGATCACGTCGTCGAGCAGCCCGAAGACATCCAGCGCCGCTACTGGCCACGCGATGTAGAAGGCCACGTTCGACCAGAATTTCGAGCGGATGACGAGCGTTACGGCACGGATGATCAGCCAGGCGGTCATCAGTGAAATCGCCGCCGACACGATCTCCACCGGCTGATCCAGAGACCCCAGAACGATGCGGATCACCGTCAGGACGCCGTAGAGCGCCAGCGGGGTCATCAGCGCCAGAAGCGCGGTCACAAGCCGGCGAACGAGACCGACCTGAAAATGCTTTTTCGTCGCTGCGTGAACCAGCGACTTCAGCCGCGGTCCGAAAATCAGCGCCGGAATGATCGCGGCAGCGACGAGGCCAAGCTGGATCGCCACGTCGAGGCTGAGCACCTCGGCCTCGACCCACTCCAGCAGGCGCTGCAGGCGCGGCACGACCTCGTCGACCGGGATCAGGTCGGACAGGGCCGACGGGGCGGGCTGGGTCTGCTGGGTCAAGGCGTCACTCATTCAAACCGATGGTTCGCCTGAAGAGTTACGCGGAACGTCCCTTGCGGCAAGCGAAGCGAGGCTAAACCTCGCGCCAGTCCAGGATCACCTTGCCCGCCTTGCCCGAGCGCATGGCGTCGAATCCGGTCTGGAATTCCTTCGCCGGCAGGCGGTGGGTGATGAGCTTTGAAACATCCAGCCCCGACTGCAGCATGGCCAGCATCTTGTGCCAGGTCTCGAACATCTCGCGGCCATAGATGCCCTTGAACGTGATCGCGCGCATGATCAGCGAGCCCATGTCCAGCGTGAACGGCTTGCCGGGAAGGCCCAGCATGGCGATCTTGCCGCCCATCACCATGTGCTCGACCATCTGGTGGAAGGCCGGCTCCGCGCCGGACATTTCAAGTCCCACGTCAAAGCCTTCGGTCATTTTCAGGCGCGTCATCACCGCGCGCAGGTCCTCACGTGTGGTGTTCACCGGAACCGCGGTCGGCGCGACCAGCTCCAGAAGCTTCAAGCGATCTGGATTGATGTCGGTAACCACCACATGGCGGGCGCCGCAATGGCGCGCGACAGCCGCCGCCATGATACCGATCGGTCCGGCGCCGGTGATCAGAACGTCTTCACCCACAAGATCAAACGCCGTCGCCGTATGCACGGCGTTGCCCAGCGGATCGAGGAAGGCCGCCTGCTCCATGGAGACCTCGTCGGGCAGTGGCACGACGTTGAAGGCGGGAATGGTGAGGTATTCGGCGAAGGCGCCGGGCATGTTCACGCCCACGCCCTTGGTGTCGGGGTCCAGGTGAAAGCGACCCGCCCTCACTGCGCGCGATTTCTCGCCCACCACATGGCCTTCGCCGGAGACCCGCATGCCCGCCTTGATCCGGGTGACGTCGCGGCCGGTCTCCACCACCTCGCCGCCGAATTCGTGGCCGACGACCATGGGCACGGGCACGTTCTTCTTCGCCCAGTCGTCCCAGTTGTAGATATGGACGTCGGTTCCGCAGATGGCCGTCATGTGCACACGGATCAGCACGTCATCCGGCCCGATCCCGGGCTTTTCAACGTCCTGCATCCACAGGCCTTCTTCAGGCTTGGCTTTGACGAGGGCCTTCATGGGGCGAGCTCCCTGGAGCAAAGAAACGCATCGCGGCGTCTTTGACCACGCGGGGACGCGGTTGAAAAGTCCGACCGCTCAGCCTGCACGCCAGGCGCCTTGACCGGGCGGCGCGCACAAACCTGAGGCGGGCGTCAATTCATCCCTGAATTACCGTCATATTCAGTGATTCCGCTCAGGTCCGAGGGGGCGGAATTGCTCATGTTCACACCTATGTTTCCAGGACTTCCATCAATGTGCGTCCAGTGCGTCAGGACACCGCAGCGTCGGCAGCGATGAAACGCGATCATCCTGTCTCCCCAGACATAGGTGTCGGTCGAGCCGGAAATTTGAACGTCCTTAGGGGCATAGTATGACCAGAGCGCGCCGTACCGCCTGCAGATGGAGCAACTGCACCGGTTCAGCTTGAGGGGCGGACCGGGAAGTCGCAGCCGCACTTTCCCGCAATGGCAATGAATGTCCAAAACCAGCGCCTCCGCGAATGACCGACGTCAGTCTGGTCCGATACACTGAAATGACCCTGTTGTCCGCTCCGCGGTGGTCGGCGTCACTGGATGGCCGTATCGCTTTGGCGACGACTGCGCGCTCGGATCTCATTACCTGGAGGGCAGTCCTCAGGAACCAGGCGCCGATCAAACTTTGTGGCGAGCGCTGAAAGCGACGTACAATCGCTCAAGCCGCCAAAAACAAGCGCTCTGACTAGAGGAAAAACACGCCGATGGCAGGCCCTAGGGGAATCGAACCCCTCTTTCTAGGTTGAAAACCTAGCGTCCTAACCGATAGACGAAGGGCCCGCATCGGCGTGGAGCGGTGATATATCCGCGCCTCCGGTTCGATGCAAGCCGGGGGGTGCTGATTTTTTGCAGATCACACCCCCGCTTTGGCATAGCGGGCTGAAATCCTTCGCCCCGCCTGGAGTTTCAGCCTGCCACGGCCAGATCTTCCAGATGCAGCTCGGCGCGCTTTCCATAGCGCGAATCGTCCGCTTTCAGCTTTCCGGCGGCGTGGAAGAACGCCTCGCCGGGGGCCAGCAGGGCCAGACCGGAAGGATCGTCGGCGCAGCGAAAGGCGATTCCGTTCAGCTTGGCGCCGGAGCGCGCCTCGAAAGTGAAGCGCACGTGGTCGGCGCCGACCCGCTGGGCATAGGTGCGCTTCAAGTCGCTGAACGCAAAGCGGGGTTCGGGATTTCCCATGCCGTAGGGCGCGGCGGCCGACAGCGCGTCACAGAACTCGAAACTCACCGCCGCCGGGTGAACCACGGCGTCGACGAAATAGCTGCGGGCTTCCTCGGCGGCGGCCCACTGGACGGCGAGCCGGTCGTGGAGAAACGCCTTCAGCTCCTGAATGCGTTCATGTTGGATGGTCAGCCCGCAGGCCATGGCGTGGCCGCCGCCGGCCAGCAGAATCCCCGCCTCGCGCGCGGCGCTGACGGCGCTGCCAAGGTCCACCCCGGCGCAGGATCGTCCCGATCCCTTGGCGAGCCCGGTCTCGGGATCGATGCCGATCACGATGGTGGGCCGGTTGAAGCGTTCCTTCACCCGGCCCGCCGCGATGCCGATGACGCCGGGATGCCAGTGATCGCCGGCGGCGATGATGATCGGCGTGTCGTCTTCGACGCCGGCCGCCTCCACCTGCGCCAGCGCTTCGGACAGGACGTCCGCCTCGATGGCTCGGCGCTCGGCGTTCAGGGCGTCGAGCTCCTCGGCGATGCTGCGCGCTTCGGCGGGGTCTTCAGTGGTCAGAAGCCGTGCGCCCAGATCGGACTTGCCGACCCGGCCGCCAGCGTTGATCCGCGGGCCCAGCAGAAATCCGGCGTGATAGGGCGTCGCCTCGCCGGTGACGCCGGCGACTTCAGCCAGCGCCGCCAGCCCCGGATTGGCCCAGGCGCTCATGACCTTAAGGCCAGTGGATACGATGGCCCGGTTCACCCCGGTCAGGGACACCACGTCGCAGATCGTGCCCAGAGCCGCCAGATCGGCCTGCGCCATCAGGTCAGGCTCGCCCTTGTCCTTGAAGGCGCCGCGGCGGCGCCCTTCCCGGTTCAGGGCGGCGAGCAGCACAAACGTGACGCCCGCGGCGGCCAGATGCCCGCATCCGGAACCGCAGCCGGGCTGATTGGGATTGACCAGCGCGGCGGCTTCGGGCGGCACGCCGCTCATCAGGTGGTGGTCCACCACGCCTACGGTGAGGCCCATGCCCGCAGCGGCGGCCAGGGGCTCCACAGAGGCGGCGCCGCAATCCAGGGTCAGGACAAGCCCGGCGCCTTGCGCCTTCAGGCTCTCGAACGCCCGGGCGTTGGGGCCGTAGCCCTCCTCAATCCGGTCGGGCACATAGATCAGCGGCGCAGCGCCCACCTGCTTCATCCAGCGGTGCAGCTGCGCGGCGCTGGTGGCGCCGTCCACGTCATAGTCGGCGAACAGGGCGATGCGCTCGCCGCGGTCCAGAGCGTCCCAGATCAGGCTGGCGCACGCATCCATGCCGAGAAAGCTCGACGGATCGGGGAAGCTGTCGCGCAGGCGCGGGCTGAGAAAGCGCGGCGCGTCTTCGGCGGTGAGCCCGCGCGACGCCAGCAGCCGCGCCAGCGCATCGGACACGCCTGCGGCGCGCGCGATCTCGCCCGCAATCCGGTCATCCGCCGGCTTCAGCCTCCAGGCCTTGCCGCCCAGAGACCGCGTCACGCCGAAGAGCGCTTCCTCAGACGCCATCGCGACCTAGACGGGTCTGCGTGTGGAGATGCGCCGGCGAAGCCCGGTCACGGAGGAGAACAACAGGGTCTGCGTCTCGACGAAACCTTCGCCCCGGCGCACGCCATGAACGAGATCGCCCTCGGTCACGCCGGCCGCGACGAACAGGCAGTGCTCGCTCGCCATTTCCTTGAGATCATATTTGCGATCAAGATCGGTGATCCCGGTGCGCCTGGCGCGCTCGCGCTCGTCGTCATTGCGGAAATGAAGCCGGGTCTGCATCTGACCGCCGAGGCAGCGCAGCGCCGCCGCGCCCAGAACACCTTCGGGCGCGCCGCCGCGTCCGATATAGAGGTCGGCCTTGCCGTCGGGATCGGCGGCGTTGATCACGCCGGCCACATCGCCGTCATTGATGAACAGGATGCGCGCACCGGCCGAGCGCACGGACTCGATGATCGCCTCATGGCGCTCGCGATCGAGCACGCAGACCGTGATGTCTTCGGGCGCGACGCCCTTGGCCTTGGCGAGCGAACGGACATTGTCGGCGCCGCTGGCGTCCAGATCGATGGCGCCGGCCGGATAGCCCGGCCCGCATGCGATCTTGTCCATATAGGTGTCGGGCGCGTGCAGGAGCCCGCCGCGCGGGGCCAGCGCCAGCACAGCGAGGGAATTGTTCATGCCCTTGGCGGTCAGGCTGGTTCCTTCCAGCGGATCAAGGGCGATATCGATCTCGGGGCCCTCGCCCGTCCCGACTTCTTCGCCGATATAGAGCATCGGCGCTTCGTCGCGTTCGCCCTCGCCGATGACGATGCGGCCTTTCATGGCCATGGCGTTCAGTCCGGTGCGCATGGCGTCCACTGCGGCCTGATCGGCGGCGATCTTGTCGCCCCGCCCCACCAGACGCGCGGCCGCCGCTGCGGCGAGCTCGGCCGCGTCCACGGCCTGGTTGGCGAGTGCTTCGAGGGCGCGGCCCTGATCCATGTCTGTCACCTTCTTGTTCTCAGCCGTCTCGGCCGGAGCGTTCGAGAAAATCTACTCAACAGGCGGCGGGGGCGTGCCGCGTGTGCGCGCCTCCACCACGAATTCAGCGGTATTCAGGGTCGGCGCACGCAAGGCGGCGCCGGCGGTGTTCACCGCGTCGCGCGCCTGGAGCGCTTCTACAAGATGGGCGTTCAGCGTTCGACGTTCACCGGGCGCAATCACCGCGCGCTCGATGAAGGCCGGCGCCTCGCCCGGCGGCGCCTCGCTCAGCTGCACATCGGTCCAGCTTGGCTCCGCTGCGTCAGGAGTCAGGGTGCAGGCGCTGAGCAGACCCAGGCTGACGATCGCGAGGAGCAAGAACTTCATGGCGAGACGGTCTCCTGACCGGTGGACGCGGTCGCCTGTTTCTATACGCTTATCTTCGCCCCTGTCACCCTTGGTCCGGAGACGAAACGCCATGGCTGAGCGCCGCAAGACTGCGAAAAGCTCCAATTCGCCGCCCTCCGACGCGAAGGCGCCGAAAACGCAAGCTGAGTCGAAGGCCGGCGCGAAAAGCGCGGGCGGATCGGGCACGACGCGAAAGACCGCGGCGAAAAGCCCGAAGCCGGCCCAGAAGGCGGCCCGGAAACCAGCTCAGAAACCAGCTCAGAAACCCGGTCAGAAGCCGGCCCCGACAGCCGCCCGAAAGCCGGCGCCGAAAAAAGCCGCAGGCGGACCCGCCAAGAAACCCGCCGGGCGGATAGGCGAGACCGACGCGCGTTCAAGCCAGACCGCGACCCGGCGCCAGGACGGCGCCAAGGCCTTCGACTATACCCAGTACGGCGATATGGGACGGCTGAGCCAGGAGGATCTCGATCACCTGGAAGAGGTTTCGCGCAATGTCATGCAGTCGGCGCTGAAATCCCAAAAACTGATGAGCGATGTGATGCGTCGCTCGCTGGAGGGTGACACCTCGATGGCGCCCCAGGCCGATCCGCTCCACGCCGCGCCGGAACTGGTGCAGACCTGGGAAACCATCCTGTCTGATCCCGAGCTGCTGCTTAAATCCCAGTCAGACCTGTATCGCGGCTATCTCGATCTGTGGTCGGGCGCGACCAAGAAGCTGATGTCGGGCGAAGATAGCGACCCCGCGATCCAGCCTGAGAAGGGCGACAAGCGCTGGCGCTCGGCCGCCTGGAGCGACCACCCCATGTTCGACGCCATGAAGCAGTCCTACCTGCTCAATCAGCGCTTCCTCATGGGTCTGATCTCCGGCGCCAAGGGGCTGGACGAGGCGACGCGGCGCAAGGTGGAGTTCGTCACCCGCCAGATGACCGACGCGCTGTCGCCGACAAACTTCGCGCTGACCAATCCCGATGTTCTCCAGGCCACGTTTGAGTCCAAGGGTGAGAACCTCACCCGCGGCCTGATGAACCTCATGGCGGATCTGGAGCGCGGCGACGGCCGCCTCGCCCTTTCCCAGACCGACATGGAAGGCTTTGAGGTCGGCAAGGATCTGGCCGCGACGCCGGGCGAAGTGGTCTATCGCAATGAGGTGATGGAGCTCATCCAGTACACGCCTTCAACCCCGGACGTGAGGAAGCGCCCTCTCCTCATCGCGCCGCCCTGGATCAACAAATTCTACATTCTCGACATGCGCCCTCACTCCTCGATGATCCGGTGGCTGGTGGAACAGGGCGTCACGGTCTTCCTGATCAGCTGGATCAATCCGGACTCCAGCCTGAAGGACGCCAGCTTCGAGGATTACATCCGCAAGGGCCTGTTCAGCGCCCTGGAAGCCGTTGAGGAGTCCACCGGAGAGGCCCGCGTGGACACCGTGGGCTATTGCATCGGCGGGACCATGCTGGGCAGCGCGCTGGCCTTGATGGCGAAGGAAAACGACGACCGCATTGCATCTGCGACCTTCTTTGCAGCGCAGCACGACTTCAAGCTCGCCGGCGAGCTTCTGGTCTTCATCGATGATGAATGGTTCCGTGAGATATCCCGACTCATGGACGCCCAGGGCGGCGTGCTGGACGGGCGCACCATGGCGGACACGTTCAATATGCTGCGCTCGAACGATCTCGTGTGGTCGTTCGTGATCAACAACTACCTGCTGGGCAAGCAGCCCCAGGCCTTCGATCTTCTGTACTGGAACGCTGACCAGACCCGCATGCCCAAGCGGCTGCACCTGTATTATCTGGAGACCTTCTACAAGAAGAACCAGCTGGCCGAAGGCGTGCTGGAGCTGGGCGGTCACACGCTGGATCTCAAGGACGTGAAAATCCCGATCTTCATGCAGGCCAGCAAGGATGATCACATCGCACCCGCCGACAGCGTGTATCGCTCGGCCCGGCTGTTCGGCGGTCCGGTGCAGTACATGATGGCGGGATCTGGTCATATCGCCGGCGTGGTGAACCATCCCGGCGCCAATAAGTACCAGCACTGGACCAATGACGCCCTGCCTGAAAGCCGCGATTCCTGGCTTGAGGGCGCCACCGAGCATCCCGGCTCCTGGTGGATGCACTGGCGCGACTGGCTCTACGCCATGGACGCCGAGACCGTCCCGGCGCGCGAGCCCGGCGGCGGCAAGCTCAAACCCATCTGCCCGGCGCCGGGCGAGTATGTGAAGATGAGAAGCTGACCTGTCCTCCCCCTGGATGGGGAGGTGTTCGGCGCAGCCGGACGGAGGGGGCGGCGCGTTGGCACTGAAGCTTGCGTTTGCGCCTCCGCCTCTTCCGGCCTGGGGCTGTGCTCGGGCCCACCCTCCCCATCAAGGAGAGGAACATCTCACCGCCCCGCCTGCTCGAAGCCCTTCGCCTCCGTCGCCCAGTCGTAGTCGCTCGGGCCCACGGTCTCGAAGCGCTGCTCGGCTTCTTCACGGAAGGAGTGGATCAAAAAGCGCACGGCGCGGGCGCGATTGGAGTCGATAAGCACCTGCAGGATCGGGTTCTTGAAGCTGTATCGGATCCAGAAATCGACCAACGTCGACCCATCCCCCAGCTGGTGGAAGCGCCATTGATTGGCCAGCTCGTGGAACGGGCCGGACAGGTATTCCACATCGATGAGACGCTCCGGCTTGTTAAAGCGAACCCGCGTGGTGAAGCGTTCGCGCACAAAGCGGAATCGCACCCGCGCCTCGGCGTCCAGATGGCCCACCCCATGCTCATCCACTTCATCACGCGTCACTCGCATAGCGCTGATTAGGTTGATGAATTTGGGATAAGTGCGAACGTCCGACACGAGGTCGAACAGATCGTCTGGGCGGTGGCGAAGCCGCAGCCGTTCGCTGTACTCTGCGCTCATGGACGCCTTAGAGGGTGGTGCGCCCGGCCGCCAGGGCCGCTTCGCGGGCTTCGCGCAGGCGCTGGAAATCATCGCCGGCGTGATAGCTGGAACGGGTCAGCGGCGTCGCGGACACCATCAGGAAGCCCTTGGCGCGCGCGATGGTCTCATAGCCCTTGAACTCGTCGGGATGGACATAGCGCTCGACAGCGGCGTGCTTGCGGGTCGGCTGCAGATACTGGCCGATGGTGAGAAAATCGATGCCGGCCGACCGCATATCGTCCATCACCTGCATCACCTCCTCCCTGGTTTCACCCAGGCCGACCATGATGCCGGACTTGGTGAACTGGGAGGGATCGCGCTCCTTCACCCGCTCCAGAAGGCGCAGCGAGTGGTAATAGCGCGCGCCGGGGCGGATGCTCAGATAGAGCCGCGGAACGGTTTCCAGATTGTGGTTGAACACGTCCGGCTTGGCGTCGATGACGATCTCCGCCGCGCCCGGCTTGCGCAGGAAGTCCGGCGTCAGGATCTCGATCGTAGTGCCCGGGCTGTGCTCGCGGATGGCGCGGATCACTTGGGCGAAATGCTCGCCGCCGCCGTCTGCAAGATCATCGCGGTCCACCGAGGTGATCACGACATGCTTGAGGCCCATGGTCTTGGTGGCTTCGGCGACGCGCCGCGGCTCGTCAGTGTCGAGCGCGTTCGGCATGCCGGTCTTCACATTGCAGAAGCTGCAGGCGCGTGTGCAGGTATCGCCCATGATCATGAAGGTGGCGTGCTTTTCCGCCCAGCACTCGCCGATATTGGGGCAGCCCGCCTCCTCGCACACGGTGACGAGATTGTTGTCCTTCACCGTCTTGCGGGTTTCGGCGAAAACGCCGCCGGCGGGCGCGCGGACCCGGATCCAGTCCGGCTTGCGCAGAACCTGCGTATCGGGACGCTTCTGCTTTTCCGGATGGCGGGCGGCGCGTGCGTCGGCCGCGGCGGAGCGGGGGGTGTCGATCAGCTTGACCATGGTCGAGCACATAGGCCCCGCGCGCCGATTCATCAAGCGCTGATGACGCCTTCGAGGCCGCGCCGCAGCCTATCATTTAGCCGTTTAACAAAATGACTCGACATCATTTCGATGTTTCGCTAAACGTCTATTCATGAGTTCAGTATTCAAAGCCCTCGCAGACCCCACCCGCCGCCGCGTCCTGGAATTGCTGCGCGAGCGGCCCATGAGCGCCGGCGAATTGTCTGACGCGTTCGACGTGTCGAAGCCGACCATGTCGGCTCACTTCACGGTGCTGAAGGAGGCCGGGCTGGTGGAGAGCACCCGCCAGGGCAAATCGGTGATCTATCGCATCAAGCTCAGCGTGCTGGAGGACGCCCTTCTGGGCTTCGCGCGCACACTCGGCCTGGGTGAGGCCCGAGGCGACGACACAGGAGAGACATCATGACCGCAATCCACGCCGGGCGCTCGCCCCTGCCCCCGCTCAGCGCCGTGATGGCGACCGCCGCCCTGGCCGCCGTCATGGTGGTCCAGGAACCCGAAGGCGTGCTGGTCTGGGCGCTGGCCGGCGTCATCCTGCCGGTCGCCTGGCTGCTGCTTGAGCAAATCGCGTTCGCCGGCGAGCTGTCACGCGAGCGGCTGGAGGCGCGAGACCGCGTGCGTCTGGCGGTGACCATCGCCGGGGTGATGCTGGCGCTGCCGCTTGCCCTGACCGCTATCTTCACCAGCGGCGTGGTGACGGCTTCGGATTCCGTCGAGCAGCGGGCCCTGGGCGCCGCCTTCGGTCTGGGGATTTTCATCTACGGCAACTGGTCCACCAAGGCGCCGGTGGATCTGGAGGCGCGCAACGCTGCGCGCGATCAGGCCAACGCCCGGTATCTGGGCGTTTGCTTTGTCTTGGCGGGGCTTGGCAATGCGCTGGCCTGGCTCTTCGCCCCCATGGCCTGGGCGCCCTGGATCGCCGGGGCCGTGCTCGCTCTGCCCGCGATCGCAATCCTGATCCGCGTCACCCGGTCCAGAGCCAATCCCTGAACGAAAAGCCCCGGCGTGCGGTGCGCGCCGGGGCTTTGTTGACGGCTGCGGCGGGGTTTAGACCGCGTCGGCGTCGGCTGCGGCCGGTGAGCCGGGTTTCTGCTGGCGCTGGAAAATCGCCAGCGTCCAGGCGCCCAGCCCGATGCACAGCACCAGCGGCAGGATGATGAAGCCCAGCACCGGGATCGCGGCCAGCACGGTGATCACCACCGCAGCGGCCAGAAAGGACCCGATCCGCAGGCCCAGCCCGGCCTGTCCGCCCGAGCGGTTCAGCGCCAGATCGCCCAGGGCGATGCCGCCGAACGCGAAGGCCAGGAAGAGCAAGATCGGCGTCGCCAGTACGAGGATGACCGCCAGCGGGATGCCCACGATCGTCACGATCAGAAGCGCCATCAGCGTCGGGATCAGGATCGGCACCAGAGCCAGGACGATCAGACCCAGGAAGCCCGACACCCAGGGACGCTGACGGAAGCAGCCGGCGATGCGGCCCACCGACCTGGGCGCCAGCAGCGACACGATGAGACCCAGCAGGAAAGCGCTCGCGGCGAACACGCCGCCGACCGCGGCCACCGAGGGAAGGAAGTCGATATCGACGTTGAAGTCGTCGTTGTCGATGCGGTTTTCGTTGAAGGACTCTTCGATGTAGGTCAGCTCGCCCAGCTGCGCGCCGGGCGCAATAACGGGCTCGTTCGGGCCGCGCACCGTGATCGGGCCCGCCACCACCGCGCTTTCGTTGAAATGCAGCTCTCGCGCATAGAACTCCACAGGACCGGAGATGACGCCGTTGACGAAAATCTCGCGGCCCCGGATATCCCCGCCCTGTTCCAGGCGGCCGTCGATATAGATCTCGCGTCCCGCGATCTCGACCTGGCCGCCGATGGAGGCGTCTTCGTCGATGGAGATGAAGGCGCCCCCGATATTGGCGTCGCCGGCCACGCGGGAGAGGATAGACACGTCGGCGCCTGCGGCGTTCAGCTCGCCCCCGATCGTGGCGGCGATGGTGACATCAGCGGCTGCGATATTCGCATCGCCAGCCACGGCCCCCTCGAGGGTGACGTCGGCGGCGGCGATCTCCACATCGCCCCCGACGGTGAGATTCACGCCCACGTCTGCGGCAAGGATGGACAGATCACCGCCGACCCGCCCTTCGGCGGTGACGTCGGCGGCCAGGATGCGAACATCCCCGCTATCGTCGAGGTTCAGGGACAAATCCCCGCCGATATACTGGCCGTGGGCGCCGGCGCCGAACCCGGCGATCAGGGCGCCCGCCAGGGCGCCGGCTTTGAAAAAGTTCTGGATGAAGCTCTTCATGGCCTAGTCCTCCATGCCGCGTTCGCAACGTTGACCGTTGCGGGGCGTGTACGTGATATCGGCGGCTTCGGCTGCGCCGGAAAGGGTGGGCTGATCGTCAGACATGATCGTCAGCGGTCCGTTGACCACACCCGAGAGCGCAACTGTGCGTGCGCAGATGAACCCGCCGCCCACTGCGCCGGTGATTTCGACCCGGCCGTCATCAGCACGATGAGGCCGCCGGCCCGGATCCACGTAGAGGGCCAGATCGCCATCCACTGACCCATTCAGCTGGACGGTGCGCGCCTGCAGATCAAGCCCGCCGCGTACCGCGCCGTGATGGTGAAACTGCGCGGCATCGGCGCGCACGGACTCGGCGGTGAAGCCGCGCTCGAACACAAGATCGGCGCTCTGAAGGCGCATCGCGCCCGCCTCGCCGGTGAAGGAGGCGTCTGCGACTTGGGCGTCCACCGCCCCGGCCCGACCATTAAATTCAAGGTCGGCCGCAGCGATGGTCAGCGGCCCGTCAGCGGTTCCGGCCCAGTAGAGGTCCGCAGCGCGCACGCGCGCCGGTCCGCTAACCAAACCGGAAAAGCGCATGTCGGAGGCCGCCACGTCCAGCGAGCCCGCCGTCACGTCGTCCAGGACAAGTTCGGCTGCGGCGATTTCCAGCGCGCCGCCGACCCGTCCGGTGAGCCGGACATCCGCGCCGGCGACGCGGGCGTTTTCAGGCGTGTCCAGCGTGGTGTCGATATCGCCGCCGATCAGCCGGACATCGCGAGAGGTCGAGCCGACCGACCCGGCGCCGGTGATCAGCTGAACGCGCTGGGACGATGAACCGGCGTCGGCGAAGGCTCGCCCGCCCAGCTCCAGTTCGCTGCAGGCGGTGAGCATGACCAAGCTCGCTGCGCCGGTGGTGAGGAGGAAACGTCTCATCGGGTTACGCCCCTTTTCGCTATAAGACCAACCATATCGAAACTCGATAACATATCGAAACTCGATAAGGAAGCTTTTTTTCGAAAAACGATAAATTTTTATCGCGAAGCGAGGCGCAAACAGACGAGAGCCCGCGCCGGGGTCCGGCGCGGGCTCTCAGGGCCGCTGTATTTTTGGGGAAGCGGAGCAGGCCCTACCCGCATTCCCCCTCGCGGGGGGTGAAGCTTATCTTGGAGGTGTCGAACCCCGCCGGATAATCGGGCGCATCATCGGCCTCCACGGCGAGCGGGCCACCGACGCGGGCCCGCGCTGTGAAGCGCACTTCGTGGGCGCAGATGGCGCCGCCGGCCTGAAGATCGCCGCTGATCTCGACGCGGGACCGATCGCCGTCCCGGCGCCCGAACATGCCGCGCTCGCGCCCGGACCCCATGATGCGCACCGGCCCGCGCGCCTCGCCGGAAAACTCCAGCGCGCCCACCGTGGCGTCAAAGCCCTGCAGCAACGCGCCGGAGAGCTCGGCCGCGCCGGCGTTAATCTCCACCGGCCCGGAAAACGAGCCTGACATCTCCGCTGCGCCGGCGTTTACCAGCGTGCGCCCGCCCACAGAGCCCTGAATGTCGGCGGCGCCGCCATTGGCTTCCAGGTCGCCGTCGATGCGGGCGTCAACTTCCACGGCGGCGCCATTCATCAGGGCGTCTCCGCCGACCCGGCCTTCCAGCGAGACCGCCAGGCCGTTCATCTCCACATCGCCGTCAGTGTTCACGCTTTGCGACCCTACAAGGCCGTCAAAGCTGGTGCGCTCCGGGGTTTGCGCCTGAACGCAGGCGGTAAGAATCACGGTGAGCGACGCGGCCCCGGCGGCGGTGAAAATACGTTTCATGACTATCTCCCAATCGACCGGCCAGGTCTGAAGCGCCCGGCCTTTGAACAAGGAGATGCACGGCGAACCTTTCATGGAGGCGCCCGCCAGATGAAATTTTCTTAAGAGTGGATCACGCGACCATACGCATCCAGCACGCTCTCATGCATCATCTCGCTCAAGGTCGGGTGCGGGAAGATGGTGTGCATGAGCTCGGCTTCGGTCGTCTCCAGCGTCTTGCCGACCGCATAGCCCTGAATCAGCTCGGTGACTTCCGCGCCGATCATGTGTGCGCCGAGCAACTCACCGGTTTTTGCGTCAAAGATCGTTTTCACCAGGCCTTGATCTTCGCCAAGGGCGATCGCCTTGCCATTGCCCACGAACGGAAAGCGCCCGACCTTCAATTCGTGTCCCTGCTCTTTGGCTTTGGCCTCGGTGAGGCCGATGCTGGCGATCTGAGGGTGGCAATATGTGCAGCCGGGAATATTGGACTTGTCCATGGGGTGGGGCTTCAATCCGGCGATCGCCTCGACGCAGATGACGCCCTCATGGCTCGCCTTGTGGGCCAGCCAGGGCGCGCCGGTGAGGTCGCCGATGGCGTAGAGGCCTTTGACGCCCGTCGCGCCGTATCCGTCGGCGACCACATGGCCGCGCTCGATGGTGACGCCGAGATCTTCAAGACCCAGCCCTTCGACATTGCCGGTGATGCCGATGGCGAGAATCACCTTGTCCACGTTCAGGGTTTCGGTCTTCCCGTCCTTCATCTTGATCTTTGCAGCGACGCCGGCGGCCGAGCTCTCGAGCCCCTCAACCCCGGCGGACGTGTGAATCGTCAGACCCTTCTTGCGGAACGCCTTCTCGGCGAAGGCGGAGATCTCTGCGTCTTCGGCCGGCAGGATGCGGTCCACCATCTCCACCACGGTCACATCTGCGCCCATGGTGCTGTAAAAGCTGGCGAACTCCATGCCGATGGCGCCCGAGCCGATCACCAGCAGTGATTTCGGCATGGTTTCCGGGACCATGGCTTCCCTGTAGGTCCAGATATGCTTGCCATCCGGTTCAAGCCCTGCCTTCGGGGCCGTTCGCGCCCGTGCGCCTGTGGCCAGGATCACGTGGCTGGCGGTGTAGCCGCTCTCGCCACCGTCCTTATCCTTCACCACCACGCGCGGTGCGGATTCGCCCTTTTCAAGGCGCGCCTCGCCGTCGATCACCGTGATCTTGTTCTTCTTCATCAGCCCGGAGACGCCCGAGGACAGCCGTCCCGCCACCTTGCGCGAGCGTTTCACAACGGCGTCCAGATCAAAGCCGATATTTTCGGCTTTCAGTCCGAACTCCTTGGCGCGGTGGAACAGCTCGTAGACGTCGGCGGTGCGCAAGAGCGCTTTGGTGGGGATGCAGCCCCAGTTCAGGCAGATCCCGCCCATGTGCTCGCGCTCCACCACAGCAGTCTTGTAACCCAGCTGGGCAGCGCGGATCGCGGCGACATAGCCGCCAGGCCCGCCGCCGATCACAATGAGGTCAAAGCTGGTCTGGGCCATGACAATTCCTTTCGCTTCAAGGTCCGGGGTTTGATGGAGCCGTCCGCGCCGAAAATCAATCAGCCAAGGCCGGGCGGCTCACCTCGATCTGGCAAAGCATATTCGGATAAAGCGAATCTTAGTTTTCCAATTAAATTTTAGCTCGTAGGCCCCTAGTTTTCGTAATATGCTCATTGAAGCAAGATACATAAGGGGAGGACTATATGAAATTGTATAAAAGCGCCGCCAGTGCATTGCTGGCCGCAGCCGCCTCACTCAGTTTCGGCGCGGCCGCGCACGCGGAACCCACTCCGTATATCGGCCAGATCACTTGGACGGCCAATTCGTTCTGCCCGCGCGAGTGGGCTGAGACCAACGGCCAGTTGATCCAGATTTCCTCAAATACCGCGCTATTCTCGCTGATAGGCTGCCAGTTCGGCGGTGATTGCCAGACCACGTTCGCACTGCCCAATTTGCAAGGCCGTTCAATGGTCGGCTCCGACTCTCAGGTCAGCGTGGGAACGGGCTATGGCGCTCCCGACACAACCATGACCATGGCCACAATGCCCGGTCACAGCCACATCCTGAATGCATCCGACCGGACCGGCACGCTGCCCGACCCGTTAAACAACGATCTCGCTGAATTTGCGGCAGGAGCGATTTATTCCGACCAGGCGCCGGGCGCTTACACATTCGGCTCCGGCGTGATCACCACAACGGGCGGGAACCTGTCCTTCCCGATCTCTCAGCCCACGCTGACGATGCGCGCCTGCATCGCCACGTTCGGCATCTTTCCGTCGCGAAACTAGGGAACTCAATCATGAAGAAACTTGTGATTTCCGCCCTCGCCGCTGCAGCGGCGTTCGGGTTCGCACCCGCGGCGACGGCTCAAGCGGGCGACCAATTCCTGGGGCAGCTGAAGTCGTTCGGCTTCGATTTTTGTCCTCAAGGCTGGGCGCGCGCCGACGGCGCTCTGTACCCCGTTGCCCAGAACACAGCCCTTTTTTCTCTACTGGGGACACAGTTCGGCGGTGACGGCCGAAACACGTACGCGGTGCCGAATCTGAACCAGCGCATGGCCATGGGCCCCGGCCGGGGACCCGGTCTGCCCGCGCGAATAATCGGTCAAACGCTCGGCACGCAGACGGTCACGCTGACGTCTGCCAATCTGCCCCGCCATGACCACAGGTTCATGGCCTCGGCTAACTCCCAGGCCCAGAACACGCCAGAGAATGGGAGCTTTCCCACCTACGGCGCTGCGGTCCAGGCCTACGCTGCCCAGGGAAGTTCGGACGTTTCGATGAACAGCCAGACCATCGCCAACGCTGGCGGAAACCAGCCGCTCAATATTCAGCAGCCTGTACTCGCGATGACCTGGTGTATCGCGACGGTCGGCCTTTATCCGTCGCGGTCTTAGGAGAAGCACTCATGTTGAAAAAACTGCTAATCAGCGCCGCAGCGCTCGCCGCCGCCGCCGGTGCCTCCTCGGCGTCACAGGCCCAGACCTCCCAGCCCTATATCGGCGACGTCATGGTGGTCGGCTACAATTTCTGCCCGAGAGGCTGGGCGGCCGCGGACGGCCAGCTCCTGCCCATCGCTCAGTACAGCGCCGCGTTTTCGCTTATGGGAACCGTTTATGGCGGAAACGGAACCGTGACGTTTGCGCTTCCCGATCTGCGCGGGCGCGTTCCCATCCATCACGGACAAGGCACGGGACAACCTCTCCATAGGCCTGGAAACGTCTTTGGGATCGATTCCTACACTCTGACCACGGCCCAGCTCGCCTCTCACAATCACACTGTCCGCGCGGCTGGCGACAACTCGGCCAATCAGGCCAGTCCGCAAAACCATAGCTTTGCGAGCTTCCCGGCGGGGCAGCCTCGCTACGCCTCCGATCCCTCTCCCATCAAACCGATGGATGGAGACCTTGTGGCCTACACCGGTGGTGGTCAGCCTTTCAGCCTCATCGCCCCGTCTACGGTCATTAAATATTGCGTTGCGCTTGAGGGCATCTTCCCGTCTCGCGGCTGAACCTTGATCACGCCAATGAAGGCGCGGCGCCCAGCACGGGCGCCGCGCTTTTTTTGCGCCTTTACCAGCTACGGCGTGGGCGCCATCGTCCTGGCGACAGGAGACGTTTCAATGATCAACGCTGTACGCACGCCCGAAGATCGCTTCGTTGCTCTGCCCGGCTGGACCTTCGAGCCGTCCTATATCGATGATCTGCCGGGATATGAGGGCTTGCGCCTCGCCTATGTTGACGAGGGCCCGCGCGACGCGCCGGTCTTCCTGTGTCTGCATGGCGAGCCGAGCTGGGGCTATCTCTATCGCAAGATGGCGCCAGTGTTTCTCGAGGCGGGCTGCCGCGTGGTGATCCCGGACCTGCTCGGCTTTGGACGCTCGGACAAGCCGGTGGATGACGCGGTCTATACCTTTCACTGGCACCGCAATTATCTCAAAGCCTTCATCGAGCGGCTCGACCTTCACGATGTCGCCCTTGTCTGCCAGGACTGGGGCGGATTGCTTGGCCTGACCCTGCCCATGGACTATCCCGACCGCTTCAAGCGGCTGATCGTGATGAACACCGGTCTCGGCGTGGGCAGCGGAGCCAGCGACGGCTTCATGGCGTGGCGCGATTACATGGCGAACACGCCGGATCTGGACGTCGGCGCGCTCCTGCAGCGCGCGACCCCCGGCATGACCGACGATGTGGCGCAGGCCTATTCAGCCCCCTTCCCTGATTCGCGCTACAAGGCTGGTGTTCGCCGGTTTCCGGCGCTGGTGCCGATCACTGCAGAGATGGAGGGCGTGGACACCGGCAAGGCGGCGGCGAAATTCTGGTCGGAAGACTGGACCGGCGACAGCTTCATGGCGGTCGGCATGCAGGATCCTGTGCTGGGCCCGGACACCATGGCCCGGCTGCGCAGCGTCATTCGCGGCTGCCCGGAGCCCATGGAGATCGCCGAGGCGGGCCATTTCGTGCAGGAGCATGGCGTGCCCATCGCGCGTGCGGCGCTTGAGCGCTTCGGGCTCTAGCGCGGCGGCAGGCTGAGGTCGGAGCCTTCCAGCGTGTAGAAGCCGAGCAAGAGATCATCGCCCTTCACCGCATTGTGGCCTTCCAGGGTCGCCAGCGAGCGCAGCTCGCCGCCGGCCTCCTCGACGCGTGCGTCGAACTCCACAAGGCCGCGGGCATCAACGATCGCCAGACCACAGCGCGGATCGGACAGCAGCACGTCGGCCGCCTCCTCCGGCGTATTGGTGAGGGCGACATTGGTGCCGAGATTGACCATGTTGGACGGCTCTTCATAGCCGGAGGTCGCCAGGGTGAGCGTTTCGCAGCCGGTGATCTGGTCGACCAGCCGGCCCGCCCGCTCGCTGGGCCAGAGCCGGTCCACATTGGGGATCGCGACCCCGAAGACGCAGGTATAAAGCGCCGCCGCGGCGACGCTCGTTCCCAGCAAACGCCCGCCGCTGGGCTTCAACGCCAGCGCCGCAATCGCGCCCGCCACCAGCACGCCGAAGCCGATGCTGAGCCAGGCGGCGAGATCCGGCGCTTCCCCCAGATAGAGCGAGCCGCCCACCGGCACGGCGCCGAGCAGCAGCGCCACAGCGATGGCGATGACCGCAAAGACGCCGTGGACGATCTTCATCCGCCCCGACGCCAGCAGATCACCGGCCTGGGCGAGCCCGAGGGCGATCAGCAAGGCGACCGCCGGATAGCTCGGCAGGGTGTAGTGGGGCAGCTTCGTGGCGACCAGCTCGAACACGACATAGGTCGGCAGGATCCACGCGATGAGGAACTTCACCCTGTCTTCGCCGCGCATCCGCCAAGCCGCCAGAACGCCGAGCGGCAGAAGCGCGATGCCCGGCCACAGGGTGAACAGCGTCGCCACCAGATGGAAACCGAGCGGTCCCGAGTGGGCTTCCTGCGCCTCGCCCACCTTGTCGAGCATGGAATAGCCGATGGCGGTGCGGGCGAAGTCCCAGTCGGTCTCCAGATTGATCGCGATGAACCAGGGCGTGAAGATCGCCAGCGCCAGCAGCACGCCGGGCAGCGGCCTCACCTTCAAAAGAAGCCCCGGATCGCGCTTCCAGGCGGCGAAGACGATCAGGGTCAGCGCCGTGACCATGAAGAAGATCGGGCCCTTGATCAGCAGGGTCGCGCCAAGGGCGGCCCACATCACGGCCGGCCAGCCGATGAAAGCGGGTCTTCGCGCCTTTACCTCGACCATGAGAATCATCAGGGCGCACTGGGCGATCATTCCCACGCCCAGCAGAATCGCATCGGTCTTGGCGGTGCGCGCCTCCACAGCGAGCACCAGCGTAGTCGCCAGGATCAGCCCGGCGGTGAGGCCGGCGGCGGGACTGAACATGCGCGCGCCGAGCCAGGCAGTGGCGGCGACCGCGAAGAGCGCGAAGACGAAGCCCGGCAGGCGATGGGCGCCGATGGGCGCGTCCGCGCCGCCGAACGGCTGGGACGCCAGCGCCTGCAGCCAATAGGTCGCCGCCGGCTGCTTGTGGCGGTCCACGTCCTGGAGGCGGATATTGATGTAGTCGCCGCTTTCCATCATCTGCCGGCTGGCCTGGGCGTAGCGCGATTCATCGCGGTCCATGGCCGGAATGGAGAACAGGCCCGGCGCCAGCGCCGCGACCGCGAGCAGCATCAGGACAATCCAGCCGCGCGCGGTGAGCCCGCCCTTGGCTGGCGTGGCGGTCAGGCCTTCAAACACGCCGCCCATCAGCCCTTGGTCTCCGCCTGCCCGCGCAGGACCAGCTCACGCGAGGGAATATGGGTGCGCCGCATCAGCCAGATCACGCCCAGCAGATCAAACAGGCCGGCCGCGGCGCGGCCGAGATTGGTGTATTTCGAGGCGCCCGCGCTGCGCGCACGATTGACCACGGAGACGCAGACAATGCCAAAACCCATATGGCGCGCCAGCGCCGGCAGATAGCGGTGCAGAGCGTCAAAGAAGGGCAGTGCGAGAAACAGATCGCGCACGATCAGCTTCAGCCCGCAGGCTGTGTCCGGGCAGTCATCGTTGAGAAGCGACCGGCGCAGCCCGTTGGCGAAGCGCGACGCGAATTTGCGATTGGCCCCGTCGGTGCGGTTGGTGCGGCATCCCGCCACCAGCCCCACCTCGCCCACGGTGGTCAGATCCACCGCGGCGGCCATGTCCACCACCGAGCGCGGATCGTCCTGCCCGTCCCCGTCCATGGTGGCCGCCCACAGGGCGCGGCCCGCCATCATGCCGGTGCGCAGCGCTGCGCTTTTGCCCGAGCGGTTGGGATGGCGGATGACGCGCACGCGGCTGTCGACTTGCGACATGGCGGCCAGCGCCCCGGCGGTGTCGTCAGCGCTGCCGTCATCGATGACGATAATCTCGAAGCTGTCGAAGGCGGCTTCAAAGACCTCGATGGCCTCGCGCACCACGCCCTCGATGCTCTCCGCCTCGTTATAGGCGGGGACGACGATGGAGATGGAGGGTGCGCGCATGGAGGCAAGCGTCCGGGACGGCTTCAATTGCGACTAGTTATCGCGTTGCGGTCGCACCTGACAATTATAAAAGGCGGCTCTAACCCGGCCTTGCCCGGTTGCGGGACCAGGCTTGGCGAAGTCGCGCAAGAGCGGCGGCGTGCTCGCTGACAGCCATTCCATCCTCCAGCCGCTCATAGGGCGCCCAGCCGCTGGTCCAGCGAAACACCGCCCAGTTGGCGCCGGCGTCTTCAAAGGCGGTGACGCGCGCATCAAGATACCCGGCGAGATCCGGCGCGGCGCGAACCGCCCCGAATTCCAGCACGGCGATATCGCCACCGGGCCGCGTCGGCAGGTCGGCGGGGCTCTCGCCCGCATCAAAGCGAACCTGATCGCCGACATCCTGATGGGTGTAGCGCCATGGGCTGTAATCATGAACGGCGATGACGGCGTCCGGCCCCACGGCTGTACGCAGCTCGGCGGCGCGCTCACTGCGGCCCCAGCGATCCGGGCTGAAGATCAGCGGGGTTTCCCGGTCCAGCCCGGTGCAGGCTTGTGCGATCCGGCGCGCGAAGGCCGGCCAGGCCCCGTCCGCGCCGAAATCCGCGCCATTGGGTTCGTCGAGCACCTTGATTCCAGCCAGCGCAGCATGCCCGCCGAAGCGGCGCAGCATCTCAGCGGTCATCTGCGCCCAGGCCGCCTGCTTTTCGGCGTTACGCCAGAGGCTGTCATCATAGAGTGCACGAGGATACCAGGTCTCGCCGGGATGAAAGGCGAACGCGCTGCGTCCCGGCCCAGAGCGCAGGCAGAGCGTGGTGTAGAGGCCTCGCGTGCGGCAGCCGTCAAGCCAGGCGCCGATATGATCCTCCACCGCCGGATCGACGGCGAAGGGTGCGGTCTCACTGAACAATCCCGGCCCTGACCAGCTGGCGAGGTTCGCGCCGGCGTCGGCCAGACGATCAAGCGCCTCGCCCGTCACCGGCGATCCGATTCGTCCCGGCCCCAGAAACTCAGGCCCGTCGAGATCGGGATACACCCGGCGCTGCACGAAAACCGAACCGCGAAGCGAGGGACCGGAGGCGTTGCGCCATAGATCACGCTTGGTTCTGGCGATGCGCAGCCCGGCGGGCGCGAACGCGCCGGCCGGCAGCGCGCACGCGGACGCGACCAGGGCGCGCCGGCTGATCATGCGGCGCGGAAACTCGTCATGGCGTCGATCCGGCGGAACGCCTTGCCCGGCCAGTGCGACGCTCGGCCCAGAGGCAGGTGCTCGGCGCCGCGTTCGATCGCCGCCGCCGCGCCGCGCACAAGGGCCGGAAATCCCGCGCCGGCGTAGCCCGACAGAAGCGGCATCTGCCAGCTGGAAAGATGCGCTTTAAAATCATAGGCGCCCGGACCCAGATGCACCTCGGTGACGCCGTCCGCGCTCACCGCTTGGCAAATTTCCATGAGCAGAGCGAGGCCCGGTCCGAATTTGGCGAATTTCGGGTCGTAGACCGGGAACCAGTAATGCAGCACGCCAGCTGAGCGCATCCCCACATGGACCGCCGCCAGCTCGCCGCCGATCTCCAGGCTCGACATCAGACCGGCGCAGCCGTCTTGCGGTTTTTCGATAAGGTCAAACAGCAGGTTTCGCGTCCAATCGACTGAAAAAACATCGAAATGGTGGCTGGCCCTATACTGAGCTGACTTCCAGTTCAGGGCGGCCTGGAACACGCCCGGCCGGGTGTCCTGCAAGCGGAAGACCGCGCCCTCCTCGTCGATCTTGCGCCGGCGGGAGCGGATATTGCGGAAGGCCTTGGGCTCCACCGCCGAGCGGGTCTCCACAAAGGCGTCAAACCCCTGCGACAGGTCTATAACCCAGCTTCCGTCCGTCGTGAGCGCAGACGCCTTGAACGCGCGCTGCGATCCCAGTGCACCGTGAAAATCATACACGCCGACGCCTGACCGGCGCAGCAGATCCACCAGATTGATCTCGCAGCCCGGGCGCGCGATCAGTCCATGATGGTCGCCGAGTGGGCCGCCCAGGGGCCGCGCATGGCCGAACCCATTGGCGTGAAGCGGCAGAAACGCGGCGGGTCCGTGTTCGTCACGGACGCAAATCACCCGCACATCGCGGCGCACCTGCGCCATCGCGCCCATGAACGCCGGCGAGAAATAGGGCGAGGCCAGCGCCGCATCCCCGTTTTGGAACGCAGCCCACGCGTCGCGCTCGTCGCCGGACAGTGTGTCAGGCGTGCGAAGAACAACTTCCATACTCGCCTCGTCTCCAATTGGTCCAAAATCAATAAAACACAGGTTTGGTTAAGCCGCTCTTCAGTCCCCGTATGCATATTCTGTTCCGATCCGGCGCTTGTTCGGCCTGCTCCTTGCACGCCGCGCTTCGCGCGCCATCGGAGAGTGCCATGCTGAACCGCCACCTCATCGCCTATCTGCCGGTCTACGCCGCACAAGCGGTCGTGGGTTTCGGCGCGGTGGTGGTGTTCACGCGCATTCTCAGCCCCGAAGAATATGGCCGCTACACGCTGCTGCTGGCCGCCGCCTCGCTTCTGGGCACCCTCGCGTTCACGTGGCTGGATGCGGCCATCGCCCGCCATCATCAGCGCGCCGTCGCGCGGGGGCGTCTGGCCGGCCATCTCTTCACCGCCTGGCGCATTTATGCGCTGATCGCGGCGCCCGTCCTGGTGCTGGCGGGGCTCGGCCTCTGGCTCACGCCCATGGGAGCGGAGCTGAAAACCGCCTGCGCCTTCGCGTTGGCCCATACGGTGATCCGCTCCGGCGTGACCCTGGCTCTCGAAACCCGCCGCGCGGCCGGACAAGCCTGGCGCTACTCGATCCTTGAAAGTACGACGATCTCCGCGGCGTTCGCGCTTGGCGTCACTTTCGTGCTTGCGGGCGGTATGGGCGCTGCGGGACCGTTCGCAGGGCTTGCGCTCGCCGGTCTGGTGGCGCTGCTCATCGATGCGCCGATCCTGATGAGCAAGGCCAAGCGTGATCGCGCGAACACCAAACGCTCGATCGCCTTCCTGGCCTATGGCGCACCCGTGGCGATCTCGCTTATCTTTGAAGGCCTTCTCACCACCGGCGACCGGTTCGTGATCGCGGCCTTCCTCGGCGAGGCGGCGACCGGCGCCTATGCGGCGGGATACGCCTTGTCCGACCGGACGCTCTCCATCGTATTTTTGTGGCTTGGAACGACCACCGGTCCACTCTTGATCCGAGCGTTGGAGCGCGAAGGCCGCACGGCCGCTCAGGCCGTCGCGCGCCGCACCGCCGGGCTGATCGGACTGATAGGGTTTCCCGCCGCGATCGGCCTGGCGCTCATCGCCGGACCGGCCTGCCGGCTGCTGATCGACGCCGAGCTCGCCGGCCCCGCCGCATCGGTCATGCCGTTCATTGCGATCTCCGGCCTGATGAACGGCGTCATGACCTTCTACTTCCACGAAGCCTATATTCTCGGGCGCAAGCCCCGGCTCATGGCCGCCATCATGGCGGGCGCGGCGCTGATCAATCTGGTGCTCAATCTCATCCTGACGCCGCGCTTCGGGCTCACCGGCGCGGCGCTCGCCACCGTGATCTCCTACGGCGCCGCGCTCATGGTCTGCGCGGTCCATGGCCGCACGGTCTTTCCCCTGCCAGTCCCGTGGCGCGACTGGAGCGCCGCCGCCGCAGCGACGGCCGCCATGGCCGCTGCGGTGCTCGCCGTGCCGACGTTCGAGGCCGCGCTTCTCACCCTGGCCGCCAAAATTGCCGCAGGCGGCGTCGGCTATGCTGCAGCAGCCCTGGTCCTTGATGTCGCGGGATGCCGCACCCTGGCGGCCGGGCTTCTGCGCCCCTCGCAATCGGAGGCGCGTGCATGACCCCGTTGATCCAAGAGCGCGCCAACGCCGCTTCGAAAGCAGGTCCGGGGCGCTTCAGCCTCTCGGTGCTCATCCCCACCTATCACGACGATCCGACCGCCTTGCTGCAGGCGCTGGACGCCGATGCGCAGGACGCTACGCTCAACGGGGTCGAGATCCTGCTGTTCGACGACGGCGCGCCGGACGCCGCACTGAACGCCGCCATGGGCGTGGCGGTGGATTGCTGCGCCCGGCCGGCCCGGCTTCTTACCGCCAAGGCCAATCTCGGCCGCTCGGCCGCCCGCAACCGGCTGGCGGCGCGGGCGCGGGGCGACTGGCTCCTCTTCCTGGATGCTGACATGCAAATCGCGCCGGGCTTTCTCAACGCCTGGCTGGATGCGATCCGCGCGACAAACGCCCAGGCGCTGTTCGGCGGCTATGCGCCTGTCGCCGCTCCGGCGCGCGCCCACCGGCTGCACGCGGCCCTGGCCCACGCCAGTGATGTGAAAGCCGGCGCGGAGCGCGCGCAAGAAGGCGCGTTCGCCGTCTGCTCGTCCAATCTCGCGGTCTCCGCCGCCGCCTTTGCCACGGCGGCGTTCGATGAGGGCTATACCGCCTGGGGCTGGGAAGATGTGGACTGGGCGCTGAGCTTCGCCAGACACTTCGCCCTCGCCCATATCGATAATCCGGCGAGGCATGGCGGGCTGGAGACGCCGGACCGCCTGATCGAGAAATTCTCACGCTCCGGGGCGAATTTCGCGCGGCTCATGGAGCGTCATCCCGAATACGCGGCGCGCAAGGGCGCCCAGCTGGCGCTCACCCTGAAGCGGCGCGGTCTCACCACCGCCGCCCGCATCGCAGGCCGCACCGCCGCCCTCTCCCCGCTGCCCGTCAAGGCGCGGGTGCTGGGGCTGAAACTCTATCGCGCCGCGATCGGCGCGGAGGCTTTGCCATGACCGACACCGCCTATATCCCCGCCGGCGGCCTGACCGGCAAGCTGCGCCGGATCGCGGCGCGGGCGCTGGCCGTCAGCCCCATGACCATCACGCTGGACCGCACGATCGTCAGCTTCTCCTTCGACGATTTTCCAAGATCAGCCGCCACGCAGGGCGCGGCGATCCTGGAAAAGCGCGGCTGGCGCGGCACCTATTACGCCTCCGGCGGGTTCGCCGGCGGAGAGACGCATCTGGGCCGGATGTATGACAGCGGTGATCTTGTCCGGCTTGATGCGGCCGGCCACGAAATCGCCTGCCACACTTACGCCCATGGCGACAGCTCGGCCCTCGGGGCGCACGCGACGCAGGCCGATTGCGCGCGCAACCGCGCCTTCCTGCAGATGGCCGGCCATGAGACCGCGCTGGACAGTTTCGCTTTTCCCTACGGGGAAGCCGCGCCGGACGCCAAGCCTGCGCTTCTGAAGCGCTACCGCGCCCTTCGCGGTGTCCGCCCCGGCGTGAACCGGACCGGGACCGATCGCGGCCTCTTGAAAGCCGTCCCGCTGGACGGCGGCGATGCGGGCCTGGAGCGCGCCTTCGACTGGATCGAGAATGCGGCGTTGAAACCCGGCTGGCTGATTTTTTACGGCCATGATGTGCGCGAGCCCCCCGGGACGTGGGGCTGCACGCCGCACTTCCTGGAGAAGGTTTGCGATGTCGTGGACCGGGCGGGCTTTGACGTGCTCACCGTGCGCGCGGCCTTGGACCGGATCGAGGCGGCCCGATGATGCCTCCGATGAGCACCAGGCGATGAGCCTCACCGTCCTCATCCCCACCTTCCGCCGCCCGGACAGTCTCGCCCGGGCGCTGGAAAGCGTGTTCGTGCAAGATCTCACGCCTGATGAAATCGTCATCGCGGACAATGATCCGGATGGAAGCGCCAGCACCGTGGTGGCGGCGCTGCGCACGAACGCGCCCTGCCCGCTGGTCTACGTTCACGCCCGCGAGCCCGGCGTCGCCAATGCGCGAAACGCCGGCTTCGCCGCCGCATCCGGCTATCGCATCGCCCAGCTTGATGATGATGAGAGCGCCCCGCCCGGCTGGCTGGCCGCTCTGGAGGCCGTGCGTGAAGACACCGGCGCCCATGTGGTGTTCGGCCCTGTGCGTCCTGAAGCCTACCCGGGACAAGCCTCGGCATTCGCCGCCGCGTGGATCCGCAGGCTCTATGCGCGCGAGCCGGAGCTTGCAGACGGCATAACCGACACCCCTTGGGGCTGCGGCAATTCACTGATCGATCGCGCAACGGCCAGCCTGCCCGACCCGGTGTTTGATCCGCGCGCCAACGAGACCGGCGGTGAGGATGATTTATTGTTTTCCCACATGGCCCGCGCAGGCGCTGTGTTCGCCTGGGCGTCTCGCGCTGGCGTCACAGAGCATGTAGAGGATGACCGGCTCATGCTCATCCATCTGGCCCGGCGCGCCCTCGCCTTTGGTCAGGGCCCAAGCCAGACGGCGGCCCATGAGGGGCGGCCGCTGGCCGTCGCCGGCTGGATGATGGTGGGCGCGGCCCAGATGCTCGCCTGCGGCGCGCTGGCCGCCCCGGCGGCGCTGCTGAGCTCCGCCACCGCCGCGGCGCTGGCGGACAAAGCTGTCCAGGGCGCCGGGAAGCTCGTCTGGTTCGACTTCGCCGCGCCAAGATTTTACGGACGGGCGCGCCTCTCCTAAGCCGCGACGCCTTCAGCCAGCTTGAACTTCGCTTCGGTGTTTTGGGTGATGTCATCCACGCTCACGTCCGGCGCCAGCTCGATCAGCTCCAGCCCGTCTTCGGTTACGTCGAACACGCCCAGCGTGGTGATGATGCGATCGACGCAGCCCGTGCCGGTGAGCGGCAGGGAGCATTTGTGCAGCAGCTTGGTCTCACCGGCCTTGTTGGTGTGGTCCATGATAACCACCACGCGCTGAACGCCGGCGACCAGGTCCATGGCGCCGCCCATGCCTTTGACCATCTTGCCCGGGATCATCCAGTTGGCGATATCGCCTTTTTCCGACACCTCCATGGCGCCCAGGATGGACAGGTTGATATGCCCGCCGCGGATCATGGCGAAGCTGTCGGCGGAGCTGAAAAAGCTCGTCTGGGGCAGTTCGGTGATGGTCTGCTTACCGGCGTTGATGAGGTCGGCGTCGACCTCGTTTTCGCGCGGGAACGGGCCCATGCCCAGCATGCCGTTCTCCGACTGCAGGGTCACGTCCATGCCCTCGGGGATGTAGTTGGCCACAAGCGTGGGAATGCCGATGCCGAGATTGACGTAGAAGCCGTCCTTCAGCTCCTTGGCGGCGCGTTCGGCGAGTTGGTCGCGGGTCCAGGCCATGTGTCTAGCTCCTTATCTCTCGCTTACGAGCGCGTCGTGCGTTGTTCGATGCGCTTTTCGTGATCGGCCTGAATGAGGCGCTGCACGAAAATGCCGGGGGTGTGAATGTGGTCGGCGTCCAGCTCGCCGATTTCGACGATTTCCTCGACTTCGACGACAGTCACCTTGCCGGCGGTCGCCATCATCGGATTGAAGTTGCGGGCGGTCTTGCGGAACACCAGATTGCCCGCCTTGTCGGCTTTCCAGGCCTTCACGATGGAGAGGTCGGCCACGAGGCCCGTCTCCATGATGTAGGTCTCGCCGTTGAAGTCCTTGTGTTCCTTGCCTTCGGCCACGAGGGTGCCGACGCCGGTCTTGGTGTAGAAACCGGGAATCCCTGCGCCCCCCGCCCGGCAGCGCTCGGCCAGCGTGCCCTGGGGATTGAACTCCAGCTCCAGCTCACCGGAGAGATACTGCTTCTCGAAGGTCTTGTTCTCCCCCACATAGGACGAGATCATCTTCTTGATCTGGCGGGTGTGGAGCAAAAGCCCGAGCCCGAAATCATCGACGCCGGCGTTGTTGGAGATCACCGTAAGGTCGCTGGCGCCCGAATCGCGCAGCGCCAGGATCAGGTTCTCGGGGATGCCGCACAGGCCGAACCCGCCGGCCATGACGGTCATGCCGTCGAAGGTCAGCCCCTCGAGAGCCGATTTCGCGTCCTTAAAGATCTTCTCAGCCAAGGCTGCGTCTCCCTTCGGTGTACAAATTCAACGCTCGTTTAAAAGCCGAGCGGTGTTATAGCGATTTCACGCGCGCTGACCAGAGGGGCTCAAGCCGCGTCGCGCGGTTTTTTCTCATCTTCGCCGGCGGAGTCGGCCTCCTTGGCCTCTCTGGCCTCGGCGCGTTCGGCGCGCATGCGGTCCACCTCCACCGCGATGGAGCCGCCGAAGAACACCGCATAACTGGTCCAGTACACCCAGAGCAGGAACACGATCAACGCGCCCAGCGGCCCGTAGAGGGTCGGGTTCACGATGGTGGAGACGTAAAGGGTGAATCCCTTGGAGGCCAGCAGCCAGGCCCCGCACGCGGTCGCCGCGCCAATAAAGCTCGCCCGCCAGCTGGTCTCGCCGGCGCGCTGCATGACAAAACGATAGAGCAGCACGAGCGCCGTCGCCATGGTGGCTGTGGCGATGGTCCATTCGTTGAATACGCCCGCCGCCGCATCGGCGAGCTCGCTGCCCAGCCCGCGCAGAAACGGCCGCACCAGGTTCGGCACGGTGAGAATCACGAGGTTGGCGGTGGCCAGCAACACCCCGCCGGCCAGAACAGCACCCATAGCCAGCAGATTGAAATGCAGGATGTTACGAAGATCGCCGCGGCGGGCGATCTGGTTCAGTCCGGCGATCACCGCCTTGGCCCCGCGCGCCGAGGCGAACAATGCGATCAGGGCCGCGACAACGCCCTGCACGGTCAGCGAAGCGATGGAGGTGCCGGCGAGATTGGAGAGCTGGGTGTTCAAGAACCCGGCGGCGCTCGGCGGCAGCACCCCGGTCAGCTGCAGGCGCGAGATCTGGTTCAGCGCGTCTTCCGGCGTGAACAGCAGGCCATAGATCGAGATTCCCAGCAACACGGCGGGGAACAGAGCGAGCAGTCCGAAATAGCTCGCCCCGCCGGCGAACAGCATCACCTCGCGCGCCAGCATGCGGTCCACGGCGCGCACGACGATCACCACCACCGGCCAGCGTGTGACCGGCACGATGTATTTGCGCGCCCAGTTGACGAGGCGCACCGGTGTTATGGATTTTCCATCGCTGCCCATGGACCTCACATACGACTTCGAAGCGCCCACTCCAAGCGCCGCGCCTTTAAGGTCGTATCGCCTCTGAGGTTTTCAGCGCGGCGATCTCGTCCTCGCTGAAGCCCCAGTCGGCGAGTATGGCCTGCGTGTCCGCGCCAGGTTTCGAGCCTGCGCCCTGCGACGCGCCGGGGGTTCTGGAAAATCGCGGCGCGGACGCGGACTGCACCACGCCGTCCAGGCCGGCGAAGCTCTCCCGCGCGGTCATGTGCGGGTGACCGGCCGCCTCCGCGGTGGTGAGGACCGGCGCAAAGCACGCATCTGTGCCGTCCAGAAGCTGCGTCCAGTGATCGCGGGGCTCGCTCTTAAACGTCTCCTCGAACGCCTGGCGCATGTCCGGCCAGGTGTTGCGGTCAAACTGGCTTTTCATGCCCTCATGGCCTGACAGGCCCAGCTTGTCGGTCAGAACCGCGAAAAACTCCGGCTCCAGCGGCGCGATGGAAACGAATTTTCCGTCGGCGCATTCATAGCAGTCATAAAACGGCGCTCCGCCGTCGAGGATATTCTCGCCGCGCGGATGGTCCCACATGGACATGGCGGCGAGCTGGTGAATCGCGCCCATGAGGTGTGTCGCGCCGTCAACGATCGCCGCGTCCACCACCTGGCCCTCGCCGGTGGCTCTGGCGTGGTGCATGGCCGCCAGGACGCCCACGGCCAGATAAAGCGAGCCGCCGCCGAAATCGCCCACCAGATTGAGCGGCGGGACCGGCTTCTCCTTCGGCCCGATGGCGTCGAGCGCGCCGGTGAGCGCGATATAATTGAGATCATGGCCGGCGGCGTGGGCCAGCGGACCGTCCTGGCCCCATCCGGTCATGCGCCCGTAAACAAGCTTCGGATTGGCCTTGAGGACCACATCCGGACCAAGCCCCAGGCGCTCCATGACACCGGGGCGATAGCCCTCCAGCAGGATGTCGGCTGACTTGAGCAGTTTCAGACAGGCCTCGACCGCGCCGTCCTTTTTCAGATTGAAGCCCGCCGACCGCCGGCCGCGCGCAAGCACTTCTTCTGCACCGCCGCCAAAAGCGCCCGGCCGGTCGATGCGGATCACTTCGGCGCCAAGGTCTGAAAGCAGCATGGCGCAGAAAGGTGCAGGCCCAAGCCCGACAAATTCCACCACTTTAACGCCGCGCAAAGGCCCTTGTGCTTGAATGTTTGAAGTCATTTCGACGTCCATGTGGCGATGAATCCGGGAAAATTTGTTGTGGCACTGAAGTTTGAACGACACAATGCGCGCGGTTCCATCCGCGGGGGAAGCATGGGGCGGTCCTTTTCGATCATCGTCGTGGACGCGGCGCAGGCCGAGGCCCAGGCGTCAGCCGCCGAGCTGGAGACCCTGGGCTTCAACACGCAAGGGTGTACGCCCGAAAAGCTGGACGAGATCCGCGCGCGGGGCCCCGTGGACGCAATCGTCGCCTACACGCCGGTGAATCGCGACAGCGCCGGCGACGTTCTGCTTCTGGCGGTTGGCGCGACCACGCCTGACGGCGCCGATATTCATCTGAGATCACCCGCCCACACCATCCAGATCGCCGCACGCCTGCGCTCTGCGATCCGGCTGGGCGTGCTTGAAGACACCGCCGCGGTGCGAGCGCTCGACGCCGCCAAGGCCGGCGCGCCACCCGCCGGCCTGCCTGAGCGCAATGACCGGGCGAGCGTCCTTTTCGTCGGCGCGCCCTGCCCCGCCTTTATGCGCCTGCAGTACGCCATGGCGGGCGTGGACACCGACGTGATCGCCGCCTTCTCCACGTTCAATGCGTTTGATTATCTGCACGAGCGCGCGTTCGACGCGGTAGTGCTGAACACCGAGCCAAATCCCGATCTCGCCCACACGGTGTGTTCGGCCATGCGGCGCAACACCCGGCTCTATCACACGCCGGCGGTGCTGCTGACGCGCGGCGACGCCTACCCCCATGCCGACGAAGCGTTCGCCCGCGGCGCCAGCGATCTTTTGAACGCCGAGGCCGGCGCAGACGAAATGCGCGAGCGCGTGGAGTCGCTGACCACCGAACGCCGCCGCCGGCGCACCGCCAAGGCGATGCTTGAATCCTGCCGCAATCCGGCGCTGCTGGACGCGGACTCCGATCTCTTCGCCGCCCCGTTCGGCGAGCGCCACCTGGCCTCGTTGCTGACTGAATCGCGCGCCCGCGGCCACGCCCTTTCCGTCGTGGGGCTGAGCCTGAGCGCGCCGCGCGACGTGGGGACAAGCCAGACGCAGGCCGCCCTCATTCAGTTCGCCGGAATGCTGCGCCATTGCGTGCGCGCCGAAGATCTCGCCGTGCGTGCGCGTCCTGACGCGTTCTATCTGGCGCTGCCCAGCACCCGCGCCGACGAGGCGCGCATGGTCGCCGCGCGCGTCTCCGCGATCGCGGAATGCACCGCCTATGAAAGTGTGGACGCCCATCGGCCCTTCCGCCTGAGCCTTGCGACCCGGGTCATCGAACCGGAAAGCAGCTGGAGCGCGGGCGAGGCGATCAGCGCCGCCCTGGCGCCCGCCGGCCCGCGCGCGATCGCGGCCACGGGTTAGGCTGCTTCGCGCGCCCGGCGCGCCGCATCAGCCACCGGCGCCAGCAGCTTCTGAACGCCTTTCAGGCGGCCTTCCACATCGGGAAACTCACCTTTGAGCACCAGCGTGTTGTCGGGGCGGATCTTGTAGTCCTCGGGCCGCCGCGACATCAGCTTGACCAGCTCGACCGGGTCTTCAAAAGCGTGGTTGCGGAAGGTGGCCACCGCGCCCTTGGCCCCGGCGTCCAGCTTGGTGATCCCCGCCCGCTTGCACAGCGACTTGATGGCGACGACCTGCATCAGGCTCTCCACCTCCTCGGGCAGCTTGCCGAAACGGTCGATCAGCTCGGCGGCGAACGCCTCGCGTTCCTGCTTGGTGTCCAGGCCCGAGAGCCTGCGGTAGAGCGCCATCCGCACGTCCAGATCGGGCACATAGTATTCAGGGATCAGCACCGCCGCGCCGATATTGATCGCGGGCGACCAGTCCTGGGATTCATGGCTGGTGTCGCCCTGCAGGCTCGCCACCGCTTCTTCCAGCATGGACTGGTAAAGCTCTACACCCACATCGCGGATATGCCCCGACTGCTCCTCGCCCAGCAAATTGCCGCCGCCGCGCAAATCCAGATCGTGGCTGGCCAGCGTGAAGCCGGCGCCCAGGCTGTCCAGCGATTGCAGCACTTTCAGGCGCTTGTCCGCGCCCTCGGTGATCTTCTGGTTCGCCGGCGTGGTGAAATAGGCGTAGGCGCGCGCCTTGGAGCGCCCCACCCGACCGCGCAGCTGATAGAGCTGGGCCAGGCCGAACCGGTCGGCGCGGTGGATCACCAGCGTGTTGGCGGTGGGAATGTCGATTCCGGATTCCACGATCGTGGTGGACAGAAGCACGTCGTAACGCCCCTCGTAGAAGGCCGTCATGATGTCTTCCAGAGCGCTCGGGGCCATCTGGCCGTTGGCGATCACGAAGCTCACTTCGGGCGCCTGCTCGCGCAGGAATCGCGCCGCCTCGTCCAGATCTGCGATGCGCGGCACCACGAAGAAGCTCTGCCCGCCGCGATAGCGCTCTCGCAAAAGCGCCTCGCGCACGGTGACCGCGTCGAACGGCGTCACATAGGTGCGCACCGCCAGGCGGTCCACCGGCGGCGTCGCGATCAGGGAGAGATCGCGAATGCCGCTCATGGCCAGCTGCAGCGTGCGCGGGATCGGCGTGGCGGTCAGCGTTAGCACGTGCACGTCGGTCCTGAGCTCTTTCAGGCGCTCCTTGTGCTTCACGCCGAAATGCTGCTCCTCGTCGATGATGAGAAGGCCCACCCGGTTGAACTTCACGCTCTTGGCCAAAAGCGCATGGGTGCCCACTACAATGTCGCAATCGCCGCTTTCGATATCCTTGCGGGTCTGGGCGGCGTCCTTGGCGTTCACCAGGCGCGACAGCTGTCGCACCTTCACCGGCCAGCCCTTGAAGCGCTCGCAGAACGTATTGTAGTGCTGGCGCGCCAGCAGGGTCGTCGGCGCAATGATCGCCACCTGCCTGCCTGTCATGGCGGTGACGAAGGCGGCGCGGAGCGCCACTTCGGTCTTGCCGAAGCCCACATCGCCGCAGATCAGCCGGTCCATGGGGCGCCCGCGCGCCAGATCCGCGAATACGTCGTCAATGGCGTTCAGCTGATCGTCGGTCTCGGCGTAGGGGAAGCGCGCGGCGAACTCGTCATACAGCCCTGACGGCGGCTCGATCAGCTCGGCGTCCTTGGCGTTTCGCTGTGCAGCGATCTTAATGAGCTGATCGGCCATGTCGCGCAGGCGCTTCTTCGCCTTGGCCTTGCGGGCCTGCCAGGCCGCGCCGCCAAGCTTGTCCAGCTGCGCGGTCTCGCTCTCCTGGCCATAGCGCGAGAGAAGCTCGATATTCTCCACCGGCAGGTAGAGCTTTGACTGGCCTGAATACTCAAGCTCCAGGCAGTCATGGGGCGCGTCGCCCACGGTGAGGGTTTTCAGGCCCAGGTACCGGCCCAGCCCGTGATCGGCGTGGACGACGAGATCGCCCGGCGACATCGATCCGGCTTCGGCGATGACGTCGGACGCCTTGCGCCGCTTTCGCGGCCGCGCCAGCCGGTCGCCAAGCACGTCCTGCTCTGAAATGATCGCGAGGCTTTCGGTCTCGAACCCGCGCTCCAGCGGCAGCACGACGCGCGCAATGGCGTTGTTCTGAAGCTTGCCCGCGTCTTCAAACGTGTCCGCAGCCATGATTGGGGACAGGCCGTGCTCGGACAACACCCCGGCCATACGGTCGGACGCACCCTCGCTCCAGCTGGCGATCAGCACGCGCTTTCCCGATTTGCGCAAGGCTGAGGCGTGCTTGGCGGCGACGTCGAACACGTTCTGGTCGGCCTGGCGCTCGGCGGCGAAGGTGCGGCCCTGCTTGCCGCCCATGTCCACAGTATTGTCGCCCGGCTCCTGAAACGCGGTGAAGCGGCGTGAGGGCCGCGCCTCGATGGCGGCGTCCCACTGGTCTTCGGTGAGGTAGAGCGCTTCCGGTTCTATGGCCCGATAGGCTGGTGCGCCCATGGCCCCCGCGCCGGATTTACCCGCCTCCTTGCGCGCGTCGTAATAGTCGCGGATCTGCTCCAGACGTTCTTCACGCGCATCGCGCACCAGCGGATCCAGCGCGATCAGCGCCTCGTCCCCGGCATAATCAAACACCGTGTCCAGATGCTCGTGGAACAAAGCGAGCCAGTGTTCCGCGCCGTTGGGCCGCGCGCCGGCGCTGACGCTGTCATAGATCGGATCGCCCGACCCGGCCGCTCCGAACCGCTTGATGAAGCCGGAGCGAAAGCGCGAGATCGACGCCTCGTCCAGCACGATCTCGCTCACCGGCGTGAACTGGACCGTCTTGAGCTGGCGCGTGGTGCGCTGGGTTTCCGGATCAAAGCTTCGCACCGTCTCCAGCGTGTCGCCGAAGAAATCCAGGCGCACAGGCTCGGCTGCATCGGCGGGAAACACGTCCACCACCCCGCCGCGGATCGCGAAATCGCCGCGCTCGGTGACGGTGGCGGCGCGGGTATAGCCGTTCTGGGAGAGGTATTTTTTCAGATCCTCCACATCCAGCACGCCGCCGGGCTTTGCGCTGATCCCACCCGCCGCCATGGCCGATTTCGGCGCGCAGCGCTGCAGCACGGCGTTCACAGTGGTCACCACGATGAGCGGCGCGGCGCCTGAATAGGCGGCCAGGCGGTGCAGCGCCCCGGCCCGGCGCGCCGCGGTGCGCGGGCTCGGGCTGATCCGGTCATAGGGCTGGCAGTCCCAGGCCGGCAGGCGCATCCGGTCGATGCCCGGCGCGAAGAATTCAAGCGCCGCATCAAATGCGCTCGCCCGCGCTTCGTCGGAGGCGATGAACACCGAAACCCCGCCGCGCGCGCGCGCCAGATCGGCGAAGATCAGCGAGTCATACCCCTCCGGCGCGCCGCAAACGGTGAGGGTGTTGGTGCTGCGCGCCAGGCGCTCCAGATCGTCCAAGCCTATCTCCAAACGCGAATGCGCCCGCACGCCCGATCGGGCGGCGGGTGATCGTAAGTGTCTCGTCCGGCTTCGCCGGACACCTCCCCCGTGAAAAGAGAGGACGAGCTAGCGGACCGGCCCCGGCCCGTCGCCGGCTTCAGCCGCCTGGTCGAACTGAAACGCTTTCAGGCGGTCCAGAACCGGGCCGTTGTAATTATCCGGCGTCGCTTGAGCGCCGCAGATCCACGCGTAAACCTCGGTGTCCGGCGCGTCCAGAAGGCGTTCGAATTCATCGATTTCGTCCGGGGCCAGATCGCCCAGCTCGCTCTCTGCGAACCGGCCCATGATCAGGTCGGCCTCCTTGAACCCGCGCCGCCAGGCGCGGAAGGTGAGGCGTTTCTTGCGGTCGACAGGATCAACCGGCGTGTTCGGATCGGAAAAGGGATCATCACTCATAGCCCGCGCATATAGCGCGCAGGCGGCGGCGGGTGAAGGGCGCCGCCCTCACCCGCCTCATCGAGTCGCAGGCTCAGGGTCGCTTGCGGCCGGTCACCATGGCGCGCGGCAGGTTTTCCTTGTGCGCAAAGCTGGAGACCAGCACGCCGACCACATGGACCGCCGCTAGCGCCAGCAGCAGATACACGAAGACCGAGTGCAGCGTCTCATAGAGCTCTTCAGCCCCCTCGCCGCCGCCTTCTGCGAGTTCGCCGTGGTCCTCGGCTTCCTCGCGCTCCTCCCCATAGGCGCGCGGCTGGGCCTCGATCGACGTCGCTGAGGGTTCAGACGCCTGCGTCTGCGATGCGCTGGCCATCACACCGGCCAGAGGGCCGGTTCCGTCCTCCACCGCCTGCAGCGCCACGCCGGACAGGGTGACGCCGGTCAGAGCGAGCAAAAGGGCGAGGGTCATGGCCGCGCCGGCCGGATTGTGACCGATGGAGCGCTTTGCCTGGCCATTGAACAGCCCGGTGACATAGCGCCAGACCGCGCCCGGGCCGGTCACGAAGCTGGAGAAGCGGGCGTGGCGCGATCCTACAAACCCCCAGATCACCCGGATGATCAGCGCGGCGCCGACACTATAGCCGGCCCACAAATGAACCATGGGGACTTCGTCGCCGGTGAAATAGGCGGTCAGGACGCCGATCACGATGACCCAGTGGCCGATCCGCACGATGGGGTCCCAGACCTTGACCCTGGGCGCCGGGCTCGCTGCGCCTGCGTTCATTTCGCCGCTATCAACTGCTTCACTCATGGGGGCTCCTGTTCGAGGCTCCGGTCGGGCGCATGTTCGCGCCCTGCATCGGTTGTGGCTCATCTGCGGCTTGAGCCGACAGCTCGCGATCAGTGCTGGCGCAGATAAGCCCTATCGGCCATACGTCGTTTGACAGTTGCGCCAGCCATTTGTGCAAAGGGAGCGCCCTATGTCGGAAGACAGATCCCAGCGTCTGATCCGGATCGTGTCCTCGGCCGTGTTCGGCCTCATCGCCGCACTGATCGCGGCGGACCTGCTGATCGACGGGCGCGAGGGGGTGAGCCTCACCCATCTCCTGCTGGAGGGTTTCGTGCTGGTGGCCGCGCTCTGCGGCGCCGGGCTCACGCTTCGAAGCTATGGCCGGGTCAGCCGCGATCTCGCCGCCGCCCGGCGCGACACGGTGCGCTGGCGCGACCAGCACCGCGCTCTGGTGCAGGGCCTCAGCGCCGCAATCGCCGGCCAGTTCGAGGCCTGGGGCCTCACCCCGTCGGAATCCGAGATCGGAATGCTGCTTCTCAAGGGCCTCTCCCACGGGCAGATCGCAGAGATTCGCGGGACGTCGGAGCGCACGGTTCGCGAGCAGTCGCGGTCGCTTTATCGCAAGGCTGATCTGGAGGGCCGCGCAGACCTCGCCGCGTTCTTTCTGGAAGACCTGCTCCCGCCGCAGCGCGCATCCTGACGCCGCGCCCGTCGCCGTGAACCCTCAGCGGTCCGGCGGCGACCATTCGCTGTCCTCGCGCCCGCGCCGCAACAGGCGTAGCGCCAGACCCACGGTGACGCCCACGCCGATCGCTACGGTGAGATCCACGACCACCGTCAGCACCAGCGTCAGCAGTAGAAGAAACACATCGCCGCGGGGCGCCTTCACGTAGCCGCGCCATTTGTGCGGCTCGGTCATGTTCCAGGCCGTCACCATGAGAAGCGCGGCGAGCGCCGGCATGGCGAGATAGCCCGCCAGCGGCGCCGCGAGCAGCATGACCAGCAGGATCACCACGGCGTGGACGATCCCGGCCACGGGGGTCTTGCCGCCGGCCTTCACGTTGGTGGCGGTGCGCGCGATCGCCCCGGTGGCGGGCAGCCCGCCGAACAGCGCCGAGGCGATATTGGCGGCGCCCTGGGCGGACAGCTCGGCGTTGGGCCGGTGGCTGCCGCCGATCATCCTGTCGGCGACCATGGCGGACAGAAGCGATTCCACCGCCGCCAGAAACGCTATCACGAAGGCAGAGGGCAGAAGCTCGCGGATGCGCGACGGCGACAGATCGGGCAGCGTCGGCCACGGCAGCTGGCTCGGCAGCGCGCCGAACCGCGAGCCCAGCGTGTCCACCGGCAGCGATAGGAAAACCACCAGGGCCGAGCCGACGCCCACCGCCACGATCAGGCCGGGAAAGCGCGGCGCCAGACGCCGCAGCCCGACTATCAGCACCAGGGTCACAAGCGCGATGAGGACGGCCGCAACGCTCACCGTGTTCGCCGCGCCCAGGAGCGCCGGAACTTTCTCCAGAAAATCCGCGGGCGGGTTCTCCAGCCTGAGGCCGAGAAAATCCTGAACCTGGCTGGTGGCGATGATGACGCCGATCCCGATCGTGAAGCCGTTCACCACCGCTTCGGGAACAAAGGCGATCAGCCTGCCAGCCCGGAAAAAGCCAGCCACCAGAAGGATCAAGCCCGCCATGAAGGTAGCCAGCACCAGCCCGTCATAGCCATGCTGGGCGATGACGCCGAACACCACGACAATGAACGCGCCCGTCGGCCCGCCGATCTGCACCCGGCTTCCGCCCAGCAGGGAGATCAGAAATCCCGCGACAATCGCCGTCACCAGCCCCTTGGCCGGGTCCGCGCCGGACGCAATGGCGATCGCCAGGCTCAGCGGCAGGGCCACCATGGCCACCGTGATCCCCGCCAGCAAATCGGCCAGAAACAGAGGCCAGCTATAGCTCTGAATCGTCGTGAAGATTTTAGGCTGGCGCATGGCCGGAGCCTACCGGATTTCGCTCCCGCCGACATGCGCTATCTCTGCGGCTTTGGCGCACAGGGCGGGTGGATGAGGCCACCGCCCCACCTGAATTCCCGGCCAAGCGCCTGGATTTCATCCGGGGGTGCAGAGCCGGGATCGCTTGCAGGCCGGGGCGCCTCCATCAAAACGAGGCCCCGGATCTGTGTCCTTCGGACGTGTCCGGGAATTCAGGTGTGGGATCTGGGCGGTCCGCCCTTCCCCTCCCCGCCCGGCGCGGCTTAACTCTGCCCAATGCGCCCGCAAATCCTCTTCCCCCTTTTCGCCGACCTCACGACCATCAAGGGCGTGGGGCCGCGGCTGGCCGTGCTGATCGAGAAGGTCGCGCGCGGGGCGCGGGTGAAGGATCTGGCGATGACGGCGCCCACCGGGCTGGTGGACCGCACACGGCGGCTGTCCATCTATGAAGCGGGCGAGCTGGGCGGGCTGGTGACTCTTGAGGCCGAGGTGGAAAAGCACATTCCCCGGCCCACGATGAAGCAGCCCTACAAGGTGCGCATGCGCGACGAGACGGGCTTCCTCCACCTCACGTTTTTTAACGCCAAGGCCGATTACCTGCGCCGCATGCTGCCTGAGGGGGCCCGCCGGGTGGTGTCCGGCAAGGCGGAGAAGTTCGCGTCCGAAGTGCAGATCGTCCATCCAGACCTCATCGCCGCGCCGGGCGAGATCGACGAGGCGGATTTACTGCAGCCGGTCTATCCGCTCACCGCCGGCCTGTCGGCGGGGGTGATGCGCAAGGCGGTGAAGGGGGCGCTCTCCGCCCTGCCCGACCTGCCCGAATGGATCGATCCGGCGCTGCAGGCGCGTGAAGGCTGGACCGGCTGGCGCGCATCGCTGGAGGCGATGCACAGCCCCCGATCCGGCCTGGAGCTGGAGCCGGCTGCGCCGGCGCGCCGGCGCCTGGCCTATGACGAGTTGTTCGCCCACCAGCTCGCCCTGAAGATCGCCCGCGCCGAGCGGCGCGCCCGCAAGGGCCGCGCCCTGACCGGCGACGGATCGTTTGTCGACGCCGTGCTGAAGCACGCGCCGTTCACGCCCACCGGCGCGCAAGCGCGAGCCTTCGCCGAGACCAGGACCGATATGGAGCGGGGCGAGCGCATGATGCGCCTGATCCATGGCGATGTGGGTTCGGGAAAGACCTTCGTGGCGGCCCTGGCCGCCGCCCACGCCGCCGAGGCCGGGGTGCAGACGGCGCTCATGGCGCCCACCGAGATCGTCGCGCGCCAGCACGCCGGCGTGCTAAAAGCGCTGCTGGAGCCGGCGGGAATCTCCGTCATCGCGCTGACCGGCCGCGACAAGGGGCGCGCAAGGGCGGAGCTGACGGACGCGATCGCCTCGGGCTCGGCCGGCGTGGTGTGCGGCACCCACGCATTGTTTCAGGAGAGCGTCAGCTTTCATGATCTGGGGCTGGTGGTGATCGACGAGCAGCACCGCTTCGGCGTGTCCGACCGGCGAAAGCTCACCTTAAAGGGTCAGGCCCCCGACGTGCTGGCCATGAGCGCGACGCCGATCCCGCGCACGCTGACGCTCGCCGCCTTTGGTGATCTGGACGTCTCGCGCCTGGATGAAAAACCGGCGGGCCGAATTCCGCCGACGACGCGGGTCGTGAATGCGGAACGCCTCTCCGACGTCATCGAGGGGCTGGGCCGCGCCATCGCCAAGGGCGAGCGCGCCTACTGGGTCTGCCCGCTGGTGGAGGAGAGCGACATCTCTGATCTGGCCGCCGCCGAGGCGCGTCATCACATGCTCTCTGAGATGCTGAAAGTGCGTGTCGGGCTGGTCCACGGCCGCATGCCAGCGCGCGAGAAACAGCGCGTGGCGGAGAGCTTTCGCGCCGGCGAGATTGATTTGCTGGTGGCCACCACGGTGATCGAGGTGGGTGTGGATGCACCCGACGCCACCATCATGGTGATTGAACACGCCGAGCAGTTCGGCCTGGCCCAGCTGCACCAGCTGCGCGGCCGGGTGGGCCGAGGCGACAAGCCGAGCTCGTGCCTTCTGGTCTATCACGGCAAGCTGGGTGAGACGGCCCGCGCGCGCCTCGACGTGATGCGGCGCACCGATGACGGGTTCGAGATCGCCGAGGAAGACTGGCGCCTGCGCGGTTCCGGCGATCCGCTGGGCCTGCGCCAGTCGGGACTTCCCGATTACCGCATCGCGGACCTGGCCGCACATTCAGATTTGCTGGAGATCGCCAGCGAAGCGGCGGCCTATGAAGTGCAGAAAGAGGCGATGTTCGAGGGCGAACGCGGCGAAGCGCTGCGCGTGCTGCTCTACCTGTTCGAGCGCGATGAAGGCGTGCGCCTGATGCGCAGCGGGTGAGCGGGGGGCTCCCTTAGATCCTTCGAGGCTCGCTCAAGCTCGCACCTCGCAGATGAGGCTGATTTCAAGTTTAAACGGACCTCATCCTGAGGAGTCTTTTCGCATCAGCGAAAAGCCTCGAAGGACGCACGGGGCGCAGAGCCCGGACCCAAAACCCTAGTCGCGCTTTTCCGGGTCGTCGCCTTCGCCGGACCCCGTGTCCACCGCCGGTTGCGGATCATCCGGCATGAGTCCGGCGCCGGCCTTGATCGGAGCGGCGGCGGGGATCGCACCTTCGGGCAGGCGATCGGGCGTCACCATGCCGAAGGAGATGATCAGCTTGGCCGCCTCCTCCACGGTGAGGTCGAGCGCGATGGCTTTGGAGCGCGGCACGAAGAGCAGGAATCCCGAGGTCGGGTTCGGCGTGGTGGGGATGAACACGCCCAGGACATCTTCGCCCTTTCCCACAACCGATTTGATCACGCCGCGCCCATGGCTGGACACAAACGCGACCGCGTAGCTGCCGGCCATGGGATACTCCACCAGCACCACCTCCTTGAAGGAGTTCTGCTGGCCCTGGAACACCGTCTCCACGATCTGCTTGAGCGCGGAATAGATGTTTCGAATCAACGGTACGGAATTCACGATCCGCTCGCCGATATCCAGCAGCGAGCGTCCGAAAATGTTCGCCGCCAGCGCCCCCAGCAATGTCAGGGCCAGGATCGCGATCAGCAGACCCATGCCGGGGATCGCAAAAGGCAGATAACTTTCAGGGTTATAGCGCGCCGGTATCAGCGGCTTGATCACCTGGTCGACAAAATTGACGAAGGTGTAGATCAGCCAGACGGTGATGCCGATCGGAGCGGCGACCACCACCCCGGTGAGAAAACGGTTTCGAAGCCAGCGAAGCACGGGTTTTCAATCACTCCAGTAGGACAGCAGGATGCATTCAGAATACACACTCTGTCCTGCTTCGCAGCTGCGGCGAAATCAAGGCGTGCAGAACCGCCCGTCACGCTTGCCCGCTCGGGCTGGCGGGACTTAAATTACAGCCATGAGTGATCGCAAGCGTCTTCTGCCCCACAGCCTTTTCTGGCGTGCGACCCTTGCAGGGCTTGTGGGCTTCACCGCATTTCTCGCCGTCTCCGCGGTTGTCCTGCGAGATCAGATCTTCCAGACCTTGCTGGATCCGGGCATCCCCTTCCAGACCTATCAGCGCCCGGATGCGCCCGATTACGGCCAGGCCGAAGCCTGGGCGGTGCGCGACACCTTCATGCTGGACGCCGACGGCGAAACGCCGGCGGTGTTCTTCATCCACCCCACCACCTATGACGGCGGCTCCCACTGGAACGCCGCATTCGACCGGCCCCAGGAAATGGTCGAAGTGGAGCGCTTCGTCCTGCCCAACTGGGCCGCGCCCTTCCTGGCCGGGGACCCCGCCCTGTTCGCGCCGCGCTATCGCCAGGCGAGCCTCTACGCCTTCATGAATAATCGCGAAGACAGCGTTCAGGCCCGGCTCCTGGCCTATCAGGACATCCAGGCCGCGTTCGCGGCGTTTCTGGTCGAGATCGGCGAGGATCGCCCGATCCTCATCGTGGGGGTCGGCCAGGGTGCGTTGCACGGTCTGGGGGTTTTGATCGAGGACGTCGCGGCGGATGAGAGCCTGACAAAGCGGCTCGCCGCCGCCTATCTTCTGGAAGCGCCGGTCCCGCTTGATCTCTTCGCCGGTCCGCTCGCAAGTCTCACACCGTGCGCTGAAGCCGGCGATGTGCGCTGTGTGGTGAGCTATAGCGCGGTGCGTCAGGGCGAGCGTGAGCGCATCGAAAACATCTCCGACCGGTCCATGTCCTGGACTGCGGACGGCGGGCTGGACTATGTCAGCGAGCGTGCGCTGCTCTGCGTCAATCCGCTGTTCTGGAACACCAGCGAGGACTTTGCGCCCGCCCGCCTGCACCGGGGCGGCGCGGCCGCTGAAGGCCTGAGCTTCTCCGACGCGCCCTCGCCCATGGCCAATCAGACCGGCGCGCAATGCCAGAACGGTCTGTTGATGATCGAACAGCCCCGCGCCGGCGCTCTGCAGCGCACGGGCCGCCTTGGAGAGGACCGGCGCACGCCGCTCTCCAATTTGTTCTACATGGATCTGCGTCTGGACGCGGCGCGCCGGCTGGAAACCCTGGCGGAGATCCGCGCCGAGGAGGCGCGGTTTGCACCGCCGCTGGATGCACCGGTGGAGATCGGGGAAAGCGAGTTCAAGCCGATCGACGGCTAGGATTTCATCCTGTCGACGATGCGGCTGGTGGAGCGCCCCTCCAGAAGCGGCGCCAGCAGCACCTCGCCGCCGATTTCGCGCATGAAGGCGGCGCCGGGCAGATCGTCAGCCTTGTAGTCGGCGCCCTTGATCATGACGTGGGGCTTCAGCGCACGGATAAGGGCTTCGGGCGTGTCCTCGTCGAAAATCACCACCCGGTCGACCATTTCCAGAGAGGCGAGCATCACTGCGCGCGTCTGTTCGTCATTCACGGGGCGCTGAGGCCCCTTGAGCCGGCGCACGCTGTCATCGGCGTTCAGACCCACGATCAGCCGGTCGCAGGCCGAGGCGGCGAACCGCAGCACCGCCAGATGTCCCGGATGTAAAATGTCGAAGCATCCATTGGTGAACCCCACCCGCAAGCCCTGCTCGCGCCATTGCAGCGCCAGCGCGGCGGCGCGCGTGCGATTCAGTACGCGCCAGTCCGGTGCGTCCTCGCCGATCGCGCTCGCTTCGACGACTTCATTCGGACTGACCACAGCCGTGCCGGGCTTTGTCACCGCGACACCGGCGCACAGATCAGCCAGCGCCATGGCGTCGGTCATCGCGACCTTGGCCGCCATGGCGAGCGACAGCGCGGCGAGCGCGGTGTCCCCGGCCCCGGACACGTCATAAACGTCGCGCGGGGTGGAGCGGTGATGGTGAGCGCCGCCGTCGGCGTCCAGCAGGGTCATTCCGGCCGCGCCGCGCGTGACCAGCAGCGTCGCTGTACCGGGCAGAGTGTCCTTGAGCGCGCCAAGGGCGGCGATCGCATCCGCATCGCTGCGCACTGGAAGGCCCGTGACGGCGGCGAGCTCGTCGGCGTTGGGCTTGATCACGCTCGCGCCGTCATAGCGGGCGTAGTCGGTTCCGCGCGGATCAACGCTCACCGGAACGCCGGCGTCGCGCGCGAGGCCGATTGCAGCCTGGGCGGTGCGCGGCGTGATCACGCCGCGGCCGTAATCAGACAGGATGAGCACGCCCGCCGAGCCGATCTCGGCGCGCACCGCGGCGATCAGCGCATCCTCGATCTCTTGGGTCGCAGGCGCATCCGGATCGCGGTCAACACAGAACATCTGCTGATTCTGCGCCACATATCGGATCTTGGTGGGGGTGAGGCGGCCCGGCGCTTCGATGAGGCGGACGCGGTCGCCGCAGGCTTCTGCAGCCAGTTCCGATGCGCGCGCGGCTTCGGCGTCGTCGCCCACCGCGCTGATCAGCACGGCCGCGCCGCCCAGGCTTTCGATATTGCGCGCCAGATTGCCCGCCCCGCCCAGCATGTCGGTGCGCCGCATCTGGGACAGAATCGGGGCCGGCGCCTCGCGGGAGATGCGGCGCACCTCGCCATAAACAAACCTGTCCAGAAGAAGATCGCCCAGCACCAGGGCGCGCTTGCCCGTCAGCTGGGCCAGAAGACGCGCGGCCTGCTCGCGCTTCATCGCCCGCCCCGCCTTAAAGCTTCACGACCGGGCTGGCCTTGGCCAGCGCGTCGAACGCCTGCAGGTCGCGCAGGATCTCTTCGAAGCGGTTCAGACGATCTCGAAACGAGGCGTCTCCCGGCCCCCGCTTCGATTGGAAAATTTCTGCGTATTCCTGAATAGTACTTCGAACGGCGGTCAAGTTCGTCTCCTGAATTTCAGCTCCTGAGGCCTAGAGGGGCCATTCAGGAATATCATCCGCTATTGACTGACGTGTGAGCGACCGCAGCTTACTATAAACTTGGGTGCATTCCTCTGAGTATTGCTTGAGCAAGGGCTCCCTGCTCCCTTGTAACACGCGTTCCTCCAAGTGCTGGCGCGGAAGGTCGTGATAGAATTGGCTGTCGAGTCCTAAAAATTCGCATATCTTGCCGAGCGCCTCGAGCGGATCTTGCTCAATTCGTTCTTGTATAATCGTGAGCGGATAGGTCTTGCTCTCACTCTCGTCGATTACGTTCCGCCAGCGATCCAAATTAGCCGCATAATTACTGTGAGAAATGACACCGTTCGAAGTCATTATTGCTGAGGCTTTCTCAGCGCTCGGAGCCGATTCCTTTCTCGCGTCTAAACTCATTTGCAATGCAGACCACGATCGCGCCAGCGGTTCGCGCAATATGTATACGACCTTGACGTTCGGGTACCATTTATAAATACGAGCAATTTTATGTCTACTCATTGGTGCGTAAGACGGAGACATGTCTCCACAAATATATTTATTTCTGGAAATAAGATATCCATCCGAAAACCTTTGTCTATAATACGTGAAAAAGGATTCGTCCTTATTGTCGTCGCACCAGAAATTCACCTCCTTGCCGAGAGGGAAATAGGTTCTTGGATGCATCGAGAGGACTTGAAACAGCCAGCTTGTGGATGCTTTCTGAGCGCCGATCACTAGAAAGTCTAGCACCTTAAGCTTCCTGTTTCCTAGAGCTTCACGACCGGGCTGGCCTTGGCCAGCGCGTCGAACGCCTGCAGGTCGCGCAGGATCTCTTCAAAGCGGTTCAGCGGGATCATGTTGGGGCCGTCGCTGGGGGCGCTGTCCGGGTCGGGGTGGGTTTCCATGAACACCGCTGCAATGCCCAGCGACACCGCCGCGCGCGCCATATGCGGCGCATACTGGCGCTGTCCGCCCGAACTCGCGCCCTGCCCGCCGGGCTGCTGCACCGAGTGGGTGGCGTCCATGACGATCGGGCAGCCGATCTCTTTCATGATGGGGATGGAGCGCATGTCCACCACCAGCGTGTTGTAGCCGAAGCTCACCCCGCGCTCGCAGGCGAAGACATTGGGATTACCCGCGCCGGTGAGCTTGGCGATGACGTTCTTCATGTCCCAGGGCGCCAGGAACTGACCCTTCTTCACATTGATCGCCTTACCGGTTTCGGCTGCGGCGACAAGAAGATCGGTCTGGCGGCACAGGAAAGCCGGAATCTGCAAGACGTCCACCGCCTGCGCGGCCATCGCGCACTGCTCTGCGGTGTGTATGTCGGTGAGCACCGGCATGCCCGTGGTCTCGCGGATTTCGGCGAACACCGGCAGCGCCGCCTCAAGACCCATGCCTCGCTCGCCCGACGCGCTGGTGCGGTTGGCTTTGTCGAAGCTGGTCTTGTAGATGATGTTGACGCCGGTGCGCTCGCTGATCTCCTTCAGCATGGCGGAAACTTCAAGCCCGTGCTCACGGCTTTCCATCTGACAGGGGCCGGCGATCACGGTCAGCGGCTTTTCGTTGCCGATCTGATAAGGTTCGCCACCTGGATGCGGGACGCTGACAATGGAATTGGGCTGCATGGGACACGCTCCGCTCGGCGTAAGGAGGATGATTTGCTGCAACGGCTTCGCCGCGCCGTGATCCGCCCGTTTACCGACAACGTATTACGACAAACACGTGCTTGCGTCACCCTTCGCGGCAGCGCATCGTTTGCAAGGTTCCATGACGTCTGACGATACCCCTGCCCTGGTCTGGTTTCGCAAGGATTTGCGGCTCTCCGACAACCCAGCCCTGCTCGCCGCGGCAAGCGGCGGTCGTAAACTTGTATGCGTCTATATACTGGACGATCAGAGCGCCGGCGACTGGGCGCCGGGCGGCGCTTCGAAATGGTGGCTGCATCACTCGCTGAAAAGCCTCGCGCAGGACCTGGACTCAATCGGCGGTACGCTGGTCCTGCGGCGCGGAGACGCCGCGCGCGAGATCAACGCCCTTGTCGCGGAGTCCGGCGCTGGCGCGGTTTTCTGGAACCGTCTCTATGATCCCTCGTCGATCAAGCGTGACGAGGCGATCAAGTCCGGGCTGAAGGACGCTGGACTCACGGCGCGGTCCTTCAACGGCTCGCTGATCGTGGAGCCCTGGGACATCGCGACCAAGCAAGGCAACCCTTACAAGGTCTTCACGCCATTCTGGCGTTCGCTGAAAGCCGATCACGCGCCCAACGCGCCTGCGGGCAGGCCCGACGACATGGCGTTCGCCGAGCCGCCTCGCTCGGACAGACTTGAAGACTGGGACCTGCTTCCGACCCGGCCCGACTGGGCCGGCGGCCTGCGCGAGAGCTGGACGGGGGGCGAATCCGCAGCCCACGGACGGCTCGGCGCGTTCATAAAGTCGCGCATGGACGGCTATGACGAAGCCCGCGACATTCCCTCCACACAAGGCACGTCAGGTTTATCGGCCCATCTGCACCATGGCGAGATTTCGCCGCGCCAAGTCTGGCATGCGGTGAAGTGCGCCGAAAACGGAGCCACGAACGGCGCGGACAGCTTTCTTTCCGAGATCGGCTGGCGGGAATTCAGCTATAATTTGTTATATCATTTCCCGCACTTCCCCGAGAAAAACTTCCAGGCGAAGTTCGACAGGTTTGAATGGACCGGCTCTGACGCGGCGTACACCGCTTGGACCAAGGGCCTCACCGGATATCCCATCGTGGACGCCGGAATGCGCCAGCTCTACGCGATCGGCTGGATGCACAACCGGGTGCGCATGATCACGGCCAGCTTCCTGATCAAGGATTTGATGGTGCATTGGCGCCGCGGCGAAGACTGGTTCTGGGATACGCTTGTGGACGCTGATCTGGCCAGCAACGCCGCCGGCTGGCAGTGGACCGCCGGCTCGGGTGCGGACGCGGCGCCATACTTTCGAATCTTCAACCCTGTCAGCCAGGGTGAAAAATTCGATCCGCAGGGTGATTACGTGCGTACCTGGATTCCAGAGCTTGCTAAATTGCCCAAGCGATTCATCCACGCACCGTGGACGGCGGATCGTGACACGCTTGCAAAAGCCGGGGTGGTCCTGGGTCAGGACTATCCAGAACCTATCGTCGACCATGGCGAAGCGCGCAAGAAGGCGCTCGCCGCATTTGAAAAGATCAAGGACGCCGCATGAGCACTACCGAGCCGATTCTTACAAAGCGCTCCCGCATCGCCGTTATCGGCGCCGGGGTGGCCGGGCTCGGCGCCGCCTGGGCGCTACGCACCAGGCATGATGTCACCGTGTTTGAAAAACGTGATCGGCTGGGCGGGCACGCCAATACGGTCAGCATCGACTATGACGGCGAAACCATCGACGTGGACACAGGCTTCATCGTGTTCAACACGCTGAACTATCCCAATCTCACGGCGTTGTTGGAGCACCTGGACGTCGCGACCTATGAAAGTGACATGAGTTTCGGCTTCTCGCTGGACGGTCAGCTGGAATGGTCATCCAACGGCCTATCCGGCCTGTTCGCCGATCCGGGCAATCTTGTGCGGCCGGATTTCCTGAAGATGCTGCGCGACATCCTGCACTTCAACGCGCGCGCCCAGGCGGATCTGGCCTCCGGCGGCCTCTCGGGCCTGGAGCTGGGCCAGTATCTAGACAGGCTGAAGCTGGGACCGTGCTTCCGGCACAATTATCTCCTGCCCATGGGGGCGGCGATCTGGTCCTCGACCGAGGAAGAAATGCAGGCCTACCCGGCCGAAGCTTTCGTGCGGTTCTTCAATAATCATCGCCTGATGCACGCCCAACGACCCAAATGGGGCACGGTGAAGGGTGGAAGTCGAAGCTATGTGCGCAAGCTGACGGCCGATCTGGAAGCGGCCGGGGCCCGGTTTGAAGCCGGCGCGACAGCCGTGCGCCGTGTAGATGGCGGCGTAATCATCACCGACGCAGCCGGAGACACCCAACATTTTGACGAGGTGGTCCTGGCCTGCCACTCCGACCAGGCGCTGAAAATCCTGCAGGACGCCGATCCGGACGAGCGCGACATGCTCGCCGCGATCCCCTACGCGCCCAACGAGGCGGTGCTGCACCGCGATCCCACCCTCTGTCCGCGCCGGACCCGTGCGCAGGCCGCCTGGTGCTATATGCGTGAGGCCGGATCGCCCGACGCCGCGGTCACCTATGACATGAACCGGCTGCAGCATATCCCTTCAGACAAACCGCTTTTCGTAACGCTCAATCCGGTTCGCCAGCCTGATCCGGACCTCACCTTCGGCCGCTTCCAGTATGATCACCCGCAATTCACCGCGCCCGGCATGGCCGCGCAGCGCATCTTCAACCGGATCCAGGGCGTGCGGCGCACCTGGTTCGCCGGCGCGTGGCTTGGATACGGCTTTCATGAAGACGGGCTGCGGGCGGGCTTGCGCGCGGCGCTTCGCCTGGGCGGGGAGATCCCGTGGACCTTTGCTGACGGCGACGTCAACGGCGGGGCCTGGGGCGAGCGCGACATTGTGGAACGGGCGGCGGTGCGCAGCGCAGCGGCGAATCCGGCCGCCGAATGACCACCGCCGACGCCCCCGCCTGGCTTTACGCCGGTCATACGGTGCACGAGCGCCGGGCGCCCTTCTTCCACCGGTTCACCTATCGCATCGCATCCTTGCTGATCGATCTCGACCGGCTGGACGAGGCGGACCAGGTCAGCCCGCTGTTTTCGGTGGAGCGGTTCAACCTGTTCAGCTTCAAGAGTAAGGATCACGGCGCGCGGGACGGATCCGACCTGAAGGCCTGGGCGCGGGGGCGGTTTGAAGAGGCCGGTGTGGATACCGGCGACGGGCCAGTCCGCCTGCTCTGCTCGCCGCGGGTCCTAGGCTATGTCTTCAACCCCTTGTCGGTCTATTTCGCCGAGGGCGCCGACGGTCGGCTCGCCGGGGTGATCTACCAGGTCCACAACACGTTCGGGGACTCTCACGCCTATGTGGCGCCGGCCACAGGCGGACGCCGGGAACTCCAGGACGCCGAGAAGGTCTTCCATGTCTCGCCCTTTTTCGACGTGGCCGGGCGCTATGAATTCACCTTGCGTGGGCCGGGAAAAAAATTTCGCCTGACTATCCTGAAGCAGCGTGAGGCCGGTCCTGATCTGCTAGCCACTATGGCGATGAAAAGGCGCGCGCTCACCACCGCCAATCTCGCCGGATTGTTCGCAAGCCAGCCTTTTTCGACGCTGAAAACCATCGCCGCGATCCATTTCGAGGCTCTCAAGCTCTGGATAAAAGGGGCGAAATACCATCCTCGCCCGCAACCGCCCGCGGCGGCCACCCGCGCCCATTCTGTCGATCACCGCTCCGCTACGCTTGGCGACCGGCTCGATTAGGGTATCGTAATTTCCTCAGGACCGCCCGTACGGAGCCGACCCATGAGCAACGCCGACTCGTTCTCCTCTGCGGAGACCCTGCGCGCCGATGGATCCTTGATCGATCGACTGCGTGACGTTCCCAGCAATGTACGCTTCGCGCTTCGCATGCTTCTGCGCCTGAAAGTCGGCAGCCTGACGGTGCGCCTGCCCGACGGCCGCGACATCGTCTTCGAGGGCGAGAAACCCGGGCAAGAGGCGCGCATCGAGCTCAACAATTACAAGATTGTGCGCAAGGTCTTCTCCGGCGGCGATGTCGGGTTCGGGGAAAGCTATATGGACGGCGACTGGACGACGCCGGACCTGCCGGCGGCGCTTTCAGTGTTCTCGGCCAATCTGGACGAGATGCACTCGATCATCACCGGCGGGCCGTTGACGCGCTTCTTCCACTGGGTGTTCCACAAGCTGAACGCCAACACGAAGGCCCAGGCGCGCAAGAATATCGAGGCCCACTACGATCTGGGCAATGATTTCTACGAGCTGTGGCTCGACCCTTCGATGACCTACTCCTCTGCGCGCTTCAAAAGCGAGACGCAGAGCCTGGAAGTCGCCCAGCAGGAAAAATACGCCGCGCTGGCGCGCATGATCGACCTGAAGCCGGACAGCCATGCGCTGGAGATCGGCTGCGGTTGGGGCGGGTTCGCCGAATACGCCGCCGGGGTCGTCGGCTCGAAGGTGACCTGCCTCACGCTTTCGCCAAGCCAGCGCGATTTCGCCCTCGAGCGCATCCAGCAGAGCCAGTTGGGCGACAAGGTGGACATCAAGCTGCAGGACTATCGCGACGAAACCGGCGCGTATGACGCGGTCGCCTCCATCGAAATGTTCGAGGCGGTGGGCCAGGAATACTGGCCCAGCTTCTTTTCCAAGATGCGCGACGTGCTCAAGCCCGGCGGCAAGGCGGGACTTCAGATCATAACCATTCGCGATGATCTGTTCGACACCTACGCCAAGCGCACCGACTTCATTCAGCGCTACATCTTCCCCGGCGGCGTGCTGCCCAGCGCTGAAAAGCTGCGCGATCAATTCGACCAGGCGGGCCTCGCCTATGAGGGCATGGAGGCCTTCGGCGAGGACTATGCGCGCACGCTCAATCGCTGGCTCCACAGCTTCCGCGACGCCTGGGGCGAGATCGCCCCCATGGGCTTCGACGAGCGCTTCAAGAAGATGTGGGAGTTCTACCTCGCCTATTGCGAGGCCGGATTCCAGACCGGACGCATTGATGTGGCGCAATTCGCCGTGAAGCGTCCGGCCTGACGACCAATGGCCTGGCAGCCCGGACGCGCTCATAGCGGCGCGATCCGGAATTCGTCTTGGCGCGTGTGCCGCCACTTCAGCGGTCTTCGGCTTCCTTGTCCCAGCCGGTCTGCTTTCGCACCAGCGGCAGGTACCAGCCGCGCGGCAAAGCGTAGAGAATCTTCAGAATCCAGGTGAAGCGGCGCGGGAACGTGACCTCGAAGCGCTTTGATTTCATGCCGGACGCCATGCGGCCGGCGGCCTTCTGCGCGCTGACCATGAAGGGCTTGGGAAACTCGTTGTCGTCCTGGGCCGGGGTCTCCACGAAACCCGGTGTCACGCACTGAACATGCACGCCAAACCTGTGAAGCTCGATGCTGAGGCATTCGGCCATGTTCAACAGCGCCGCCTTGGTCGCGCCATAAGCCGACGCGGTGGGCATGCCCCCGAATGCGGTGGCCGACGAGACGATCACCAGCTGACCGGCACGGCGCTCCACGAATTTCGGTACAATCGCGCTGACGCACGCCGCCGTGCCGTTGAGATTCACCACAAAGGTCTTGGCGTAATCGTCATAGCGCGGCGCTTCGGCGTTGATCGGAATATATACCCCGGCGTTCAGCACGGCGCGCGCAATGGGTCCGTGCTCGGCCTCGATGCGATCCACGGCAGCGGCCACGGCCTGCGCGTCAGTGATGTCCAGGGGGACCGCAATGATCTTGCCCGGCGCTTCGGCTGCAAGCGCGTTGAGCTTCTCCTGGCTGCGCGCCGACACCGCGACCCGCCAGCCCTCTTTCACCAGCTTACGCGTCAGCTCCTTGCCGATGCCGGAGCTGGCGCCGGTGATCCAGCACAATCCGTCCTTGGGCATGGCGGGGCGGGGCATGGGCGTCTCCTAAATTCCGAGTTCTTTTAAGAAGCGCTGTGAATCGGCGCGGATGGCGACCTTCTTCTCGTCGTCCATACGCTCCAGCGTCTTGTAGATCATCGCAAGCCGGTGATTTCCGCGCAGGCGCTCTTCGTTCTCAATCAGGAAGTTCCAGTAGAGATAGTTGAACGGGCAGGCCTTGGGCCCGTTCTTCTTGCTCACCGCATAGGAGCAGCCCTTGCAGTGGTCACTCATCTTGTTGATGTAAGATCCAGACGCCGCATAGGGTTTCGTCGCCATGACACCGCCGTCGGCGAACAGCGCCATGCCGTGGGTGTTGGGCGCCTCGACCCACTCATAGGCGTCGGCGTAGACCACCATGTACCACTCATTGACCGCATCGGGATCGAGCCCCGCGATCAAGGCGAAATTGCCTGTGATCATGAGGCGCTGAATGTGGTGGGCGTAGGCGTGCTTCTTCGTAGTGAGCACGGCGTCGCGCAAGCACGCCATCTTCGTCTCGCCGGTCCAGTAGAAGTCGGGAAGCGCTCGTTTCGCCTCCAGAAAATTGCGCTTGCGGTATTCGGGCATGAACCGCCAGTAGATCCCGCGCACATATTCGCGCCAGCCCAGGATCTGGCGGATGAAGCCCTCCACCGCATTGATCGGGGCCTTGCCGTCCTGATAGGCCGCTTCGGCCGTTTTGCAGACCTTGAGCGGATCAAGAAGGCCAGCGTTCATGTATAGCGAGAGGACCGAGTGAAAGAGGAAGGCCTCACCCTCCCTCATGGCGTCCTGATAATCGCCGAAATTGCACAAGGCCTTCTCGATGAACCAGTCCAGCTGAGCTTCGGCGTCGTCAGCCGTCACCGCAAACCAGAAATCGTCCAGGTCACCAAAATGGCCGGCGTACCTCTCCGCCACCGTATCGAGTACTTCGCGCGTCACGGAGTCCGGCTCAATGCGAAGCCGCTGCGGGATGGCGACATCGTTCGGCAAGCGCTGGCGGTTTTCGGGGTCAAAATTCCACTGGCCGCCGGCCGGTTCCTTGCCGTCCATCAAGATGCCGGTCTCTTTCCGAAGCTCACGGTAGAAATATTCCATCGTGAGCCGTTTGCGCCCGTCCGCCCAGGCGTCGAAGCGCTCCAGCGTGCAGATGAAGCGGTCATCGCGCCGGATCTCGGTCTTGAGGCCGAGCCGGTGCTCCCAGCCCTCCATGGTCTTTTTCAGCCGGTGCTCGCCCGGCTCCACCACCACCAGCCTGTCATAGCGCTCAGCCTCAAGAGCCCGCGCAATCTCGGCCTCCAGCGAGCCGGCATTGTCCGCGTCGTCGACCCTGGTATAGCGCACCTTGATCTGGCGCGCCTCAAGTTCGGCTGCAAAATGCCTCATCGCTGAAAATAGATAGGCGATTTTCTTCTTGTGGTGCTTTACATAAGTCGCTTCCGCATCGACCTCGACCATGAGGACGGTGTCCTCAGCGGCGTCGAGGTCGCGCAGAGACGCGATGGACTCGCTCAGCTGGTCGCCGAGGATCAGCCGGAGGGTCGCCATCGCCTAGCCCGTGACAGGGTCGGCGCGGCGCACATAGCGAACGGTCTGGCCGCGCGCATCAAACTCGCACCCGGCCCAGCGGCCATTCTCGTCGTAGAAAAGATCCACGGTGAGCGTGCTTGAAAGCCGGTAGCGTCCCACCGCGATCATTCCGCCATCTCCTTCAATCTCGGTCTCTCCAAGATACTCCACCGTAGTGTCCATCACCGTGCCGTGCTCGGTGTTGAGCATCTTGGTCATGTCGGCCGGATAGCCATGCCAATGGGAGCTGGAAAGAATTCCGGCGCGCAGGAGCTGACTGATCGCCCCGCCTTCCGGATTGACGCCATCCACCAGCAAATCTTCGCCGGTGGAACGGGCGGTGACCTCGAATGTATCGCCGTCCTTCAGCGTTCGCGCATCCATTGCGACCAGCTGGTCGTCACGCCAGCGCTCGGTTGCGTCATGCTCATAGCGGAACACGGTGATCGGCCCGAGCCCGGCGCGAAGCCGGATCGTCGTGGTGGCGATCAAATCACCGCCGTCTTCAGAAAATCGAACCGTGTGCGTGCCGAAATCAACATCGCCCTTGCGGTAGACGTCGAAGACGATCTCTTCGCCGGACTGCGGGAGCGGCTGGGGATCGGGCTCTGCGGTCTGCGCCATGGCGGGCGAGACGGCGAATCCAAGCGTGGCGGCGATCAGAAGAGTGCGAAACATCAACTATCCTTTGGTTCTAACGCGCGAACGGCCGCCGTCGACGGGGAAGACCTGGCCTGTGATCCAGCCGGACTCCTTCGACAGCAAGAATGCCGCGAGCGCAGCGGCGTCATTCCCCTCGCCCAGCCTTTCCATGGCGTGCATCTTGGCCAGACCGTCGCGCATCTTGTCAGACGACAGGAGCGGCTGGGCGATACCCGTATCCAGAATGCTTGGAGCGATCGTATTGATCCGCGCCTTCGGCGCCCATTCGGCGGCGACCGCCCGGGTCAAACCCTCCACTGCGCCCTTCGCCATGGATATGCTGGCGTGGCTGACAAAGCCCTGACTCACCGCAACGGTGGAGAACAAAACAGCGGACCCGTTGTTTTTGCACAGGTGCGGGCCGGCGCAGCGCAGCGCTTCGGACGCGCTCACCGCGTTCAACTCGAAAGTCTTGCGCACCATATCACGATCGGTACGGCGCAGCGGCGCCAGTTCGATCGAGCCGACGCAAAACGCCAGGCCCGTCAACGCGCCGTGTTCCGCAGCCGCCTCGACCGTGGCCTCAATCTCGGCGCTGTCTAGCACGTCGCATACCTGGCTGGGCGCATCGAGCTCGTCAGCGATGGATTTCAGCGCCTCTTCATCGCGCGCGGCGAGGAAGACGTCCTTGCCGGATTTGGACAGGCTACGCGCAAGCGCTGCGCCGACGCCGCCGGTCGCTCCGAAAATCAGCGTGGTCATGAAACAGACCTCAGTGTTTGCGGGTAAAGATACGATCCAGCGCCGAAAGCGCGGGATTGGTCAGGCGCCAGTCTCCTAGCTCAACAGCGAAACAGACGCACAAATCGTCCATGTCCACGCGAGGCCGATGCACGACGCCCGGCTCGGCCACGCACGCGTCGCCCGGACCGTAGCGGCCGCGCCCGTCGATGAACGAGCCGGACAGAACCAGCGTAAGCTCATCGCCTTCATGGTCGTGCTCCGGCGCGCCCTTGCCCCTGGGGATCGACAGGAGGCGCGCACGCACGCCCGGCTCGCACAGATCAGAGACAATGATTTCGCTGTAGCCCCCAAAGCGCTTGCGCCAGTTGGGCGCGCCGGAGCGGGCCAGCGCGCGCACCAGCGGCTTGGGAAACCAGGCGCTTTTGGGAGCCGGATCGTCCAGGGGGGCTTCCGGATCAGCCAACCGTGTCAGAACGGCGTCATAGGCGCCGGGCGACATCGGCGCGCTCGGTGAGGATTCCAGCAAGGCGCCGAAGGTGCGCTCGACTGTATCCAGCGAGATGCCGGCCTTGGGGTTCATCGCTCCATGGCAGGCCGCGAGAACCCGGACCGCGCGCGGCGCGGCGCCGGACGCGGCGTCCAGGATCCAGCCTTCATCAAGGCTCGTGGTGTGGCTTTGTGTTGTCATATCAAGCTATACGCCCTGAATGTTGCATCGGATCACGCCTGCTTGAAGGAAGGCGCGGATGATTGCAGCGTCCCGCCCCGCAGCCTAGCTTGCAAGCCTGTTCGAACCCGGAGTGCGTCATGTCCAAACCCGCCGCGAGCGTTGTCGATCTGATCGGAAACACGCCCCTGCTTCGCCTCAACAAGGTGAGCGACGAGACGGGGTGCGAGATTCTGGGCAAGGCCGAATGGATGAATCCGGGCGGCTCGGTGAAAGACCGCGCCGCTCTCGGCATCATCCGCGACGCTGAGAAATCGGGAAAGCTGAAACCCGGCGGGACGATCGTGGAAGGCACGGCCGGCAATACCGGGATCGGGCTGGCGATGGTCGGGCGCGCGCTCGGCTACAAGGTTGTCATCGTGTTTCCGCGCACCCAGAGCCAAGAAAAGGCGGACGCCATCACGCTCATGGGCGCAGAGCTGATCAAGGTGGACGCGGTCCCCTACGCCAATCCGAACCACTATGTGCACTATTCGGGACGCTTGGCCGAAGAGCTGAACGCCACCGAGCCCAACGGGGCGATCTGGGCTCAGCAATTTGACAACACCGCCAACCGGCGCGCCCACGCGGAGACCACCGGCCCCGAGATCTGGGACCAGACCGGCGGTAAGGTCGACGCGTTTGTCGCTGCGGTGGGCTCCGGCGGCACCATCGCGGGCGTGTCGGATGCGCTTAAAGCCCGATCAAAAGACGTCAAGATCGCGCTGGCCGATCCCGGCGGCGCGGCGCTTTACGGCTATTACGCCCACGGCGAGTTGAAAGCCGAGGGGACCTCAATCACTGAAGGCATCGGTCAGAGCCGCATCACCGCCAATCTTGAAGGCGCCGTGATCGACGAGGCCTTCCGCATCCCGGACGAAGAGGCGCTGCAGATCCTCTATGACCTGGTGATGGAGGAAGGCGTCTGTCTTGGCGGATCGGCGGGGATCAATATCGCCGGCGCGGTGCGCCTGGCGCGCAAGATGGGCCCCGGCCACACCATCGCGACCATTCTGTGCGACCACGGCTCGCGCTATCAGTCCAAGCTCTACAATCCCGATTTCCTGCGCGAAAAGGGCCTGCCGACCCCGCCCTGGCTGGACTAGCCGGTTGGACTAGTTGGGCGCGGCATGGCGTTTTTCCAGAACCGTCACCGCGTCCTCAAGCTTCAGCCCCCGCGCCTTTAACAGCACGGTGAGGTGAAACAGCAGGTCGGCGGACTCGTTCAAAAGCGCCTCATCGCCCTCGGCGGCGCCGGCGAGCGCGGCCTCCACGCCCTCCTCACCCACCTTCTGGGCGCATTTCAGCACCCCCTTGGCGAGCAGTTTCGCGGTGTAGCTTTCTTTCGGGTCCGCCTCGCCGCGGGTCTCCACGATGTGCTGCAGGGCGCCCAGAAACCCGACGCCCGGTCCCGGCTGGTCGCCAAAGCAGGTCTTCGTCCCCAGATGACAGGCAGGACCGGCCGGTCGGGCCTTCACAAGCAGCGTATCGGCGTCGCAATCGGGCGTGATTGAGACGAGCGACAGCACGTTTCCGCTGGTCTCGCCCTTGGTCCACAGGCGGCCTTTGGAACGCGAGAAGAAGGTGACATGGCCGCTCTCGCGCGTCGCCTGGAGCGCGTCGGCGTTCATATAGGCGAGCATCAGCACCTCGCCTGTGTCGGCATGCTGGACGATCGCCGGAACCAGCCCGGCGCCCTTGTCAAAATCGATCCCGCTCATGTGCGCGCCTCCACGCCGATGCGCGCCAGCCAGTCTTTTAGCGCGCCAATCTCGATTACGCCCTTGTGGAACACGCTGGCCGCCAGCGCGCCATCCACATCGGCTTGTTCAAACACGTCCCGGAAATGCTCGCGCGCGCCAGCCCCGCCCGAGGCGATCAGGGGGACCGGACAGACCTTGCGCGCGGCTGAGAGCTGCTCGACGTCATAGCCCTCGCGCACCCCGTCCTGGTCCATGCAGTTGAGAACGATCTCGCCGGCGCCGCGCTCGACCACCTCGGCGATCCACTCCAGCGTCTTGCGGTGCTCGGTCGTAGTGCGGCCGGGGTCGCCGGTGTTCTTGTGGCAGCGCCAGCGGCCGTCGATCACCCGGCTGTCGATGCCCACGACGACGCACTGGGTGCCGAACTCGCGGGCGAGCGTGTCCACCAGATCGGGATTTTCCAGCGCCGGCGTGTTGATGGAGATCTTGTCTGCGCCGGCGAACAGGCGCGCGCGCGCGTCGTCCACGGACCGAATGCCGCCAGCGACACAGAACGGAATATTGATAGTCTGCGCGACCCGTCCCACCCATTCCGGCTCGACGGTGCGCGATTGCGGGCTCGCGGAGATGTCGTAGAACACAAGCTCGTCCGCGCCTTCTTCGCTATAGCGCGTCGCCAGGTCGACAATGTCGCCGACATCCTCGTGGTTTTGAAACCGGACGCCCTTGACCACGCGCCCGTCCTTCACATCGAGGCAGGGAATGATGCGCTTGGCTAGCATGACAGCGCCTCGTCCAGCTCCACCCGGCCTTCAAACAGCGCCTTGCCGATGATCGCGCCCGACATGCCGGCGGCTTTGAGCGCCTTCACGTCTTCTAGCGACGACACGCCGCCGGACGCGATCCAGTTCATGTCCGGCCGGATACTGATCAGGTCCTGGTAGAGCGCAAGGTTGGGTCCCTCCAGCATCCCGTCGCGGTCGATATCGGTGACCAGAGCGTGGGTGAGACCCGCCAGACGGTAATCGGCCAGCAACTCAACAAGCGTGCGCTTCGAGCGCTCCACCCAGCCGCGCGTGGTGGGATAGGCCGCGCCGTCCTGCAGGCGCACATCGAAGGCGGCCGCGATACTCGCGGCGCCGAAGTCCGCCAGCCAGCCGATCACGGTCTGCGGATCACTGACGGCCAGCGAGCCGATCACAACCCGGCTCGCCCCGGCGTCGAGGATCGCCTTAACGTCTTCTGCGGTGCGCACGCCGCCGCCGGTCTGGACTTTCAGGCCGGTTTTCGCCACCGCCTCGACCAGATCATGCTGGCGCCTTGCGCCGTCGCGGGCCCCGGAAAGGTCCACAAGGTGCAGCCACTCGGCGCCCTTGTCCTTCCAGGCCTTGGCCGCGCTCACCGGGTCGCCGCCATAATCGGTGACAGCGTCGAAATCGCCCTTGGCAAGGCGCACGACGCGCCCCTCCATGACGTCTACGGCGGGATAGATGATCATGCCGCGGCCTCCAGGAAATTCTTCAGAATCCGCGCGCCCACATCGGCCGAGCGCTCGGGATGAAACTGACAGCCGGCGACCCGGCCCTTGCGCGCGATCGCGGTGATCGCCGGGCCGTATCGGGTTTGCGCCACGGTATGATCACCCACCGGCGCGTAGAAGCCGTGGACGAAGTAGACCCGCTCGCGCTCGCTGATCCCCTCCAGCAGCACTTCGCCATCGGCGAAATCGGTCAGCGTGTTCCAGCCCATGTGCGGCCAGGGTCCCGCCTCGCCGGGGTCCAGCTTCTCGATCCGGCCGGGGATGAGGCCCAGCAAGTCGCAATCGCTCTCCACCGAGTGCTCGAACAGAAGCTGCATGCCCAGGCACACGCCGAGAAGCGGCCGGGTCTCACTGCGCAGCGCATCCGCCCAGCCGGTCAGTTCCAGCCGGTGCATGGCCGGCCCGGCGGCGCCGACGCCCGGCAGGATGAGACGGTCGCAAGCGCCGGCCTCATCAGGCGTGCGCGACAGCACATAGGGCGCCTGAAGGCGCTCAAGCGCATAGCGCACCGAGGCGATGTTGGCGGTGGAGGTGTCGATGATGGCTGTGGTCATTCCAGGACAGGTTTCTCAGCTTGTCCCTCCCCGTCATGGGGAGGGCGGGCCGGGGCGAAGCCCCGGGTTGGGAAGGGTAAGGCCGCTCACATCGCGCGCGACAGGCTCAGGACACCTCGCCCCTCAAGGGTGAGGACAAAAGGCCGTCGGCGCGCGTGCCTAAAGCACCCCCTTGGTGGACGGCAGGGCGTCGCCTTCCACGGTTTTCGCCATGCGCAGGGCGCGGCCGAAGCTCTTGAAGCAGCTTTCGATCATGTGGTGAGCGTTTTCGCCGTCCACCTTCACATGGATCGCGGCTTTCATCGTCTCGGCCAGCGAGCGGAAGGCGTGCTCGCACATTTCGACCGGAAAATCACCCACGCGCTCACCGGGGATGGTTCCGTCAAAGCGCGCAAATGGCCGGCCAGACAGATCGATCCAGACACTGGCGCGGGTCTCGTCCATGGGGGTTTCAAACCCGAAGCGCGCAATGCCGCGCTTGTCGCCGAGCGCGGTGCGCAGGGCTTCACCAAGCGCCAGACAGACGTCTTCGATGGTGTGGTGGGAGTCCACCTCCACATCGCCCTCGCAGGCGACGTCCAGGGCGATGCCGCCATGGCGGGCGATCTGTTCCAGCATGTGGTCAAAGAAGTGAACGCCGGTGGAGACGTTCGCCCCCTCCCCGTCGAGGTCCACGCGGACGGCGATGTCGGTTTCCTTGGTGGACCGGCGCAGCGCCGCGCTGCGCGTCCCGGGCCGCACACCCAGATGATCGAGCAGAGCTTTGGCGGTGTGTGCGTCGTGCACATGAGCCAGCGCCGCCTCCCCCCGATCCTCCAGCTTGAGACCCAGGGCCGCGACATCGCCGGTCAGGCGCAATCCGTCATCGCAAAGCGCCGCGTCCACATCGGCATGGTCACGCAGGAAATCCGCCGCCTGAAGCAAAAGCCTGTCCCGCTCGGCACGGTCGGCTTTCTCGGCCAGGCGCGCGGCGGGCTTCAACGCGTCGAGCCCGGCCCTCAGCAGCACCAGCGGCGGCGTGGCGAGCTGAAGCAGGACGCGCCGGATCTCTTCACCGGAGCCGGTCACCGCACACAAAGGCGCAGCGTTGGGCCCGAGCCGGATGATGCTCGGCTTGGCGGGACGATCGCGCTCAAGCACGGCCAGGCCAAGCCCGGTGAGATCGGCGATATCGGTGAATCCGGCCGCGCCAAGCGCGCGGCGCGCATCACGCGGCGAAGACGCCAGAGCGATGCGGTCCGGCTCCAGCACGCACACCGCCGCGATCCGCTCCACTAGGTCGGTGGCGAGCGCGGCGACGGAAAGCTCGCCGTCACCGGAGAGATCAAGATATCCGCTCATGAGTCTCGCGCCTTTCCGCGCCGCAGCGCCATGGCCAGACGGTGGGCGTCCAGCCCCTCAAGGGCGGCCAGGCGCTCCACGGTAGCAGCGATGCTGAGCGCGCCCTCGCGCGTCAATTCCAGCACCGTGGTGGTCTTTTGAAACATCTCAACGGTCACGCCGCCATGGGCCCGCGCAGCGGCCGCGGTGGGAAGCGCGTGGTTTGGACCGGCGGCGTAATCGCCGGCGGCTTCAGGAGTCCAGGGGCCGAGGAAAATCGAGCCGGCGTGGCGCACCCGGTCGGCGAAGGCGCGCGGATTGCGCGTCTGCACGATCAGGTGTTCGCTGGCATAGGCGTCGCACGCCTCCACCGCCTCGTCTTCGTCCTCAACGATCACGGCCCTCGAATTGGAGAGGGCGGAACGCGCGGTTCCAGCGCGGGGCAGTTGGGCCAGCAGGCGCTCGGTCTCAGCTTCCACGCGCTCGGCAAAGCTGTCGGAGAACGCCACGAGCACGACCTGGGCCAGCGTGTCGTGCTCGGCCTGGCTGAGAAGGTCGATAGCGACAAATTCGGGATCAGCATCATCATCGGCGACCACCATCACCTCGCTGGGGCCCGCAGGAAGATCAGCCGCCGCGCCGCCGGACTGGGCCATCAGCGCCTTGGCGGCAGCCACATAGGCGTTGCCGGGGCCGAAGATCTTATCAGCGCGCGGCAGGCCCGCCACTCCATAGCCGAGCGCGGCCACGCCATGGGCGCCGCCAATGGCGTAGACTTCCTCGACGCCCAGAAGCTTTGCAGCCGCGAGCACGGTGGGCTCCACGCCCGCGCCTTTTCGCGGCGGCGCGATCACGGCGATGCGCGGCACGCCGGCGATCTGGGCGGGCACGGCGAGCATGATGAGGGTCGAGACCAGCGGCGCGGTGCCCGCCGGCACGTAAAGGCCCGCCACATCAATCGGTGTGGAGCGGCGCTGGGCGCGCGCGCCCGGCCAGGTCTGCACGTCCACATCGCGATAACCCTGCGCCGCGTGAAACACGCGCACCGCCTTGGCGGCGTCCAGGATGGCCTTGCGGTCAAGCGGATCCAGGGCGGCTTCGGCTGCGACGAGCTCTTCAGCCGGCACGCGGAAGCCGCCCTTGGGGGCCCATTGATCGAACCGCTCGGCGTATTCGCGTACCGCCGTTTCGCCGCGCTTCCTTACATCGGCGAGGATGCCACGGGCGACATCGAACGCGTCCGAAGACAGCGATGGCCGGATGAACAGCCGTTCGCGCTCATCCGGATTGGTGCGGTTCCAGTAGATGCGTTGCAACATGATCAGGCCATCATCTTTTCGATCGGCATGACAAGAATGGAGCGCGCGCCGACACTCTTGAGCTTCTCGAGCGTGGTCCAGAAGACTTCTTCCGTACACACCGCATGCACGGCGACCACGTCGGTGCGGCCCACCACCGGCGCAACGGTGGGTGCGTCATTGCCCGGCAGGATCGCGCGCACCTCGTCCAGCCGGTCAGCCGGAGCGTTCATGAGGATGTATTTGGTCTGGCGAGACGCGATGACGCCTTTGAACCGCTGGATCAGCGTATCTGCGGTTTTTTCCACTTCCGGATCGCGCGCCTTGGGACGCTTGATCAGGACCGCCTCGCTTTCCAGCACGGTTTCGAACGCCTCAAGCCCGTTCGCCTCAAGCGTGGCGCCCGAAGACACCAGATCGCAGATCGCGTCGGCGACGCCCATGCGCGGCGCGACTTCAACGCTTCCGCCCATTTCCACCATTTCAGCCTCCACGCCGCGCTCGGCGAGAAACTTCCTGGTGAGGCCGGGATAGCTGGTGGCCACCGTCCTGCCCTGCAGGTCCTCGACCCGCTTGATCAGCCCATCCCTGGGGCTGGCGAGCTTCAGCTTGCAGCGTGCAAAGCCGAGCTTCATGGCGATTTCGATGCCTTCCAGGCGCCTGGTTTTCGCTTGGGCCTCGTACAGCACGTTCTCGCCCACGATGCCGTAATCACAGGCTCCGGACGCCACAAAGTTTGGAATGTCGTCATCGCGGATCAGCATGAGATCCAGCGGCGTGTTCTCCGCCCGGCGCATCAGGTCGTCGCGGCCATAGGCGAGCTTTACGCCGGCGCGCTTGATCAGGTCGAGCCCGCCATCGGCGAGACGGCCTTTCTTCTGGACGGCGAGGATCAGTCTCGGTGCGCTCATGAGCGCGGCTCCTTCAATCGGTCGAGCACCAGGCGGTAGCCCTTGAAATTTTCCTGCGCGAGAAAGCGGGCGACGCGGGTGACCGTGGTGGTGCTCACCCCGGTCTCGGCGCTGATGTCGCGATAGGACTTGCCGCCGGCGTCGAGCATGCGCGCGACGCGCCAGCGTTCAGCCAGCGCCTGCAACTCGCCGGGCGTGGTGAGGTCGCGCAGAAAGCGCTCGGCCTCGACCTCGCCCTTCAGCATCAGCATGGCGTGCGCAAGCGCGGCGATGTCCGCCGGCCCGCCCGCCTTGTCCGGCGCATCCTTGTCCGTTTCCACAGCCGCCATGGCCGCCTCCTCCTGCTCTGGAGGGCGTTATAGCGTGTTAGCGTAGTGATACAAGCTCGCGGGTGTGAAATGTGCGCGTTCAGCTGCACATCCCGCACTCCGATGCTCCGCCAGCACGGACTGAGGAGTTAGCGCCCTCGCGCACGGCCTTTACCCTTTCAGCGCCTTACAGGGAAAAGCTCAGTCGGGAGGTGAACCGGGCACGCCGCTGTCAGGCCTGGCCGCCGCCGGCATGGCCCTCACCGGACGGGCGCTCGGGCGCTTCATCGCGGCCGTCCCAGCTGTCTTCTTTGGCCGGATCCATGGGCAGATGCGTGAAGCCGGAGAGATCGCCCATGGCGTCGGCGTCATGGTTGATCTCGACGCGCGAGAGGCAATAGCTGCGCACCAGGCGCGCCACTGAATGCAGGGCGTGCATGTGGATGCGCTCATAACCGTGGCTGGCGTCGATACCGAAGCAGATCAAAGCCGTACGCACGTCCGCGCCGGCCTCGATCGCCGAGGCGCTGTCGGAGCGGTAATAGCGGAACACGTCGCGCTGATGCTCGATCTCGTCCTCACGGGCCAGACGCAGAAGCTTCTGGGTCAGGTGATAGTCGAACGGGCCGGTCTGGTCGGCCATGGCCACGGTGACCCCGAACTCCCGGCTGTTCTGACCGGGCGCCTGGGTGCCGTTGTCGATGGAGACCATGGAGGCGATGTCACTCGTGAGGATCGAGCTGGCGCCGGACCCCACCTCCTCGGTGATGGACAGGATGAAATAGGTGTCCACGACCAGCGGTTCCTTGCTTTCCACGATCGCCTTGATGGCGCCGAACATGGCGGCCACGCCGGCCTTGTCGTCCAGATGGCGCGAAACGATGAATCCGTTGTCGATGAATTCCGGCTGGGGATCGATGGAGATGATATCCCCGATATTAAAGCCGAGCGCTTCAAGATCGTCGGCGCTTTCCGCCACCACGTCGGGCCGGAACTCCACCTGCGTCCAGGCCACCGGCTGGGTGTCGATCTCCTCGTTGAAGGTGTGACCTGAGGCTTTCAGCGGCAGGATCGTGCCGCGAAACGCGCCGTGATCGACGGTGAACACGGTGGCGCGCGCGCCTTCGGCGAAGCGTGAGGACCAGTGGCCGATGGGCACGACCTCAAGCCGGCCGTTCTCCTTGATGCATTTGACCTGGGCGCCCAGCGTGTCGATATGCGCGACAATGGCGCGCGCGGGCTGGCGCCGGCCACCCTGGATGCGCGCGCGGATCGCGCCGCGCCGTGTGATCTCATAGGGCACGCCGAGTTTCTGCAACTCCTCGCAGCACAGGCGCGTGACCTCATCGGTGTATCCGGTGGGGCTCGGCGTCTCCAGAAGCTGCTTGAGCATGTCCCTGATATATCCGTCGTCGATCACGCTCACGCCGTCGCCTCCGTTTGAGATTTTCTGGGAATGGAAAGGGGAAAGAGAAGGTCGATGAACCGCTCTGCGGTGGGTTGCGGCTCGTGATTGGCGAGGCCGGGCCGCTCATTGGCCTCGATGAAGACATGGTCGGAACGGCTGGCCGCCTTGACGATGAAATCTATGCCGGCGACTGGAATTTCCACCGCCCGCACCGCTTCGCGCGCACTGTGCGCGATGTCGGGATGCAGGATATCGGTGACGTCATGCATGGATCCGCCCGTGTGCAGATTGGCGGTGCGGCGTACACGTATCGTCTCGCCACGCTTGAGAACGCTGTCGAAGTCATGGCCTACAGAGCGGATGCAGCGTTCGGTCTCCGCGTCGATGGGGACCCGGCTCTCGCCGCCGGTGGCCGCGGCGCGGCGGCGCGACAGCGAGTCCACCAGCTTTCGAACCGAGCTGCGCCCGTCGCCGGTGATCTCGGGCGGTTTGCGTAAAGCCGCCGCGACCACCTTGTCGTTGATGACGACCACGCGCAGATCATCGCCTTCGATGAACTCCTCCAGAAGCACCATGCCGCCCTCACCGCGCGCCGCCTCGAAGGCGGTGCGAAGCGCATCCGGCGTGTCGACGCCCACGGTGACGCCGCGCCCCTGCTCGCCGCGCGCCGGCTTGACCACGACTGCGCCGTGCTCGGCCAGGAAGGCTTCTGCTTCCGACAGGTCATCGCTTGCCGGCTCGATGGATATCTGGGCGGGCACCGGAACACCGACTCGCACCATGAGGCGGCGCGTCACGGCCTTGTCGTCACAGCGGCTCACCGCCACGGCGTTGGATAGCTCCGACAGGCTTTCGCGGCAGGTGATCGAACGCCCGCCATGGGTGAGCCGGAAGAAGCCGCCCTCGGCGTCCAGCACCTCCACACCGATGCCGCGGCGGCGCGCCTCGTCCACGATGATGCGGGCGTAGGCGTTCAGCCCCTCCTCCGGCGGCGGCGCGATGAAGAGCCGCTCATTGATGACGTTTTTGCGCTTCAGCGTGAAGAAGGGCGCGCGCTTGAAGCCCAGCTTCTCGTAGAGCCGGATCGCGCTCTCGTTATTGTGCAGGACCGACAGGTCCATGAAGGCGCAGCCGCGCGCCTGAAAGGTCTCGGCCAGCCGGCGCACCAGGGCTTCGCCAAGGCCGGGATGGGCCGCGCGCGGATCCACCGCCAGACACCAGAGCGACGCGCCATGTTCAGGATCGTCAAAAGCGCGGGTGTGATCGACGCCGGTGACGGCGCCCAGCACCTCCCCGGTGCGCGCATCCTCGGCCACCAGGAAAGTGAGCGTGCGCGAGTCGCGCTGGCGCCAGAAAAACGTGGGCTCCACCGGCACCATGCCGCGCGCCGCATAAATGGTGTTGACGACTTCAGCGTCGGATTCAGAGCACAGCCGGCGGATGAAGAAGCCCTGCGGTTGCTCGGTGGAGCCGCGATAGATGGACAGATCAAGCCGGTAAGTGTGGGAAGGATCGAGAAACACCTCCTGGGGTGCGGCCGCCATCACCACATGGGGATCGCGCACATAGAAGGCGATGTCGCGCTTGTCGCGCTTCTCGTCGCGCACCGAGTTCACCAGCCGCTCGGCGTCATCGAAAGTCTGGGCGAAGATCAGCCGCCCCCAGCCGACATCGATCTCGGCCTCGGTCTGGACGTCGCTGCGCGGCGGCCCCGATGATTTCAGCGCATGCTCGCGCAACCGCTTCAGGCGGTGGCTCATGGCTTTGCGGGGTTGATCAGAATTCTTCACGTCGCCCGCCCCTTTCAGAGCCCGTGCGTTTCCATCCAGAGGGCGAGCAGCCCGATCTGATAGAGCTTCGATCCGCGCAGCGGCGTAATGTGAGCCTCGGGATCGGACAAAAGCGTGTCAACATAGCCCCGCCTGACAACGCCGGCCTCCTCAAAGCGTTTCGACGTCACCACGTCGCGCACCTTCTCCAGATACGGACCGCGCAGATATTTCAGCGCCGGGACAGGGAAATAGCCTTTAGGGCGGTCGATCACCTCAGGCGGGATCACGTCACGCGCCACGTCTTTCAGGATGCCCTTGCCGCCCTCGGCGGTCTTCATCTCGGCGGGCACGCGGGCGGCGGCCTCCACCACCTCATGGTCGAGAAACGGCACGCGCGCCTCCAGACCCCAGGCCATGGTCATGTTGTCGACGCGCTTGACCGGATCGTCCACCAGCATGACCTGAGTGTCGAGGCGCAGCGCCTTGTCGATGGACCGCTCCGCGCCCGGCCTGGCGAAGTGTTCGGCGACAAATTCGCGGGGCTTGTCGCCATTAAGCCAGCGGTCCTGCAGCAGCTCGCCCATCTCGGTGCGGTCGCGGTCAAAGAAGGCCTTCTCATAGGCTTTCAGCGGATCATTGGCGTCGAGCATGGGCGGATACCAGTGGTAGCCAGCGAAGATCTCGTCGGCGCCCTGCCCCGACTGGACAACCTTCACGTGCTTTGAGACTTCCTGGCTCAACAGGTAGAAGCCGACGCAGTCATGGCTGGTCATCGGCTCGCTCATGGCGGCGATGGCCTCATCAAGGGCCGGCAGCGCGTTGGCTGTGTCGATCTCCATCTTGTGGTGGTTGGTGCCGAAATGTTTCGCCACAAGATCGGAGTACTGGAACTCGTCGCCCTTCTCTTCGCCGACGCTTTCAAACCCGATGGAGAAGGTGGACAGGTCGCTCTGCCCCGCCTCGGCCAGCAGACCCACGATCAGCGAGCTGTCCAACCCGCCCGAGAGCAGCACGCCCACCGGCACGTCGGCGACCAGGCGGCGCTTCACCCCGGCGCGCAGCGTATCGGCCACCAGGCGCTTCCAGTCGGCGTGAGAATAGCCGCGCTCATGGTCCAGCGGACCGAAATTGATATCCCAGTACTGGCGCGTGCTCCTCGCGCCGTCCGGCTCAATGCGCATCAGCGTCGCGGGGGCAAGCTTGCGCACGCCCTTCACCATGGTGAAGGGCGGCGGGACCACGGCGTGGAAGCTGAAGTAGAAGCTCAGCGCGTCAGCATCGAGGCTTTTGTCCACGTCATCAAAGCAGGTCAGCGCATGCAGGCTGGAGGCGAAGCGGAAACCGCCCTTCGTCTCGGCGTAGTAGAGCGGCTTGATCCCCAGCCGGTCACGTCCCAGCAGCACCCGGCCGGAGTCGCGCTCGGTGATGGCGAAGGCGAACATGCCGTTCAGGCGCCGTACGAAGTCCTCGCCCCAGGCGTGATAGGCCTTGAGGATCACCTCGGTGTCGCCGTGGGAAAAGAAGCGATAGCCCTTGGCCTCCAGCTCGGCGCGCAGTTCCCTGTGATTATAGATGCAACCGTTGAACACGATCGCGAGGCCCAGCTCGGCGTCGATCATGGGCTGCTGGGCGGCGTCGGAGAGGTCGATGATCTTCAGCCGGCGATGGGCGAACGCCGCAGAGCCTTGCGCGTGCAGCCCCGCCGCGTCGGGCCCGCGCCGCACCATACGCGCCGCGGCCGCGTCCAGCGCGCCAAGGTTCGGGCGTTGATCATCAAAGCGGAGCTCTCCGGCGATTCCGCACATAAGCAGCCTGCCTTTCTTTAAGGTGAACTTCAGATTTACAAAAAGCGCGGAGGGCTTGATCCGCGCATCTGTCGATGGGAATAGCCGGTTCGACCGGAAAAAATCAAGTTTTGCACGGCTATCGGCTCACCGCTGCACAAAAGCAGTGCTGCTGAATTTTCTTTGCAACGGTTGACCTGCGCTCTGCGTTCCCTACTCTACAACGCTTATCTAACTTGTCATTTGTCGAGCGCCGCCAAGCGGCGCCAGGAGGAAATGTGGCTTTTCAGAAACCGAACAACCGTCAGAATCGTATTGATCTCGCCCATGTGGGCGAAGAGGGGCAGATCGCCGTTCTGGTTGCCGAAGGTTTCGCCGCGTCAGATCTGACGCAAGTGGCTGGCGCGGCTGAGCGCGCAGGCTACAGGACCTGTATTCTGAGCCCGAACAAATCGCTTGTGAGTGGACGCTCGGAAACCCGTGAAGAAATGAATTTCGTTGTCGACGGACATCCGGGCGACAAGGGTCCTGAAGCCTATGCCGGCCTGCTCGTCCCGGGCGGCGCCAGCAGCATTGAAAAGCTCAAGGCCGAGCAGGACGCACGCCTTTTGATCGGTGATTTCGTCCGCTCCGGCAAGCCGGTCTGCGCCATGGGTGAAGGCGTCGGCTTCCTGGCGGAGATTGCGGATAAAGAGGGTGTCGCCGGCGACGCCGCCGTCGCCTTGAACGGTGAGATTTTCGCCTCGGAAGGCGAAACGGCGCGCGAGAACGCGACGGGCTCCTTCATCAAGACGTTGAGCGTCGCCACCAAGGCCGCCTAGGCGCGCTCCCAGACGAAATTGAACACATCAAGCGCCCCGGCGACCGTCGGGGCGTTTTCGTGAGTCACACCCGCGACGCTGACCACCAGGCCGCGCTGCTTGTCGGTCATCGCGGTCAGGTCAAGCCCCGTCAGACCAGCCGCCTCAAGCGCGGCGCGCGCCGCATGGATCGCCGCGTCCTCGCGCAGGGCCGGCTTGAATATCTTTCCCACCGCCGTGACCGGCATACGCGCAAGGATGCGCACCGCCTTCGGGGCGGCGGGGCGTTCGGCGACGGTTTCGC